>Ga0172379_10000031_pt1 | contig 355825 bp, 554 predicted proteins | sample GrowelOW334metaG_FD_119756 | JGI IMG/M metagenome (GOLD analysis project Ga0172379, IMG submission 119756) | Groundwater microbial communities from an aquifer near a municipal landfill in Southern Ontario, Canada - Groundwater well OW334 metaG | ecosystem: Environmental > Aquatic > Deep... | reverse complement strand
CAAATCACCGCCAATGTGCTTGACGCTTTCAAAATGACACCGGCAAAGCAAGCGTCATCCGTGGAGGTTGTGCATCCACTCGTTGGACTTAAGTGTGTGCTTCAGCAGAAGTACGAGAACGGTGTGTTCACCGTCGGCAATCATGACGGCGATGTGGTCCAATTCAAGATTGTGGCTGTGCCGGTGGCACACCAACGCGGTGATTTGTCGGCCACGCGAGCGATTGAAGCCGCTCGACGTGATCCGCGTGACCCCTCCAGCGATCTCCTTTACGGCTGACAGCTGGTAGCAATAGGATGGGGTTCCGCTCACCCAAACAGAGAGAGTACCATGAACTTCGGACAATTGATTCGCGATTGCGTGGCGATCGGTATCGGTAAATCATCCGCGATCAACCCCAAAACGCTGCCGTTCAACAAAGACATGTGGATGGCGTTCAGTGGTGCCGAAGAGTGGAGTGACGGCCCGCCTGTTTACCGAGAGTTTCCGAAGTATCTCGTCATCGCCAGTGCTGCTGGGATTGAGTGCCACGTGCAGTCTGATTATCCTGATCCGGTGTGGTCGCGGCTTGACGTTGAATTTCCGACGCAGAAGGGAGCTGTGACGTTTTTGGATGCTCTCCCTGTGGATTTTGATCCTGAGGAGTACGGTTTCGAGTAACGAACACGCACTTATGGTGAGGTGCATGGTAGCTAGTGTTTCTTCCCTCACCTTATAACAGGCTAGCATGGGTGCCCCCTCCTGAGTGTTCCTCGGGAGGGGGGATTTTACTATCATTGGGGGGTCCTGTAATAGAAGTGGGTCAGGCCAATAATCCTTTGGAGACCCTCGAATGCGATACGCGATTACCACTGACCGTGACGAATTCCGCATCTTCCCCCGCAACAAGCATGGTCAAACGCGACCAGTCCGCATCGTCCGGATTTTCATCAAGCTCACCGAAGACACCACCAAAGAAGAGATCACGTTCAAGCGGTACTTGCATCGGAAGCAGTGGTACTGGGGTGATTCCCGCGTCAACGGACCTGTCTCTGATGCTCATGTGATTGGTGAGATCGCTCGTATGGCGTTTGGTGGTGATCATGGAGCTGCGGTGACGCTCATGATCAAGGCTATGACGAGCTAAGCGGGGTTTACCGATCCCCATGCCCCTGAAACAGTGGGGTGTGGGGGATTGGCCCCACTGGGAGAATCAGAAATGCAAGTGACAGTGTTGGCTCTATCGACAGTGCGTCGTGACGACGAAACGGAGTATGATGCTTTGCTCAACGTCGTGAATGACGACGACATCGAAGGAATCGTTCACATCACAGTTGCGATGCCTGATGAAAGCCGGGAGTTCGACAGCAGAGTTCACGCGTCAAGAGAAGAACTCGTGGATACTGATCTCTGCGAACTGACCGAACCACTCTTCACCGACGAAGAAATCGCGTGGACACCAGCACTGCGAGCACGTGTTGCTGAATGCATCTTCGCCAGCGAGGAGAACACTCTCTGACGGGATTTTACCGATCCCCCTCCCCCTGCAAGAGGGGGGTGTGGGGATGGTCCCGCCGGGAGAAGTAGACAATGAAAAAATGGCCAATAATCGTCGACGGAGATTGGTGGGAATTGCTCTGGGTCGAAGCTGCAACACGTGAAGAAGCTCTGATTCAAGCGGCGACAAGCTGGATCAACGAAATCAATCCAGACCTACCGCCCGACGAACAACTCACACTCGGACAAGTCAAAGACACAAATTGTCCAAGCTGCTACCTCGAAGTCCTCGAACCAGATGGACGAGTAGAAAGCAGATACATCTCACCAGTCAACGAATAGGCGAGCTAAACATCAGTCGGAGTATCACGCTGACGTTTCAATTTCTCGTATTTCTCCATTAACTCATCATGTAACCCAACCAAAGATGGGTCATCTGTGCTTTGAAGCCCTCGAATGGCATCTTCGAGGGCTTCCAAATTATCCGTATCACAATTCAGAGCACGCTCTTCGCGAGCCTTATCGTGTGGTGTCATTCATCACCCTTCCTAGTAAGCGATCACATCAGATCGTCCCATGTTGTCCCATCGCAGTCGATGGATATCAACCATGAATTCGTCGACATCACCACCACTGCGACCAATTTCAAATGCCGCGTAAACCATCGCAGCGATGATTGAACTCTTATCGCCAGTGACTCCGGCGGTCGAATTCCCCATCATTCCGCGACCAGAATAGTCGGCGTAGATTTCGATTTCGGAGTCGATGGTTTCGGAAGCTTGCCGGATGAGTTGGGCGTGGTTGAGTTGCATTATTTCCTCATGATGAATTGGTTGATAATTTGTTGATCTGTTGGCCGTTGCCCATCCCATACCACCAAGAATTGTTCGTTTTCATCGCCACACTTGATGGTTTTGATTTCGAACGATTTTGGCGGCGTATCATCCCTATGTTGGTTGCTGTAATGCGGAATCAGCATGAATTCCAGCAATTCAACCCATGTGAAATCTGTAAGACTAAAACATTCGAACATTCATATTTTCCTCACTGGAAAGGGTGGTTCTCCCCATCCTATTTCAAGAAGGGGGGGGATCCGGTAAACCAATCCATCTGTATGTTCAATCGATCTTCCTGAGGTCAAACAACACAGAAAGCGTTCTGGCATACAATTTACCGTCTGCGGCCAGTGCAAACTGTTCTTCGTCAGAAAAACCGGCTTCGATAGCCTCCCTGATGCGTTTGAACACATCGAGTGGAACTCGCAAATCAACGAATTCCTCATTGGTGGCGAGATCTGTCACCTTTGCGACTTTGCAGATTTTGGCTTCTTCTTTGGTGCACAATCGCCCGTACTCAATGCGAGCTTTGCGATTTTCGTCAAAGAGATGTTGGCTCTCCAATGGGATGACACCACGGTTGTTGGCACGCCATTCTTGACACGCCGCCGCAGTATCCAGCATCTTTTTCAAAGCCATTTGCTTTTGTTTGCTCACGGATTTTTCCTCGCTGGAAAGTGGGGCCTCTACCCCCTCCTCTTTCAAGAAGGGGGATCCGGTAAACCCCGGTGGCTTATTCGCAGAGTGTACTGAGGAATTCGGCTGGAGTACAATCGTCGTCATCATCCAGACTGTCGACGTATGCTCGCCACAGTTCGTCGATGATCTCATCTTGATCCATAATGTACACGCCCTTCGTACCATTAGCGTGATATTCACAGATCAATTCGCGGAGTTCGTTCGCGGAGTAATTGCCCGGTTCGAGAATCTCGCTGTTGCAATACGCGAGATACAAATCCTGCAGCACAATTAACGGTGAATTAGACACCTCTCCACCGTTACGGTGAGCTGGTTTCACCGCCGAAATCGATTGTGCATATGCTAGTGCTTGCTGAGCAAAATCATCTTTCAACATTCGTATTTCCTCGCTGGAAATGGAACGGGACCCCCCCTCCTATTTCAAGAATGGGGAGTCCCGTAAACCCTCACGTGGCGGGTCAGTGATCAGTTCTGAGAGCAATCGAGGACCGAATTCCCGTTCTCGCTCTCAAACACCACCAATTCTCCCAAACGCCACGCCTTGACCGGCACAAAGCCACGATCAGCCAAATCCTGCTCAGACACGCTGTCACCGATCGGCCTGTCCTCGCCGTTCACGACAGGACAATACTGCAGCGAATCACACTTGTTCTTGTACAGTTTCTGTTCAGGCACGGGCATTTCCTCGCTGGAAAGTGGGCTGGCAAAACTCCCCCTCCTCTTTCAAGAAGGGGGAGGTCCGTACAATTCACGGTCGCAGAATGATCGCAAGCGAATTCAAAAGCGAACACACCAACGCAAACCACATGAGTGTGCGAGTTTTCACTGTCCCTCCAAGTCACGGGGTCTCAAGTTCACCACTCACAACTGGCTGGTTATTCGTCTTCCTCGCCCCTCGTCGTCAAGCTCTGCTAGGAGCGATTTCGCGGTGGTGTAGCCATTCGCGACATCGGTGAACGAGAAAAAAGCTTCGCAGGCGTCAAACTCCGAGATCTTCGGATCGTGGTTGATGATTTCTTTGGCTTTGGAAAACCATTCCGCGAGTTCTCTACCGTCGAGGTTGGTCAGCGTCTCGCGATAGGTGTCTTCCTCGACTTTGACAATCATTTCACCGTCGTTATGGTCCATGTAGTGGATCAACATACGTGATTTCCTTTCTGGAAAGAGCCCATTTTCTCTCAACCCCTCTCTGTTGCAGTGAGTGGGAGTGAGAGAAAATGGGCGGGGAGTTGTCTCCCCGCCCCAGCAGAGAAAAAGCGGGTGGAGGTCCCGCAGGCGATCATTCGCCGTCGTTGTCGTCGTCTTCCTCTTCCTCGTCGTCGTTGCCGGGTTCGGCAGCAGCGGCGGCGTTCGCAGCGGCGTTCGCGGCGACGTTCTGCTTGCGACGGCGGGTCGCCTTCTTCGCGGGCAGCGTCAGCGGCTCGTTCAGCTTGTCCTCGGAGATGTCCGTGACACCCACCGCCTGCAGGATCGACCGCTTCACCGAGACGGTCTGCAGAGCCATCAGGAGCAGCCCCCGCACGCTGTCCGTGTCCAGGCACTTGGCGACCGGGCTGGTGTCCTGCACGAGTTTGACGAGACCTTCGCTGACGCGTGCCGCTTCCTTCTTCGTGTTCTGCGTGGCCATGATTCGAGACCCCATTCGAGAGTTGCGTTGCAGGGCGGGAGCACCACGCCCCCACCACACCAGATTCTTGCACCACCGGGTGGTCCCGGCAATTCCGGGTGTCGCGGTGGTCGTCAGTCGCGTCGTTTCGTCGTTCGCGTCCCTGACTCCCCCCTGTTGCGGCACCCCCCACTCCTCGTTAAGTGGGCTGCTCGCCACCCGCCACCACCACCGCCACTTGACGACACTCCCCCCTGCCGCAATAATCCGGCATCGGGCAATTCCGCCCGGAGGAGAGTGAGCCATGATGATGCTCCGCAGGAGTGAGATCGACGCTGCAATCGCAGACGATCTCGCGACACGTCAAGTGAACCGCTCCGAACAGGAGGACCACCACGACCTCGACCCCGACGACGAAGACAACGACGACGCAGAGATGGACATCGACGTCGACGAAGACGACGAGTGACCGCCTGCGGGGTGGCGGGGATCCCACTTTTACTGGATCCCCGCCCCCTGCAACAACCCCCTGAGCGAATGGTGTTCTTCCGAGCCAGCGTCGGAGGTGGTGAACCCGAACCAGCGTCGGGTGTCTCGGCAAGGGGGCTCCCACTTTTCGGAGCCCCCTGTGCCCTGCAACAATTCCCAGCACACGACGTGCACAAGGAGACCACGATGGTCACAATTCCAGCAGCAGCATGGCTCGCCATCCTTTACGCAGCAGCCAAGGGAAGCAACAATAAACTGACAATCCTCACCATCGAATTACTCGCTGTCCCAATTGTCGGGGGAGCACTCGCGTACGATTTACTGGCACAGATATTCCCTGCAACATACTAAGTATGGGAGGGGGAAGGGGTAAATATACCCCAATAGGGGTCGGGTTTCTCTCCTGCGCGATATATTTCTTTAACTCCTAGGGGGCTTTTGATGCCGTTTGCAACTGGTTTTTGTAGTATTTGTAATAAGCGTGTGCCTGTTGAGAATCTTAATAAGTTTTATTGTTCTGAAACTTGTCGGCAGGAGGGTTGGCGTAGGCATCACTCAGATGAAGCTGAACCAGATTGGGCATCTATTCATGCTTATGCTGCTGTTATGTCGCAGATTAGAAATTAATTTTTTGGGTCCCCGGAGTGTGTTTTTCTGCGCGAAATATTTTCCGGAGTTTTAGAGGGCTTTTAATGTGAACGTTGTTACTAAAGTTATCAAGGTTATGAAGGTTATCGATAGCAAGAATGATGGGTATGTGTCTGATCATGAATATTCGCAGGGGTATAGTAGTTATAATACTACTGATGATATTTTTAAGGCTATTGATTTGAATTCTTATAGGTATAATGTTGATCTTTTGATGCGTTGTATGAGTGGTGATATTTTTAGTGAGGGTGGTTCGATTGTTATTGAGTTGTATGAGGTGGTTGTTAATAAGTTGTGTGAAGATGTTATTGTGTGATGTTTGTTATTGTGTGCCTAGTATTTGTGGGTTGTCGTGTAGTGGGTTGTAGTGTATTTCTGATAGTAGTGCTCTTATTCCTCTTGGTGATATGTGGTATATTTTTATTAGTGGTATGTCAAATATGAATATTTCTATTATTATGTTTTTGATTGTTAGTATGTAGTAGTTGTGTAGTGTATATGTTGATGTTATTTTTCCTATGTTGTTTGTTATGCTATTGATTATTATGGTAGCTATTTCTTGCATATGTGTCTAGTTTGGTTAGTATGTGTGGGTCTGTTAGTTGGATGGTTGTTTCTTGTGGTTGTGCTAATTGTTTGTATAGGTATTGTTGTGTTTTGAGGTGTAGTGTGTTGGTGGTGGTTATGCGTGTTACTATTAGTCCGTGAGGTGATAGTGATTCTAGTATTATGGTGGTTGTGTCTGGTTTGTATGTGTGTGATATGTTGTGGTGTTGTGTGAATGTTTCTATTATTATGGTGTCTAGGTCTGTTTCCATGGTTATTTGGTGTTTTACTTTTTGTGGTGTTTTTGTGATATTGTTTTGTTGTTTTGGTTTGTTAATATTTGTGGGGTATTTGATGGCTGTTAAGTATCATACGTCGCTTTCTCAGTTTGAGTTGGTTATTGTTGATTATATTATTGAGTTGGGTGTTGGTGTTGATTATATTATTTGGAGGCCGCAGGAGTTTTTGGTTATTCAGTCGTTTCATGGTGGGTTTAGTGGTGGTCTTATTTATACGGTTACTGTTTTAGATGAGTATATTGATGTTTTTGATAATTTTTCAGATAAGCGTTGGCGTATAGAGTTTTATGAGTTTGATAAAATCAAGGATTATATTTGTTCATAAATAATAGTTTTGATATGAGTGTGCTGTATTGGTGGTGGGCGAGTGCTTCTAGTATGTGTAGTTTTAGTTGTGATATTATGTGTGGGTTTGATAGGTTTAGTGTGATTTGATTGGATTGGTTGACTGTTGATAGGATTTTTATGGTTAGTGTGTTGTGTGTTGTGTGTATGTGATATTGTAGTGCTTCGTTGTTTATTGTTGTTAGTATTGATATGGTGTTGTTTGAGTGGTTTATGGTTGAGTTTGGTGGGATGTGTTTTGTGAATTCGTTTATGATTATTTGTTCAAGGTAGGTCATAGTGTGTTTTTACTTTTTGGATGTAGTTGGTTATTGATGTGATTATATTTGGATCTGTTAAATCTACTAGGTGGGTGATATCATAATTAAAAGTGCGGTTGTGTGGGTATGCGGATAAGTATAGTGTGTTGTCTTTTATTAAGACATGAATATTTAGTACTAGTTCGTCGAATTTAAAGTATGATTGTAGCATTCCTAATTTTTCTACATGTTGTGAGTCGATTAGTAGTGGTTTTTGTTGTAGTTGTTCGATTATTAGTTGTTGTATTATGTTATGTATAGATGTCATAATTTAGTTTTTGGTAGAATTGTATTTTGTGTATGTGGGTGTTTAGTTCTTCGTTGAGTGTGGTTGAGATAATATCAAATATGTTTGGGTCTGTTAAATCGATTTGTAGTGTGTTGAATACGCCTAATCCTAAACATACTATTAATACTGTTAATTCGTTGACTGTCATTTCGATTGTGAAGTGTTTGTCACGTACAATATACATTAATTTTATAGTGCTATTGTTTATAGTTTGAGTGGTGATGCATGATGTGTTGAATATTGTTGCTAATTTATGTGCTTTGAATATTGTTCTAATGTGGTTTAGTAGGATGTGAGTTACCATTCTAGTAGTTCGTACTCTTTGTATCGTTTGTATATTTTTTGTGTTAGATTTTTTAGGTCTGTGAGTATTGTTTGTTCTGTCATGTTTAATACGTGCATGTCTGTGTCTTGTGTTCCGTATATTGATAGGATATGTATAGTATTATTTTGTAGAGATATGTATAGTAATAGTGATTCGTGTTCTATTGATGCTGAGTCTATTGATGTTACGCATTTTGTTAATGGTAGTGTTTCTTTTATTGTGTTGATGATTATTGTTAGTAGGTCGTTTGTCATGTTATTGGTTGTAGGTTATCGATTTTTGTTATGTGGTTTGTGAATGATTCTTTTATGTATGGTATTATTTTTTCTAGTATTTGGTCGTCTAGTATATTTAGTATTAGTGGGGTTTGTTTTGGTAGTATGTCGCTGTGTAATTTTATTGTTACTTTGAATCCTGAGATTAATATGTCTATTGTGTATCGTCGTTTCTTATATATGTGTATAAATCCTGTTCCTGCGTCTGGATCATCTAGTCCGAATGGTTGGATGTTGGAGTTTGGGAGTAATGATAGTATTTCGGTTAGTATTATTGCGTGTATACTTTCATTCATATTGTTCTTTTACATGTTTTGATGTATTTGTAAAAGTTTCTTGGTGTTTGGTTTATTGGATGGAGGTGGTATGAAAGATTTTAAGTATTATTCTGATAGTGGTATTGAATATCCTAATAAACGTGATTATGAGAAGTCGTTGATCGAGGTGATTAATAATACACCTTTGACTGTTAGTGATCGTAATGCTGCTATGGATGATATTAAGCGTAAAAGTGCTGAATGGTTTAAAGAGGCTGTTAGGCCATATAATAATAAAGTCAGTGAGTTGATTGATGAGTTTTGGCGTGATTGTAGGGAGTCATTGGGATATACTGATTTTCTTGATGATGAGGGTGTTTCTATTTTGGAGAATATGGCGTGGGATAGGGGTCATGCCAATGGTTTTGATGAGGTGTTTTGTCAGTTAGATATATTGTGTGATTTTGCTAAGCAAATTGTTGAGCATGGGTGTAAAGATGAGTGATCTTGATAAGTTGCGTTTTGATACTGCTTTTCAGATTTATTTGCAATATAGGAGAGATATTAAATTGTGTTCTCCTTCTGGTGTTGATTTTCAGATTATTAAGGATATTTGGCGTAAATCTTTGGCGGAGGCTGAATTTATTATTGGTCAATTTTATGATAAATGAATTGTATATTGTTGATGGTCCTTTTTATAATCATGATATTGCGTTTTATAGTGATGATCAGTTTATTTCTATAAATACTAATGAGAGTGTTGATAATGTTTGTGGTATTATCGGTGATTTATATACTGTTATAATTAATGATATTATTAGTAAAAAATTTAAGCATATGTTTATAATTTATTGTAATGCGTCTGATTCGTGTGAATGTGATATTAAGAATGGTGTGTATGAGTTTAGTGTTTATTTGAATCGGTATAATATTGTTATTAATGTTATACCATTTGAGCATAATTATCATTTTAATTATGTTGATTATGTTGATATCGATAAGTTATTTGGTGATGTTGTCGCACAGTACCATCATATTGCTAATAGTACTTATACGCTTGTTGGTAATATGGAGTATTGATATTGCTATTGGGTGATCTTTTGGGATATCTAAATATTCTTGTCCATCGTGTACATTTGCTTGACTGATGGTTGTTATTCCTGATGTTTTGGTTATGAATCCTGCATTGTCTATATTGACTATTATTGATTCTGGTGGGTATTTTGATAATTTTTCTAGTAATTCTTTGAGTGTCATATGTTTAAGCTAGCTCCACATTCTTTACAGGCGTTGAGAATTTCTGCACATTTTTTGCAGAATGTTTGATGCACGTAATTTGGGTGCATGAAGTTTGTTTTGCAGCATTCGCAAGTGAATTCTTTGAATGCGTTTAGTGTTAATTTTCCTTTATTATAGTGGCAATATCTGCACTTGTTTATTTCTTTTCTTTTGAGTAATTCTGGGTCGTTTTGTAATTGGTTTGCAAAACGTAGGATATTTTTTATAGCAGCGGCTGTTATGAAATTTTGTCTGTCGATTACTTCGTGTGTCATTTTACTTTTTCTTTTATGCTTTTGATGTCTTTTAATTGTGTTATTACATTGTATGCGTTTGATATTGTTTTGTACTTGATTAGTGACTTTATTAATAATACTTCTGGGCATCGTAGTTGATTTAGTAATGCGTATATTGTGTATAGTTGGGTTAATTGTGATGTGTATTCAAATAATGATATATTTATTATGTATTCTTCTCCATGTTTTATTATTATTTTAACCGAATTCATAATAAGTATTTCTATATTTCTATCTGATGTGAAGATTCGTAATTCGTTGGTTGTGTAGTACATAATGAATGATACTTTACTGTCGTAAAATTTTAGTGTTTCGTCGACGAATAATGATAGTATTTCTGGTAATTCTGAGTTATATAATTGCTTTGTTTTGCTGATTGAGCCCCATTCGTCGGCGTAATATTTACACATTATTTTCTTTTACATAAGTTGAATGTTTTGTAAAATACTTGAAGGAGTTTTTTAATGATTATTGTGTATCCGCAGCATAAATTTGATAATATAACCGATTTGATAATGATTATGATAGATGTGTGTCGTGACTTGGATGATGATTTTAAATGTTATTATATATGTGACGAAATTGATAATTCGTATTCACTTTTACATATTATTCATACGTCATATGAAAATAAAAATATTATTAACGTTGATATGTCTAGAACATGTCCGATGTTAAAGCATACTATTATTAGTTTGAGAATATCTGATAGTAATTTTGATATTTTCGTATTCCCATCGTTACCAGTGATTAGAATGTTTAATGATATAAATTGTTGGAAATCACATAGGCATAGTGATATTATTAGTCCTGATGCTATTGATTTTATTATTAAAGTGTTGCGTGATGCTGTTTATCAGTATAAAACATGTATTTTGCACGATAAATTACTTAGAAGCCGTTAGCAAAATGGTGCTTGCTAATTTGGTATTTATAAGGTCATCTATTATTTTGATAAATTTTTCACTTGTATAAGTTAATATTTCTATTGTTTGTAATCTGAATCTGTCAATAGTAACTGTGATATGTGTTGCTGTTATATCTATGATTACGATAATTCTTGATAGTGAATCTAGTGCTACTTCTATAGTGGTTGTGTTTTCTATTATTAGCCACATTTGTCGTATACTTAATGTTGTGGCTTGGTTATGTATTATTTTTGGCTTTACGTTGTCGATATATGTTATTATATCATGTATTAGTACTTCGTATAAATCGTTGTTTATTGGTTCGTATGTTTGTGGTATGAGTGCGTTGGTTCCTATTGGATATAGTGAATCAGATAATTTATATATTCTGCCTGATTTATCACTTATATTTCCAATGGCGTACATGTTTACTTTTTGCGTTTTTGATGCAATCGGTTAATATGAGTGAGATTAGAGACGTATTATTTGAAGAGTTAAAACGTAGGTATAAGGTAGTAAGTATAAGAGATAATGATATCGATATTATGTTTGATGATGTCACTTGTAAAATATCAATTACGCTTAGTGATATTATTATTATCGATGAATTTGGTGGAGGATTTAAAATTAATTTGGTTAATAGTAGTGATCCAATTGGTATGGCGTGTTTTATTATACAGAAGATATTAAAGTGAATGATAATGATATGTTTATTGATGAAAATTGGTTAGTGTCTGAAATCGGCACTGATCATTTTTTCTCTTGTATACGTAATGGAGTATATTGTCCATATTTTGATAATTGTGATTTGGCTGATGTACCGATACCACCAACTCGTGGTGAAGTTAGAATATTATGTAAAATTTTTAAGATACAAAAATATATAGATCCATTTGAGATACCATGAAAGACCCAGAATTAATATTCGTGCCGTGGTCTAAAGAGATTGTTGAGAAGTTGACTGAATATCAACAATCTGGTCTATATCATCCATATACTTGTATGTGCGGAGAAATATTAATAGCTACTAGTTCAGGTTGGGTATGCGTCAAATGTGATTATATTCAAATTTGGGCTTATGAAAGTACACTTAATATCGTTTAAAATGATTTTTTAAATATTTTGTTAATTTTTGTAATTCATCAAAAGTAAATGTTTTAATTGTAACATATTCTTCACGATCATAATCATCGTCATCGATTGTTTTGATTGTTATGTTAGTTGCTATATTTATTGATACTCTGTTTACGATATCTAATACGACATATTGATTGATATGGTCATAGCATTCTGCTGATAAGTATCGTGATCCTTCAATGTTTCTTAAATCATCTAGTATGATACACATTAATTCGCCGAAGTATACTGGGTTTACTATAAATGGTATGTTATCACATGTCATACCTAATTCATTAAATGTGATACATCCATATTCAGTAAATGTTTCATCATATATTATCGAATCGTGTGTGTCAAATAAATATCTCATTGTAATCCTCTAGTGCTATTTTTGATAATTCGAAAACAAATTTTGTTAGGTCGCAGTCGTATAATCCAGAACTATTAATGCAATTTAATTCTAATAAGTAAAATTGATCATTTACTTTGCAAATATCCATTACATAATTTTTATAATCGAATCTATTTAGTAATGCGGATGTAAAATCTATTGCTGCTTGTGGCACATGTGGGGTTGTATCATTCCATGAATATCCGCTATGTGTTATGATTTTATTGTTGATTATTATGAATCTATATTCTTCTTGTATTTGTTGGTGTTGTGCGATTAAGATTAATGTGTGTCTGTCTATGTTTAAATATGATATTTCTTTTTCAAAGTCGTTTTTGTGTATTGAAAATCCTGTGAATATTTTAGATGGTGAATTTGGTCTTATAAAGATTTCATTATTAAATATATTAAATATTAGTGATTTATTACGTAGTAGATCGCCATATGGTAGCATAATATAATTTATATTTAATAATTCTTTAAATAGTGGGTAGTATGATGCGCATGAGAATAATATGTTATTATAGTAGATGCCTGGGTTGTTTGGTATTTTTGTGAAGTAATTAAGTGATCCGTAAAATATCGCTGGGTCATTTATTGGTGGCGGTTTGGTTGTTCTGTGTGTGAGTATTAAATTGTGTTGTTGTGTGGTTATTATATGTTGTAATTCTTTTTCGTATTCTGTGAATATATCTGTTTGTAGTATCCATGTTAATTGTGTCATTGTTTTATGTCATGAATGTGGTGTTGTGCCATTGTTTTAATATTGATATTTGGTTTGTTAATTCTTGGAATAGATTATCGTCGTGTAAATTTAATGTTATGTTACAGTTTAATAATTTTAGTGAGGTATCTGAGACTGATATGGTTAATAGCGGTCCTTTTTTGAATTTTGTATATATTTCAATATCATTGTCTTCTAATATTATATCATATATATCATTGTTTTTGGTGAATAATTGAGGGTATATATGGTCATATATTATTGATATGATGTCGCTCATTTGGTTTTAAGCCATGGTACGTGTGTCATGAATGCTGTTTCTATTTTTTCGAATAATTTTGGGTCTAATAAGTCTATTTCGATATTTAGTTTATGTATTTGTATGGTTTTGTCTGATAGTACTATGTGTATTTCTGAATATAAATGATATACTACTAGTGTAGTTTTATTTCTATATGTTTCAGTTATTAATGGCAAAAAGTTCCATATGTGTGATTCTATTGCGCGTAATATTTCACACAAAGTCTAGTGTTTTCTGTTCTTTTTTGTATGGTGGTAGTGATAATTTGGTTGTGTTTGATGGTGGTGTTAAACAGTCTATTGTTTTTGGTGTTGGCGGTGTTGGCGGTTTACTGATGTTTGTGTATTTGATAAGGTTTTTGTCTGTTAATAGTTTGAGTTTTTGTAGTGCTTTGTTTGGTGCTCTTTGGCCGTAAGTGAATATCGATTTTGCTAGTAATTGTTCTGGGAAATCGTATTTATATTTAGTACCGTTGCAATCAACAATGATGTATGGGTCTTGTCCTAGTGATCCTGTGCTGAAATGTAGAAATTTTGGGTTCATTTTATTTCGTCGATTTGTTCAAGGCAGTAACATTGTTCCCCATTTATTTTCTTTTTGAGGATCATGTAAATGCCACCTTTATTTCTTAACAGTGTTTTCATCCGTGTGACGAATGCTCCTACGTTTGCTATTGCTCCGTCTATTTCTTTTGTTATATGATCAAGTTGTAATTTATGATCTATATTTTGTGGGTCTATTAATTGTTCATATAGTGTATTTAGGATATGGTCTGCTTTGTCTTCTTTTATTTTTTTTGAGTCTCTAACTTGTTGGGTGGCTTTTGATACTGTTATAGCTGAATCTATGTCTTCTTTCATTTTTGAAGTTATTTCTACTATATCTTCGTTTATTATTTGGTCTACATTATATCCTAAATCAACGTCGATGATTGTGAACTTTTGCATTAAATTATCCAGTAAATAATTTTAAGGAGACGCATTATGGCATCGAATTCTTGCATCATTTGCAATACGCAACAGAATTTAAACAATACTATGACCCTTGCATTGGAAGACAATGAAAAGGCATTGATATATTTATGCGATGAACATGCCGAAGACACAACACCCAAGAAAGCCAAAGAGGCATTTTTAGACCGCAAGAAGAAATTAAATGATTTGTTGGAACAAGCTAAATTATTGGGATTCGATTTAACGACTACTCAATCCGGATTGGTTATTGATGCGCCGCGTAAAGCTGCGCCTGTACAGCAAACTGAGGTGATATCTGAAAATATTGATAGCGAATTAGTTGATTCTAAAATTTTTGATAATGCTCGAATGAATATAAGAGTGAATAATTCTGCTGGTGCTGATGGTGGTAATGCATATGATACATCTGCTTTAGGCCCAGGCAAAGCAAAACCTGAAATAGTTAATATACGTGGCATAGACATGGTGATCCCAGCTCAAAAAATCGACCAAACTGGTACAACTACTATACGCATAAATAATGTTATGGATGATAATACTATGCAACGCAGATTTAAACAAATAGCGAATAATTCTATGAATGATAATATTACATCATTCGCTGAAGGTGATGGATATAAAACCAAAACTTGCCCAATGTGTGGCGGTAAAGGCTCTCTAATTAATCGTGGTAAATCACAACTTTGTGCTAAATGCGATGGGACAGGTGAAATTAATGTCTAGAAAGAGACGTTCTAAATGTACTGTATTCGTTCTTGAGGAAGAAATCCGTTATTATGATGGTACATTAGCATCATTGAAAATGCAAATTAGCGATGATGAATGGGATACATTGGTTAAGGCTACAGTTGAATATGCTGCATATGTATATTGTTTAAAAGAGACGGCATGTCCAATTTTACATGAAAAGTGGGATACTGAAGATCAAGTATATCTCAATGAATTATTGAAAACTATCACTAAAATTAAGGAGTTAGATCAATTCATACTTGCCAAATATAATTATGAAGCACAAGTAGAAAAATATTCAAAATTAATGGTTGAGAGAGCTACTGAATTAGCTAAAGAGATACAAGATATAAGTGATTTAACACAACAAATGATAGAGAATACAAAAACAACTCATGTGAGTGGAATATAATGGCTGATGGATATGAATCTATAGCATTTAATTCAGAAATAAGTCAAACTACATATACAGAAATAATAACAGTAAACCAAAAAACAACTGAAGCAATACCAGATTATACATATATTGATTATACTTCAGAAGACTGTGCCACGACTACTAGTCCTCAACTACTTAAATATTCTCTGTCTGTTAAAACACCGCAAATAATACCAACCGAGCCTGTATATAATTCTTGTGAAATTAAAAATCCAGCAATAACATTACATTGGTCTGATATACCAAATAAAAATATTGCCATATACGCATTATGCGTTCAATATGTTGTTCGTAATCCATTAGATGTAACCAAAACTAGAACAATGCCATTATTAGTTAATGGCTATAAAGTACTTAATAGGCCAAATATTGAATATAGTACTACATGGTACAATAGCACTCGTACCACCAGGACTGATTTTGATACTTTGTTTAATGATATCATTAAACCGACAGAAATTGCTTTAATAAGTGATGGTGATACCAAAAGAATTACTAATAAAAGTTATGCGTATATTGATATTATTTATAATTTGGATAAGCAGGATTATTTAACATTAACACTTGATGAATTTCCTTTGCCATCTGAAGGTATCATTGAATCAGTTACTGTTTGTGCATTAGCGAATACTATAGGTGAATTTGATGGCACAGATGGGTCTGATGATACTTCATTGGTTATTGATTTAAAGTATAAGCGTAATGGTCAATATACGTTTTTCAGTAAAAATTTCCCTACATCATCATTTGATGATGGTGATGCTAATTTAGCTGTTTGGAAGAAAATAGCAACGTTTAATTTGGATGTTTTAGCAAATAATGGTTTAGATCAAATAACAGTTAATTCATCTGATGTATACCAAAGTTCGATTGATACGTCAATTTCTAAATTTAAAGTGGATATGGTCGGATTCTATAGTGCTCCGTGTGTTCCGTCAATTAATGTGCTTAGAATTCAACGTGGGTATGGCGTAAATGAAATACAATATTTTAGTATACCGGGCGCTACTGGCGGATCATTTACTATTACATTCTTAAATGATACTACTGTCGATATTGGGTTAGGTGCTGTTGCTCAAGATATTGAAAATGCGTTAGCTGCTTTAGATAGTATAGCTGTGGGTAATGTTAGCGTTACTGGCACAGGTAGCGTATCTAGTCCATATTTTATAACATTTATTAATAATCTTGGTGGTCAAGATTTACCATTAGTTAGTGTTAATGGTGATAAATTAAGTGGTTTAGTTCCTATAAAGATAAGTGAATTAACTCAGGGATCATATAATGAACGTCAACGTTTAGAGGTTCCTAATGGTATTAGTTTTAGAGTTAGTTATAACACTTTAGAAACGCAAGTATTATTAACCCCAAGTAATCTTCAAATGCGTAAAGCTCTTGAAGGATTACTTGGCGAAGGTAATATTATTGTTACAGCACCTAATGGATATGGCAATAATAGCACTATAAATCATTCTGGGCCATGGGATGTTGATTTCGTTGGAGATTTGAAAGGTCAAAACGTTGATGAATTAGTTATTTATACTATATCTAATGCGTATACATTTTTTTCTAATTTGACGCCAATCGATGTTAAATTAGCTTTTGGATCAATAGTAACCACAACATTATATCCAACCGCTGATGCATCAGCTAATGGTATACCAGGTTATGGCTTCTTTACTGAGACAATGTCAAGTACTAATATTTATACGTCGATTGATGAGTCTGGGGCTGCAGATTCACATTTTATCGCTAATCTTGGTTATAGACCGGCATCCAATTCAACAAGTCCTACCGCTGGTGGTGTAGCGTTATTTAAATTGGGTGCGTTAGCCGCTTCTAGTATCGGTCGTTCTATAGCGGCAAAATTTAATTATACTATTGATAATTGTAACCCAGATTATCCAGATAGTGGTATTACGGCTGAATTTGGGTATTTGGGTCAAATAATAACTTCATATGTTAAAACTGCAGTGTTTAAGGCTAAATTTTATCCATGGCGTGATAAAATACGACATAGCACATCAGAAGGTAATGTATCAGGTGTCCCAATAACGTTAAATGTGGGTAATATATTAAATTACCCAGAATTGTATTTAGATATACGAACTGATTTTTATAATGCACCTGTTATACGGTTGGGTACTAATAATGTTTTATTAGATTCATTTAATAATCCAATAAGCCTATCTAGTATTGATATTAGTGATGCTAGTAATAGAATTAATAAATTTAATGTTACATTTACATATGAAACTAGTGTTGCTGATTCATATGATTCAGGGTATGAAGATGATAATGGGTTAATCACTACAGCTTTGACCGTTAGGTCCAGTAATTTGGGTGTTCGCCCATTATTTTCTTATTTTGTGATCAAATCACCTACTGTGTCTGGATTTGTATTTAATGGGACTAGAAAATTTAGATTATTTCCTGCTGGCGTTACCCCAAGCACTAGTGATATAAATGATTATAAAGCTGCTGTCGAAGAGGTATTTGATTATATTAAGACACAGACTGGTGAAGTCAATGATAATGCGTTTCATAGGATCAGATTTGTAACATTAAGTGATACTAGAATATCAACCGAAACGCACCCGCCAGCATTATTATGGTTTAATAATACTCCAAAAAATGATGATATTGCATTTAATAATACTAGAAATGGACATTATTTTAGTGTTATGGCATCTAGCTCTTTATTGGTTATTGCTAGTACTCAAGAACCAGAAGGTATTGTCACCACTTTATGGCAGGGTGGTGTTGGTATTAATGAAAAGCAACGTATCGATATTAGTAAAGGTAAAGGTGGTAGTTTTACATTGTCATATGATGAATGTACTACATCACCTATTCATTTTGGTGCTAGTGCTGCTGATGTTCAATCAGCACTAGAAGCGTTGACTTGTATTGGTGCTAATGTTTCTGTTGTATTATCAAGTGCTAATGTTTATGACGTTGAATTTATTAATGATTTAGGTAGAACCAATCATCCATTAATGACGAGTAATGCTACTGGGTTATTGGGTGCAACTATCGTTCCAAAAGTTAAAGTCAATGGTGTTTCTGGAAACCAAGAGATACAACGTGTTTCAATAAACAATACTAAGTCTGGAACGTATCGATTTATCTATGATGATGAATATTCAGATTATATTCAATATAATGAAAGTGCTAGCTATTTACAAGCTGTATTAACTAATATGTTAGTATTTAGGAATGCTGGTATTATGGTTTTTGGTGACGATGGCGGTATTGGAGTTCCTGGTGGACCGTACACGATAATATTTGGTGAAGGGCGTGGTGCGTTTGATTTATTAGGAACTGATACCTCTACATTATCGTGTAGTGATGTTCCTCTAGAATATGTCGGTGGTGGTCCATATGAGTATGATTTGAATGTACCATCTGATACTTTTGAAGTTGATAGTGAATTTAAGAGAACATTGACACCATCGTCAAATATCGCTAAGTTTTTAACTTATGAGCGTGATTTAATCGATCCAAATACTAAAATCAATGGATATAATGCAACTATTAAAGATACATTGATTATTAAAAGTGCTAAACCATCATTATATACGACGTATAAATATACTGGTACTGAATTAGTTGCTATTGGTCAATCTACTGAAATTTATACTGGCTTATCTATAGTGGCTATTAATACATTAATTGATACTGTTAGGATTAGAGAATTGATTATAATTCATTTACAAACCAAGCGTGGTATTTTGCCAGCTAGAATGAATTGGGACAATGTTTAATTTGTATTATTGGCATAATACTTTTGCCGTTTTTACATAGTTCATATTTGTCTTCATATTCATCGATTTCATTTTCACATAATGATATGATATGTAAACATTTTATTGTGTTTGATGGTATTAATACATATAATTGTATATCACCTATTTGTTTTTGTCTACCTGAATAATATTGTTGGCTTTTTTGATAGCTTTTAATTATAGCTGGTGTGATTTGAGTGTTTTTGGAATTTTCTGCGCAGTATTCTTGTAATGTTATAAAGCATGTACTATCTAATGGTACAGCTTTGTCTAATTGTGTTTTTAGGGCAGCACGCAACCACGACATTTCTTTTGCCTTTCGTGTTATGCCCGTTCTCATGTTTTTCTTTAGTTAATATTTTGGTAAATTCATGTACGTTAGTTTATGATTTTTAATACTTTAGAATTGTGTATATATTTCACGGAGGATATTTTATGAAAATTGGCATTCTTGGTGGTACTGGTTTCGTTGGTCAAAATTTGATTCAATATTGTGTTGAACATGGAATAGAACATGTTTCTACATCAAGGAGATTAGGTGTTGACGCCACTAATAAAGATGATATTATTAAGTGGATTATTTCTAATAATATCGATCATGTTGTTAATTTGGCCGCTGAATGTGGTGGTATCGGATTAAATAGAAAACGCCCAGCTGATTTGTGGCTAGCATCAACTAAAATATCTGCAGCGGTTTTAGAAGCCGCTTTAGAATGTGATTTAAAGAAAATAGTTATTGTTGGTACTGCTTGTAGTTATGCCAAAGATTGTCCTCCACCATTCAAAGAAGAATATTTGATGAATTATGGGGCACCTGAACCAACTAATGCAAATTATGGGGTCGCTAAATTAAATGCGTTATATGGTGCACAGGCATTTTATAAGCAGCATAAATTATCAGTATGTAATTTAATTCCAGTTAATATGTATGGACCATATGATCATTTTGATTTAGAAAATTCTCATGTTATTCCAGCTATGATTAGAAAAGTTGATGATGCGATTAATAATGATACTGATATAGAATTGTGGGGTACTGGTAGTGCAACTAGAGAATTTTTGTATGCTCCTGATTTTTGTGAAGCTGTTATAACCGCATTAGAAAAATTAGATGACCCAGAATTCATAAATATAGGATCTGGCGTTGAAATTTCGATTAGAGATCTTATTTCTATAATATGTGAATTGATGGGATTTAATAGAAAAATTTCGTGGAACTTTAATATGCCAGATGGCCAACCGAGACGTTGCCTTGACGTTTCCAAGGCAACAAGTATGTTGGGTTTCATAGCTAAAACAAAACTAAAGGACGGGTTAAAGAAAACGATCGAATGGTATAAAACGGTGGAAAATGCCTAAAATAAGTGGGTTGACGATATTAAAAAACGGCATAACATGCGGATACACATTTGTAGAGACATTAAAATGTCTAGATGCTATATGCGATGAAATAATAATATGTGAAGGCAATTCAACAGACGGAACGATTGATTATATTAATCGCATTAAAAATGATAAATTCAAAATTTATTCATATGATTGGGGTAATTGTTCTGATGGTACTAAATTCGCTGATATAACTAATGATGGATTAGATAAATGCACTGGAGAATATATATTCTACTTACAATCTGATGAAATCATACATGAATGTGAATATGATAAAGTAAAATCATTAATAAATGATGGATATGATGCTATTTATATGCAATTTGCACATTTAAGATATACTATGCTTAAAAAGATACAATCAAACGCTTATGAACATGCTATACGCATAATTAAAAACAAAAAAGGTATTAGGTCAATCACTGATGGATATAATTTCGGAGGCGAAATAACATCGGCGACATATAGTAATATACTAGTATATCATGCTGGGTATGTATTTCTTAAAAATATTTTGCAAAAAATGATAAATCATGCCGATTCATTTTATATTACAAATTCGAACTATCAAGAAAGAAAAGCAAAAAGCATTAATTTGCTAAATCGATTAAATGCTGGCGAGCAAATTGACCCAGAATACGCACATCAAATTTTAGAGCCATTTTATACGTTAGTCGATCATGGTTGTATTTTACCATCGTTATTACAAAAACATGTTGGTGCTTTGTCATATAACCCAGAGGTGAACTTGTGATTGATGTTTTGTTTCTTGACGATGATATGAGTCGCACTAAGAAATTTATAAGTAAAGTGCCATTTGCTGATACAGTTGAAACAGCAGACGAATGTATCAATCAATTGGATTCTAAACATTGGCATATTGTGTTTTTAGATCATGATCTTGGTGGTGAAATATTCGTTGACACTAGCAACCATAATACAGGTACTACAGTTGCTAGATGGATAAGTGAAAATAAACCGTCAGTTGATATGTTTGTTGTTCATAGTTTTAATCATCCAGCGGCTAAAGGAATGTTGTCGATAATTTCATCGGTTGGATATAAGTGCGTTTGTGCACCTTTTGGTGGTGACCAATTCATACAGTTGATTGATGTACATTGTGGAGAAGAATGATGCCAAAATATTATGAGCAAATTCAAGGTTGGGCCGATGATATTGTTAAATTATATCAAAAAATGGTTGATATAAGTCAAGATGGTGCTGTATTTTTAGAAATAGGTACATGGATTGGTAGATCTACAATCTATATGGGTGAGGCTATTAAAGAATCAAATAAAAATATTCATTTATATTCGATAGATTCTGGCACAGGATCACCTGAACATAAAGAATATATTCAACGATATCACAATAACGTAGCATCGATCTTAACACATCATATTGTTGAAGCTGATTTGTGTAGTTATATAACATATATAATGGGTAGATCAGAAATTGAAGTTAAATTATTTGCTGACAATTCATTAGATTTTGTTTTTATTGATGGTGATCACTCATCTGAAGCTATTGCTCGAGATATTAATATGTGGTGGCCTAAAGTAAAAGAAGGTGGTGTATTAGCTGGTCATGATTATTATGTTTCTGGATATCATACACATGAATATATATACCATCCAGATATTAAAAATGTGGTTGATACCACGTACCCAGGTTTAACTGTTATGGTCGGTGATCATACAAGTAGCTGTTGGGGTGTTAGAAAATCTAATAATAAGCCAATTTCACTCGATTTTACTACATAGGTTATACAATGAAAGTTTTGTTTGCCAATATTCCATTCATTAAACATGTGAATGGTCAAATACACACTGGCCCTAATGCTGGGTCTCGTTGGCCATGGACAATGCCTGGTGGTAGTTTTCATGGGTATGCACCATTTCCATTCTGGTTAGGATGGTCTATGGCATATGTTAAATCGCATGGGTTTGATTGTTATTTTTATGATGGTGTCGCATTACAGCATAGCAATTATGATCAAACACGTACATTCATTTATGATCTAAGACCGGACCTTATATTCTATGACGTGGCGACTCCGACATTTGGTGCTATAGATGAATTAGCATTATGGTGTAAGGACACAATAAATTGTAGAAATGTTTATTGTGGTCCACATATGAAAGTGAATGCTGATGAGATAATTAAATCTCGCCATGTTGATCATTGTATAATTGGCGAATATGACATACCAGCATTAGATATTTGTCAGAAATTAAATCAAGCCAAACCAATTTATAAATACGAACATTTAGAAAATATTAATACATTGCCCAATGGTGAAAATTTCTTACCGTATAGACCAATTGAATATTTAGGCAATTATTATGATCCTAGTATGCAAACTGCCCGATCTCAATTAACAGTTATGACATCTAGAGGATGCCCATTTAAATGCACGTATTGCCAGTGGCCTAATGTATTAAATAATGGTAATTATAGGGCTAGGTCTCCTGAAATGGTTATTGACGAAATTAAGCAAATGGCATCATTGCTTGGTAATGGATTAGGTAGTATTTTCTTTGATGATGATACATGGAATTTGGGGCCATCAAGAATACGCAAAATATGCGATGGATTAAAAGAAATCGGTAAACCATGGACTATGATGGGTCGGATCGATACGTCTAGTAAAGAATTATATTCGTATATGGTTGATTCTGGTTGTGTTGGTATGAGGTTTGGTGTTGAGACATTTAATCAACAATTATCTGATAATGTTAAGAAAAATTTAGATGTTTCTAAAGCTTATGATAATTTGAAATATATTGTTAATACGTTTTCTAATATGGAATTCCATTTTACAACTATGAAAAATCTACCTGGTGAGAAAGATGGTAGTTGGCAACGAGATCAGACAATTCTTAAAGAATTAGCTGATATGGGCGGTAAACGTGGTAATAAGATACATTGGCAAATTAGTGATTGTATCCCATTCCCAGGTACTGAATTGTGGGAAGAATTAGTTACTATTGGCCATGGTGAATCTTTGAAGAATTATGCTTTATATGATGGACACCCAAATAATACTGGCGCGTTAGCTAAGACTATTGGGTGGCTTGGTGAGAATTATGCTCCTAAATTTAGCCAATATTCTAAAGATGGTAAACCAACTAATTTGCCGGCTTCATAAAAATGAAATTGTCATTAATTAATGAAGATATTAAGAAAACTGATTTTTATGATTTATATTCATTAATATATGCGTATCAAAGTGATATGTCAAATACATCGGTAAAGCAGCATTTAGAATCATTAGTTAATCATATATTATCTGATCATTTATATCAATTCGGTAATATATTATTAGACAGGCTAATTGATGAGCATAATAATGAAATCAAACAATTAATGGATCAATATGATATACATGAACATAATTATGTACTAACGCATAATTTATCATTAGATGATATGTGTGATTTAATACCAAAGTTAATTGCGATAAATCATCGTTTTAACTTTACTGGTGATACATGGTTTTCTTTAGCATCAAAATTTATTGAATTGTATAGATCATTATCTAAAGGATTAACAACTAAAATCTACACAATAGATAAATTGTATAATTTATTTCATCACAGCGGGCATATAATTGATTATATGGATGAATACAATTGGTTGGAAAATGCGTTGAATACACGAGATAACGCATCGCCATCACAATTATTTAATTTATCATCGTCTGGTGTCAGATCATTAATAGGCAGGTCATCATATCATGGGCAATATGATAAACCAGTATCAGAAATCGATAAGTTATACACATCATTAAGACGACAAATTCATGATGGTATAAATGTTAAAAAAGTAAATGATACATTAATACTGTCAGTGATATTTAATACAGTATTATACAAAGGCGACATAACCCCATTAATAGTGTGGGATGGTAAAACAAACAAATTACAAAAACACATGATACTTGGTGATAAAATATCAGGCACCATTTTCATTAAAGAATCAAATGATACAATAATAATAACAAATAATAATCAAACTATCGATATTGCAAAGCCGATAAGTAAGCAATTTAAATTAGTAACTGATTTAATATCAGCTACTATATCAGTCGCTAAAACAGGATTATTTGGCAATTTTATTAGAAATCATTATTAAGTAATTTTTAGCTTCTATGATATCATCGATACCAATTGTATGTGGGGTTTCGTTTCGTCTTTTTGCTATATCTTCTGCTGCATTGGTTATTAATGCTTCTATTTCAGATATTGTTTTATCTAATTCATTGATCGCGTCGCTTGTGTATACTATTTCTGGAATTTCATCTTGGATTTTGGGTATATTATATAATTTATCAAATACGTATAAACTAAGTGGGCAAAATATCATAAGAGCCATTGCCATTGCTGGCAAAAACAATTGAGAGCATGCAAATATTATACTCATAATCAATGTAACTATCGTTAAATACATTGATGCTGATGCAAAACGCATTATTTAACCTGAATTGTGGCTGATCTGTATTTGATCATTAAATTAGTAATATCTTTACTCATTTCTCCAATAAAATCATGTGGAGATTTTGCATTGAATTTAATATCTAGAACCTTCTTAACTCTATCAACAGCATCTGCATGATGTGCGCCATTTATGTTTAGCATTCTACCTGTTTGTAAATCAATCAAAATATGAAAACTATTGTGCTGCAATTGATTTAATTTATCAATACTGCTAATGATTGCTGAATTTGAATTAGCCTCTTCGATTTTGGCGAATGCGTTTGCTATTTCAGCCCATTTTGGATTATTATGCACCGATCCATCATCGTTTTTAATAAACCAATGGGCATCAACATCAACCGTTGGTTTTGGTACTTCAGTCATTACACCAAATCGTTGTAAATTTATACCAGTCATATCTGCGCCGGTCGATTGATGTGCTTTAATAATTTCAGCCATTAGATTCACTCTTTTGGCTGGATTCATCAATTTATCAGTAACTACTTTTTCTATACGTTTTGCTATTTCTGATCGCAGTTTTGAAAATGAAAATCCATCTTCAAGTTCGATACCAACGAACCGTGCTTCTGCCCTAATTCGTTCTCTGGCGATATCAATGTATAGTTTTTTGATTTCATTTAATCTGAATGAAATCATATCTTTATCTTCGTCGTCGATATTACTTGCTTGTAATACCCATTCACAACCATATGTATCAAGAATATCTTCTGGCTTTAACAGTCGCATATAATACCCTTTAATATTGATTGTTACATCATATTATTTGGCTGTAAAATCAGCTTTTTTATGTTTTTTGAGCCATGCGGCGGCATCTTTTCGAACATTTGGGTTCGCACATGACCAATTAGGTTTATTAGTAGAGCACATATGGCCTATTGATAAGTGATGTTGTCTACACAGTGTTATTAGATTGGTTGGGTCTAATTCTTTTGATGGATCAATATGAAATGGTATTACGTGATGAATATTTAAATCTATTGTTGATCCGCATGCTTCGCATACTGGATGTGCTCTTAAATAATTAGTACGTATTGTTGTCCATTTCGATGATCTTTTTACACTTTGTGATGTTATTTGATCATCATGATGATCAATATATGTAGTAGAGCTTTCATGGTGTAATAAGTTTATTATTGATACAATACTTAATATAGTTAATATAAATAGAATAATATAACATGAACGGTGCACTAAAGATTTTTGCATATGTTATTGTTCTTTTGTTAGGGAATCACCAGTACGCTTTCTATGTTCTTTTATACTTTTGTTAATATTTAATTCGCCTATTAATTCGCTTGCTCCAGTCGAATCAACTCTCCATCCATCATTCCATACATCATCATTTCGTAATTTGAGTATTTTACCTATCTGTGCATATTTTTCTGGTATGAACGATGTTCTGATCATATTTCTTTTGCTTAGTATACATTGAATATATAATTGTTTTTTCACTGGCAAATTCCTGATAAAAAGTTTGTCAACTTTTCAATACGATGTTTAAAAGTATGTGACTTTTTGACTAATTCTAGGCCATTTTGTCGGTATTTAATAGTATCGTGCGGATTGCATATAAAATGAGTTATCGCATCTATTAATTTATCATAACCTGGTGTTATAAATACTGAATCTTTAAATTCGGTTTCTAATGTTGTGGTCGAATCTGTTATTACAAATCCGCCACATGCTAAAATATTATATATTCTAAAATTTATAACATCATATTTAATATGTTCTGAAATGTGTGCATTTAAACAAATAGACGATGAACAATATAATACTGATTCATCATCATGTGGTAATTTTCCTTTATGCTTCGTTAGATATTTTGATGGCCAACCAGCTGGATTACCAAATAATGTTAGATGTTGCAGTGCCGGAGCGATATATTGTTCATTTATAACTTCTCCTCGTATATTATTACCGACCATAACTACTTGGTGTTGATATTGCGGGTCACTTTCCATAGGATAAAATATTTCTGGATCTGTAGCAAATGGTATAGCGACAAATGGATCTATTTTATCTTCCATACATGCTGAAGCTAGTGTATCACTCGGAAAGATGAATGCATCATAACGGTCAGTATTGTATAATTTGTTAAATTGTCCTAATGACCCGCCTTGATATGGAGGATCTGGATATGCGTTTTGAAAGTATAATATATTAATTGCATCTTTGTCTATTTCTAATTCTGGATGGAAATGTATTACTATTTTATTGTCTGACTCTCTCTTAATATGTTGTAAATTAAAATATTGTATGTGAGCTACATGTTCATCATATGATAAATATTTATACCATGCTCTAGCTATCATTTCATCGCCTTGTACGTTGCCCGGTGATGAAATGTCTATTGTGTTGAAATTTGTTGTTTTTAATATTATATGAATTCTAGTACTCCTCTTTGTAATGGGTATTTTATTGATGTTAGTGACAGGTCTTTGTGGTCACTTTCTGAGTGTATTATACGATTATAATCAAAACCATTATGGCGTGCATATAATGTAAGTAAATCATATCTATTAATTTTGTCTTTTCCAGTTACATGATAAATCATCGGTGGTTCTTGTATTAATTCTAATATTGATGTTGCTAAATCATATGTATGAGTTGGTGTATTGTACACATTTGAATATGCTGTTACTGTATCGCTGGTGGTTTTAAACATCGAGCGTAACCATTTCACCCATGTTGGATAATGATGATTGTTATATAATCCGCCAGTTCGTATTATATGACCGTAAGTTGTTACTTCTCCTTGGCGTTTGGTTTGACCATATACCGTTGTTGGATTTGTTTGTGAATTTTCGTTATATTGACCAGAAGTGCCATCAAATACATAATCTGTTGAAATATACACAAATGGTTGGTATATCTGTGATAATAATGATGGATATACAGCATTGATATTAGTAGCATCTTGACTATTTAATTCGCACATTGGTAAGTCTTTACATCCAGCAGCATAAATCACAATAGATGGTGTATATACAGTAAGCAATTTTTTAAATTGGTGTATGTCACTCGGGTCTAAATACAATGAATAAACTGGATACTCTATTGTGTTATTTTGATTTCTGTGTGTTATCATAACATCGTGGCATAATTCTACAAACGCATCTCGCAAACACTTTGCTACAAAGCCATTACCAATGATTAAAATTCTCAATTTTGATCCAATCTTAAAACATCATACATCATCAACTACATTTAGTTTTGTCAATAATACGTTACAAACGTGGCACAATAATAATATTGAATTCATAGGTGAAGAGGATATAATTAACGATATTTATTTAAATACATTATATGAGTTATGTAGGCATAATTATCAGATATGGCATGCTGAAGATTATTGTAGATCGAAAAAAGATGATTTGATTGTAAAATATAAACCATTAATCGATAAGCATAATCAATTACGTAATAATACTATTGAAAAAATAGATTTAATTTTAATTGAAAATCAAGTTGGAACTGGTAAAGCAAATTCTGAAACAATAGGTAGTATTATAGATCGTATGTCTATTACTATTCTTAAATTTCTACATACTACTGATTTAAACATCAATAATGAATTTGACGATAGATTAAATATTTTATCTTCACAGATAGCATTTTTATTAAATTGCATAGATGAATTATATGATGATATGATTAATGGTGTTTCTTATATTCAACTTTTCAGACAATTAAAAATGTATAATGATGCGAAAACAAATAATAAAATACCACATCATAAGGATGCATGATGGCTAAAATTGTTGCAATGGTATCTATGTATGAATCAGGTGTGTGGATAGAAAACAGACTTAACAATTTAATAGGATCAACTATATTTAATGATATCGAAATATGGTGCGTTAATGCTGATAGTCCAGATAATAGAGATCACGATATACCATTAGCATATAGTCAAAAATATTCAAATATCATTTATAAAAGATTAGAGTCGCGGATAAATGTGTATGCGACGTGGAATTATATAATACAAAATTCAACATCTGATTATATTACAAATGCAAATACCGATGATATAGTGAGCCCAGATTGTTATAGAATATTATCATCATTTTTAGATAGTAATCAGAATTATGATTTTGTGTACCCTAGTTGGTTAACGACAGCTAGGGAAAATCAAACGTGGCCGCCAAAAGAAGTTGATAATGGTGGAGCGCCTGGTCAATTTACGGGAGATATTGATAGAGCTGGCGCTGGGCATTTTCCTATGTGGCGTAGAAGTTTACATAATAATCTCGGCTATTTTGACGATAGTTTTGGTGCTTTGGCTGATGCTGATTGGTGGATGCGATGTTCACATGTTGGTAAATCTAAATTCTATTGGTTAAATGATCATTTAGCGTGTTACTTATGGAGAGATGGATCAAATGGTAGATCACGTAATTTATGGCATCGTGCGATAACCGGAGAAGAATGGGCCAAATTTCATACTAAAGCTGCGAAATATAGAAATGGTGAGTTATGAAAATAGGTGTTGAAGCTGCGTATGGATTTGGAGATTGCCTTTTTAATCTCCCACTTATTAAAGCAATAAGTGAACATTATAATCAAAAAGTAAATGTTGCGACTAAATCGCACTGTGTTGATGCATTTATGAATATACCATTTGTTGATAACATTGATATTATCAACAATTTAAATGAAGGGTATTCATTTTATTCTAGAGCTGGTTATACAGCATTCCAATTGACGCAAAATATCAAATTTGAACAGTTTATAGCGTTAGATGGATCTCATTCATTAATAGATACGCCAATGCTTACTGGTAGAGAAATTGGTATCAAACCTTTCAATCAAAAACCAATTTTTATACCAACTATTAATGAAATAAATGATGGAAACAGATATGATGATGGTATGCCAACGATTGCTATTGAAAGTGTGTTTACATCTGGGCAAAGTTGGGCTACTCAAAATGATATTGATTTAATTGTTGATAAATTTAAAGACACTCATAGAATATGTTGGTTAAGTAATCAAAATGCCCCAAAAACCAAATACATTGACGATATGTTAAGGTGGTCGAGACGAACGTGTATTTGTGCTTTGGCACATTGTGGTGCTATGTTTTCTGTGGGATCGGGCTTTTTTTGTGCGTCGATGGCATTACCAAAAGAACGGCAGCCTAAGAAAATAATTTGTTTGTGGATCGATTCATATTATCGATATGAAAAGAGAATCGCTGAATTAGAATTGCATTCTAATATACAATGGATTCATAATCGTGATGAATTAATAAAGGCATTAGACGAAATGTGAGATGATCATGAATGAAGACTTTTCGTTGCATATTTTGCCGAATAATTATACCAAAGACGAACCATGTAAACGTGATATCGAAACTATAGAGAAAAATATTGAAAAATATGCGGCTAGATTAGCTGCTGGGCGTGATATTTGGACTGATGAACAATTGTTGCCATTAATAATCGCTGACTTACAGAAATATACAAAGAAAGTTTCATAATGGACATTACAGTATTAGTATCTGTTTTTAAAGCATCAAAATATATTAAACATAAATTGGAAAATTTACGTGAACAAACAATATTTGATAAATTACATATTATATTATTAAATTGTCAAAATTTAGAATGCGAACGATCAATTTATTCTTCGTTTCTATCATATAAAAATGTAACAGAATTATATTTTAATGATTATGTTAAACTATATAAATCATGGAATGATGGTATTAAAATCTCAAAATGTAAGTATATTTCAAACAGTAATGCTGATGATTTAATAGCACCAACTTATTATGAAAAATGTGTGCACACATTAGATAATTCTGATTTTAGTATGGTTAGTAGTAAAGTTTTAGTGTCAAATGTATATCCTCAACAATGGCCAAATTGGGTTCATATTAGTGATATTCCAATTTGTTATCCTGGATCAACAATGGGACCATGCCCAACATGGCGTAGAATATTACATGATAAATATGGATATTTTGGCGAATATTATGTTATAGGCGATGCTAGATTTTGGGAGGCGATGCACGCTGGTAATGAAAAATTTGGCGTTATCGATGAGCATCTTGTGTTATATTATCATAATGCAATGTCATTAGAACGTCGTGTTGATGAATCTGGTAATAAATTACTTGATGTTGATCTTTCTAATTAAATAGTACATAAAATACCATGCCAAAACCACGACCAGTTAGATTAGCGGTTTTCAAAAAATTAGCTGCTAAACGCAACATCAAAATGAATATAGGTTCTAAAATTAACACAGACAATTTCAAATCATATAGCGGAGATCAACACGCTATAGCGATAATTCAGCCAGGATCACTTGGCGATAATTTCAATAGCACACTAATGCTGAAACCAATTAAAGCCAAATGGCCAAATGCTATAATTGATATATACACATCAACTAAATACGCATCAGCATTTCATGAAAATCCATTAATCAATAATACTATTGAAATTCAATCATATGATAAAAATTCATCATTGAATTTAGTTCATGTAATACCTCCACTCTTGGAAAATAGAGGTTATACTAAAATTTATAATCCACACCCTATGATAAATCCAGATAAATGGACAAGTTTAAAACATAATGACATTGGCGTTAATTTAATATGTGCGTGGATTAGGACATTAGAACATGATGATATAGATTATAATTGGCCATTAGAGACAATTTTACGATTGAATGATGGCGAAACACACAAAGTCGATGACTTTTGGAATGTAGTGCCGAAGAATTGTCGAAATATTCTCATTGAAGCTGGGCATGAAAGTGGACAATCATATTTCACCGAAGCTTGGCTTTTCAAAATATGTAAATATCTTCTTGATGGTAATACTAATATTTATATTAGTAGAGCTAGCGACGAAAATGTCAATACGATTAATGATTTCTCTCCAGGTCATGTATATTTTGTTGGATCACTTAGTGTAAGAGAATGTGCTCATTTATTCAATAAATGCGATGCGTTTTTTAGTGTTTCAAGTGGCCTATCGAATGCTTGTAATACTAACTGGTGTAAGAAAGACATCAAATGGTTTGAAGCCATAAACAGTGAAGCTGTGAGTAGTGCTCCGATCAGGAAAGAAGGTAAAAATTTCTGGTTCAAAGACGATTTGGATGGATATATAGAATTCATAAAATCACATGGTTTATAAAAATTACTGTATGAAATTATCATTAATCACAGAACGATTCATTACCCGCCAAGATATTATTAGCGGCGGCTTAGCCGATAAAGTTAACGTATCTGATTTCGATTCGAAACAATTAGAAATGGGTATCAAAGTAGAATTAGAACATACCAAAGATGAAAAATTAGCACGAGAAATAGCAATGGATCATTTGAAAGAAGACCCACATTATTATACTAAATTGTCTAAAGCTGGTTTATGACAAACATACTTTATGAAATTATCAACATTACTAGAAACAGTCGAAGACCTAATCAACACCATATCAACTAAAAATCATATATCACCAGACGAAATACGAAATATAATAAATAATTATTCGGTTAGCCCAAAATATTCACAATTCGTCATTAGGCAATGGGCTAAAAACAATATTAGATTGCCAGAAGATGGCCCAAGAATAAAAGAAACTCTAACTAACTTTCATAGCGTTAAACCAAGATTACCAAATAAAGATTTACTCAGTTATAAAACTATTAATGATCTAGAAAATGCAATCGATCCATTAATAGGTTCTGTGAGTAAGAGAGAAGGTGGGTTAACAATTGACCCACTTAGTTTGCATGGTGTCACTTTATATAAAACATTAGGACCATATCGTAGTTTTAAAATCTCTGATGAATATTCATTAGAGCAATTAGGTGAAGGGACTAAGTGGTGTACTAGAGGATCATATGAAAGATGCCAAGCTTCACATTATATAAATGAATATAATTGGATCGGGCAAATCTGGCACACAAATACGCCTATTATTCAATTTACATCTAATTTAGACCAAGTAATGGATAGAAGTGACAATGAAATTGTTATTCCTGAAGAATTGCGTGAATTGATACCATTATCTGATTCATCATCACCAGATAAATTAATTAATTATGCTATAAATGTAATAGGCGGTAAATCTGAAAAAATAGAACAATTAGTATTACAACGTGCCAATAAAGAAAATGATAATTCTTATCTAATTACTGCGATGGTTGATTATGCTACTAAAATTTTACGCAGTAGATGGCCAGAAGCAGAGCCAATCATACTAGAATCAGATCATGAATCATATAAGTATGCGCGTGATATTATTAAAGGCAGATGGCCAGAAGCAGAGCCAGTCATACTCGACGGATTGCATAATATAGTAAATTACGCACGCAATGTGATTAAAGGACGATGGCCAGAAGCCGAAAGAAAATTATTATCACTTTCCGTATCGAGTAAATCGGCATTAGGTTGGCCGTTAGCATATGCTGTAACATACGCTGAAGAAATTATGCATGGAAGATGGCAAGAAGCTGAACCAATAATAATGAAAGAACCGCGTGCGGCAGTATTATATGCGACCAAAATCCTGCATGGTAGATGGCCAGAAGCAGAAGAATATATAATGCATGATAGTACTTCAGCGTATGAATACGCGGTTAATATTTTACATAGGAGCTGGCCAGAAGCCGAAAGAGTAATATCACAAAATTCATATATTTGGCTTAAATACAAAAACAAATTTGGACATTAAATGAAATTATCAACATTACTAGAAACAGTAGAAGACCTAATAAACACTATATCAACTAGAGACCATATACCACCAGAACAAATACGAGAAATAATAAACCCCATTAAAACCACACATCATTAGGACATAAAAATGCGAATCCATTTTGTTTATGCCGGAACACCAGACGAAGGTAGAAATTGCTCACCATACACAATAACTAAAAATTTACATAGATTTCTTAGTCAGAGAGCTGAAGTCATATATCATCATTGGGATGCGCATTATGATATAGATTTACAGCCAGATGATATATTACTTGGGCATCCAAATTATGATCCTGGTACAGTTGTTCAAAGAGCATTTAGAAGTGATAAACCATGTAGAGCAAAATGTACAATTCATCCATTGCATCATGGTAGACCAGAAGATAACATGCCATTTGATGAAATATCTCGCAAAGCAACAGCGATATTTTCAATTATGGGAAAATATTGGTATGATACATTAGAACAATCATCATTCGCTCATTGGAAACCAAAAATCACAAGATTAGATATGTCAGTTAATGCTGATATTTATCAATATTTAAAAGGTGATTTTAATAATGTTGGTAGTCGTGGTATAGTGTATGTCGGTAGTTCAATGCCTCAAAAAAATCTCGGAATGCTAACACAATTAGCATCAAGAATGCCAGATGTTAAATTTGAGTGGTATGGTGGTAGTAGCGATCATCCTTTATTTAGATTACCGAATACGTATGTTGAAGGCTGGCAAGATTTAGGACAAGATAAATTAAGAACCATATGTGCTAGAAATGATATAATAATAAGTACGTCATGTAGCGATGCTAATCCGACTACAATAGCTGAAGTTGGTTTAGCATCTGGTTTGATACCTATTTGCACTCGAGAATCTGGATATTATGATTCTTCAGTTGTTAGTATTCTATTAAATGATATTAATGGGTCAATTAGAATTTTGCGAGAGTGGCTTAACAAGCCGTCTGGTGTATTGAAAGAGATGTCTTTGAGGAACAGAGAAACGTGTGTTCGTGATTACAATTGGGACGTATTTTGCAACACAGTATGGAACAGATTAAGCCAATTATAGAATATTTTACAATATGTAATGAACCAATTGATGATGTAGTATATCCACGCATAAGTGGAGGATTAATTAAATTAGATCATGATTTTAAATATACCGCCAAAAATTATTTGCCAGAAACATATAATATTATGTTGAATGATATTAATAATATTGTTTTAGATAATAATTTATCATCAGACGCATTAATGATAGATGAAACTATTGTTATTCGAATATATGATAAAATAATTGTTTGCGTCAATAAATATTTTTTGTCAGTTAGATGGCGGTACGGTTCACAAAAGTCTGGTCAGTTTAAACAGGTACCTCCTGATCTTTTTAAAATTTATGAATATGATTTATTTTTTGATACATATTGTGCGTATGTAAAGAACATTTGTTTTGCTCCCACTGGCAAAATAATCGAGTTATCAAAATGATTCGGAAAAAATTTATTCAATAAAATTTATTTTATGAAATTATCATTATTAATAGAAGCTGTTCAAGATTTGATTGATGAAATATCGCGTCAATCTAATTTAAATAGCAATGATGTTATTAAATTAATTAATAAATGTACAAATAATAGTCAACATAGAAAATTTATTTTGAGACAATGGTATAAAAATAACATATCATTACCAGACGATATTGATAAAGTTAAAAGTGTATTAGCGACATTTATTAAAATGAATGCTAAATTATCAAATAAAAATATTCTGTCTTATAAATCATTTGATGATATAATCAATACGTTGGATAGATATGCTCATGTGAAACCGGCTGAACATAGTTCTATTACTAATTTGCCTGGTGTTAATGTTAATGGCCAAAATGGGCCACATATTTGTCTAGTAATACGAGATTCAAATAGTTTAGCTCAACTTGGTGAAGGTACTAGGTGGTGTACCCGTAAATCGCATGGTGAAAATTATGCAGATGATTACATCGATGAATTCGGATGGGTTGGACAAATCTGGACCGGAAATAAACCAGCGATTCAATTTACTAGTGATTATTCTGAAAGCGTTGACGTTAATGATGAACCAGCTACTTTAGAATATTTTAAAAATATTATTCCATATATAAGCCCAAATAATCCACCAGAAGTATTATGTAATTTTATGTCTAAAATTATTAAAGGAAGATGGCCAGAAGCTGAAAAAGTATTGATAAAATATCCAAAATGGATATATGTTATATGCAGAGATGTTATACATGGCAGATGGCCAGAAGCAGAACCAGTGATAATAAAAGATCCTAGATTTGCATGTTTATACGCATGCAATATACTTAGGCAGCGATGGAAAGAAGCTGAACCAATTATTAAACGTAATAATGATGCGTGGCGTGAATATGTTTATTACCATAAAAGTAATTGATTTTACAAAATAAATACATATTGCAAAAATGCAGTATGATCCATTTTTATATAACATCACCAACATGCACATGCGCATTACAAAATAATAGTAAATGCAATGAGTGTTATGCTATGGTAGTTATGCCAAACTACCAAAATGGACATTTAACCAGAATACCAGATGAATTTGATGTACCAGTCTCTATTATATATAATGATGTATTAAATATAGCGTATGATATATCTAAAACAACATTAGGTTCATTCGGTGCGACTATCATCAATGATACTATGTATGTATGTATAAATACAGTTAGTGTGGCGATAGATGATACTTCTATAATTATTTCGATTGGCGGTAATATAATTCATATGTATACTATACATGAATATGATGTATTTGTCAATGATTTAATTTTATTTTACAAGAAAAACAATTAACGAAAGATATTATTTTTAGAAAGGTCTGATATGTGGTACGACAAGTACAAAGATGAACATATTCTGATTAATACATCTGATGTACATAATAAATTTTGGTCTGCATATTTAGATGAGAAAACATATACAGTTACTGTGAAATGGGGCAGAATTGGTATTAAGCCGCAATCACAAATAAAATCATTTACTTCTTTATATAAAGCTGCTAATTTTATCGATAGCAAGTATCGTGAAAAAGCTAACAAGGGCTATAAACCTATCAAACAATCTGAACTTGATAGAATGTGCATAGAAGCTGCTATTATAGGTACTCAAAATAAATGTAATAAATTCGCGTGGGTTGATATTAAAGGCCCATGTCAATATGTGTTTGTTACTGATGCCGAATTGTATAATCCAGATATAGTTCCTGGTATTGTTGTTGATTTGACAACACGTGGTGAAATAGATGGGAAGCATGATTTTAAATTTTTATTTGATTTTGATAATGTGTTTGATTTATCAACTAATACTATTATTCCTAAATCTAGTAAATTAACACCATTTATCAAAAAGATGACTGATGTGCTTTGTAGGTCTATCTTGTCGTAAATATAATTTATGGACACAAATACTTTTATCGCTGATATAATGTCTAGGCGTAATTCTGAAAGTTTAGGATATTCCACATATAATTATTTAGAAACATATGGCGCGACATTGGTAGAAATAACTCCATTTGAACCAGATCCGCTAACGTATAGAAATGATTATTATTATAATGCTTCTGAAAATGTTTTATATAAACGGACAATAACTAAGAGATTACATGGTGTGCCAATTATTGGCCATTGGAAATCTGTCTCATACTAAATATTTTTCATATAATTGGTCAAAGAAATTTGATGCATCAGCTAATGCTTCTGGATTATCAATAATATTTTCAAATAAATGCTTAATTCCTATATCGCCAAATTTATGTAATTCTTCTTCTATTTCAGGCGCTACATTTGTTTCTGATAAACTTAAACCAACGCATAATCCTGATATAAAACCTAATTTAGCTCTATAATCGATATAATCATTATTTATCATATGTTATTCGCTTTGTCTATCATGAGTGTTTTGTATTCGTCAACTGATAATATACGTGATTCGTCAACATTATAATGTAATATATCAGACACTATATCATCGGATAAATCATAGACAATTTCACTTTTGATTAATTTAGCGGCTACAATTACATATTTTTTATCATCTGCTAAGTATGCTACATCTGTACCAAGTGTATATTTTTGCATTTTTCAACCTTTATTAACTAACACGTAAAAATCGCCATCTCTAGAAACCAAATTTCGTTCAATCATCATAAGTACCCAAATTATTAAATCAGAATCATAATTACATGCTTTTATAAAATTATCACATGATATTCTACCATTATAGGTATTAAATAAATTTATTAAATAAGTGTCTCGATCAGTAAGTATTTGATTTATCATTGTTAACTTTCATGATATTTTTGTTTTACGTTCGTATTTCTATTTACATGAATCCGTTAGACGTTATCGCCAATGCATCACTGAAGCATCTTAGAACATTAGATAATAAATCACATTTAATACGTACTAAAACCGATCGTGTACCACTTAATTATACATCAAAAGAATATGTGTATATGTCTCATATAATTCATGCGTATCACAAAAAACAATATTATTACATATTGATATATTATGGAAACACTGTGTATCTAACAATATCGCTTAATAAACATACTGGTAATTATTGTATAATTACCGGTGGTAGATATATTATGTCATATATGACCAATGGTACGCTTTTTCTGAATAGTACGAGTCAGATTAGTGTAAATATAACTGATATAGATATCATAACTAAATTAACTAATCATATTTCGGCAATGTTTTCATTATATAAAAAAGATAAATATATCCCTAAAACACGTACTACGTTATTTGGTCAAGATATTTCGATATTAAACAAATCCAAGGCGTTGTAATTTCTCTACACATTCGATACGTTCTCTACATTTTGGATTTGACCATTTTAATGGTACATGACCGTTTGTGATTGATATTGCGATTGCATTATCAATTATTCGTTCTGTTAAAGTATTAATAATACTTATTACATGTATATCGTATGCTGTTAACAGCATACTGTTCATTCTATATGTTTTAAATGCATTCCATGCTATTGGCGTTATATTTGATATTAATGAACCTAATGCTTTTGCATATTCTCTGATTTCTAATTGAGCATGATTATCTATGCGTAATCTTAAATAATGTAGTAAATTGTGTAAATCAATTTTCCAATATGCTTCAGTGTATGTTGATAATAGTAGATCTTTGCGTGCTTGTTCTCTTGCTACACCTGAGTTTATCCGATTATTGTATACAGTTTGTGATAGATCGTGTAATAATGCTTCTTCTTTTGAAAGATATTCTCCTGGATTGGTTGTATCTAAATTAAATAAATTGTTGATATCTTTTAATTCAGTTATTGTTCCATCACTACCTTGTTTATTTGATGTTGATTGTGCACGCCATGCGTCAGATGCTGTTTTGGCTTTAGAATCTATCGCTAATGAATATCGTGTGCTATATTCATTTACACTTGCTGTTCTATGCCTGATGTGTTGCCGCCAGATATCCATCGGCATTCTAATATGGAATTTAAATTCGACCATTTCAAATGGTGTTGTATGATTATGTCTCATTAAATAATTGATTAATGTTTCATCATCATTTATCGATTTGGTGCCTTCACCATATGAAACTCTCGCAGCTTGCACAATTGCTGCGTCCGTGCCCATTGAGTCTACTAATCTGACGAATCCATCGTCTAAAACTTTTATTTCTTTGATCACAGATTCTTTTCCTTTAGTCGTAATTTGATCATTTCTTCGGTTTGGGCTAGTTCGATTAAATCTCTTTCATTTAGACAATCTATTGATAACGATGCCGATAATTTTCGTAATCCTCTAATTAATGCTAACCATCCAATACGTGTATTAATTAATTTATGTATTTCGTCATTTGGATTTTTATTTATAATATCGAATATATTTGGGTTAATTGTATAGTTAAATGGGGTTGGGGTATTTTTAGCAACGGAACATTGTGCAAGATATACACACCTATCAAGGTAAACGCTATTTTTAATCAATTCTGATTTGATTACTCTCACTGTGTGTTGTTTGCACACAGTGTTATAAATACGTTCCCACAAGTGTGCATTTCTAAGTGATGTGTTGTTTGCTTTATGCCAATCTTTTTTAGCCCACGCGTGCATCCATCCAACTCTTCTTCCAGGTGATCCTGCTCTCCAATCACCTATAGCATTTTGAATATATTTAGTCGGTGATATTAAATCAATCAGATTATTACCACCATATTTTGAAAATATAGCTTCTAATGATTCAGCTATGCTTACTTGTATCATTCTTCTATCTGTTATTTCTGTATCATTACCAAATAATTCTGTTGTCTCTTTAAGAGTATTATTGCATATTATTGTTGACCATCCTCCGACATTATATAATGGGTCTTTATATCCATGGACAAATACGGTAATAAACATAGATGGTGTCGCTGTCGCCATACATTTATTTAGCTATATCAAAAATTTAAACTATCTTGTGGGTCTGTAGCGTACCATTCATATGGTTTAATGCCAGGTAATGTGAGCCATTCTTGCGCGCCGGTTTTCCATCCGCGTGGTCTTCCGGACCCTAGACTCAATCTATCAATTGTGCTACCTGATATAGCAGCTTCTGCGGTCGTTGATGTTAAATAATTGTGGCTGTTATAGCGATCACGAACTCGATTGTTTATGATCGGTAATTGACGGTAAATTGTTATATCTTCCATAGACATGAGAATCTCTCCATGATCGATTTTTCTAAAGACTTTACTTTATATTTTCACGGTACTATAAAGTATGATGGTAGAGCATCGTCAATATTAGAAAATGGTAATTATTTACTAATCAAAAAAGCAGATAATAGTATTCAAATACATGGATCATCTAATATCTCGCCATTGAATTATCAGCCATCGAATTGTAAATTATCATATAATAATTCATTATTAACATGCCATCGTAAAAATGAATTATTAGAAATTAATATTACTAATATTATTAGTATTACGTATTTAGATGAATGGTCTAACAATTCAATTAAGTTGATAAAATCAGAAGCTGATTTAGTCAATAAATTAATCAATAATATTACTGATTATATTGATTTGCCAAACGAATTTACAATAGAAAGAGAATATAGAACTGATTATGGACCTATTGATATATTGATCAAAACTGATAATATTATACATATTATTGAGGTGAAGAGAAAATTAATTAACACATCCGCTTGTGTTCAGGTTAGAAAATATGGTGAGCAATTTGAACGATCAATATTATACGTTGCCGGACCCAAAATCGGAAAACCAGCAACCAAATATGCCAGAGAGTACAACGTCAACTTCATCGACATCGGATTTGATTGATTTTTATGAAGATGACGAAAATTATCAATGTTTTGAGATCGCGCAATTGAGATAACGAATCCATGTCCTAAGAGCATGTTTATTATAAGCATTTAAATGCCATTTATTTATTCTTTGTAAATTAATATAATCACCATACCACGCATTTAATAATGCGCCAAATATTGATGTGCTATCTGTTTGAATAGCATGGTATAATGATGATACAAATGTGATGTCTGAACATGTTATAATTGGAACATTGGTATTAACAAAATCTGCTGATACAATATTAAAACTTTCGGTTAATGATACTTGCATACCAATATCCATACTTGCTACTAATTCGCAAAATCTATAATGCGATAACCAATCATGTTCGATTAATTTATGTGATGATTCTCTAAATAATGCTCGTAAATTTTTAAGAACATTATTGCCGTTTTGTTCATACCGTGAACTATTGATATGAAATCGTAGTGGTCTATCCATATAATTTGCAAATTCTATTGCGACTATTGCTTGTTGTAGATGATTTTTCATTGGACGTATTGAGCCGAAACACCCTATATCAATATAATCATCTTTTACTTTTAACCGCTCAATACCATAATTAACGTAATATATGTTTGGTAAATACTCTGAATCATATCCTAATGATACCATATCATTATTAAATTGAGCATTATTAGTTGATATTGTTACATTATTGATTTTGTTATATTCGTTGATCCAATCGAATGCAATTCCTTCATTTGCTAAAAATGTGCCTTTGCTATGTATTCGTACAATCCATTTTATATTCTTATGTCGTGATATTTTAGTTAATTCTCGTATTTTATATGGCGGAGCCCATAATGCTTCTAATATTACTACATCTGGTTTATATGCTGTGATTTCCTTATCGATACAGTTAGCATCAAATACTGTTATTACTTTACATGTATAGCCGATTTTGTGCAATGTTTCGCATACAAATGTTGATGAATTATATAAGCCATATTTTCCTTCATGATATGTATTTGTATTTCTGTCTTTGCAAATGAATAGAATTTTTGGTTTTGTCATGATATTAAATTAGTTAATTCTATTAATGTGCCTGGTGTTCCGATTTCTTCAATCGACAATGGAATTGGTGGTGGATCTATTATTGCGTTTTTACAATATTTTGAAATAGTGGTAAAAAATTCATTTAGATTATTTGACACCACTAATGTTTTGAATTTTTCGTTGAGCGCTTTTTCTAATCTCTTACAGTATTTTATTGCCGTAGTTGGATTTTTAAATATTGGTATTGTTTGTGAATCGCCATCAGCATAACTAAATATTGATTGTTTATTAGCATAACTAATAATTATTATTGGTGGTTTCATTTTACCATTTTCGCTTTTGGGACAAAAATACTATGGAGGAAACATGAAATTAAATTATATTAATGAATCATATGATTTTGAGTTTACTAGTGGGCCACACAAGGGTGTTCATATAAATTTGCAAAATATAATTAATAGTGCTTCTAAACATAATGGGCAAATCCTTAATAATCGTGATTTTTGGGAGTTAGTTTTTCAAAAATTGACACCATATATACCTCATAATAAATTGGTCGAATTTTTTAATATAACGGCCACTCAAATGCAAAAACATATTAGTGGTGATAATGATAATGTTGACGTCGATACCATTAAGCGAATATTGAAAGGCATTAAATGAAAAGTTTACGTGAATTATTAAATAATATTTTTAATCATAAAACGTATCAAAATATACATACTCAATTATCTACCGATAAATTACGAAACAAGCAAACTGTAGAAATATTTGCTACATTATGTATTGATTATTTAAAATCGATGCATGAAGAAAGTAATACTATTGACGTAGATGATTTGAAGAGACAAGCTCGAGAATTAGCTGATAGAATAAGAAAATCATCAGATCAAGACTTTATTAAGAATGCTAAAATTAAATTGCAACGTCTTTTAAAACAAATTAACGGGTAAATTTGTTTTTATTTTGTAGTATTACATGGTGGAGGGTATTTTGAAACCAGGAGAATCTGTATGCATATTGGGATTAGATGGACGGATTATGAATGGATATACTATTATAAGTATCAAATTGCACATAGCAACATTAAGAGATAAAGATAATATAGAAATATTAGTTAATATCAATAGATTATTACCATCTGAAGCCGCTGGTAAAGCATCCGTGGCATCGATATCGGCTTTAGACGATAAATATAATGCTGTATGCCCATTTTGTAGGTATATAAAGTGTGTAGAATCAACTGATACGTCAACCGTATTTGAATGCCATGGTGAATTAGAGCTGTTTTGGATTGGCAGAACAGTCAATAAAGCCAAAAAATCGAAGGTAGTGAAAATGAAGCAAGAGCCATCGGTTGTTGATTTCGAAGAATTGAAGAAAATCGGTGAACTCTGGACCAAATCGCAAGTTCGATTTGATGATCCAAACACAGACGTACGAGCACATGTATTAATTTTATTATCTGATCCTCCAAGAAAATTATGCTTCAATACATACAATGGCACATTAGGTAAAAAAGGAAATACTTTACCACTTGATGATTTCGTCAAAGGTGAATCATCTACCAAAATATCATGGTACAATATCAAAGATATCAATGCTGCGCGTAAAACGCTTGAGTCCAATGGTTTTCAATTGCAATAGCGTTTGACGTTTTGTGTATTTGTTTGGTGTGATCACCAATTAAAAATCTGAAAAGGATTTTAGATGTTAGTATTGGACCGTAAAGAAAATGAGAAGATAATCGTAGAAATTAACGGGCAAAAAATGATTATTACAGTGGCTGACTGTAGGAAAGGCGGCTGTAAAATTCTTTTTGAAGCACCTAAAACTTTTGGTATTCACAGATCGGAGATATCGCGCCATAATCGATTAAGATAAATATATTAATAGGAGTATAATATGACTAATCATTCTGAACACATGTCTGAAGCAATATCAAACATAATAGATATTGCGTCAGCATGTGACGAACAAATACAATTAATTATATTGATGAATCTAAAAATCATTGTTGAGTCATGTGACCAGAGAGAAGTAGCTGTCACATCATCGATTTTGGACGCTATGTCTGATATTCAGTTGAATATCAAATATTTGGAATTTGACTTATTGGCCACTAGATCTGAACGAGATTATTATAAGCGGCTGGCTAACGATTAACAAACAGCCGATTCTCAGAAATAAACATCTATGAAATTCGACCACACATCAATCGAAGGTAGCGATTTTGTACATTATATAGAAGGTATAATGCAAGAATTCGGAGATGAATTTTTGATATACGCTTCACCTCAAATATTTGATATAATTCATTATGATTATACTCCGACTAGTAGACCATATGGTTTACCGTCTATAATATTAGCAAAATTAGACTCAATATTTATTACAGTAATGTCACCGACTGTGTATTTTTGTGAAAAATCAATATTATTATTAGATATGGATGATAAAATAACATCAGTTCCATATGTTGAAGATTTTTTAAGTATTATGCGATCAATGATGGAAGACAATGAATCTATTACGTCAACCACACAACATAATCTAACTTTAATATCAGTTCCTGCCCCACGTTGATAGCATCAATAATTTTATAATACATGATCCAACATCCATTCCAACATCCCATTGTGCCATCGATCCTACATGTTTTATATTATCTGTATCAAATTGAGTAACCTTATTAATCGGTAGCATATGTTGTATTGATGTACCATCTAATATATCAAAATCATTGCCCAAAATCGGCATAAAATATGGTCCAGGCTGTGGGATATCATTATGGCAATAAAATACATATCTATTAGGACTAACTTGAGTAACTTTATAAAAATCAAACATTCTATCAGTTACCCATAACTGATTATATCCTTCAAAATTTAGTTTAGCTGTTTCAATATGCAATATTGAAACATCTTTGGCAATTAAATTACTAGTTTTACCACATAATGTCATAAATGCATTTTGTGGGATAGTGTTTATTATTTTATTGTACTCTTCTTTTTTACCATTGCGTATAAAGTATCCATCATTAATTGATGTTATGTTTCCAAGCGTCGAATTACTTATAATTTCATCTTTCATACTATTCAATAAAGTAGTGTATAATTTATTAATTCGTAAATTATACACTTCAAATTTCATATGTGATTTATAATAATGTTGTAAATGGCCAGGTGCTTGACCATTATATATTTTATGTAACCAATCGTCAGTTAGATTAGTATCATATTCATTGTATATATGACCTCCTGTAGAATACGCACACTTATAATCGAATGATTCTGATGATATTTTAAATGCGTCTTTTAAGAATTCTGATATTCTATCATCTTTGATTATGAAATTATCGCATAATGCAGGATTAAATGAAAAAAACCTACTCCTACCAAATGGCACAATCTGCCACGAATTACCCATTATTAATTTGGCTAATAACGCATTTATCCCAGATCCGAGTATAAAATTCATTCAGATTTCTTTGATTTCTTAGGTTTCTTCTTATCATCTTCAGATTCGGCAGTTAATTTTGTATCATATTTCTGATCGGCTTCTTGTGGTTCGCTTGGCATAGCCACGTCACTTGGCACCGATGGTTCAACTTTCTCTTCGACCGGTTGAGAAAGTGTTTCTGATGGCATCGGCGTGGTCATTACGACTTCTAATGATTCATCCGTAATATTCGATAGAGTTTCTAATAGCTCTTTATTCTCGATTGGTACATCATTCTTTTCAAAAGAGTGATGATCATCATCATTAATTGGTTCGATTGTTTCTGACACAACCGGATTCAAATCGATATCAACAGTTCTAAATGGATTAACTGATGGTTTGGTTTTAATAGGACATCTGTCACAATAATACTCACACGTATAATCTACATGATATGGCTGATATACATCAGCTTCGAATTGAACACCATCACCACATGTTGGACATGTGGTAACGAATGTTTTAGGCTTAGCCAATTCACCGGCTGCATTAGTCATTTTATTATGATCAACTATTTCACTGTCTAATTCAATCGGTCTAGCATATAAGCCACTTTGGCCATTAAACGTGATTGTGATTAAATCATATGGATTATAACTCATGTGGCTCTCAATTCTAAAAATGTGATTGGCGTTCTTTTGGCAATACTGTATGTTGATCTCTGCTCATTATATACCACGCTAATTTTTACTCCTTTACTTGTTATATATTTTAAATATGAATCATATACATCTGAATAAAATTGTGTTGCTTCTTCTTCTTTACCTTCTGACATTAATTTACCAACAACAAACAATAAATCAATTGAATTTTCTTTATGATACCATTGCGCCACTATATCATCTAATTCTTTTTCCCAGCAAAATACACTAGCTGTTAATTTGCCATCAGTGATAGCCAATCTGGCAAATGTCGATTTTTTGTCTTTAGTTTGACCTATGTATGCATTTTGCACGACACATTCAATTCTGGCTATTGTTTTATATGATTCAGCACCGGCGTTATTTTTAAAATACTTCTTAGCTGATGATATTGTTAAACCAGATAATTTATACATATCTAATGGCGATCTTAAATAATACCCCAAATAATCTTTTTCGAATGCAAGTAATTCAGATAATGTGTAATCATTTACGACCAATTTCATAACACTTTCTCTATCATCATTTGGTTTAGGTTTCCAATTCAATATTTTGGTTGGTATTTTATTTCGCTTTGGATATAAAATTCTATATTCTTTAGCTTGACGTTCTATTTCTTCACGTATGGTATTTTGATCCCATCCTTGAACCTCTAATAGTTGTGCCTTTATTTCACTACGCACTTTTGTGTCTTTAGTGTACGCATACAAATACCACATCCATGTTGCTTTTATATTGCTATGACCTTCCATGCGTGAAAAAGTACCTAATTTTATTAATCTTTCCATTGTTACTTTATGGGCACCTTTAGCATTTATAAAATCATCTATATTTGTGAAATCACCTTTACCTTCGTACACGGTAGCCTTTGATTTCACTCCTTTAACACCTAACAATCCTGGACTTATATAATCGCTTCCATCATTGTCTTTAAGAACTGTAAAATCGCCAGTAAGATGATTTGGGTCGAAAATACCAAATCTAACATTTTCTGATCTGGCCACTTCCATAAATCTCGTTAATTTTTGCCGATGGCATCTAGTCATAACTGTCGCCCACCATTCGGCTGGATAATATGTTTTCAAATATAAACATCTATATGCAACTAAACTATATGCAACAGAGTGTGACTTATTAAAAGCATATCGTCCGAAAGACTCCATATCATCCCACCACTTTATAGCTTCATCATATCCTAATGTTGTTGTTGCACCAGTTATCCATTTTTGTTTGATGGGTTTAAGTTTTTCTACCCATTTTTTGGCTACTGATTTTCGTGCTTCTTGGGCTTCTGTAGCGGTAAACCCACCAACTATTTGCCAAATATTTGCCAATTGCTCTTGAAACACAATTTTACCATATGTGGTTTGTAATATGTTATATATATCATTAGATAAATGTTTTAATTCTGCTTTCCATTTATCAGTTTTATCATCACGATTTTTGATGACATCTGGTATCGAATTATGTACTATTATATTATCAATTATAAAATTACCTTGATTTAATAATTTATTCGGTGCGTTATTTAATATATCATATGTTTTCATTACCCCTTTGCTCGTGATCGATTTAATCTTCATGATTACTCCTTAGTACAAATTCAATCATTTTAGACTCGTTGTGTATACCCCTATGTATTTCAGTAGTTGTTTCATTTTTAGAATCATATAAAGTGAATAAGTCACATAGTAATGTTATTCGCAAACTTTTGATATATATAGTATTAGTATCTTGTATATACGTCGCATATCTTGTATGTAATTGTAATGTGTTATAAACATGAAGCATCACGAGTTTATCTAAAATAGTTGAAGGATCAAACTCATCATAGTCAACATTTTCATTATGTAAAACACCACAAAATGCGCTATTATATGCGTTATGATATCGTATCATAATATTATTAGTCAAATTAATTAAAACAGATACACAACTTGATGTTAATGACCCTGTTCCACGATTGTGATTCAACACGATTTCTATTATGCCACCTTTATGTAGATATATATCATATTCATCATGGTATAATTTATGGTATAATCCTATATATGTTTTAAATGAATCGATTATTAGTATTGTTATTTCACTCGATAATTGTGAATCGATCATCTAATATCTTTTCTAATAATGGTTTGACATATATCCATTGTAATCCACCATTGCCACAACCAGGTTTTGGCATATAAACTTTTTGAATATCAATTCTATCTAACATTTTTGTAAGAATACGTGCACTTTGCAATATTAAATCAATATCAGAAGGATTTTTAAAATGATGTTTAGTCGGGAATGATATTAATTTAAATTTCTTACATATATAAGGTTGATTCCCATATTCAAAAACATATTTTCCTAAGATTGTTGGTAACTCTGGATATCTTACTTTAGCTTCTAATGCGACACCAGCACCCATAACTAAATCGCCATTATCTTTTATTACTCCATTTGTTGTGATAGCAATATAACCATCATTATGATCCCATAAGTTTCCGTTTGATAGTAACATTTTAACAAAATACGACGCAATGCAATATGTATTATGTACGATTTAGACCTATTGCGTGCCGTCCATGATATGGTTATAGAAGCTATTGCTAAAAGATATAATTTTGAAAAACCAACTACTGTATTATATGCCGATTTTTATGAAATTAATAATTTACGGAATGGTAAAGTCGTAGTGCATACATCAGTGATCACTACAATTTATGATGGAGGTGATATAATAGTAAAAATATGGAATGGTAATGGATCAAATAATATTATTAAAATTAATACATTACCTGATAAATTAGATACATCAATTGAAAAAGTATTATCAACATTAACTCATATTTTGATCACTAGACGTATGGAATCTTTTAGAGATTATAAATGACTAATCATGTAAAATCTGCTATCGAAGACATGATATGTGATCGCATTTCTAAATATTTAGGAATCGATATCATAAATAATGCTTTCGTTGCCAGAAACCAATATAGAATTGTCTGGTTTAATGTACGTTGTGATGATTCTATAATGGTCACTATTTACGCGTCGCATATATGTGGCGCTACTACCGATCAAATGAGAATAGTACATCAAGAAATAATTAATCTAATTGATACCGAAAATTCTTGTGATAATATCATAGATAAAATATCAATGATCATTGAAATTAATGAATTAAACGAATTCTACACATAAATATACATTATGGAAGCAGAATTACAAATAGTTGAAGAAATATTAGAAAATGCCATAGAAGGATATCCACATATATGTTTAAAAATATTTATTTATACATGCAAAGATTTAATTATAGTGTCCCCGTTATTGTTTGATATGACCAATAAATTATTATCAGATAGTATACAACAAACTCACGCTAAAAAACTATTGGCACAATCGATTACATTAGAACTCGAATTACGTAATATCTGATTGCTTGTCACAATCATTAATTCTTGCACTAATACCATCACACAAATGTAATAGCCACGCTAATTTGGTGTTAGGCGATACTGGGCTACCCCATTCGCGTAACCCATGATGTGATAAAATAGCGTGTAAGATTTCATCTTTATATTGGAATGCAAATGCATTTTTAAAATTATTGATTGTTTCCGTCCATATTATAGCTGATCTAGAAATATGATGAATTCTTCTTTTATGAATAGTACCTTGCCACTCTTCAAAAGAATCATCAAGCGGTTCATAATCCCACATTTTGCCACAATCATGAAAAATCGCGGCTAGCAAAATATGTTGAATTGGTACTGGGTTACCAAGTGTTATATTAGATTGTAAACATAATTGTGTGACTTCTAATGTATGTTGGGCTAGTCCACCTTTACCATAATGATGTTGGAACGGCTTAGATGAACCGCTCCATATTGCGAATTTAGGGTTTGTTAATATAGTATCTGTCAAAAACGATGTCCCATGTTGTGCTGATAATTTTATCAATTCTTGTGTAGGATTGCTCATAATTTTATGTTTCTTTTGGTGTTTGTGGCGTTAAATTCATAATATCATCGTTTTCTTTTAGATCTTGAACTTTGATAAATCCTTTTGGAGTCAGTATCAAATGGTCTTTTGATACTGGAACAATATTTCCATCTTCGGTTTCGATTTCAAATATTTCTTTCTCGCCAGATTCTCCAATTAGATATTGAGTTGTGTATGATATTTCATTTTGGTCATTGATATACGCTATATTTTGAGATCCGTCAATATCTTTAATTTCCACGTATCCGTCATCTGTTAACACTTTTGCGTATGGCGCACAGCAGTCCATCGGACCAGGGTGGCCCATTGCACTTAGTAACATTAAGTCATCAAATGATTTTGGTGTACCTGTTTTTAATATTGATTTTGCCAATTCTGTATCAAATTGGAATACAGTATCCGTTTTTAATTCTCTAGCTGTCCTTAAAACATTATCATCATTTAGGCTAATCCACTTCTTCTCGTCATTAATATAATAATACCCAGCCATACCTTTAACTTTAGTACCTTCGATTTCTCCTACAAATTTTGGATTAACATGATCCCAACCATCCATTGGCACATATTCTGGATCTGTTGTTTTTTCGCCAAAATATATGTTCTTAGTTGACCTTAATAATTTGCAACATTCATAAATATACTCGAGTGTTTTTAATCCTAAAATATCCCATTTTGTGAAGCCAAATTTTGATAATTGAGTATTTCTGCCTTCTGACCACATACTAACCCAATATTCTGAACCTTTACTTTTGCTTTTTGACATCGGAATATTACCAAATAATGACCTATCAGCGATTATAATCGCTCCAGCATGCATACCAATGTGTTGCACTCGTCCTATTAAATTGATAGCAGATTCTACTATGGTTGGATATTTTGTGTAGAATTCTGTTAGATATTTATGGTCATTTAAAACTTGACCTATAGTCGGTGATTCTGTTTCTTTACTCGCGCAATTTGGACATTCGATTAATCTATGTGATGTTTTGCAATCTTTTGTGATATTTGTATTTATATCTATTATTTTTCCTTTACATGTTGATAATCCTCCTTCTTTTATTTCATCTACTTCATCAGGTAATAATTTTGTTAATTCGAATATTTCACTTTTGCTGCATAATCCGGTTGCTGATGCAACATCTCGTAATGCCGCTTTGAATTTAAATGTTTGCCACGCTCCCACACTACACACTGCTCCATAATTATCATTCGATATAATGTTATATTTTGCCATTGCGAATTTTTTAATATGTTCTCTAGCCATTGGTAAGCAATCAATATCGATATCTGGCATATCAGTATCTTTTATAATACCGATTGGTAATGCCCCATGCTCATCTTGATATTTTTTAATAATATTGAAATTTGCTGTTGTGATTGTATGATCGTCTAAAGGATCACTATCATCTATGACCGCCGAATGCAGCCATGGCAGTAATAATTTATTAGGATTATCAGTGAATTTTAATTTGTTATTTATAATATTGAGCCAATATGCGTTGGCTCCTTGTTTTTCTATTTCTTTAAATTCAAATATTAATCGTTTTTGATATTTTGGCCCTAACTTTTTTTGAATCAATAATTTAAATGATTCTCGTTGAAGTTCTGTCCAATTCATCATGCCCATAAATCCATGTCAGAATTCATGTGTTCAAAATAATATTTATCGACGGCGTCTTTTGGCCCCTCAGCCATAATACGTTCAACATACTCTGTTTTTAATTGCGGTGGTACGCCTTTAGCTTCATCGTTTACAACTCTAAAAGCTTGATACTCCCATAGGAGATTTGGCCTATATATTTTGCGGATTTCGTATTGTTTCTTAACCATGGATTTGCTTCATATGTAAAGTGTAACCTGATTTACTTTTTAATGACTTTCCGCATCTTGGGCATATTAATTTAGATATATCATGTTTGGTCAAATTAGTATAAGCTATTTCTGGTATACTATCAAAGTCTACAATATAAATTTTGGGTTCATCGGCTTTAGAATACCACACATACAATTGCAAATCGACCGCTTTTTTAATTAAAGCAGCATGCTCTGCTTTGTTTTTTATTTTATACGCTTCTATCACAGACATTGAGTGTGGCCGCATTAAATAAAATGCCGTATTTTGATAATCAAACCCTGGGGGCTTTTTTTCTTCTTTTGGTGTTTCAATTTCCATTGTTGCTTCTTTGTTATGGCGAATTACGTTAATATTTTGTTTTCTGATTTTAATGAGTAAAATAATTCTGGCGTGACATATTTTATTGTATGGGTTACGTACATTTTACAATTTATTTTGCCGAAATCATTCAGCATAAGTATAAATGAATCATCTACTGGGTCTAATAATGCTGGAACACAATAACTACGACAAAATTGTTTAAAATCACGTAATGATTCATCGAGTAATACTGAATGAATTCTTGGTGGTATATCAAACGTAGCATGATCTAATAATGATGGATTTGTTTTTAATAATTTATAAAATGCTGCAGTTGCGCTATACATAAGTGCTTGCTTACGTATATATTCTATATAAGTTTCATTATTTAATGACTCTAATATATTTATTTTATTTGATATATGTTGTTCTGCTTTTAATGATCCTGGTATTAATTCGTATTGTAATTTGATTACTGTTACTACTGTTAGTATATCGTTATCATATGCTAATACGAATACATATCTATTATCAAATATCGAGTAATATCTATCTAATGATATTTGTAATTCAGTTATAAATTTCGTTTCTTCTTCTGTTAATATTTGTGATTTACGTACTGCTTCTGTTATATTAATATAACAACTTCCCCTTTCGCGCCATCTATAGCAAGCATGATCGCTAATTATTAGCCTATGGTCATTAATATTAAGTGATGATATACTCATAATATTGTTATATCAAATATTATATAACTATGAAAGGGAAAGTTATGCATATTGAACATCTCTCCTTTCAACGAATGAATGAGTATCTTACTGTGCTTAACGATTTGTCACCAGCAAACATTACGCCAAATGAAAAAATACTACGCGAAGCGTACGAACATATTATCAATCAAGATAAAATTGTTATATTAGTAATAGATATAATAGTAATAGGTACAGCATCAATATTATTTGAGAAGAAATTAATACATGGTTTGAGCACAATCGGACACATAGAGGATGTTGTAGTCAAAAAAGGCTATAGAAATGTTGGTATAGGTAAATCTATGGTATCATTTCTATTAAATGAAGCGTCATTAAGATCATGTTATAAAGTATTATTATCATGTAATGAAAATAATACCGGTTTTTACGCGAAACACGGTTTTAAATGTAAAGAAATTACTATGCGTAAGAATTTATAAAATTATTTCGTTTTCTTACCTTTTTTGCTTTTCAATAATATTTCCGCACATGGATTTTTAGATATTGGCGGTGCGTTTCTTTTATCTTTCTGTAATTGTAAATATGCTCTTTTTGTTTTATTCATAGTTGATGCATAATAATTTAATGCTTTTGTATTTAATAGATGCATTTTATTATGATACTCAGTTGAACCACTCGTGAAGTCGCAGGGTTCACGTTGCGTTGTATACATTTCGATGACATATTCACCATCAAAACCCATTACTAAATTTTCGCGCCCAAAATGACTAAATGGGCCGAATGCATACATACCAACATATTTATTAGGTGTTTGAATGCTGGTATTAAACATGACAGACGCGCGTGGACGATCTCGCATATCCTTTATGTAATGAAAACGCTTAAAATATTCACTGTATGGTGTGCCTATTTGAAGATATTTTTTATAAATATCATATTTTGGAGATATGTCAGTAGCGTATTTTTCAACACTAAATCTTAATTCATCTTCAAAATTTTCTAATAATGAAAATTTTTGTATATTAAATTCTGAAAACCACGATGGTGCTGCGACAATTAGATGTGTGTTCGTAAGTTGTATACAAAGTCTGGCCAAACCATATTTAATATGAGTATATGATGACATATGTATTTCTTCTGTTTTATAGAATGCATTAATATTATTATTAATATCATACCCATTGATACGTACTTTATCAACTGCTTTTCTGAATGAAAATTCATTCATAATGTCTTGAATAACTCGCTCAATTTCCATAATTAAACCTTTTCTAATCTTTTTATTATAAAAGAATCGCAATTTGTTAATATTTTAAGCAACTTGTTTCCAAAATTTTTATATATTCCAGTTGGTTTTATAATTTTATTAACAATACTAATTATTAATTGATGATGAACAAATATTGTTATATTTTTTCTATGGCCTGGTATTATATTTTGTAAAACCATAACTAATAAACATAATTCGCATAAATCTTCAGTATATGATTCATTGATATTTTTAAAAACATGCGGCATAATAGATGTTAATTTTTTACCATAATGATCAATATATTCACATTTTGCGGTACCTATAAAATTAGAACCATCTACAACAATATCAATAGTTATTGTAATCATTGTATCACCGGGTCTGGCATTTTGATGTTTAATAAATATCCGCCACGACTAGCACTTAAAAATCTATCAAACGATAAATCCCATAACATGGGATCGACGCCTGATGTGATTTCTATTAAGAAGCATACTAATGATCCGCCAGCAGAATTTGAACTTAAAACACCATTTAATTTATATGTATTAGTAACACTAACTTGCAAATCATATACTTTACCAGTATAATGGCGTCTAGACATACTCTTGATTTTTAATCTCTTTACGGAACCTGTTGATACCAATTTCTGCAATTCGTTGATGTTTCGGATCTGTGAAGCTGATAATTGCTTCATGATTTATCTCCTTGATTTGTTTCCACATGTAAGCACCACCAATTCCATGTAAAATACTTTCAGACAATAAACGTTCTGTGTCATATAAAATATACGAATCAGCGATATTAGTTTCAATAATATATTGTTCCGCAGCTTTTTGTTTCGCAATAATATTATTTTTATAAAATCCTTTTACTTCTATTATTATTCGATTATTATCATTATCAACAACTAAAAAATCTGGATGATAAAAATGATTATTATATGCTATAGCAAAATCACATCTTCTAATAATATTGTATTTACCTCTAATACTCCATAAAAATATCAATTCAAATGCACTATCAAATATAATTAGTTGATTATCAATTAAAATCTTACCAGTAACTGATTTAGACTTTCTACGATGCTTATTAGCATATTTTGGATCTAATTGCATTTTCTTATTATGTGATTCAAATGCTCTTAAACAACGTGATTTATAGTCTTCACTATACCATAATTTCTTAGCATTATTTTTATTAGCTTCTAATTTTTCAGGATTATTTTGTATTAATTTGTTTAAACATTTCGAGCAAATATTGTCATATTTATGATATTTTCTACGTTCTAAATCACGCCAGCGCATAATATTAATACCATTACATTTTTGGCATGTGAATTTAACACATGTATTTGTTGATATATTGCATAAATATTGTATAGCTATTTCATATTCGATTAAATTTGCAAATATTTGATAATGAAATTCAACCGGAATAGCTTTAAATACATCCATTGACTTTTCTAATTTTATCAAACATTTTTGACATATATATTCATTTTTATAATTCTTTCTATATCTTAAATTATGATTCGTAGTAGTGCATTCAATACCACATTTTTCACAATTGTATATTACTTTAATTATTTTAGACATGGATGTCTCGTTGATCCAAGAGATCACCAATGATTTCATCGGTATCTTTGATTTGATATACAGGTAAAAGTAAAACCACCTCATTTCTAATGATATAAAATTTATGATCAGCTGTGACTTCTAATTCGCACCCATCTAATTCGATAATAAACAATTCTTCTGACACATCATAAATAAATTTATTTTCTACGATTTGCTCATCACCAAAACCATCTAAAACCTTATCTCCTATTTGTATATCAATAATTTTCTTTTGCTCAGACTTACTGGTATTAATCAATGAATCTGGTGTAACGCACCCTCTAGGGCCAAAAGGCCATCCTTTACTTCTACCAAATTTGATTAGTTCCCTAGTTATCAAAAAGTAACTAGAGAATCCTTTTTCAATTATTCTATTTAATTCAATGTCGGCTTGTTCTTTGTATGTTACCAGTTTGCCATCGATATTAAATTTTTCGGTGTTGATATCAAGTTTAAGCTCTTTTAATTTTCTATGTACTAAATCTTTTAATTCTGTGTCAGCATTTGATATATGTGGTATTTTAGGTGATGAGTCGATATTCAATTTTTCACATCTATCAGAAATTAATAATGTATTGTCGCACATCTGTTCGAATATTGCGTCGTTAGTTGTTTGTGAGTATTTTCCATTTTTGAATGTGGCCCATAATTCGCCACGTGTTTTCATATATTGTTCGCTGCTATTAACATGGAACAAGTTAGGATCATTTACTGTTGTTCCTTGCTCTATAGCCATCATTATTTTTTGTATTTCATGCTCTTCTCTAGTTAAATAATGCACATCATTCGTTAATACTGGTTTAATATTATATTCATCGGCTAATGATAATAACATTTTAAATACCGTATGGTCATCTTCGATACCTGGCATTTGTAATTCTATAAAATAATCTTCTCCAAATTCTTTTTTGAATTTTTTGACATATTGTATAGCATCTGTCAATCTTTCTCTATCACTTATTGTATATTCGATATTGCCATTTTTATCTTTACCTTCTTTATGACGTATAGCATGTGATACTGGACCATTTAAACAACCAGATAATATGATTAGTCCTTCTTTATATTCGCATAATTTGTCAAACCATATACGTGGATATTGTGTTCTACCCATGCCAAATAAGCCAGTTTCATATGCTTGAGTTGTTAATTTTAAAAGATTATGATAACCAGTCATATTTTTGGCTAAAACTGTAAGATGTCTATTTCTGGTTAATTTATAATATAATTTAATGTCATCTTGGTTTTTAGATATTTTTAATTTTTTTAATTCTGATCGCGATAAATATTGGCTTTGGCGTAATGGTTCGTGGTCACAGTAGTATATCTCACAACCGGCAATAAATTTTAAATTGCGTTGTTTAAAGTGAACATACATGTCTGGTATGCTGGCCACATTTCCATGTTCTGTAGCACTCATTGCGGTATATCCGCGTTTTTCACATTCTTTGGCATACTGTAACGGGGTGCCAACACCGTCCAGAGGTGACCATACCGAGTGGTTATGGAGATGCGTGAACTGTGTTGGTCCCGTATACATATCTTGCGAATATAATTTGTTGTCGTTTTCTTCTGTTGGTGTCATATGAAACCTTTGTGAACAACACAATAAAATACATAAGACAAAAATACAGCTATTAAACACTTTTAATATAACGTTTTAATAAATCATCGGCATCGCACTTGATATGATTAGTATCAATATCATGTATTTCATCATCTAACAATTTTATAATTATATCATGCAGATCATTTTCATATTTTGGATTTGTTAATTTACAATTATATTTTTGTGCTAATTTTTCAATAAATGATATGCTTTCTTGACTATGCAATTCGGCGTATTTTAATAATCTAGCAATTATATTACTTATAGTTGGTGAATTTATCGTATGCGTGCGTAGTCTATCTATGATATCTAAAAATTTATCATGATCTAATAATTCTATACTATAAGTATTTTTAAAATGCGATATTATATTCGTTCTAAATATTTTGTTTATGATATTTTGTAATGATTCCTGTAGCCATTCATATTGTTGACTGTTGATTATAGCCGAATCATAACCATATCTAAAATTTTCGGACATATTTAGCAGATCGCGGTAATTATATTTTGTTTGTGTTTCTTTAATTAACCAATTATTGATATCATTAATGTGTAATTGTGTTTTTGACAAGTATACAGCGCCAGGTGTATCTATTATAATATAATATATTGATTTATTTAATTCTACACAAACTACATATGGTTCACATTTAATTGGCGTGACATATAAAATTTTCATTATTTAATCGCAGATTCTGATGTTGGTGCCCACCATTTCTGGCCAGGTGATACTAATTTCACCTGTTCAGCTTGGTCTTGCCATTTTGATTTCGCTCCACCAGATGCCAATCCTAATCTTTTCATAGCTGCACGTTTTAACTGTGGCTGCATTAAATGTAACTTACGTATTTCATCTACATCTGATGTATTTTGAAATAATGGTACAATTGGTTTGTTTTCTAATACATTTTTAACAGTGGTCAATTCGGCTGTCGGAAATGATAAAATCGTGCTGCTATCTATAGCCTGCATATTTATTAATTCTTCAATACAATCTTTTATTTCATTTTGTATTAACTGTATATTACGGTTCCAAAACGCAATATATATGTTATTATTAATTTCACCAATTCTACCTGTCAAAAAAGTATCTTCTAATTGTGTATCTCGGAATTTTTCAACGGCAGCGACCGCATTATCTAAACTAGTATATGAATCGCCATTCAATCCAAAATTTTCCATATTATCAAATATTAATTCATAATGAGTTCGTGATCCACTATCATAAATTAAACCTTGATCATTAGCGTATACAAATGTTATTGCGCCCCTTTGACCATAAAATGTATCTGGATTAGGCCCAATAAATTCATTAAGTATTATTTTAAGTTTCATTTGATATCCTATCAACACATGTTACGCACGATCTAAATTTAGTCCCGTTCGTGCAACATTCACCATATTTCTCACATTTATATATTTGTATTTCAATTTTTGAATTATTGCATGATTCGCAGACTTCTGATCGTATTGGGTTAAGTGATCTATATATACATGATATATCTAATTTAAACATTTCTACTATTGAAATTTTATATTCTGAAGTATTACCATTAGATGCGCCGATAATAGATGCTTTTTGATTAATATTATAAAGTAATCCATTACTATTGGCGAATGTTAATAATGGTATACTAACTTCGCCATCGACAATTATATAAATTTTGCCTTTTTTATTCCACTTTGTTAATATATCGATAGTCAAAAAAGATTCATGCGCTAGTATAATATTAGTGTATAATACATCTGGTGCTTGAATAGTATCAATATTGTACCCAGATTCTTTGAGTATCGATGAAATATATCCAATACCATATTCATAACATAATGTATCATTGATTGGTTGAATATGGTTGGCGGCTACAATATCAGATAACCATATATGTTCAGCTGGTTTATGCGGCATACCGGTTTTGTATGTGATTTTAATTGTTTTATTATTTATTGTAAAATTCGAAGATCTCCAACCGATATCAATAGTATCAAGTAACGATTTCATATATCACCTTAAATTTTGGTAACGATTCTTGAATTTTTTGAGTTGATTCTTGAGATGGTTGCTTAGTTGTTGTGATTGTTATTTTGTCACGGTCGCATTTTACTATTTTAATTTCATGTATACCAGATGATTTAATTATTTCTTTAATTGTGTTACTATTCATGTTTGAGATAGTGAATGGTCTACTTTTGACAAATTCAAAATTTCTATAATACCTACCACATTTACATAATTGAATATTATCATCGATTTTGACATAATCACCATTCCAATAATTAAAAAATGGGGAACATACACTAAAATAATCATCAGTAATTAATTTATTATTAATAGATCTAGAATATGCTAAATTGTCACAAATATGATATGTATTATACTTACACGTAAAGAATGTGGCCCCACCATCCCAACATCTCATATGATCACAAAAATATGTTACAAAATTAGATATATATCTAATATCATCATCTAAATATGATTCGCATGTGTTACTTAACAATGTACACAATTTGCCAGAATAATTAGTTTTTTTCATGTAATTTACTAAACTATTTATAACATCACCACTTGATAATATTATATCGACTTTAGTAGATTTTAAAAATTCAATAATATTATTATAATGAGAATTTATGTCATTATAATAATATGATCCTTTAACAGCTGTATATACATATGAATTTGATATTCCATGTGTATTTATAATAATATCTGAATGTCCAGAATCAATAATGCTTGTATCTAAATATGGATAATCTGTGTTATTAAGCATGTTAAATACTATTGGCCTATCATGTATATCAAACTCATCCGCTATATATTTATAATGACATTCTCGCTCTATGAAATCATAAATATCTTTCCATATTAAGTATTGAAATATTGGTCCTGTGGTACCATTAGTGTGATTTGTCATATTATCATATGATTTATTATACCATTTTTCTTTATCCAATAAAGACACTTTTGACATAATATCTTGCGTATATAATGGGCATGTTTCGTCGATATATTCATGAAATCTATCGCGCATATAATATATAATATTATAACATTGGTTATGTTTCATTAAATGTTTACATATTTTCATATATTTTTTAAGTAATATTATATAATCATCATTTAATGTACTCGATATGAAATTATCCATAAGTCGTAATTTTTTGGCCGATTACGATATTGTTAAATTTCACGTTTTGTGATAACTTATTAATTTTACTAATCCAAGCAAAATCTGTTTGCTTTCCTTTATGTTCTGACCATAAAACTCTATTTGCTAAATATTTATTAACTATAAAACACATTGTATCAATATCACCCATAGTAAATCCATTAGTTGGATTTTCTCTCGGTATTGTATAATTCTGTGATGGTGTTAGATGCTCCACTTTAAATATAGATATCATTGGTTTAAATAATAATGACGTTAAAATATCGCTTATCGCATTTTGATAATAAAAATTATCATCATCCCAAAACGTCACGTATTCCCCAGTAGCTAGTGATACTCCTCTGTCTTTTGCAAATGCCCCAGCATATCCTTCAAGTGACTTTTCAACATATCTAACACATTGTAATTTTGGTAATTGCTTAACAGTAAAACCTTCAGCGACACATATTATCTCTATTGGTAATCCTTCAGCTTGTTTATATGCTTGCGATACTGTTAATGCTGCCAACTTTGGATTCGATGATGCGATAATTATCGAAAGTAAATTCATGGTTTCTCTAAATATTTAACAGCGTGCTCTAAACTGTAATTGACGTCATAATTATTTATGTTTAACAAATGTTGCACACATTCATGGTGTCCTTCAAACCATGTTTGTGTTTTTCCTAACGCTAATGTACCTCTAATTTTGGGTTCTGGATCACCATCAAAATATAGTGCAGCATGATTGCGTAACTTTTGAGTTATGGTATTATGGTGACAATAACCATATCTATTAATATGACCGCCAATTGGTAATCCGCCACCATAACCATTTGGCCAACACCCGTCCCATTGATCAAATTTCGTATCCTTGTTGATCAGACGTGTTGCTGTTTGATATCCGCCATATCCATACCCACCATGATTCATTGATCCGTAAAAATGTCTAAATTTAAAATCCATAGGTACCATGCTTTGAAGAGCATATATGCTCTCTATCGCATCGTCACAATATACTTCACATGCTTGTTGATTTAAAACGTAATATGTTGGACTATGCTGAGATAAATCTTGTATGGCTTTTCCAAGAGCTACAGCACCATATCCTAATGATCGTGGTAAATCTACATCACATAGCCATTGGATTTTTACTACTTCTATTGGAATATATTTATCTAATATGTTTATGACTGGCGTTAAATCGTCTTTACCAAAATCGCCAATTACATATCTACATCCCAACGGGATCGTTGATAGTATCGCTTCTATAAATGGGTAATGTAATGTAATTAAGTTTCGACCCACCATTTGAATTGATAACGTATCGTAAAGAGTGCTTTTCATCCATTTCATATTCTGTCTCTCCAAAATCGCATAACACTTTTAATAAAATTTCTCTCGATATATCGATAAGAGGTATAGTAGTGCTCATCACATCATGTTCGACCATTCCATTAGCATTAAGTTTAATACATGCTATAGAATCATGCGACAATATAAAAGCGATTGATTTATATACAATAAATATCTTATTTATAGAATCTGATGAATATACTAACGAATAATTTAACATATTGGCTATAACATATATTATATATTCAGAATCATTCATTATTCATTGATTCAACTAGTTCTTGAATTATTTTGCGAACTATATACTCATCTTCTGACCATGGCCATTCAATAGGATCATAAAAGTCGGCTATTGGTTCATTCATATTTAAGTGTAACACCTTGAACACACTCTTCCACTTTATCAATACCTTCTCTAATTAGCATTCTGCGTACTGTCGTGATTTTGCCAGCATCATCAAAATCATATCCTAACTCTTCTGCAGATTTTATAATAGTTTTAAAATGCTCATCCGGTATATCAACAGTATATTTAACATTGATAAGCATTCATACTCTCCTAAATGTTCATTTCTGCGGCTTTTAAGCAGCCACGTGCAACACTAAATAATGGCGACTCTGATTTTGCTATAGTTCCTAGGACAAAAGGTAAATCCTTGGTTCTAAAGCAACTATCAAATCTCTCAACGAATCCATTTGGTGAGCACGTACCACCAGCCATGTAAACGTTGATTCCCTCTTCAATTCTTGCATCAACCGCATGTTCGTTAAATCCGTGTATGATACCATTAATAACCTGATCCATCAATACTCCATAATGTAAAACAATATCAAACCCAACTCTATCCTGTGGTTCTTTACTCAATGTTAAATCAATATCATGCTTTCTCTTACAAACTGTCGTTGGAGTTTCTCTAGCTGTCTTCTTTCTAACTAACGAAGCATTAGTATCATATCCATGTCTCATCGCAACTTGTGTGTCGATCCAGTCGCCACTACCAACCCAGCAAAATGAGAAAATCTCAACACCATATTTTACATATGATACTGTGACAGTTCCAGCACCCCATGATATACCGATACCAGTTCCATCTGGACTATCATTAATAACGATAGCATGTGACTCTCTGACATTATTAAGCGATATTTTCGATTTAGTCTTATAATTTGTAATTATGAGATCCAAAACTTTTTTATGATAATCAATATTAGACTCTTTATTAACAGCAGGTGCTGTGGTACAATAACAAATATTAATAGTTTTATCAAATGATCCTAGATCTTTTTCTGCAGTTTCTAGCAATCCATGCACTATACTTGATAATACAGTCATAGACTCTTCATCAGGCGTTATACCACCTTCCGCCATTGGTCTTAATAATGTTCCATTATTCGCATAAGCGAATTCTTCACCGTCTTGTCCTAGAACGCAAATTTGGTCTGTGCTTGGTAGCTTAATCCATCTTGCTGGGCGTGCCGTACCATCTGATCGCTTTTTAGTCGGATCATTTAACATATTTTCTATAAATGTTGATGGTCTTTCAAATAACCAATAACCATTAATTTCATATATAATACCTACTGATTCATCTTTATGCTTATAAGCTAATACAATTGTCTTTGTTCCAACATCTAATCCAATAGTCGTCATGATTGGTCCTTCTAGTACAAAATCGCCAATTCGTGCTATTGTCGTTATCTTGTGATTATTATTTACTTTAACTGTTGTAGCTAATGTGCCTTGTGATATAACAGTATCAAATATTGGTTTTTTGGGTGTTTCTAAATCAGTAATACGTGGGTGTTTCACATATTTAGTATATTTTTTACCATTTTTCTCTAAAATAACAATGCATGACGGCAGATCAGTCATAGCGACCGCCCAAATCCCCCACTTGGTCTCGGAGGATTTGAAAGATATGGAGCTATCATCTCAGGGGCCAACTCTTCAACGCACTGTTGCTTTTGAGGTTTCAAAGTATCGCTTTTTGGAATATTTGGTATCTGATGCTGTTGAAGTGCTGTGGTCCCAATATGAGATTGCTTAATATTATATAATTTATAACAGATTATTAAAAAAGCAATTTTACACAACATCTCTAATAATTGATTGATTATAACCATTATTGCTCCGATATTATGTGTTGTTTAATTATATTTAATATTTCATCATCACATAAACTTTCTAAATATACAATCATAGAACCAGTGCGGTTAGTTAACAATTCTATAATGTTATTTTCTATTAATATAGCTGTCTCTTCAGAATGAAAACGTCCAGTATCGACATATGCATATTTTCTATGTATGAAAAAATTAATGGAATTGTAATGCTTTTCAAATTCATCCACAATTTCTATTAATTGCTTAGTAGCAGGAAATCCATTAAATTGAGAATAAGCAGCTTGCATTAATAATGGACTATCTGTGATAATTGATGGGCCTTGCCTAATTATTAGATCTTCACGATGCAATTGTTGGCCAAGAATATATAATTGGTCCCATGATTGTGGGATTCTTGATTCATATACCCAATTTTTAATATATTCAGTAACATGTTCTATGTTATACTTGTCTCTTTTCAACTCTGAAAACAATTTAGCTGTTAATGTACTCTTTCCAACCCCAGCACCGCCAAAAATATTGATGCGTTTGATCATACTATAGTTAATCCTAATTTCTCTAACGCTTTGCTGCTTGATGCTTTATATTCAAATTCAATAGCTTCTGTTTCATCATCTTGGCAATTATAATATGGAATATTGACAATTCGCACATTACGAATCCACTTCTTACTTTCTAAATCTTTTTTAACATCTAATAAATTATATTTCTTATTAGTGAAACTACTTATAGAATCTTTAAACCTCCATATTTCAATCGGCGTTGACTTATCAATCCTATATATATTTCCATCTATACCTACATTAATAGACAACACATGATTAAAACCCTTAAATTCATTCCAATCTTTAACCAATGAATACTCAGGTAACGTATTATAAAAACGCATTGTATTAGAACATATATCGCTAATTAAAAAATCAATATTTTCGTAATATTGAAAGTATAAATCTTTGCTATTATATGCTGATCTATGAGTTTTACCAAACCCGCCATCTATTGACCATTCTTGAGAAATCAATTTAGAATTTGTATATGACTCAGTTACAATAAATTTACCAACTTTTAATTTTAGAGTCCTATTAATAATAGTTTTAGTTTTATCTGATACGATTGTCGTTTTCAAAGTTCTTACCTTTTCATCTTTGATATCATGTTTAAAATACGATCGATTGTTGCAGAAGATATAACCACGTAAAGGTGATCAGCCAACACAGCAAAATTATTTTATGAAATTATCAACATTACTAGAAACAGTAGAAGACCTAATAAACACCATATCAACTAGAGACCATATATCACCAGATGAAATACGAGAAATAATAAACAAATATTCAGTTAATCCAAAATATAGTCAATTCGTCATCAGACAATGGGCTAAAAACAACATTAGACTCCCAGAAGACGGACCAAGAATAAAAGAAACTCTAACTAACTTTCATAACGTTAAATCAAGATTACCAAATAAGGACTTACTCAGTTATAAAACATTAAATGATTTAGAAAATGCAATTGAACCATTAATAGGATCAACCAGTAAGAGAAAGGGCGGATCTGATATTCTAGATCCCACTAAATTACCTGGAGTTGAATTATATAAACAGCGTGGTAATTATAGAAGTTTTAAAATTGATAATGTTGATTCTTTGAAGCAATTAGGTGAGGGGACTAAGTGGTGTACTAGAGGGTCGTACGGCGATGATTGTATGGCTGATGAGTATATAAATGATTATGGGTGGATTGGGCAAATTTGGGATGGCAATAAACCAATAATTCAATATACCCCTGATTATGAACAAGTAATGAATGTTAATGATGATATGATTACTGTATATGTTAATACTTATTTCAAAGATTTAATAATACCACCATCAGTAAACATTGATATTAATAAGCCAGATTTCTATGATGAAGAAGAATTATTAAACATACTCAATTATGCATCTAATATATTATTAGATAGAATTCCTAATTTTGAAAAGTATATTAAATTAGATGCAAATATTTCTGTATTATATGCTATGAAAGTCATTAAAGGTAGGTGGCTAGAAGCAGAACCAGTGATAATGAAAGACCCTGCTGCTGCAGTATTATATTGTAAAACTATACTTCATAGTGAATGGCCAGAAGCAGAACCTTATATCATGAAAGATGCGTATGAATCATATGATTATGCTAAACATGTTTTGCATAGTAGATTCCCATTAGGTGAAGAAGCGATTAAAACTAATCCATATTATGCATCATTATATGCATCATTAATAATTGAAGATAGATGGCCTGAAGCAGAACCTTACATTATGACAGATGCTCAAGCAGCAATAATTTATGTTAGATATATTATTAAAGATAGATGGCCTGAAGCAGAAAAAATGTTACTACAATCACGTTATGGGGCCACATATTATAATATGGTAAAATCAGGGCATTATAGATTGCGAGACGACATAATAGATTCAAAGAAATAACATAAATGAAACTATCACTAATCATTGAAACTATCCAAGACATGGTAAATATGATCTCAAAAAGAGATCACTTAGATCATGATTATATAAATTATATTATTAATACAACAGCACCAACTAAAAAATATTCACAATTCGTATTACGACAATGGGCTAAACAAGACGTACGATTACCAGAAGATAGTAATAGGTTACGTGACGCATTACTTTTATTTGATAATGTTAAATCAAGATTATCAAATAAAGATCTATTAAGTTATAAACGCTTATCTGATTTAGAAGATGCACTAGAATTAGTCGCTGACGCAGTAAGCAAAAGGCAAGGCGGGTCTGATATAAATGACCCAACTAAATTGCCGGGCGTTGAATTATATAATTCAAAAAATCAATATAAAAGTTATAAAATTACCTCAGTCGAATCATTACAACAATTAGGTGAAGGTACTAAATGGTGCACAAGAGGATCATATAAAGATTGTATGGCATCACATTATATTAATGAACATGGTTGGATTGGGCAGATTTGGGATGGTAATAAGCCAATAATTCAATATACTCCTGACTATTTACAAATTATGGATAGAAAAGATAATGAAATAGAAGCAACGGACCGCAAAAAATTAGCAGAATTATTCATAAAACCAACCGATGTGCAATCATCAAGTATGATTAATTACGTATGGTACGCTGAACATATTATACAAGAAAGATGGCCAGAAGGCGAAGAAACCATCAAAAAAGACCCACATCGCTCAATAATATACGCTCTAGGAGTTATCCATGATAGATGGCCTGAAGCAGAACCATATATTCTACAAGATGTAGAAACCATTATATCTTATGTAAACCATGTTATACGTGGTAGATGGCCAGAAGGCGAAGAAGTCATCAAAAAATATCCGACAGAAGCATACATATATGCCAATGATATAATTAGAGGTAGATTTCCGGAAGCTGAACCATATATCATAAAAGAAAAAGCTTCATATATCGCGGCTATGTATGCAGCTTATATGATGAAAAAACGATGGCCAGCAGCAGAGAAATTAATATTAGATATGAAGAACGCGAAAGCAGCAGTTGTGTACGCCATAAAAGTTATAAAAGGAAAATGGCCAGAAGCAGAAGAATTCATATATGCCGATCCAAAATACGGTAATAACTATCATAATTTTGTTAATTATAAAAATATAAGCCATGAATATTTATATTCAGATATTTAAATATGTGTATGTCTAATAACAGGAATACCAACACTAGACGATAAACTAGCCAAATATGTCAACATAGCTTCATATCTATTATATGTTGATAATGTAGTATCATTATCTGGATAATACATACCATTATTATAAATAGGAATACGCTCAGTATGACTCTTGCCAGCAACAAATTTAAAATCAGCGCCATATATATTAATTTTTAATGGATTCATCAACAATGCTAAATGAATCGAACTATGAATAGGATGCCCACTATTTATAATAGGATATTTGTTAGATAATGAACATGACTGAGATGCCAATTCAAACTGTGTAATCTCTGATGAAATAGAACTAGTCTCAGCGACAGTTTTACCAATCATATTATATAACACATGCGGCGTTAATATTTTAGTATGTTCGTATTTATTCAAAATCGAATCTATATAATTATAATTAAATGACACAACATAATCACATTTCATAAGATCAGATGCTAAATCAACGCCAATCAAAATATCATTAACATCAAATATTTCACGATAATTAATATAATCAATACTTGGTCCATCGCATATTATTCCTATAGTTTTACCTCTAGCTGCATTTTTAATTCTATTATATCCGATTAATTCTGGATTTATACGTATGAATAAATCATCGCCTTCAATAAGTGCATTATCTTTAATAACTTTATCATATCGTATAATATTACCAAATTCATGATATTTTCCTAACCATAATGCACTAACGATAGCGGCACTAGTCATATCATATTTTATTTGATTTATTGTTGAATAGCTAACTTTATGATCTATCAAGCATTTATGTCCATATGACCAATTACGTAATGACAATTCTGTAATTTCATATCCATCGATATCTTCGATTAAACCACCTATTTCAACAAAATGTTCTCTATCAAAAAATACGCACTCTTTAGATATAATAGGAGATTCAACCAATAATTGTTGTGTATATGAAATTTTATTATATAATGATATATCATTCCTAAAGTTGATTCTTTCATAGTAGTCAGGCAATGACATCCATAGATCAGGATCAAAATCATAAATTCGCGGACTAATCAGTGATGTTTTATTATTATGCAATAATAAAATAATTTCTTCAAATAAAAGTTCACTAGCCTTTCCATAGTTATTAAAATATACTATATCTTGATGTGTTGTGGTCCGTGCTATTTTGTTTATTTCGGCGGCTTGATTTAATGATTTATCTAATATTATAATATCATCGATATATTTATCTGGCGTTTGGTATTTAATCTCATCTATAGTCCGTTCAATATTATCAGATTCTTTAAAAATCAAGCAAGCCATTAAAACCTCATTTTACAAAATCGATTGAATATGTAATACGCCAAGTATGACACACGACTTTACATACCCTGAGCATGATAAACTAAAAGTTATTCAACCATTATCGCAAGCATGTGGCGAATTCCTTGAATGGCTAATTAATGAAAAAGGAATACGACTATGTGTTTATGATGATGATGTTTTGTATGAACATTGCCAACCAATAAATAAATACCTAGCTGAACATTTCAATATAGATAACAATAAATTAGAAAAAGAAAAACGAATGATGTTAGACCATATCAGAAATGATACTAACAATTATCGTCTCGAGTCGTCTTATCATTACAATGTGTGAGGATTAAATGTTCACAATACGTGCTGTGCATGGTGATTTTAAAGGATTATATTTTACTGGATTTGATAAAGGTGGTACTTGGGGCCAATTAGATGCCGCTATTCAAATGCCGACACCAGAAGCAGTTAGTATCATTGTAGCGTTAATAGATGGTCCATGTGTTGTAGCTGTGCCTGAATGCGTTGAAAGCACAACAGAAGACGACTGCTCAATATTTGCTAATTTAATCGCCAAAGACCTATTCGCGAGTCCATCGCCTGATACAATAGATTTAATCAATAAAAGAGTTATACGCAGGTCACAGACAAAATCAATTCACGAACAGCCGAGCAATATTGAAATCAATGATACCGGATTTATGTCAGTATTTGAATGGTTACACCGTTCTATAGATTACTTATAATTTACCAGCTATAGTTGTTATGCCGTTAGCTATAACATTATCAATACATGGCCCATCTTGAACATTTGGGCAAAAGAAAAATGAATCTTCACAGCACTTATCTGTGACTGGTGGATCAGATTTCTGAATATTATATGGGTATTGTGGCGCTTTTAAATCATCAACACCATACCATTTAACATCTGTATTGCACTTATCGGCTGATAGAGTATCTTGCCAATTAAATGTGTGCCTGTCGAAATTTCTTTTTAGGTTACAATTAGGTTGTGGCTCCCAACTCACTAGTTCTAATTCTGGTTGAATGAATTGCGGTAATGATGGCTTATATTTATTGATTAATTTACAATCATCTAAAATCATTTGTGCCGATGCGAATTCACTATCGATAATAGATCTATCATTTAATGATGCTGCACCACCAAGAATAGTAACAGCATTGGCGCATACGTCAGATGATAAATCACTGCATTTCCAATAAAGAGTATTTTTCGGTGAATCATATCTAACATTGACAATAGGACATGTGGCTAACATATTACTATTGTCAATTGTACTACTAACTACTGATAATCTACATAATCCAGGATCACCTTTATCACCTTTTGGACCACGTTGTCTAGATCTCAAACACCATTCAGATCCTTGACTACTCCATGAACTACTTAAAATAACCGTTCCATACAGAACATTATCAACAAATTTAAATGTGCTGATAGTATCAGATAATTGAATCGGAAGTGTTGTGCTAACTAATGTTGAATTACCAGTTGGATCATTCGGATCAATATTGATTTCTAATGAAGAGTCGCCAACTGAAAACGTACCAGTTAATACCTGACTTAATTCTTGGGATGCGGCTTGTTTATTAATTCCTAATGCGTTATCAATCAATATTTTTTTCATATCAGTTATTTTAGCGATATTATTGGTAGATGTATCGTATTTTTTTAAATATGATGTTAAATATTGTAATTGATTTTGTAAATTTGCGGTCTGTGATGATAATGGTCGCGATACTGGATATATTCTAAATGATATTCGTGAATCAATTATTGGTGTTGGTGTGTAGATTGCAAATGATAATTGATTATTAACAATCGTTATTGGTGCATAGCAGATTTCTGGTGCGCCTGATGCTCCTGTTGGGCCTTTTGGTCCTGGCAGACCTTCAGCACCTTTGTCTCCTGGGCATAATTGTTTTAATGCGATTTGAAATATTCTGGCTCTATCGACTTCTATTCGTAATGTGTCTTCTGCTTCTGGAATAAATCTGTATAATTTGTCACTACTTCTAAAGTAGTACCAATATCCGTCAACGCCTGGTTTTAATTTTAGTGGCGTGAAATTTATTTGATTTGATTCATATACTGTCCGTAATTTTTGTAGTTTATTATATATTGTTGTATCTATTAAACCATTTTCATTTTCTGTTACTATATTTGGTGGTGAAATTTTGCCTTTGAAGATCCATGTATTTGTTAATATATCATATTGTAATATATTACCTGCTTTATCACATATAATATCCGCATCTTTTGGATATTTTGAGATTTTCTTTGATGTTTTACACTCTGCCATTATGCATCATACCTCATGATAATTTCATACTTTTATATTTTTTAACATATGATATATTTTACACTTTTGTATGCTTATACTTTACAGCGCCATCTATGATTGTTTCTATTGTTTTTTCGAAACCTAATCCACTTATGGCTGATACAACTGATACTAAATATTCTGCTGATGTTAACCAATATGCGACTGGAATATTTTTATCAGATGATGCTCTGGCGGCTATAATATTTTCTGATCCATCACCAGAACTGTATACACCAAATTTAATAGTGACTGTGCAATCATCTATTAAAACTGCGCCATTGTCCAAAACTTCAGGTATGTCCATGTTAAATATATCTACTATTTGCGCAAACGTTCATAATCAATTTAATTTATTACCGCTAATCATAATCCATAACATTTCAACAGCAACAGTAGACTGCACCTTAGGCAAAGTAATAATATCACATAATACTTTATATCCATGTTTACGCTGCTGTCTAATATACGTATAAACTTTTTTATTTTCAAATGTCACACTCAATAAATAATGATCGCCTTCAATATCACCAATATATTTATGATAAGATTCTCCTCGTTTTTCAAAACCTTTATCAACTAGCCAATATGGTGATACTCTCATAATAATATTCTTCTTAACGCATGTTCAAGGAGTGATTTATCACGTATTGATAATTTAATGCTCTGCAAGCTTTCATTATTTATCAATTTAATAGAACCAGATCTATTACGCGCTTTTGAAATAAAATATTCTGAAAAATTAGTATTAACAATAATAAATATGTTTCTATTTGTATATGTTACGACATCAAATGCATAATGTATCCTAGGAGACACTGGATCATTGAATGTCAAAACATTGTCAGTAACATCGCATAAAAATACATTTTCTGAATAATATATTGAACTATTAGATCTGAAACCTAATGCTGTTTTAGTATATTCTGGTTCCCACGGTTTAAATATAGGATCTAAATCACATAATCCGCCCATTTTTTCGCCAAATTTAATAAGCAAGCGAGATAATAATTTATCTCTAATCGATTGTATGCATGATGTTAATGGGTCTAGCGTTAATTGTTGTACGCTTTTTTTGGATTGTACGTCCACTATTCCATTTAGTGATAATTTAATAATTATTTCTGTAATCCATTTCTGGCATGGTAGTCTTCTCCTAATATATAATTCTGATCTTGAATAATAATATTCATATAATAAACCATGATATTCATCAGCATATTTGGCGACTATATCATTATCTTCATATTTTCGCAATTTAATTAATGATTTATATAATTCTGTTGATTTAAATTTTTCTATTGATGTTTTAAATGGCATTTGGTTATATTGTTCAGGGCAATATACTGCTCCTATTGGTATTTCGACTACATATGGATTATAATACCACATACGTTGTGAATCGTTAGCATACATATATTTTGTACTTGAATAATAATATTCATCATGTAGTGTGTGCTGTAATTTTAGTGTCCCTTTTACTGATTGATCAAAAAGTATTCCATTTATTAGGTATGGTTGTTTGAGTTTTCGATATGTAGCGTTTGTATCTATGTTTGGTATTGGTGAATTTGTTTTCATATTGTTCTTTTGATATTTTGGATAGAAAACTGGCCCCCCCATCCTCTCCCCACATTAACCGATTAAAGTAATGTGATTGAAATTATTGGGTTAACGATCTTATTAATTTCGCAGTTGTCAACTGTTCAGTTTAACTGGTCACTTTAATAAGTCGCTGAGGGGTCGCAGATAAACACTTAACGTCTTACTTGTTTGGGCAGCCTGCGTTAAGTCAAACTCTGCTCCCGGAACCTACGCCCATCTTTCCCGCTTACCCAGCGGTCGAACACTCCATAGAATCTTAGGTGTTCTCGTAGGTTTTGAGTTAGCCATTGCAGAATCATATGTCATAATCAATTAAAATCACTAACCAGTATGCCTACTGTGTGAAATTTTTCGATTTTGTGGTTGACATATTGTTCAACAATCCCCCCTAAGTTTCGGCCCACAAACTGCAGATTGTGTCAACTGTTGTGCTAAGAGCGATGTGTCATATACTGTTGTGCTAAGAGCGATTTCAAGCTTGATTGCAATGTTTGTGGAACTTATCGTTAAATTGTGTGATTCTAGGACTGCAAATGGTTTGTGTGAGCTTTTGGGTTGTTTGAGGTTGTTTCCACTAGAGTATCCATTTCGAATTACGGCCCGGTCACTATTTCCAGTGGACCTCTTCTTACTCGGTAGAGCCGTTTCGTTACCTCTAGTATCGTTACTGACTCGGGTCACCCCGACATTTCCACACGATTCATTCGTGATCATCACCTTATGCGTGATGAGCATAGCCACCTAGTAAAACTCCTCAGAATTTTACCACTAGAAAAGCCATTGCGTCTGTGGTCGTTTTACCTCTGGTATGTTTTGCAAATCGCAATCATTGCAGTCTGCGACCAGAATCCAGGCGTCATTGGTTGCCTACGCCCAACTACCCATAAGCCAGTTTTGCGGACTTCTTATGCTGTTGGCTGAAAAAAGACCAAACTCAAAATTCTATTAATCACTTAGTGAAGCCTATTTTGCAATTCTTGACATAACGCCGTGCATGCTTCATAATTAATAGAAGAGTTTGGTGTTTTGACGTCGACTCCTTCGTGCACATGCCCAAACGCCGGGTTTCCCCGCCATACCAACTGTTGATTCTGGTCATCCCAAACACACACAAAATCAGCCAACCTTTTCGAATTGGCCATCGCAGCAAACAATGCTGCTATACTGCTGCCTAGACAGCGACATTTTAAATACACACAAAAACAAACAATTCCTATTCATCACGCGCATCTAAAACAACATATAACTTCTCAATTGAATAATCAACATATTTAATAATAATATCACTACTAGTTCTATTAATGATTAATTCGTCATCACCAAATGTAAATGTATAATTATCACATATTATGTTTAAAACATTATTATGATTGGTTGTGTATTTAATTTGATGTTTATTCATAATATCATTTACGATGATATTATGAATATCTGGTAATAATTTGTGATTTAATTCAACATCATTAAGAAATGTAAATGTTTCTTGTGCCAGTGTCAATTTGGTAGATACCAAAACATATTCATTTCCTTTCAGAACTGATAAACTCCAATTATTTGATACGTAATACTTTATCAAGATTTTGCTCCAAAATGTTTGATGAGATCGTTTCGTACAGGACTGTTGATGTGTAATCTACAAAAAGTATTTCAATATCATATGGATGTGGATTAATGAAAGATATTGATATATGATCTTTTGATATTGATATTCCAAAATATTTATTAAGTACACATAAAATTTCAAATGAAACATCAATGTGATTTATTATATACATGGTCAAAATATCATCTATTATTAGATTTTGTATATCATGTAATTTGGTACATTTATGTGTATAACATATATATGGTAATGTTTTATTTGGTAGTACTGGTACGCATGTTGTTGGTGTTATTTGTTTATATAGTGTGTGAAATGTGATGTAATATTCGTTGTTTTTGATGTTTAACCTCCGTCTTTCTTTTACGCGAACAAATGACGTGGTAATATCGTTCATTTTAAAGGATTAAAATGAACCAACAGAGGAAAGTTATATATTACTACGATAGCAGTATGCCTTCATCGCCAATATATATGTTTTTTCCTGATTTAAATAGAGTGCATTATATAACTATTGGTGAACAGATTTTTGATATTTCTAAATATACAAAATTTGATGAAGTATTGCAAATTGTATTATCAGATTTATCTGAGATGATTAGTCATATAAGTGATATATTAATTGACGTGAGATATCGTCAGTGTGAAACTTTAACTGTAATGACACTTAAATATAATATTGTTATTAATGATGTTATTGGTGTGTATTGTTTTAATGACGATAATTATGTTAGGATAAATCAAATATATGAGTATTCGTTTGAGTTACTTTTTAAATTAATGGCTGATGTGAAAAATGGAGTGGTTTCTTCATATTATAATAATTGATTCGCTTGATGTATTTTAATTTCTTGCACATACTTTAAATGGAGAATAGTATGAATGATGACGATATTGATTTGACGTGGAGTATTGCTACTGGGTTACCTAATACATCGTATCCAACATCTATTTATGCTCCAACGTATTGTGGTACGTCCAATACTACTACTATTCATTCTATGAATCCATATAATCCATATCCATATAATCAATGGTGTGATCCTAATGTTGCTAGTTCAGTTAGAGAATTTTCCTTTAGTAAGTTTATTATAGGTGGTATATCATATCATGGATTGAGTCATTTTATGATAGAACAATGTGCTAAAGTATTATCATTTAAAAAATATGAATCTAAAATTGTTGTTTTTGTGTTTAATCAAGCTGTCGCTGTGATTGATTTTGATAATTTGCCGAAATGTGCTAAAGAAGATACATTTCTTTAAAGAAGTAGTATGAAACTTGCGATTACTGCTGATGTTCACTTTGGTGTTGAAGGCAGATTGGATGATATTGAATGGTCAGTTCGTGTAATTCGTGAATATTGTGCCAATGCCGGAATAGATACTATAATGGTATGTGGTGATTTATGGCATAATCGTAAATCATTTGATATTGAAGTAATGTCGCGTGTTTGTAATTTCTTTGAAGAAGCTACTGAGAAGTATAATCAGAGTTGGATTACTTTTCCTGGTAACCATGATATGTTTCTGCGCCATACATGGCGTATAAACAGTTTGCAACCATTGAGGAAATATCTGACAGTTATCGATGATGTCAAAATAATTCAATATGGTGATCGTAGATTTTGGATATTACCATTTGTCACATATGAGAGATCTTATATGACTGTATTATCACTGATTGAGCAACAGTATGAGGATGGTGATATATTATTAACGCATATTGGTGTTCGTGGGTCAATTTTAAACACATGTTTTCTTATGAAGGATTGGAGTTTCGTTAGTTTTGATGATTCAAGATTTCAACATGTGTTTACAGGGCATTTTCATAGTAAACAGCAAGTGGGACATAATGTTTGGTATCCTGGGTCGCCAATACCATTTAAATTTGATGAAGGTGACGTTCCGCATGGTTTTTATGTTTTTGATACTGAAACGAATAATATAAAATTTGTTGATATTTGGAAAGCCGGTTCACAATTTTTCCCTAATGAAAAGCAACCTCCTCAGTTTATAACAGTAGATGATAACAATATTAATAGTATCACTAAACCTGTTGCTGACAATAGTATGATTCGTGTTATTTTGAAGCGTGAATATGGAAATGATGAAAAATTACAGATTAAGGAGCATTTAAATAATTTAGGTGCCAAAACTGTTAGGTGGTTGAATAAAATCCCTGAGACTGTTGTTGAAGAAAATCGTGATTTGATTATTCAGGCTATGAATGATAAAGTTGCGAAATATGATTTATTTGAAATATGGTTGAAAACTCAGAAGAATGTTGAAAAGCAATATAATGTGCAGATTCTTCGGAGGTTAAATAATGAAATTGTTACTGAAGGTGAAGCTATTTATTTAGAAGAAAATGACGTATAAAGAGAATTTAATATTATTAGCGTTATATCAGATTTGTAATGAAATAATGAATAAATATACTAAATCAAAATATGTATATACTGTGGTATGTTTGACACAAGTGAATATTCATAGTTGTGCCACTAATAAGCCAATTTTAAAAATTGTTGAAGTTGGTGATGGTACAGAATATCTTATTTGTTCTGTTCGTGGTGTTATGATGTCTTTATTTATTTCTGATATTAATGATATGGATGGATTAAATGAATTTGAAATAACATTTGATAACATAGTTAGTAATGATATAATTTCGTTTGAGTGAACGTGTATTCTGGTTTTTGGAGGTCTGAATGTTTGACTTAGACAAAATCGATCAGTGTTTTCCTAAAAAATCATATAGGCCGCAACAGCGTGAATGTATAGAATACATTGTTAATCAATTTAACAGTGATAAAAAAACAGTTGTGCTTGAATGTCCAACTGGTAGTGGTAAGAGTGCTATAGCGATGACTATAGCAAATATGGTATCATCTAGTTATTATTTAACATCATCTAAACAATTACAAGATCAATTATTAGACGATTATGATGATATAGTAGTGTTAAAAGGAAGAAATGCATACCCATGTACATATTGGTCGCGCAGGTATAGTATTTTACGTGATCGTAAAATGATGACATCTAATGAGTTAGCTACTATTATATCACAAAATCCAACGTGTGATAATGGGTATTGTAAACGTGGTTTGCGAGGTGATGAACACACTGGTAAAGCGTCATGTAAACAATGTTTTACTAGTAATGGCCAATTACCTGGTGAATTGACTGAGTTGCCTCTTGGTATGACGCATAGTGCGTGCCCATATTTTGAAAAATTATTTGATGCTGTTAAAGCTCGTAAAGTTGTAATGAATTTCAATAATTTTGTGGCACAAACATCGATACAACGTTTTGGTGTACGTGATTTATTGATTATAGATGAAGCACATAATCAAGAATCTATTTTAATGGATTTGGTTAGTGCAACATTATCAGATTATAGGTTGAAGAAGTTTAATATTAAGATACCAGAATACGATACTGTTGCTAAGTATATTAAATGGGTTAATGATAATAAAATTCGTGATTTATTGGTTACTGTATGTGAAGAACTTAAATGTTCTGGAGTAAGTACTTATAATGAAATTGATAGTATCACTAATATGATTAAGTCATATGATTCTGTCATAAACAAAATTGATAATAACACATATGGTGATGAATGGATAGTACAATATGAAGATTTAGGAACGTATCGTAAAGTCATATTTAAACCTGTGTATGTTCAAAATTATGCTAATGACATTTTGTATAAATATGCCAATAAAGTGTTAATGTTATCTGCTACTATTTTAGACGGTAATGTGTTTTGCAATAGTTTAGGTATTGAGCGATATGATGCGGCATTGAAGAGAATTGGTAATAATTTTCCTGTTGAGAATAGGCTTATTCATTTTGATCCTGTATGCAAGTTAACTGGTGGTAAAACACAATCTGCCGTTTGGATGCCTAAGGTTATTAAGAAAGTTAATGAATTAGTTAGAAAATATAAAGGCAAAAAAGGTATTATTCACACACACAATTTTGCGATTCATAAAGCATTGCTCGAGGGATGCGACTCTGATGTTAGATGTAGATTCTTAGATCAGAATAATTTTTCAGATAAAACTGATATGTTGGCATATCATGCTAAATGTGATGATACTGTGATTGTTGCACCAGCTATGCATGAAGGGCTAGATTTAAAAGATGATTTATCGAGATTTCAAATTATTGCTAAAATCCCATATCCAAATTTTTATAGTGATAAGCAATTGGCTAGGCGTAAAGAGCTTGATCCTAAATATTATGATTGGTTAACTGCGTTAAAATTAGTACAAAGTGTTGGGCGCTCAATCAGATCTAATACAGATTATGCTGATACATATATTATAGATGAATCTTTTAAAGATGTGATGAAATATAATAGTAGTATGTTTCCAAAATGGTTTAAAGAAGCCATACGTGGATTATAAAATGAAACGTAAAAAATTCACATGTCCAAAATGTAATATACCATCAGAAAAATCGGCAGTTAATTATTATAAGCAGTTAAAATTATATGATGAAGTTCTATGTTCTGATTGTTGCAGGAAAAGAAATAATATAAATATTTCACAACGTATGAAAGCTAAATATGCTAGTATAAATAATAATACTATAATCAAAATAACATGCACACAATGTGGTGAAGATAGAGAAGTTAAATATCGTAGTAGAAATAATAAATTATGTATTAAATGTGCTGCTATAAAAGGATATCACGATAATCGTGATATATATGAACAATTGGCTAAAAATAGAATTAACAATAGTACATTTTCTGAATTAGTTAAAAGTGGTATGTGCAAGGTCGATAAAGAATTATTATCTAGAAATGGTAAAGTTGGTGCTGATGCATTATGGGGCAATTTAGATAGGAGACAGAAAGAATTATATCGTAGGAAAACTGATGAATATTCAATGTTTATGAAATCGTTTTGGAATAGACCTGGTTATAGAGAAAAAATGTCCAAAATTGCTAAAGAGCATTTTATTGATTTATGGAAAGATGATGTTTTTAGAGATAAAATGGCTACTATCAGAGCAAGTACGGTAAGTATTTCTAAACCTCAAAAATGGCTATATTCATTATTAGAAGATTTAAATATTGAATACATTCATGAATACAAAGTTGGACCATGGACATTTGATTGTTATTTGCCAAAATATAACCGTCTTATTGAAGTACAAGGTGATTATTGGCATTCATTACCAAAAGCTATCAGATCAGATAAAGCTAAAGCTACATATATTAATAAGTATACTAAATTTAAAATGTTATATTTTTATGAATATGAATTTTATGGTAAGGATGTTATAAATACTAGGTTGAAATATGAACTGGATATAAATAAAAGTAACGTTACACATTTTGACTTTAATGATGTTACGGCTAAATTGGTAAATGCTAGTGATATAAATGAATTTATGTATAAATACCATTATATAGGACCGATTAATCATACTATAAATATTGGTTTTTATATTAATGATATATTGATTGCGTGCGCTTCATATGGATCAATAAGTAGGAATGAAACAGCTATTAGATTAGGTTATAAATCTGATGAAGTTAAAGAATTGAAAAGATTTTGTATTCATCCTAATTACCAGAAGAAGAATTTTGCGTCGTGGTGCATAGCTAAATCGATTAAATGGATTAGAAATAATAAAAAATGGAAATGCTTGGTTGCATTTGCTGATAGTACTATTGGGCATGTTGGCACAATTTATAAAGCATCTAATTGGTTATATGATGGTAATACCACAGAATCATATTATTATATAAATAATGGTGGTTGGGTCATGCATAAGAAAACGTTATATAATAGAGCTATAAAACATTCTATGACCGAAAATGTTTACGCTAATACATACAAATTTACAAAAATGAAAACGTCAGAAAAATATAGGTACATTTTTCATATTAAATGAAAGCGGCATGCATGGAGTATGAGTTATACACACGTGGATTTGGTGCTATTTATAAAAAGATGAATACTAAGCACGTAGGGGTGTGTAATAAATTTATTAATCCTGGTGACCTCAAATATTATTCAAAATGTGATATTATTGATACTGTTTTATTGAATATGATAATTAATAAATATCATAATAATAAATTTGATGTTATAATAAAGCATCAATACCGAATTGCTGAATATAATTATGTATATCCACTTAATTTATTTCATATTATTATTTTACGCAAGAATATAAAATGTGAAGTTAATCGCGATGCTGTTTGTATTGAATGGTGTTCCAGAATTGGAACACCTATTGTTTCGAAAATTTTTGTTAATAAATGGCAATGGCCAACGTGGTACCAAACTTTTGATATTGATACTATATTTAAATATTCTGATGGCGATTATGATAAATTATCTGTTGAAGAATTTGATATGATATCTGATTGTGTCGACAGATATGTTGAAAGGATTAGTGGTGTTATATCCAGATAATGTTCCTATTTTTACCAAAATTGGAGCGTATGGATATTTTTATAAAAATGGTAAAATGTGTTGCCCTGTTGGGTGTTTTATGCGTGTGTTTGGTTTGAATACGCGTAATGAATATGATTGTAGTGAGATACCAGAAATATATCGCAAATGTTTTGAAGTTTATACTAATTATGATCCGCACACGTATTTAACTGAAGATATGAATGATGATTTATTGGCACAATATTGTCGTGTGTATGGGTTAAATTTGCAATATTGTAGAGTTTTTCTTGTTAATGCTGTATTTTGTTATCTTGGTTATACTAGTGGACAAGATCAATTTGTTTTGAAATTTGTTGATAGGGTTCTAAATGATAGAGATAAAAGAAATTGAATTTCGTAATTTTTTGAGCTGGGGCGATTATATAACTAAAATAAGTTTGGATGAATTGGGGCAATGTTTAATATTGGGTGAAGTTATTGATGATGAAGATGGTGATAGGGGTGAAGAATACATTAGTAAAACTAGCAAAAGCAATGGGGCAGGCAAGAGTTCTATCATATCTGCTATTCAATATGGTTTATTTGGACGTACTATGCATAATACTAATCCTGGTAATAAAGTAGTTAATTGGTTTACAGGCAAAGATTGTTATGTTAAAATAACTATGAAAAATGGCGATAGTATAACTAGATTACGTAATGTTAATGGTGTAAATGAGATCATTTATACTAAAGATGGTGATGAAAATAAGTTGACTTCTGAGACATTATCGACTGCTGCTGCTCAACAGCAGAAATTAGATAAAATTTTTAATTTAGATTGGGATGTGTTTTGTGGTAGTGTGTTTTTTACGCAATATGGTAAGCCATGGTTAGAAATGGCTGATACTGTGCGTAAGAAAGCTATTGAGCGCATCTTGCATATTGACAGGTTCACATGTTATTCTAAAGTAGCCAAAGATAAAGCAGATGCTGTAGAAAGATCATTATCGAAACGCAGGGCGCAAGTTGAATCATTAATAAGTAATATCAATTCAACTAATGCTAATATTGCTAGGTTACAGCAAGCTATTGATAATTATGATATTAGTAAAACTCAGCGTTATCAATTTTCTGTTGATGCTGAGAAGAGTGAATTAGATAAACGTGATAAATTAGTATTACCTGATTTAGAGTCATTAAGTAAGAAGTGGGATATTGTAGCTCAAGCCAAAATAATTCTTGAGAAATATGATGATCAGATTATTGGATTTAATCGACAATTAGCTACTAAGGAGGGCATGGCTAAGAGTTATTCTTCCAGGATTTCTGAATGGAAGAATAAAAATGGTAAAATGTGTGTTGAGTGTGAACAAGAAATAACATCAACACACACCACTGATAGGATTGCTCCTCTTCAAGAAGAATATGCTAGTTTACTTTCTGAGATTAATGAGATTAAAGATTCGTGTGAGATTGTTAAAAAGAAATTATTTGCTGCTAAAGAGTTGATTTCTACCAAATCTCCTAAGATGACGTTGGAAGATGCTAGAACTATTCATCGTCAGTGGAAATCATATGATGATAATGCTAAACGTCATAGGAAGGATATTGAACGAATTTTAGCCGAAGAGAGTCCACATAATGAAATGCTCGCTCAATATGTTGCTGATTTAGAGAAGTTATCAGATGATAAGGTTGCTTTAGAATCTGAAATTGAGCGTAATGCGGCTCTTACAGCGCATTATACATATATTCAGAAGGCATATTCTGATCGTAACAAAATTAAAAGCTATGTTTTTGATGAGCATATTCCTTATATAAATAAGCGATTGAAACATTATTTGGAAGTTTTAGGGTTGGATATTCAGATCCAATTGAATAGTAGTTTGGGCGTTGATAGTAATTTATGGGGATACGAATTTGAGAGTGGCGGCGAGAGAAAACGCACTGATGTTGCGTTCATGCTTGCGATGTTTGATTTGCATGAGTTAATATATGGCCGTCAATGTAATATTATTGTTCTTGATGAGGTAGATGGTAGATTAGATGATGATGGGATTAATGGTTTGGTGAATATTATTAAAAATGATATTAGTAGTAAAGTTGAGTCTGTGCTTATTGTGTCTCATAAGGATTCTATGAAAGATATGTTTCATAAGCAATTGTTGGTTAGGCGGACTAATAGGTTTAGTCAATTGGTTGATATTAGGTAATTATGATATTGTTATAGTATTTGGCCAAAATTGTGTGCCAAATGGTGAGCATGGTAATCCTGCTGTATAATCTGATCCTTGTGGCATGAATAAACTACAGTCTCCTAGAGTGCAATCGGTACTATTTCTATTGTATATTGAGTTCCATGCTGCAACTGATGGGAAAGTTAAATTTGTATATGCCACATTTATATTGACTGGTGAGCCAACGCTGACTCCTACTGCAAGTCTATAAGTATATCCACATATTGTTAATGATCCTTCCCATAAACATGTTCCTGATCCTGTATATGTTGCGGTTGCTGCTGGGACTGAGCCTCCGCCATTGACATTAATTGTTAATGGTAATTCTGGGCATAAGCAATCTGGTTTTGATTGTGTTATTATAAAATCTTGATTTGCGAAAGTGGTGTATTTTAATAGTGTAACTTGTTCTGCGTATAATGCTTTGGGTGATTTTGAATATTGTATGCATGATGTTGATTTTGCTATGCGTAGTATTGATATAATATCATTTAATTCTTCTCTGGCTGTGAAATGGTTTTCTGGTTTTTTTGAAAAGTAGTTTAATGCTGTTAATAGTTCTTTTGCGGAGTATGGTGTTATTTGTGATGTTTGTAATGTTTGTATGAATTGTGGTGTGATTATTTGGTTTATTTTGGTTGGTTCTTTACCTTCGAATGTGTATAGAGTATGTTGATTATTATATTTTGTTGCGTCTGATAATGAGGTATATACCATACCTGGTATTTGTATTGTTGTGTCGCTGTTTGAGTTAATCCATGTGTAGTATCGCATTTATGCCACTGATAGTGTTGATGGCCAATTTGTTAGTCCTGGGCAATATATTGTTGGTGGGTATGTGAATAGGCTCATGGCCCCTGGAGTGCAGAGTGTTGTTCCTGAAGTATATCGTGCTTCTTGATATCCTGAGAAGTCTAAATTTATGAAGTCAAGAATCCAATCGTTTGCTGTGCCGCCTAAGCATGTGAAGCAGACTTGTAAGTTTACTAAGTAATTTAATCCGCATAATGTGGTTGTGTTTTTCCATTGGCATAATGCAACATATGGTAATGATACTGTTGGCACAACACCAGATCCTGATACTGTAAAAGTTGCTGGAGCTGTTGAACAGAAGCAATCAGATTTTGATTGCATTACGATAAAATTATTTTCTTGAGTTAATGTTGTTTCCCATAGATATAATGCTGTATTAGTGTTTTCTGTTTGTAAGCAACCTAAATGATAACATAGATTTTGCATCAATTGTAATTGGTGATTTGATGTGTTTAGTAAATGATTACGTGGTTTATCATTAAAATGATTTAATATTTTATAATAATTATGTTGATTTAGCTCTGTTGTTGTTGGAGTGATGGTTGTTGGAGTGATGGTTGTTAGTGATTTGGGTAATTCTTGTTTTATTGGTGTTGGGTCTATACTTTCGAATGAGTATAGGGTTTTGTGTGGTTCTTCGTGTTTGTATGCTTCTTCTAGGGATGTATATACATAGTATGGTATCTGAGTTATTATTGGTTCGTTCGATTGTATCCATTTATAATAGTACATTGTGTTCTTTGAATTATTGAATGTTCTGTATTTTATATTCAAATATAAATAGAGGGTTTATATGCACACAAATGAGATTCAACGTATTAAGCATATGACGAACACTGAAGTTGTTCGTCGTGGGTTAATACAGTATTTTATTACGAAAGGTTTTCAGTCTTTTGATAGATTAATATTTCCGCCTGATTTAGCTGATTTACCTATAGTATTATCATTATTATCTGATAAAGTAGAAATTATACCGCATGCTATGAATATTGATGGTATGAGTGGTAGAGCTGAGTTAGGGTGGAATTTGTTTGTGCTTGGTACACATAGGATGTTTATTGGTAAGACTTATCATAATAATCTGCGTGAATTGGCTATGCAGATTAAGAATGGTGATATGCCGTTTAATAATGATATTAGTGCGTCACATCAGACGACGCCGCGCAGAATTATTACTTTTATTATTAAGGTACTTGGGACGCATGAAAATGGGTATATTGATCTTAAGCAACCTGTTAAATCATCGAATAGAAGTATGGCTCCTAAGTCGATGATGACTAGTATACCGCAATCTAATCAATATAGTTCATTAACTTAATTATTGGTATAGTATGGGTTACGTTGCAGGCCGATTTTTTTGAGTGCGTTGTCTATTCGTATAATATCGTTTTCTTCTATGTCATTAATCATTAATAGTGAAGCATTGTCGCATTCTATTAAGTCAGAAATTGTGTTGATGTTATCTTGTAATAATGTTGAGACTATTTTGATTGGTAAGTTTAATTCTTCGATTGACATGTTGATTTTTTCTTTTATTAAGGATGTTCTGCATGATGTTGGTGTGCCTATGTCGCTTGTTGCTAATAGGGCTAATTTGATTGTTGAGATATGTTGTTCGACTATTTTTGGTTTTATTCCTAAGTATTCTGCGACTGTTGATTTTTTAATTATTCCATCTGTTGATTCGGCGAATGTTGAATATGATTCGCCATCTCCAAGATAAATGTCGAATACTGCTCTACAATGTCCTTCTGGGAGTGTTTGTCTTAAATTGTTTATGAAATCATTTTGTTCTATTATTTCTGTATGTTTCAATTCTTCTATCATTTGACCTCTCACTGTTTTTGTATTGAGTAGATCCACAATTTGTGTATTATCATCAATACTTGTAGAGTTTTGTGTTTGAGATATATATTTCCCTTTCATAATCTGACCGCTGATTATTGGAGCTGTTGCGTGTGATAATATGTGTATTTCTCTGTCGAATATGTTTATTGATATTCCTGCGTTTTGGGCTTTTGCTAATGATTGTATGAGGCGTGATGTTGCTTCGACTTTTGCCAATAATGGTTGTATTAATTTAATAATAAATTTATTATATTCTTTGATATAGTCGTGAGCTATATTTAATTGTTGGAATGTGGCCGTTATTTCTTGTGCTATGATTAGGTCTGCTTGACCTTCTACTGTTTCGATTGTTTTCTTTTGTACTCGTTTATTTTCGCGTAATTGCTGCTTTAGGTAGCCATACACGTATGTTCCGAAAAATTTACCTGATTGCGATTCATCATTTATAACATTATATGGATCATTATATTTTTTATCCATTTGTATTGGTATCATTGGACTTGTGTATTGTGGTGCTATATCATCGTCTGTCAGATGTTCATATGATTTTTGGTATTCTTCGAATGTGATGTAGTGGTTTTTGGTTAAAGTGGTGTTACCGGTTTTTGTTATTTTGACAGATTTGCAATTAGGGCAGATTTTTTCTTTTTTGTTGATTGGTGTTATGAGGCCGCGTTTATTTTTGTATGTTCTTGATGAGCATGCTGCGCATTCGTATTCGTATTTATGGTGTAATAATAATTCTACTACGCCTTTCCATATTGCTATATTGAAATCTTGATCGCATATAGATGGGTCTTTGTAATCTCCACGTATTGATTTTTGGCCTAATGCTGATCGCATCGTGAATCGTTTGACAGCAACACTTTCGTAACTCATAACTTTATTGTAAGCTTCAGTGATTTCCTTCATTTGGTCGGTCGTAATGTTTGTCATAGTTTCGGTTGCGAGCGATCCGCGCAAGTACAACTTTGGTAATTGTCTCATTCCATAGTCCTTTTGGAGATTTTAAGTGGCCCAATACTGCGACACTAAAAAGCTTGAACAAGAATGGTTTAACTGGTTACTTGCCAAGTCTACGCCGCAGTTTGAGTCTTACAGGCAAATGGGTGTTTTGTACACAAAAATGTGTGATGTTGTGAAAAATAAGGACGGTACTACAGTTGTTGGTCCCGCTGGACGCACGTATCCAGATCCGAGATGTTCTCAAAAATTTCATTTAATTAGTGGGAAGTTCATTGAAACTGTAGATGGTGAGATTGTTGTTGAATACGAAGCAGGTGATGTGAATCGTGATGGATTTATCAAAGAAGCACCGACTAATGATAGTTGGAATAATATGTTAGTTGATATTAATAATATGTGTGCTGGAATATCAACAAAATTTACGTTGAATTCAGAGGAAGAATACCAAGAATTGGCTGGGGAAGCATTCATTCAAGTTGCAAACAAATTAGTAAATAACAAATTAATTTATACACCAGGTAAAGCACCGGTGTTTAATTTGTTGACTACTACAATCTATAGGTGTATTTTTTCGATTTTGAACAAAAGGAACAGGAAAAAAGGGCAATTCAGATCATTATCATCTACGGATGATGAGTCAAGTATGGTTAAGACGAAACATTTATGCAAATCTTACTTAAAGATTAAATAAATTATATCATACTAAAACACTTTTGTCAAGATCGCCAAATGCGACATGTGGTGGTAAAACAACAGGTTCAATTAATAAGGACGGTCAACCCACCTAAAGTATCAAAAAACGTAAAAATTGTAATAAATCAAGCCCAAAAACAAGTATTACCAATATCAAGAACAAATACAGTACAAACGCCACAACCAATAATATCAGTCCAATCGCATGGCGTATTACCAACAAATAATAATGTAGTCAATAAAAGAAATATTGTTAAACAGCCTCAAAAAACGACACGTAATACAGTAGTTAATAAAGTAGTTAAAAAAGCTAATGGGGCTAAAGTACATTATGTAACAAGAGAAATATCAGATGATTCAAAGAGAAAAATTAATAAAATAAAATCATATGGAATAGGTAAAATACTAATTATTATTGCCAATGGGCCATCTATAAATGAAGTAGAATTAAATAGATTACGTGGATATAATAATATTGATACTATGTCAATAAATAGGCCAGACCAGAGAATTTGGCCCACCACACATTGGGCATTTTGTGATCCATCACAATACACAGCATATAAAGATTTATGGGAAACATATTCTGGTACTATTATTAATAGTACTGGCATTTCTCATTTGAAAGAGAATTCTATACAAATTAAGAATATTGGAGGATTTGGTTTTAGTTTCGATCTTATTAAAGGATTTTATATTGGTAGATCAACGACATATGCTAATATGCAGACTGCTTTATGGATGGCATATGATAAAGTTTATATATTTGGTGTTGATATGTGTGAAGTTAATGGAGTATTACATTTTTATGGTGTGAATCCTGCTGTTCCGCCAGAAAAGAGAATTCAAAGATTCGCTCAAGAAGCCAAATATTATGAGTATGCTGCGGCTAATATGAGTGAAGCGGATAGGTCGAAATTTGTATTTTGCAGTTCATATAATCAATGGCCATTTGTTGAAAAATTTAATAGGTTAGATCATGCAGGAGCTATTGATCATATTTTAAATAATCATTGTGTACAAATATAAAGTACGGAGGCTAACACTCTAACCAATTGGTGCTATTATGTGTTATGGTAAATCGCCATTTATCATGCCCGGTTTGAAAACGCAATCTACATCTTCTGGAGATTTTGGTGGGTTGAATAATACCAATTATCACCAAATGCCAGTTGCAGGGCAATTTCAAGTATTACCCGCACATCAAGGTCACACGCAGAAATCGAATGTGACCACACCGTCGATGTATAAAGGTAATTATACAAAATAATTTGTTGTTATGTGTCGCGTATTGATTTGACTTTTGTTAGGTCGTTTTTATGCTAAATCATTGGTATTGGTCATAGTGATGATATATAACTTATATTATTTTATATTGCTATAAGAGATAATGAAGGTATCACTGTTGTAGATATTTAAAACTTTGGAGGTAAAAATGAAATTGTACATCGCTTCATCATTAAATAATGTTGAACGAATTAAACAATTGCGAGATGAATTTGTTAGTGCTGGTATACATATCACATATGATTGGACATCACATGGATATGTAACAGATGAAGAAGCATTGGCACAGATAGCAGTTAACGAATATAATGGTGTTAAATCGGCTGCGTGTTTATTAATGGTTCTTCCAGCGCGCATAGGAAGTCATTTTGAATTTGGTGTTGCTTATTCGTCAGGGATACCAGTCGTAATTCTGGAAGAAGAAAAATCAGAACGAATGTTGGCATTCTATAAATTACCATCAGTGTACATAACTGACAATAAAGACGATGCTTTCCAACGAGTAATTGAGGTTTTAAAATATAATGTCATTTGATTCAAAAGTGTCAAGATTAGAGATCGATGTTCTGCAATTAAATGAATTAAAGGATGCATCTGAATTATCTGTTAAATTTAAATTGCCAGCGATGGTGGTTCATACTCAATTAGTACGTGAAGCACTATTAGTAAGAGGTAGATCACAAGGAATATATAAAATAATTGTACCAGTTGACTGGCCAAAAGGCGAAAATTATGGACTAACAAAACTGCGCGGATTACCAATAGATTCAATGACCGTAGAAGGTTTTGAATTTATGTTAACCCCAAATAAATCGGTTTTAGAAACGGTAAATGAATACAACGCAATTATGAAATTTGTTAAAGAATACTTGGGCGATCAGATAGATATCAGATTTGTTATACCAGTTACATCGATAACAGATACTAATTTTGACGATATGTGTTCAGCTTTTGTCGGATTAAGAACACCAAATTTAATAAGATTAGATAATGTTACTAAAATTCAATTATCTAAAGCATCTCCAGATATCCATAATGTTAATATTGAACGGGTTAGATCAAAAGTTGGGTATCCAATAAAAATAAGTGGTAATATTACATCGTTCCAGCATATAACCAATTGTGCTGGCGCATCAAAATTTGCTGTTTGTCTTCAGCAAGCTAAAGTAATCACAAAAGAATCTATGTTTCCTTTTTGAGGCGATTGTGAGAAACAAAGCGTTATTGTCGTTATATGTTGCTGATCAAATAGGTGAAAATGCTGATTTACTTGTTCGATCTGATGTATGGTTGCAAACCCATAGAGATCAGTTAGTATCAGAATTATATATCATATCAAATCAATTGCATGCAATTGATAAAGCTATTACATTAAAAAGAATGTTACAGCAATCAAATTTGGTGCCTGTTCAAAACATTATAACAAAAAACGATGAGATAACTAATGTTGAAATTTCGGTACAGAAAGTAAACGATGCGGTAAATTCTTTAAATCGTGATACGTATTTAGCATCGGCAAACGCTGACGCACAAATTGATAATTGGCTTTCTGATGGTTACACAATAGAAGGATCACAATGAGACAGGGACTGTTTAACATAGTACTCGATGGCCAATTTGGATCAACTGGTAAAGGAGCTATCGCAACATATTTAGCCAATAAATATAAACCAGAAATTATAACAACCACAAATATGGCTAACGCTGGCCATACAGCTGTAAATGAAAATGGCGATAAATTTATAGCTAAAGCACTACCAACATCAGCAATTTTGAAAAAATGGAGTGGTGGTGAATATAACCCATGGTTAGTTGTTGGGTCATCGGCAGCATTTACTCTAGACCAAATGTATAAAGAAGTTATAGAATGTGAAGTAGACAAATGCGTTATACACCAACGTGCCGGTGTTATCACGCAAGAACACAAAGAGCAAGAAGCTTTAGGTACTAAATACTTAGCTAGCACAATGCAAGGGTGCGGCACATTCTTAGCTAATAAAGTAGCACGTAAGCAAGATCTTAAACTTGCAAGAGATTATAGTGAATTAGCAGCATATACTGATTATACTAGATTTAATTTAGATAATGAATTAGAAGCTGACACACCAATGCATATGGCATTAAATGAAGTTATAGGAAAAAAGACTATACTTCATGAAGGCAGTCAAGGATATTCATTAGATATCCATCATGGTCATTCATACCCATTTTGTACTAGCCGCCAGACAATATCAACTCAAGCGATGGCCGATATCGGTATACCGTTTTATTCTGTTGGAGATATTTATCTAGTTATTAGACCATATCCGATTAGAGTTGGTAATGTTGTTGAAGGAGATACGACTGTTGGGTATTCAGGCGATTGGTATTCTGATCAGCATGAAATAGAGTGGTCAGATGTTGCTAAAGCAGCAGGAGTGCCAGCTGACTTATCAATAACTGAAAAAACGACAGTTACAGGGCGAATTAGGAGAGTTGCAACATTTTCAAAACAGCAATTGGTTGAAGCTGTTACTGTTAATGGTGCTACTAGAATAGCATTAAATTTTGCTAATTATATTGATTGGAAATGTTATGGCACAAATGATTATGGTCAATTATCAGATAAAATTTTGAATTTTATTGATATGATTGAGCAATTGGTTAGTATACCAGTGACTCTTATCGGGACCGGTCCGCAGCTAAACCATGTGGTTGAAGTATGATTTCTGTTCATTTAGATGAGGTTTCTGATAATTACACCACAGCTATTAATATGCTTGCTTATTATGGTATAGATAATGTCATTATAAATGACATATATACCGATACTCAATTGCATGCTATACGGAGTATATGCAAAAACAATAATATCACAGTCAATGCGTTTGTGTCTGATGAATTTTCTGATAGTACTATTAATAAAGCATCATTTATTGGTGCTAAATATGCGTGTTTTAATAATTATGAATGTGATCATCAAATATTAGCTGAAATGAAGAATAAAATAGTAGGGTTGAATATGCGCCCTATGATTAAATTTAAACAATCAAATGAATTTGTAAGTTTTATCCAATTATTATATAAAGTTAGATATCATGTGCTTTATGATCCAGCCGATGTTTTGAAAGTATCGAAACATGATCATATTACTAAATATTGGATTTTATTAAACAGATGGACTCGTATTATATATGCACATGATTATAAAACTGGTTTTGGTGCTAAACCTGTTGGATTTGGTGATTGCAATTTTGAACGCGTATTTCAAAATATGAACGAATCGTGTATTGTGGCTTTAAAACATGGTCTTGGTTCAAAATACCCAAATTGCACAACTAAAGAACAAGTATTTGCATTAGCACTCGATGCATTAAGAGCAAAGTATGACACGTAGATACCCATCTGATATTTTGACGATTATTTTGAAGGGTATAACAAGTAAAGTCGATAATATACGAATAATATCTGAGCCAGATTATTATTTTGATGGTTACACGTTTTATGTGAACGAGTTAGAATTTAGATTAATATTAGATGATAATAATGATATAAATATATCTAATATTAATGGATATTTTGTTAGGACAATAAAAGTTTCATTATATAATGAAACTTATGAAAATGAATTGATAACTTTTATTAATAATCCTAATGAAACCGAGCCATATTCAAGGGTTATACTATGAAAAAATTTAGAGTGTATCATAAAGATCATAAATGTTATGTTGAACCTAGCGATAATATTACTATTTATAAGGGTGTGCTAATATCAGTTACTAATTGTGTTATCCAACAATGTTCTAATATTAAAGATAAACACAATGTTGATATATATGAGGGCGATATCATGAAGATAAGTATGGGTTATTCTCAGCAAGATCCTTTGTATTGCGTTACTTCATTAGAAGAATTTTATAATGATTTAGGAGTATCTGATCCATATTATGTTATAACGTCTATGGAAATAGTTAGCAATATTAATGATACCTGATGATTTCAGAATAGTAGAAAAACCGTGTGATATTTTATCAGCAATAATTAATTATATAAATGACACATGGATTACTGATAATGTTATTATATATAATGAGTATATGTATTTTACTATTGATACGTCAGAATTTAAAATCAAACTTGATGAAGCTGTTTTGGGTGGGCCAAACATAATATTATTCGTTCATGATGACTATGATATTAGATGCCAGGCGTATTTTGATCGTATTATTGCTATTATTAAATTACATGAATGCGAATGTTTTGATGAATTATATAGCACAGTTGAAAAGTATTTAAATGGCGGGCTTCGTTAATTAATTGGAGAAATAAAATGTCTGATGTTGTTGATGTTAATTATGTTGTTAGTCGTGTGAAGGCGGCTGGAGCCACTAATTGTAGAGTTGTTCCGATGGCTGGGCAACAAATTAATGGTGGTTTACACCAAATAGAAGTTAAAGATAATGGTACATGGACACCAGTTGCAGTTAACATAGATAAAGCTATAGCTGAAAACATTGTCAGCCACGCGACGAATAGAGTTATCTGCGGGTGACCATAAATGATGTTGTAGCACCATTGTTGTACTTTTCCAACATGTGGGGCAAATAGAATGAAAATTACATCAGTTCTTCAACTTGGCAAGTATAAAATAAATGATGAACCTTATTGGTTATCAATAGTTCATCCTGGTGCACAGGCTTTTGAACAGGATGAAGATACCAAATGGGTACTCGATCATCACCCGAAAGTAATATATGATCGTAAGATGGTTAATATGTGGGATATCAGCTTATTTAAAGGCAGATTAATACCGAAATTACATTCTGTTGATTTTCAATCTATTATGATGATGATAACTGGTACGTTTTCTGTAGAACCATATAAAATTGAAAATATTGCTCGCAGTGAGGATACTGGTGAATATTATTATATGAATGATGAGGGGTATTGGATGCCGCAAGCGTTTTTGTTCGATTCACCTAATGCAGCGTATAGAGAAAAAGATAGAATATTATCAATGATAGAAAAATGGTTGAATAACCAAAAATCATAATGATGGTGGTAGTATTGAACACCCTCTATTTTGCAAACCCATATATTGTCTATGTCGTGGATTATTTGGAATATTAGATGGTAACCCATTTGATGATGGTTGGTTATTGACATCACCGCCGCTAGATGAATTATTTTGATTATAATATAATTTTAAACCGTGTAATTGCACATTATTTCGATTTACTTTATGATTATAAAAGTTATTCATATTGTGTTGGTATTTCTTTCACTTCGTCTAGATTTGGGTGGAAACCATAATCTTTCTCAGCCCATGCGTCATTTTCTTTTTGTAATTCTTCTATTATTTCATGTACGTATTTAGAAGCACTGGTGCGTTCTGTGACAGGAATGCCCTGAGCAGATAATTCTTTTTCCATAGCTATAGTAAATGTTGGATCATCAATATATTTATAATTATGGACTTTTGAGAATGCTTGTTTTAATGATTCATAAAATGGGGAGCTTGATGCTTTTAAAGCAAACATTTCGCTTATTTGACCAGACATGAATTGGACGCCATGCTCTATAGTATCGGCGTGCTCGTGGGCTTTACTGTGTAAAGATAATCCCAACATTGCATCGTGTTGTAACAATGTTGATATTGCTTCTACAATTGCTTTTTCGTGACTGGTCATGTTCGACATATTTTATAATCTCCTCTAAAAGAAGTTTTGATTGGGAGTAATATTATAATGCATGATAGTTTTCAGCGTATTTCTAGATTTGACCAAGTTGTTTTACGCACAACCAAGAATGTAACATATTTATCGGCTCCACCTGGAACAAATATAACACCTGATGGAAAATGGTCAGTTGCGGGCGTTATAGATAATGATTTATTAATTGTTAAGAACTCAACCACAATACGAATTCCGATAGCTGACGTAATTAAAATTCGCGATCATGATGTAACACTTGGACAAATTAATAGTTTATTAGAGAGAGAAAATGGCCAAAAAACCATCTGAAAAAATGACGGCTACTGATTTGACCAATCTGAAACAACAAATCACCGCCAAATATGGTGATGGATCTATAATGACTATAAGTGATGGACCAATATCTAATGTATATGCTATACCAACTAATATCGCATCATTAGATAATGCGCTTGGTATATTTGGTATTCCTGAGGGACGTATAATAGAATTATATGGTGCTGAAAGCAGCGGTAAAACAACAACATGCTTGGAAATAATAGCATCATTTCAATCACATATGTTTCCACATAAAGACGGCAGAAATGGTGTCGTCGCATTTATCGACGCAGAACACGCATTAGATACTAAATGGGCGACGTCGATTGGTGTTGATGTTAAGAAATTATTGGTATCACAACCAAATTCTGGTGATGAAGCACTACGTATAACTGAAGACTTAGTCGATTCTGGACTTATAGATTTAATAGTAATAGATTCAGTGGCCGCACTGACTCCAAAAGAAGAAATAGATGGTGATTTGAATGATTCTAGTATTGGTGCACAAGCAAGATTAATGAGTAAAGCATTACGTAAATTAGTTGGTAAAGTAGGTGTTACCAAAACCACGATAATTTTTATTAATCAGACAAGAGAAAAAATAGGTGTGATGTTTGGCTGCTTGCACGCAAATACATTGGTTAATTTTGTTGATGGTAAATCGATACCAATCAAAACAGTAGTTGAAGAGCGTATTACAGGACAAGTATGGTCATATAACGAACATACAAAATCTATTGAACCAGCTGATATTATTGATTGGCATCATAATGGTGATGTTATTGATAAAGCCGATTATATAAATATTTCTGCTTGTGGCCCAGGCAATAAGAATGGAAGATTAAACATTGCTGTAACGCCAACACATGAAATTATGACTAATAATGGGTGGCGTAAAGCCAGTGATATTACTAATGGCGATCTCATAATGACTAATACGCATGATATTAAAACAACATATGCTATTGTGTCTGAAGTTAGAACAGCTAGTAATAAGCAAATGAAACAAAAAGGGAAATATGATATTACGGTCGATAAAAACCATAATTATACAGCTGGCGGGCAGCACAATGGTATTATAGTTCACAATTCTCCGGAAACAACTCCAGGAGGAAAAGCATTAAGATTTTACACATCTGTTAGAATGCAGATAACTAAAGGATCACCGACTAAAAATGGTGATAAGATTGTAGGATTTGAGCCAAAAATCAAAGTTGTCAAGAATAAGATGGCCCCTCCATTTAGAGAAGCCACATATCGTATATGTTTTGGTACTGATGGATTACCAAGTGGTATCGACAAGACATCATCATTGGTTGATGAAGCCGCCAAAGCTGGCATCGTAACGAGGAAGAGTAGTTCTTATTCATATAATGATAAAGTTTTAGGTAATGGATTAAATAATGCGGCTAGATCATTAGATAATAATAAAGAACTTTTTGACCAAATATATAATGACTTAAAAGCGAGGATGGCTAGAGTACAAAACACTACGTTTGATGATCTAGCTAATGATGATACATTTACTGAAATAGAGGATACTGATGAGTAGTCCATTATATGATATTGGTGATGCAGTATACTTAGCAGAATCGGCACAAATAGGATATTTAGAGCCAGTAAGAATCACCGGGATCACTAAGAATGCTAGTGAGTGGGTATACACAGTATCAGCTGGCCCATCATTACCAATTGGAAATGCTACGTATGGTGACAGAGTTAATATTGTAAACGGTTCTGTTTTGTATTTTTCAGAATCGGAATTTGTTGATGTTTGCTCTGCATTGCGACTTGCTAGAAGTTATTATGAACTTAGGTTAAGCGCAATCGATAGTCAATTAGCATCATTGTGTGGATAAATGAGTGCACTTGATAAGCTTAAAGAATTAAAGTCAAAAGATGAACACCCATTTTCTATACATGAAGAAAATGCTATAATATCATTAGCATTTGATTTTCCAGAATTTTTTTCGACAGCATTAAAATATTTAGATCCATTATTGTTTAATAGTCCAGCCGCTAAATACACAATCGCAACGATCTTAAATTATCATGAACAATATTCGCATATTCCAACTAGACCAATATGTAAGAGGTTGCTTGAAGACCAATTAACAGAAGATGATCCATATGATGAAATATTTGAGTTAATCGGTACTAAATCAAATCCGAGAGAAGTACCATTTATTAAAGATTCTCTTATTAAATGGTCAAAACATAAAACATATGCATTATTATTTGAAGATGAAGCACATAACGCGTTTATAACTGGTGATTATAAGTATATCGATGATTTAATCGATAAAGCTAATAGAGTAACTGATGCTAAAGCTAAAGGTATATGGTTTTTAGAAGAATTTAATAGACTATTTGAACCGACTGCTGTTCAGCATAGAACAACTGGATTTAAACAATTAGATGAAATATTAAATAATGGTGGACCATCACCAAAAGAAGTAGTATGCTATATGGCACCAACAAATGTTGGTAAATCAATAGCGTTATGTGTTAGTGCTGTCGAATCTCTAAAATATGTAAATCAAGACGAAGGGATATATGGTCAAAATGTATTATTAGTAACATTTGAACTTGATTATATCAAAACCGCATTACGATGTGTTGGTGCTATTACAGATACAAATATTGTTGGAATACCAAATAATAAAGAAGAAGTAAACAATAAAATTCAAAGTATAAAATCAAAATTCAATACTGATTTATATATTTGTGAGTTACCGCCAGATGAATGTAGCGTAAATGATATATATGCTATTATAGATGAACTTAGACGTACTAAAGGATGGCATCCTGATGTTATAGTCATTGATTATCTTGAATTAATGACAAGTAGACATGCGTATTATAATAAAGACGAATACCAAAGGCAAAAACACGTATCAACTGAAATCAGAGGATTAGCCAAAAATGAAAATGCTTTGATCTTCACAGCTACGCAAACCAATAGAAGCGGTACTACTGCAGATTTAATAGGATTAGATAATTCTGCTGAGAGTTATGGTAAAACTATGCCTTTAGATTATATTATTAGTCTTAATCAATCAGAAGAAGAAAGGCAGCCAGACCCACCTAAAATGCGATTTTTTGTTTGTAAAAATCGTAATGGTCCCAAACATCGAATTGTTCATTGTGATGTGTACTACCAAAAGTCTTTGATTAAAGAGTCTGTTTAATGAAATTGATGATTACTATTGAAGCAGATGTCTCAAAAACAATTGCCGCTACAATTAAGCGATCAGGATTTACTGTCGATGCCGCCGGATGCATCATGGTACCGAACGCACCGCTTATTACATCGCGAAAGGTGAAGATCACGTATGGACCAGATGATACAAAACCTTGTGAAAATCATTCCAATTGAAGAAATAAGTATTGGGGATGATTTCCAGAATTTAACAGTTAAAACTAACATATTTGATACATTTACTTTTAAAGAATTGTTTAGTAAATATAGTGTCGTTATACACGACTACAAATCACTTGATCAAAATTTGCATTACTTGCAGTACAGTTTAACGAGATAAGGTTTAAAATGGCAATTCCGAAATCAGAACTTCTCAAAGCAATGGAATCAAGCGATAATTCGCATATGTCGCATATCATGATGCCGACAAGTAATGAGACCGCTACGCAATCAGGACCTATCAAAATCAGAGCAATTAAATGCTTGAATGAATGGGTTGCTATACTTCTTGAAAGCAATGAGTCGACTATCGCATTGACTGATTCAAGCAAATACAAAAATGAAGGAGTTGTTGTTGGTGTTGGTAATGGCATAATCGCTGGTGATAGTAGATTGCCATCACAAGTTGCTCTTGGCGATAAAGTAACATTCAGGATACGTGATATCGTTGAAGAAATAATGCCATCTACTGGATTTTATGCCAATAAGAAAATAGCTATGGTATTTGAACGTAATTTGATTTCTAAATTGCCAAGTATCGAATTCGAAATTGTTGAGGAATAATGCATAAATTAATAGTATGCAATACATGTAAAAAATCTCTTAAGTTAGACGATTCACAAGGATTGACTAATGAGATTGCGGCTGTGTATGCCGATAAAGCTGTTTATGAAACGTATGTCGGCATATCATACACAGATGCGCAGAAAATTACAGCGATGACGTGTCCGAGATGCAAAGTATCTGATGTAACGTCTGGGGATGCCATATGGTTATATAGGCCGACAGTATTTGTTAGAGGCAGTGGATTAGTTAATGATAGAGCCGGCGCTAAAAGAGATATGAATATCTATCATTTAACTGCCAAAGATTCTGAAGGTAAAACAATAGATCCATATGATGATATGCGTCAACCGGGTGAAGTTGATGATATGGTTAAAAAATTTAAGAAACCTAAAAAATCTAAGACTAATATAGTTGATATGAAAAATATTACACAGGATGCAGTTGATAAAGCTGTGTCGTCTTAAATATCGTATTTTAAAATGACACATGGTCATTTTTGAGGCATATAGGTGAGTAATTTATATGTTATAACAATATTTGACAAAAATAAACCACGAACAATTGGTATAAGATATAATGGTAAAGATAAATATTTTGACTTATATAGACATGGCGCTAACAAATTAATTAAAGATATCAATAAAAAAATAGAAGAATTGACTGAACTATTCATTAGTATTATAGATCATAATAATACAATTATATTTAATGATTTGAAATCACACTATTATGCATTTCCGATTTTAGAATCAGTAAATCATACAAATATATATGATTGTCATATATATTTATTCGATACCGATGGGACATTTGATGGAGATAAGAAAGCGATAAAAGATAAGTTAAATAAATGTTCTGAACCCGCAATATATCAAAATGTATTGGCTAAAGCTGCTAGAGTTTATAAAGCATTTGAAACTAATGGTGTTTTATCGCATTATACACATATGTCAACTAAATGGTCTAATAATACATTTACTGGTAGAAGTAAATGCTCTGGTTTTAATGTTCAAGGCGCTATTGTTGATGATAATATTAGAGCAGTATCATCCAACGATACTGATATCATTGTTGCATTAGACTGGTTATCTGCTGATTTTAGAATGGCATCCATTCTATCAAATGATAAAGTGCTCGAGTCTTCATTTTTTGAATCTGATCCATACACATATTTAATGGATGTTTTTAATTTAGACAATGACGATGATGATAAATTATCACGATCAGAAACTAAAATATTTATGTTAAGATCGATTAATGGCATTTTAGATAATAGTCCAGTGTTTGATATTTATAAGAATCTCGGTGTGTGGATTAATACTATGTGGGATAGTATAAATGCTGGCAATGACGTTAAATCTATACTTGGGCGTGTGTTTAAAGCATCAGAAGCAAGGAATAGTAAATCATTAATTAATAGTGCTATGCAGGGATCAACAGCACATGCTATGCACGCTATATTGCCAAGATTATATGATGTATTTGGCGATAGATTGATTACTGAAATTCATGATTCTATTCCAATAATGTGTCATAATGATGTTAATGAGATTAAGACAACTATTAAGATTGCTAAAGATATTATGATGCGGCCATTTGATGGGATTTTAGAAGGTGATATAATATTTCCTGTTAAAGTAAGTATTGGTAAATGGAAAGCATGGCGAGAATTTAAAATTTATAGGAAATAAAATGGACAGACCAAAATGGATTAATGAAGAATCGGCTGCTATATTAGATTCTGAAGCTATAATTTTTAATATTAATCTTGAAAATGGTACTAAAATCACAATTAATATGCTTAATGATTTAGATATTATATATGAAGAAATAGAAAATCAATTAGAAGATATACCATCTATATTTGCATTTTATGGTGCGATATATTCAGAGCTTAAAATGAATGTGGCTATAGCAGAACGTAAAATTAAAGCTAAACGTGGCAGATTATATCAAGCTATTATCGATCAGGCTAAAGCAGATAATACAAAATTGACCGAAAAAGTCATTGAGCGGTTAGTTGAAAAGGATGATAATATAAATAAGTTAGAATTCCAATATATGATATTACAGAAGAATGTTGGAAAATTGTGGTATAAAATCGAAGCGTTAAAAATGAAATGCGATAATTTAAGATCTCTTGCTGGTTTTAAGAAGCAAGAACAAAGTAGATAATAGTTGAACTCTTTGACGTATTTAAAAAGCATGGTTTGGTTGCCAATTTTGCATAGTTGAAAGGATTGATTATGGCGTATGATTTGAGTGCGATTCGCAAAAAGATTCAAGACGCTGCTGGAAAACGCAGTGATCCGCTTGAATTTAAACCAAAGAAGGCGGCTGATGGCGAAGTATTAATGTACAGATTTTTTATCTTGCCACCCTTAAGCCAAGGTGATAAATGCCATGGTGGTAAGGCAAGCAAGAATATGGAATTATTTTCTGTCCAGAATGGTGTTCACTGGGTCAACAATCGTCCATATGGGTGTCCTAGAATAATTCATGGCGAACAGTGTCCAGTATGTGATGCTGGGTTTAAAATGTTAGCCAATATTCCAAAGGATGATGTTCAAGCTCGAACACAAGTTAAGCAAGTGGCGATGCCGACAGCATCCCAAATGGTCAATATTTATTTTACTGATTCGAAATCTAATCCAGAAGAACTTCGAAAACAAGTAAGATATTTTGCTGCGCCACATACATGCTTTAAATTGTGGAGTGATGCTATCAATCGTGATGGTCCTGGTGATCCAGAAGACCCACAAGCTTTTGGTGTGTTTTTCGATGAGAAGTCGTCTTACTTATTTCAGTTAACTGTTAATAAGAATGGGCAGAACAATAGTTATTCTCAATCGAAATTCATAGTTGGTGAAAAAGGATCTCGGCCAATAGCCGAAGAATCTGATATTCAATCGATTCTTGATAGAAGAATTGATCTTTTCACCAAATTGCAGGATGTTGACTCTGCTGTCATAGCTAAAATTGCAAATCAGATCGTCAATGGTGATGATGATAGCAATGGCGGATTTGACGAAGATGATACCAAGCCTGTTAAACTGTCAGATGCTAAGAAAGCTGACACTCTCGAAGAGGCTGTAGAAATCCCAACGGGACGTTCTTCTGCTTCTGTGAAGCCGAAAGCACAGGATGTTAAGCCGAAGGCTTCGGATGCACCATTCGATGACGACGGAGATGAAGTTGATAGGTTGATGGCTGCTATGAACGCAGACAGCGACGACGAATAATCACAACATGGATGGGTGATTAAGACGGCCTCAACAGCAATGTTGAGGCCGTTTTTGTAGAGGTTAACATGCATTTATTTATTGATGGTAAAAATGCGATATATAGAGCGGTATACGCCTCACAAAAGAGTAAAGGATTATCATTTACATACTTAATAAGGCAAATCGCATCGTGGATGATAAAGTATAATCCAGATAGCGTGCATGTATTTTGGGATGCTCCTAGAGCAGAAGTATGGCGTCGTAAAATACACCCAACATATAAAGACAGAGAAGGTAATGAATATATTGAAAATATAAAGCCAGAAATAGAAAAAACAATTAATCAAGCACAAATATTATTTAATAATATGGGAATTAGGCAATATAGCAAAAAATCAATGGAAGCCGATGATCTAATATACGCTGCTGTTAATGTTTTATATCCACAAAATATCGCAATAGTTTCAACCGACGGAGATATGGCTCAAATAATATATAGGTATAATAATGTGACCTTATTTAACTCATCAACCAATTGTGAAGTTAAGAAACCAGAACATGATCCAGTATATATGAAAATATTGACTGGTGACAAATCAGATACTATTGAGGGATTCCGTGGAATAGGCGATAAGAAAGCCACTGCTTTATTAGAGTCAAAATATGGCTTTTATGATTTCTCTAAAGATAATAAAGAAAAATTTAAATTTAATATGGTATTGGTTGATTTGTCGGTATGCCCACATTTGATGATTAATAAATTATATTGTATGGATATTTTATCGAAAATTGTAAATTATGATAATCAAAAAATAATAGATTCATGTAAAGAGTTAAAATTAACGTCGTATTTAATGGAACATAATAACTACGCGCCGCATTTTAGGAAATTAAAATGAATAATATACATGTCCATTATATACAACCATATGATATGTCACTAGCACCAATTCAAGCATCAAAGTTAAAAAATTGGTGGGAAGACAATCCAAAAACTGTAAATCATGCTAAACATTGTCAACCATTGACAATGGCCAATAGTTTAGGATATTACATATTATCACCAGGAACATTTAAAATTATTTGGGATGGAGATATTCAGTCAGATTGTATAATAGAACATATAGACAAGTCACATCATTATGAAGTTGATGTACACGCTACATTTGGCGGGTTCGTTGTGCAACCTAAATTTGTGGTTATGACTGATGAACCTGGTGATTTTATTTATATTAAAAATATACCAAATGAAAGATTTCCATTTTTCACATGTATGGAGGCATGTATCGAAGCATGGTGGAGTGTTGCTAACTTTGGATTAGTTTTTATGTTGAATAGGCCAGGTGAGTTTATTGTTTTCAAAGGACAACCTATCGCTCAAATGTTTCTATATAAAGGGTATGGTGGTGCAGCTACGTTGGTTAATCACGATAATATGCCGCCTGAATATGGTGCATGGCTTGCTAAACGTTCGAGGCCAGAGTATACTAAAGATTTAGATTATTTAAATGGCAGGAAATATGATTTATCTGATGTCCCAACTCATATAGGGTCATGGAGCAAAGCTGATAGATTTAAGAGCTAACATGTGATATATTATATATTGGATACTTTAAAATCAACAATCGCTATATTTGATTAATTGTTTATATTTGTAAATAGGTGTTATAGGAGACAAATAATGACAAAAGAAGAAGATGAACTGTTTGAGAAACGTTCAAAAGTTGGTAAGTCTAATAGTAGACGTGGCAAAACATTCGAACGCAGAGTTGCTAAATTATTAACCGAATGGAGTGGAACTGAGTTTAGACGTCGTAGAGTAGAAGGAAGAGATTCAACTATTGTTGACCGTGAATCCACATCTGATGTTATTCCGGCATCATATGATATACCATTTTCTATCGAAGCAAAGTGCGGTGCTGGATTTACTATGAATAGTATGTTAATGAATCCGACAAATGGGATATTTACTAAATGGTGGGGTCAAGTAAGTTATGATGCTATGATTTTAGAGAAGTCAAGAGGATATTTAGTATATCCATGGCTATTTTTTAAACCACATACTAATTATGAATGGATTGCTATGCCGAGATCTGGATTATTAAAGTTAACTAACCATATTAATTTTCCACATTTTATATATCACGCATATGATACGATTGATACTATTGAGATTGATATATCACATTCTAAGAAAAATAAAGTGGTTGTTGATATGAAATTACCAACACCAATTTTAATGCGATGGGATGATTTTCGCGAAAATGTAAAATCAGATTTGTTGAAATTGAATAATGTGTAATTGTGGAACCATTGCTATTACACCGATTAAAACCCCTAATCCAATTAGGGTTATTAGACCAGTATCCGCCAAAAATATTAAAAATGCTGCTAAAAATGAGGTTAATAAGCATAGGATATAATTATGTGTTGTACAGGAAAATCGGTCCCAATAAAAACGCAAGTTGTGTCATCACCAAGAACTAAGCAGCCAGTTATTATTCAACGCATGGCTAAAGATAGCAATATCAATAAGTTAACGATAAAACGTCAAACAATTGATGCCCCAAGTATGTGTACATGCGGTTTTCCAATGATGACTGTAACTAATAATGGAGTTTCATATCGTAAATGCTCTAATGCTAATTGTAGAGTAAAATGATCTTAGAAATACTTATAGCAGCCATAGCTACTGAAGCTATAACCGAAATATTGGTGGATTCTAAATTATTTGAACCAATAAGAAAATATATAGCAATAAAAGCATTTCCAGATGTGCCAGAAAATAATTCAATCTATTTATTTCTGTATAAATTAACATCTTGTGGATATTGTTTAAGTGTTTGGGTATCAGCTATTGTTGTATATAGTATGATGTATAATCAAATGATTACTAATAATAATTTGATAAAGTGGGCAATATTGGTGTTCGTTATTCATAGATTGGCTAATATTTTTCATGTGGGTATTCAAGTATTCACCAAAGGGAGAGTTATATCTCTTGATGTTGAAATGAAAATGAAAGAGAGTGAAAATGAGTAGTATTTATGATCCTCCATCGATTAAAAGTGTCGATGACATAATTTATGTGATTAAGAGTTTATCTAATAATAGTGATGATCTAAGTATAGATACTAATTTTTCTGGATTATCAGAAAATGAAACGCCAACTACATATCATATTAAAGCTAATGTTAAGCACAAATCGAAGAAAGAAACGTTACGAGATGGATTTGAGTTGATTAAAGCGAGGATGAATATAGAATCTGCTTCGTCTGGTATTGTTATTAATGGACGTGAATGTAAGCCATATAGCTTAAAAGCTAATGTGGCATTGCCGTGGTTAGATCAGTTAATTGAAAGATGGCTTGGTGCCACTAGAAATTGTGTTGATATAATATGGCACATAAATGGTGATGAGTATAAGTATAACATTTTTGAAGATAAATTATATAAGGAATAATAATGATTAGGAAACCAATTGACGCATATGAACCAGCGATTGGTGATACTATAATATGGACTAAATGGTTCACGACATGGTATGGCATAGTGCATGCGTATGATATTAGAACGCATACATTGTATATAATATTTGAAGGCACGCCATATTTATTAGCTGCACTGGATGATTATGAATATGAGTCAAACACGTATCAGATAAATTTGTCGAAGATCAGAAAATCACGGCGCGGAACATGGACAGCAATCCAACATGACTACAAAGAACATGTCAGCGTCTGGCACATCTAATCTTCCTGCTGTATTACCATATCCAAATATACTCAATATGACTGATGAACGTGCTATCAAAGGCATGTTAGTTTATGTTATTAAACATTATGGAAAAGAAGGTATTTCAATAATTGTAACAAGAGATAGGGCTAATGATACGGTATATATTATGTTTAGTGATTGGTGCGGTAACAAATTAGATCTTAATGATGGTAGTGGATATACTAATATAGCGCTAAAATTTGCATCAGATAAATTAAATAAATTGATCGAATTAATGTATACCATAGCGCTCGATAAAGCTCAATTTTATTTTACTATAATCAATAATGATGAACTAATGTTAGTAGATGTCAGAATATCAATTAATAAATTTCTTGGACCAGGTTTCATACGTGATTTGTTTTCAAAGATTTTGACTACTCAAGAGATTATCAAAATCGAAAATATAGATGATAGATTTATCGAATACGTTAATAAAGGGATTGGTTCATACGAAGGCAATTTAATAATAAAACCATCAGTTTATCGCACTGTGATGAATGGCAATAAAATAGACCCATATTATTTAGAAATGGTACGATGAATGCCAGAATACATCAACAACAATAATCACACAGTTTATTTGCCTGGGCCAGATGGCAAAACAATACAAATAAAAAGTAGAGAGAAAAAACATCTAAATGATTTTTTTGATAGATATTGTGCCAGAGGATATATAACCAAAATTCAATCTGTTAATGAAACTGTTATTATACCGCAAAAGCAAAATACAGTATTAGTGGCAAGAATAAATCAACAAAAACAACCACAACCAAAACATATCAATACTCAAGCCTCTCAAAAGCAACGAGCACAAATTCAAGCTAAACGTATCCAAAATATAGTCAATAAAGCGCCAAAAATTATAAAACCACCAATAGGAAGAAGAATAAATGTCGATGCGACAGATCTACTAAAACAAAACATAGCAAAATGCGATTATGCTATTAGTAATAATATAGGTATTGGCATATTGTCATATAACAGAGCAGAATCATTTAAAAGATTAATAGAATCAATCGTTAGATACACAGATTTACGCAAAACAACAATTTTCATTAGTGATGATAACAGCGATGATCAAGAACTATTATCATATTATCAATATTTACTAGATATTTATCAACATAAATTTATAATCATACGCAATAATGAACGATTGGGTATAGCTGGTAATTCAAACAGATTATTAAATTGTTTAAGCAGATTTAAATATGGTATGCTATTAAATGATGATGTTGAAATAATAAAAGATGGATGGGATTCTTTCTATTTTGATCATATGAAGAGATCTGGATTTAACCATTATATTTATAGGCAGGAAGGTGTATATGGTGCTGAGGTAGGTTTACAAGTTGATATAAATGGTATCATTCATCTAAAAACAGATGAAAAACCACATGGTGCTGTTCTAGCATTTACAAATAAATGCATTAAAGAATGCGGATATTTTAATGAAGAGTATGGTATGTATGGTATGGAGCATGTTGATTGGTCAACTCGCATATATGAAATGGGGTTACAACAAAAAGGGTATTTTGATTTACTAAATTCGAATAAATATTTTGTGATACATAAAGAAAAAACCATAATCGATGATAAATCTTCACATCTTAAACATGCAAAAGAAGTGCACAAAAACCGTGTTTCTGAATATGTTGAATGTTCTTACAAAGCTGTGGTGCCTAAAATATCGTATGTCATTCCTGTTAGAAATATAGATCGTGGAGAAGCTATAAAATCAGTTATAAACAACATACGTGCTCAAGCATTTCCAAATATTGAAATTGTTATTTCTGAACACGATAATGGCACACATATTAATGTTGAAGAATTGATGCCAATCACGTATTGTTTAGTTCATGAAAATACCCATTTTAATAAATCTAAAGCTTTCAATAAAGGAGTATCATTAGTAACATCTGATTCTGTTATATTGCATGACGCTGATACTATAGTTCAAAGAAATTATGCGTCAACTGTTTTTAACATATTAAATGAGTATGAAGCATGCCATTTGGGTAAAACTGTTATCTATACGTGTAATGAATCTGCTAAAACTGTATATGATACCAGTATTGTTGATGAACGGATTTTATGTGAGAGAGTTGTTGGATATTATGAAGGTGGGTCACTTGCTTGTAAAATAAGAACGTATTGGAAAATTGGCGCTTTTAATGAAAATTTTGTTGGATATGGATGTGAAGATACTGAATTTTACAATAGATTATCGAAGAATTCTAAATGGTTAGAACGTAGAGAATTTGATCTGGTCCATTTATGGCATTCTAGGACTGATGGATGGGGTGAATGTCATACAGCAAATAAAGCAATCGAAGCTAAATTATATGGTATGCCAATGGATATAAGACTTAATGCCCAATATAAACAATTATCTGGTAAGTACAACGAACAGATTTCGAAAGCTACCAAAAATGATTGAATCAGGGTGCATTATTAAATTTAAAAAAGCAGCCAATAATGTAGCTGAATTTTGTTATAATAAAGGTATTACTGGTGTCATTGTTGGACATTCTGATAATAAAAACATTATCGAAATAGGCGGATTGACGACAATTTTTGCAGATGATAACGATGTTGAAATTGTCGCATCAAAATCAGACATTACATGGGTAAATTACGGGATTTAACATGAGAGTATTACTAACACACAAGCCTGGTGGTGCATATGGATATATATCTGAGTCGTGGTTAAATACATTACGATCAGCTAAAATAAATGCGATGAGGTGGAATGGGTCACCAGAATCATGGCATGCATATGACCCAGATTTATATATTGGTTGTTCTGGGCATAGGCAACCAATACCAAAATCAAGAACCAAAATAGCAATTCATGTTAATCCATGTGGCCAAAAAGATCTTGGTCAAATAAATGAATCAAATGAAAGCATTAAATGGACAATAAGTCAAAATCCAAACGTTGTATTTGGATATGGGTTTGAGAAAGATCGCGATTATTGGTCATATTGGGAATCGAAATATGGTATCAAATGGGTTCCAATGGCTAACGCAGCTGATATAACATTGTTTAATAAGAAGTATGAAAATAACAAGAAATATGATATAGTTTATGTTGGCGGCAAATGGGCATATAAATCTAAATCAATAGATGCATATTTGTTACCATTATTGACTGGTGGTACTTTAACGTATAAATTATATGGATGGGGCGAATGGTCTCATAATCATTGTAGCGGTGGTATAACCGATAATGATGTCCCAAATTTTTTGTCATCCGGATCGGTTGGGCCATGTATAAGTGAGCCGCATACTCATCAATATGGTATTGATGTTCCTGAACGTGTTTTTAAAATTATAATGAGTGGCACTGTTGCTGTTCATGACAATACACAATCATTGGCAGATCAAATACCATCTTTATTGATTGCTAGAAATCCGGCTGAATTTAGTGATATGTGTCATTATTGGGCTAATATGCCACCAGATCATATACAAAAGAAATCAGATGAACAACGTAAAGATGTTTTGTCAGCACATACATACGCACATAGATTGGCTAACTTATTTAATGCTTTGGGGTTTACTGATGAAGCCAAAGCATTATTAGATACTGTGCCTATCGTTCAGTAACTGTTATTATTTTTTTGTTCTTCAATTGATCTAATTGACCAGCGTCTGTACGCTGTTTTTCTATTTCAATTGAAGTGCTTGGTGATATAATCAATGTGCCTGATTTGGTATAATCGACAGTTGAATTGCTTTTAGCAGCGTCGATTGTACCATAAAGTATCGGAACAATTTGATTTGAAATGTTCGTGATATTCACTAACCGTGTTGCCATTGTTTGTCCTCCAAGAAATTTTTGCTCACATGTCTAAATTTTCAATAATAACATGTGTGTCGAATAAAAAAGTATACAACGAATGTATAATAAAATCACTGAACGATGTTAGAGGAAAATACGATTGCGAAATCATACCAATTATAAATACTAATAATATTTATACTATGCCGGCAGCATATAATGCGGCCATTAGATGTGCTAAATCAGATAATTTAATCTTCACACACCAAGATGTTAAATTTACTGATAAATGGTTTGACAAATTAGTGAATATTATAGAATCATGCCCAGATTGGGGCATAATAGGATGTGCTGGTATTGGTCGGAAATTCTCGATTAGGAACATAGGTAAATGGGGTGGTTACAAACATTCGCAGGTTGCCGTTGGAGTGGTATATGGGTCAGATAATGAAATCAAACCATCATGGGATGGTATTAAAGACACAATGAAAGTTCATTGTGTCGATGAGTGTTTATTTGTTTTGAATAAAAAGACTAAATTGATATTCGATGAAGATTTAAATGGTTTCCATTTTTATGGAACTGATATATGTTTACAAGCCAGAGCTAAAAAATATGGTGTATATGCTGCGAATTTACCTATTATTCATTATGGTAAATATTCAACCAGCATGAGCGATGCATCATATTGGAAATTATTCCATATGCTACACAAAAAATGGTCACATAAATTTAAAACATTGCTTGGTACTCATATGCATTGGAATAATAATGAATTAATAAGCTATATTAATTACAAATTATCTGGCCCAGATTTTGTTGAAATTAAAATCCAAGGTATCGGAGTCCAATTTGAAGACTAAAGTGTTTGTTCTGTGCCACCCACAGTCTGTAGCACTATTCGAACCTAGTGCATATAATATAGATGATGTTGAATTTATTAAAATATCATGCGGCACAACTAAAATGATAAATGTTAATTTATCTGAAGCCAATGATTTTTATCCGACGTACGCTAGTTGGAATAGTGCATTATTTGAATCATCAGTAATACTAACCGTATGGAAACATGCCAAAGAGTTACTTGATGGATGTAACGTAGCATTTTTACATACCGATATTAGAACTAATCATAATATTAAAACTATATTTAAATATATTAGTGATAATATAGCTAATCATAATATAGGATTAACTATAAATTCAGATCATAAAAAAGCTTTTAAGGATATGGTTGTGAAACCACACCCAATGTTCAATATAGATTCTGATCCAATGTTTACGTGTGAATTTGATTCTAATATTAAAGTTTGGGATCTTATTGCGAAGTATGATAAAATAATATATGAGTATGCTCTTAGGAAGAAACCACAGATGATTTATGCACATCAATTTGCGTGCAATTATGATGAATTTATTGAACTTGGTGGTAAATTGATGACTGTAGCTAGCAAAATGACACTTGATGATATTGGGTTATGGACACCACATGTCTTTGAAAGATTAATAGGATTATATTTATCGCATAATGCTATATTAACTACCAGTTTTTTACATTACGCGTCGTCTAGTTGTATTGGGCCAGGCGACCATAAATTATATGGGCCTAGACCTAGGAAATATTACATTGCGTAAGCATTAACAACACACTTCTTAATATTGCTTGTATTCCATCGTATACTTCTTCGTCTATTGAATCGTGTTCCAATATTGTTAATTTAATTAATTGTTTATCTAATGAATAGATACACGGATCTATTATATATGATATATTTTTGTGTGTTATGTCAAGACGTAATTTTATTGATCCAGTATAATTTTCTGGAATGTGTTTATTGAGTTCTGATGTTGATCTGTATGTTAGTATCGTATGCATAGGTTTATTTATCTTTTTTAGTAAATATATACATAACTGGAGTGTTGTATGTCTAAGAAAACAGCGTTGATAACCGGTGTGACAGGCCAAGATGGATCATTTTTGGCCGAATTGCTTTTAGAAAAAGGATATGAAGTTCATGGTATAATAAGAAGAACTAGTATCGCAAAATATGATCGTATAATGCACATAATAGATAAATTAATATTGCATCAAGCTGATTTGTTGGATCAAGCAGCATTATCAAGAATAATCAAATCTGTTCAGCCAGACGAGATCTACAATTTAGCGGCTCAATCATTTGTCGGTACATCGTTTGAACAGCCAATAGCGACTGCTGAATTTACTGCTATTGGACCATTGAAGGTTTTGGAGGCTATAAGAGCATGTGATAAAAATATCAAATTTTATCAAGCGTCATCTAGTGAAATGTTTGGTAAAGTACAGCAAACTCCTCAAACCGAGAATACGCCATTTTACCCCAGAAGTCCATATGGAGTTGCTAAATTATTTGCACATTGGATTACTGTTAATTATCGAGAGAGTTATAATATGTTTAATGTATCTGGTATATTATTCAATCATGAAAGCGAAAGGCGTGGTATTGAATTTGTAACTAGAAAAATTAGTTCTGCAGTTGCCAGGATTAAATTAGGATTGCAAGATAAGTTATTCTTAGGTAATCTTGATTCAAAAAGAGATTGGGGATATGCCCCAGATTACTGTGAAATGATGTGGTTAATGCTTCAACAAGATACTCCAGAAGATTATGTTATTGCTACTGGCGAAACGCACACGGTTAAAGAATTTGTACAATATGCTTTTGATTATGCCGCATTGAATTGGGAGAAATATGTTGAAATTGATCCAAAATTTATAAGACCGGCTGAAGTTGATTTGTTGCTTGGCGATTATTCGAAAGCTAAAAGCAAATTAGGATGGGTTCCGTCCACATCTTTTGAGTCATTGGTTTCTATTATGGTTGAAAATGACTTTCAACTATTGAAAGGCAAATAATGCAACGATATGGGTATACGTTTTTATTACCAAAGATGTACAATAATGTTAAGAGTAGAGAATTTAATATTACTATAGGTGATGCGTCCAGAATTACGCATGAATTATATCGAGACCAATCTGCTCCAGAATTTATTATTGATGAAGGTGTTAATATATTTGTTAATATAATTGATTATGATGATCGTGGAGATGAAATATTAAATAGTTCTATTTCATATATTGCGTCAGAATGTATTCCTTCTCCTGCTGGAGAAATTGGTATCGCTGCTGTTAGGTCAATAAAAGAATAAATGAAGCAATATAACTTTTATTCAAAAATAATATGGAGGAACGACCTCAAGAGTGTAGTAAGATTAGAGATTTTTGGAGATTACAATGGCTACCGCCCAACCTCTTAATTCAACGATTAGCGTCTATCTCAATGTGCGCTCATTCCGCCAATTCAATCGGTATGAGTCCATCGCGGCTATCATCAAACGTCTACGTCCATTGACGATGATGGTCCCCGGTGAAGAGCAACTGGTGACAACGCTTGCAAGAGACACATCAGTTTCGGACTTCAGCCCATACTGCGGCGAAGCACGTTACGGCGCAAGCCGTGGTTTTCCGATTGTCATTGGCCTAACTACGCCTGTGACGTTTGCGTCTGCTCAAGCTAACTTGACCGCGATTGACTTCGCATTCCAAATTGGTCAGGATAAGTTCCTCGCCAACACAACCGCTGGTATTACAACTCAAGATCTACAAGCTGATCTTAGAGCACTGTAAAGCACACTTGAGGTCGTTAAAGCCACGAGAGAATTTCTCTCGTGGCTTTTCTTTTGTATTTTGATTAGCGTTTGGATTTGGGCATGCTAAATTATGATAAAATAACTAAAGAACTCCTCATAAATGAATATTGCGTAAATCGCAAAAGTTGGAGACAAATAGCTGACGAATTAAAAGTATCAGATGTACTATTATTACAGTATGCTGATAAATATGGTATTAAATCAAGGACTGTATCAGAGAGCAGATTATTAATCAATGATTTACCAAAAGATGAAATATCAGAATTATATGCAAACGGTATGCCAATATCTAAACTAGCTATAAAATATAACGTATCATATTCAGTAATGCGCAATTTTATGAAATCATCAGGTATAAAATTACGATCTAATAATTTATCAAGATCTATAAATAAACAAAATATAACACCAAGGTGGAAATGGGAACAATATAAATGGCTTAACCGAGCGTATCAGATATCATCAATAAATATTATAGCTAAACATACTGGATGGTCATATAGTAGAATAAGAAAATCACTTATTGAATTTAATATAGATTTAAAAGACAACAAAGGACCGACTAATATTTTAAATCATATATTACCTGAATATCATGAAGTTGATTTTGCAGAGTTTGAAAATGATATTAAAAATAATAACATATCATATGTCATGTCGAAATATGGAATGCTTAAAACAGGTATAGTTGATTTATGCACAGATCTTAAAATAAAATTTGATACTGTTCCAATAGTTAGGACAGGGCCATCTAGCGATTCATTATCTAATGCATCAATAGTTAAATGGCAAAACCAAAATTTTAGAGATAAAGTCATTCAGTCTAATAAAGATAAATTCAATGATGATGAATATGCAGTTCACATAGCAAATAAGAGACTAACACAAAGAGATAATGTTAGTCGCCCACAGCAGTTACTATATGATTTATTACAATCATTGAATATAAAATTTATCAAAGAATCAAAAGAGACATTACGAGGATTTTATTCATTCGATTGTATGATCGAGAAATATTATAAAGATTATAATCTATTAATTGAAGTACAAGGTGATTACTGGCATTCTTTAGATAGAGTTCGTAATAATGATAGAAGAAAATTCAATTTTTTAGATAAGTATTATCAAAATGACCATTTAATATATGTGTGGGAGCATGAATTTAACAATGTCGATAACATTAAAGACAGAATATTATCTAAATTACGATTGAATGCAACTACCGATTATTCATTTGATGAATTGATAATAAAAGAAGTATCGTACGATGAAGCAAAGAAAATACTTGATGCGTATCACTATTTAGGAGCTGCTAGGGGAGGTATTGCATATGGCGCATATTTAAATGATGAATTGGTAATATGTGTGTTATTTAGCTCGTTAATAAGGCAAAATATTAGTCATAAATATAATGATGCCATAGAAATATCACGAATTTGTGTTAATCCAACATATAGAAAATATAATTTAGTATCGTGGTTTATATCGAGAGCGATTGACTCGATTGATTATGATACATTTATTGCGTATTCAGATTTAACCGTTGGACATTTTGGATCTGTATACAAAGCATTGAATTTCAAACTTGACCATTATGTTGAATCAGATTATTGGTATATTGGTCAAGACAATAGCATATTGCATAAGAAAACGTTGTATAACAGAGCTATCAGAAATAATATGGTAGAATCACAATACGCTGAACATCATGGATATATAAAGCAATATGGCGGTAGGAAAATTTGTTTTGTATATGAAAAATGATTTTACAATGTCATATGTGTTTGTAATAAGAACGCATGGCAGATATCAATATAGATAAAAATTCTGATATTGAAATGATAAATTTAATAGATAAAGTATTGGACTCCATTGTAATAAAAGATGCTATTGATATTTGTTATCAACGAACATTAACTAGTTGCGAAGATATTATCAGCAATATTTGTTATGTTGTTTTTAGAGAAATATTATTGAATACTATTATATACGGATATTCAATAATAAAAGTTAGAGTAACAGATGGATTCATAAATGTAATTATGCGCGATGATAAAAAAGATATATTAATGTCAGTTAATTATGAACATGGGATAATTAATAATAAAGTACACATACATGTTGACAAATTTAATAATATTATATTAGTTGATATATTTGATTGTGATTTTGTTGATACGTTTTTTAATGAACTTGATGATATGTAATTAACCTATGCGTCTAAACCAATCAAATATATAATAACTTTGGAGTTGATTATGAAATATGTACCGTTTACTTTGCAAATTGAACTTTTCCCGGTTGAACCTGGTAAAAGATCTGAAAACACTAGAGAATTACAAACAATATCAAGGCTTGTATACACAGCATTAAGCAGCATTACAACTATTAATCTTGCAATGCCTGGAAGTGGTCAAGAAGCATCATTTGGTCAATTTGATAGCTATACGAATGGTTTATCTATTACACCTCAATTTGGTGAACAACCGCCAAAGTTGATGATTACAGCGTTTAATTTAGTCACTACTGATGCTATCTCTGAACAACCAGAACCACAAATGACTATTATATCTAATGGTACTACGTGGACTGGTTATGGCGGCCAGCATCATTGGGATTCATTACCAAGTACAACTACTGAGACTGAAGTTAAAAATCTAAAAACCACATTAGAAAGTGCTATAAATGCATCGCTTCCAGCTGTGTATGATTATAAAATATTAGCTATTAATTATAATGGTATTAAGTGGGGTGATCGTGGGTTTCATTTTCCGAAGTAGGTGGTTTAGAGGTACCAACGTAATTAGTCATTAACCATATTAATAACTTTATTAAGCGTGCTATTATCATTATTAATAATGTTATTATTCTGTTCATGTTTTTACCATAAGTAAACTGCCATTGGTTCGCCAAGATATATTGCTTTTTGTATTATTTCGTCTTTTGCTTTTTGTCCTTCTTGGACTAAAGCATCGCCATCATAATTTATGCCTCCACCATCTGGCGTTGGCATACCGGCTATTTTGCGTCTTGCGTGTCCTAGCATGATTTTGGCTTCTGCCTCAATCATTTCGTAGCATATCATTTTAGCTTGTGGGCTTCTAAAATGTGTAACAAATGGTAAGTATCTGACGACTACCGGAAAAGCACCTTTAGGGGTTGGATATAGTCTTATTAATTGATCATGTGAATCGCCATTTACTTCATTAACTACTTCCCAATGACCTTCTGTACCCAGTATTTTTCTGCTAAATTTTCGGTAAGCTTGCAGTAAATGCAAATCGGTCAATATATTAGTAATACCAGTTACGTTTCCAATGTTAAAAAGGTAACTTTCTGCACCAAATATATCGCCAATATTAGTACTAGATGGATCCCACGCAACTTCTCGTAGCCAGTATGCATCAGCTGGCATAGGGTATGTTGATTTTAATGGTGATGTATAGAATAATGCGTATCGTTCTTCTTTTGGAAAATATTCTGCTATAAAATCGCCTGATGATCTAATAACGGTTTCTAATTGGTTTTCAGTTATTTCTACTTCTACTACTGGATGGCCTAGTTTTTTAAACACGTAATCCTTAATAGGATCACTCTGTATTTTCAATACCGCTGGTAGGTCTGCTGGTGAGATTATTGCCATATTGTAATTTTGAGAGAAACTCAATGTATTTTAGAGGCGGATCTCTTTCTTCAGAATTAGGATAATGATGAGCACAGTATACTGGAAAGCGGATGATACAGTTGTTAGCTTTGTCGATTCAGTTATGGCATTGTATCATAATGAATTAAAATCTGCTAAAGTTAAAATAGGGATAATATTTGCGTATAGTGGTAGTGAAAATAAACCATCTGTTAGGCATGCAGGGTATCCCGCATATGCCACTATTAAACTGATATCATTGAAAGATCGAATAAGCAAAGGATATGATGCCGAATTATTAATTGATGCCGATAATTGGAAAACGTCGTGTGATAAATCAAGAGCAGCATTAATAGATCATGAACTCAGCCACTTACAGTTGAAAAAGAAAAAAGTTAAAAAGAATAAAAAAGAATCAGACGAAAATGAATCTGATGATGAAGAAATTCATAACAATAGTGAAATAGAAATAGATGATATAGGTAGACCAATATTGAAGATTAGGAAAGGTGATTGGAATGTTGGTGATGGATTTAGAGATGTAGTTGCTAGGCATGGTGAGTATTCAGTGGAGGCTCAATCGATTGAGTCAGCTACAGCTTTTGTTAATAGTCTTATATCGTCTGTCAAGGTTGATGGAGAATAAATAAAATAATGTGCTTATTATGAGCATATAAACACTTACCATATATGATGAATTTGATTTTATTAATGCGTCACGCATAGCGTTTGACACACATAGTGACAATGGCGTTATCACATGTGAGAATCTACATGTTGATGGCTCTAAATTTGAAGCTATGCGTGATGCAGAATATAATATGATTATCGATGGATATATTAAAAGCAATTGCGTATAATACATAGAATATAAAATGCTAAGAATTGTGATAATTAATAATTCTAATGATGCATGTGATTTTTTCATACTGTAATTTTATTGGATATCCATATGCTTATATTTATACATAGGTTATTATCAAGCAAGTCGAATGTTTTTGATATTTTCTTAATTGATAATGTTACTGTTGACGGTGCCGTATTAATAATAATACAATAATATTTATCCCTGGTAGTGTCTCTGTCCAAATTCGGTAGTGTATCCGAGTCGTAGATGATATTATCATACTTGTTTGCTGTTGGGATAACTACAAAATATGAAGGATTTATTTCATAGATTACACTATTGATTTTAGATGATATTAACGTGTCTTGGATTGTATGTGACAATGCTAGTATGATGTTCATGGAACTATTATTACAATATGATGTGTTTTTGTAAAATTTTCAGCCAAATTTAAGGTTAGGTCTGTTGTGCACTTTATTTATAGAAAGATGACCCAATGGATGCTGGTGTGAAATACTTTATTATAATATTGATAAGTTTACTGGGGATACGGACAGTATTATCATCAAGTGATCTGCCACAAGAACGGGTGATCAAAAATGAAAAAGTAATTAGTGGAATGGTTAGTAAATGGGAATTAGATAGTTATAATTCATTTAAAAAAGCAGATATTGCTTTGCCGTGGAATATTATACTTGCTGATGTACCTGTCAAATTTGATTATGAATTAATTAGCGACCCAGCCAGTCAAAATAGCGCTAAAAATGAATTAAATGCTTTATTATTAAACGCTGATTCAATAAAATTGATACCAAGTGATACGCCACGAGATACTACTGGAAGAATTATAGGATCACTTATCATTGTCGAACGTGGTGTTGAAATTAGAGTTGCTGATGTAATGGAGCAAAAAGGTTACATTAAAAATCATGGCAGAAATAGCAAATAAATTAAATGTTATAGCTAACAATAAAATTATTGTGCCTGGGTGTGAACCAGCATCTGCTATTTCGTCTACAACGTTGGCTGCTGGATTGAATTGTAATCAACCACTAGTTAGTTTATCTGATGCATTAAAAGCGATACCAGGATCATATGTTGAATTTGGATATAATTCTGGGTTTGGTAGGAGATTAAAATGGTTTGTATTTCCGCCAAGAGAAGTTGAATGTCCGTGTTCATTATCTGTTGATTATTATCAAATTCTCAGAGATATCGCTGTCGAAGAAGATGTAGTTGAAGAAGTTGATTGCAATACTATTGATTTAGGTTTTTGTCAAATTTCAGATGATGGCGATACATATGGTTATAGCACACCAGGTGGTACCGCATTTGGTCAAGTTGGTGGCATATTAAGATGGCCTCCGGTTTGGAATAATGTATGATTTATGATTTTAGTCAGAATGCTGAATCGCCAGCTGATTATTTACAAAAACATGAGTCAGTTAGGACTGATGTTGAAAATAGATACTCACCAGTATCGATATATAATTTAAATAATGATGATATCAAGAATGTCAAGCGGCATGCTGACGAAATAATAAATATATCTGGCGCTGAAGTTATAGTTTATATAAGAACTGATAATTCAACAACCGATAATGTGTGGGATGAAGAGCCAGATCCGACATATTGGAACAAAACACAATTAAAAGCATATTTTAAGCCACAACCATTTGAACTCGAAATGAAATTGTGGGGTATAGACAATAAAAATAAGACTGAAATAGTTTTTAGCTATTTATCTATTTATGATGAATTCGGTGATAGATTAATGAGACCTGGAGATGTTATTCAGTTACCATATGGTCATATAAAAGGGCCTAAGAATTATAAGGTTAATAATGTTACGCCTAGTGGTAATTATCGTTATACGTGGTTATATTTAACGTGTGTGGCTGAATTGCTTAATTCTGATATTGCGATTAGGCCAGAGAACGATATTAACCCTCCAATAATAGAGCCAGAAATGAGATATAAGGAGCACATCTGATGCCTATATATGATTTTAATGCTGATTTTGGTGTTCCAGCATCACATACGGTTGCATATCCAAATGGTAATGGTGAAATACCTGGTATACGGCAATCGGCACATATTGAAGAAGGAAGATTCAATATCCCAGATGGTGTTGCTGTACAAGATCAATCACAATATTTAGAAGAATTCGTTGTTCCTGGATTTAGGGCATTAGATGAGGCTATGAAAGCTTATTGGACTGGTATTAGGGTACCGACTAGAGATAATTATCGATTTATGAGAGTTAAAATTGCTGGTGGTGATAAAAGTGTTTTGATTTGGAATGATGAGATTAATGAGGGTAAAGCTCTCATGCCGTTGGCTGCTATTAATAGAACTGGTGAGGAATTTAATCCAGATAAATTCAGTCCGCCATATAATGCTATGACATATAGATATTTAAATGCTGCTGGTAGTATGGCTGCTAAGGTTTATAGGCCAACATCATGGTTAGTTAATTATACGTTGGTTGTGTGGGCTGAGCGTAAGACTCATGCTGAATATATTAAGTATCAAGTGATGAGTAGATTTAATCCATTGGCTGAATTTAGAATGTTTGATGGCCATATTCAGGGTAATGTACAATTGAGATTTGGTGGTGTGACTGATGCTAGTGATAAAGAAGTTGGATTTGATCAGAATTCTGAAGTACGGTATGAGATTAATATGATAGCTGAGGCATGGTTGCCTTTACCAGAGAAAATTGTACATACTGTTATGGGCAATGTTCGATCATTTAAAGAGATTTCTGGTACTCTTCTGGAGCGGAATATATGAAGGGCGACATCACTGTTTATAATGTTTCAAAACAGGCTATTGGTTTGAGTGCTAGACCGCCTGGTTCTGATTTTTTTAGAAGTGAGCAACAGATTTGGATTGGTCCAAGGAAAACTGTTACACTTCCAAAATCTCATGTTAATATTGATCAAATAACTAATTTATGTGCTAAAGGTATGTTGAAAGTTATGAGTGATACATCTATTGAATAATGTATGTAAATTTATGAATATAATGCGTATGATGAATATGATGCAAATTTATAGAAATCGAATTAGTGTGGTTATACACAAAGTGGTTGCAATTTTTGTGGATATTTATGTTTTGGGGTGAACCATGTCCGACCGCGACGTCCTGCAGCTCGCCGAATACGCCGGCCTGACCGATCAGCAGGCCCTCGATCGTCTGCTGGAGGTGATCGAGACCGGCCGCGTCACCGTGCAGCAGTCGCTCGCCGCGGCGGCCAAGGTACTGACCGATGAGGAACAGGAGCTGGTCTCCGCCACGCTCCTGGCGGCGGCCGGGCAGTCCGCGGCGATGGCGGACTATCGGGCGCTGCTGCTCGGTCCGGGGCTCGATTGGTCGGACAGTCGATTCCAGTCGCGACTGGACCTGCTCGCAGCCGCGGGGAGCTGGCCGGCGGAGACGCTGGCCAAGCTACAGGGCATTGGCATTCAGACGGCCCCCCGGTGGCAGTCCTACGGGTCCTCTATCACCGTCGAGCCGACGCTGGAGAGCATCGCCGCGGCCCGCGCCACGATCGCGACCGACGCGGTCCGGCAGCAGCTCGCAGACCGATACAACGCCGTCGTGGCTGCGATCGACGCCGGCGAGGTCGCCACCTGGGACGCCGTCCGTGCGGCGCTGGGGGCTGAATGAGCACGATCACGCTCGTCGCAAACACGAATTATTCCGCACTCACGGTCGCCAACGGCGACACGATTGAACTGGCCGGCTTCACGCTGAATTTCGATGTAGTGCCGGCCGAGACCGGGGTGATCGTCCAGACTCCCGGCACGACGGGCAAGCTCACGTTCGCCCTGACGACAACCTACCCGCTGACCGGGTGGGTGATGACCGCAGGGACCGGGCTGCTCATCGCGACCGTGGCATCTGGGCAGACGATTGGCGGCAAGATCATCGGCGGGACCGCGTCGTTGTCTCGCGGAGTGACGACGATTGCAGCAGGCGGGGCAGTCAATGAGGTGCAGGGCGGCACGGCGACATCGACAGAGGGGGTGTTGACCAACAATGGGACCGTCGCCTCGGCCACCGGCGGCAGCAACAACTCGTCGTGTCACGGGGTCGGCACGAACGCCTCCGGTGGCGTCATCGGGGCGGCATACGGCGGCACCACAAATGGTGCATACGGTGTCGGCACCAATGCCAGCGGCGGCGTCGTGACTGCTGCCTATGGCGTCAGTGCGAGTGGTGCCACCGGGGTCGGCACCAATGCCAGCGGCGGCGTCGTGACTGCTGCCTATGGTGGCAGTGCAAGTAGTGCCACCGGAGTCGGCACCAACAATGGAACGGTCAATTCGGCGACCGGCGGCAGTGTAAGTAGTGCTTTCGGAGTCAACATCAACAACGGCACGGTCGATTCGGCGACTGGCGGCATAGCAAATGGCGCTCACGGCGTCAGCATCAACAACGGCACGGTCAATTCGGCGACTGGCGGCAGTGCGTCTAGTGCGTATGGAATCAGCACCAACAACGGCATGATTACAGGGGCAATGACTGACTCCACGGGCCGGGCGGTCAACACGTGGAATGGGTCAACGTGTTTCGTGAATGGCCCAAATTGCAACGCAGTGATCCCCAATAACATCCAGACGATCTACTCGCTCGGGGCTCTGTCTGGCGGGGCGACGATCTCGGGGACCGCGACGGTGATTGAGCTGGCTTTGGCGGGCGGCGGCGGTGGCGGACTCATTCGGGTCGGCTACAACGGAGGGCTCGCGGGATGAGTCGTCGCAAGATCAAGGCCGGGTCGACGTCCGTCATGCTGCCGATCTTCGTGCAGGATTCCACCGCCACGGATGGGAGCGGGCTGGGGTCGCTGGTCTACAACACGGCCAGCCTGGCGGCCCGCTACCGCCGCGCCGGGGCCAGCTCATGGACGACGATCACACTCGTGACGGCCACTCTGGGCACGTTCACTAGCGGCGGATTTATCACGTCCGGCGGAGTGACCGGGAGCTACGAAGTCGGCATTCCCGACGCCGCCCTGGCCGCCGGAGCCATGTGGGTCGAACTCGAATACTACGGCGCGGCCAACATGCTGCCGGTGAAAATTGAATTCGAGCTAGATGCGATCGATTATCAGGGTGCTCCAGATGTTAATTTAACGCAAATTGGTGGTGCCTCCCAATCAGCAACCGATCTGAAAGATTTTGCTGACACCGGATATGATCCAGTAGCACACAAAGTTCAGGGTGTTGTGCTAACAGATACGCTCACAACATATACTAGCAATACCCCACAAACTGGTGATAGTTATGCCAGAATCGGCAACGCTGGTGCCGGCTTGACTGCATTAGGTGATACACGACTTGCTAATTTAGATGCATCGATTTCATCTGTTATAACAGCAATTAGCAATCTAAATAATCTATCTGCATTGATTAATATTTATGGGTCGCCATTATTAGAAATCCCAGATTCATCATCAACATTATTTGCATTTACTGTCGTGGCCCGCGATAATGAAGGTAAATTAGTAAATCTTGATGCGTCTCCAACGATTACAGCTGCTAATGCATCTGGGATAGATAGATCTGCTAATTTGTCCATAGTGAGTAGCCCGGCGACTGGGAGATATACATTCACATATTCAGTATCATCAACTGACAGCGAAGAATCATTGCGGATCACATGTTCTGGTGCAGTCAGTGCTGAAGCAAGATACATTGAGTGGATCGGGGCTGTTGTTAACTATGATACATTAACACAAATTAATGCTATTAAAGCTAAAACTGATAATTTACCATCTGATCCGGCATCCGCGTCTGTTGTTGCTGGGTTAATTGCTACTGCTCAAAGTGATCTTGATATTATTACTGGTTCTGATGGCGTTACGTTAGCTACCGCTCAAGGTAATTATGCTCCAGCTAAAGCTGGTAACCAAATGGATCTAATCAGTGCTCCAAATGCCACGGCAGTAACAGCTATTCAGAGTGGATTAGCTACTAGTAGTGCTCTTACTACTGCTCAATCTGATTTAACTACGTTAGTTGGTAGGTTGACCGCTGCTAGAGCTGGATATTTGGATAATTTGAATGTTGGTGGTGCTGTTGCATCACAGGCTGATATATTGGCTATAAATACTTCATCATCTAAACATATAATATTGACTACTGTTGGACAATATGAGAGACCAGATTCTGGCTCAACAATTTATACTATTGAAGCAAGAACATATAGTGCATCAGATGGTTCGAGTGTAAATGCTGATTCAACACCAACATTAACGGTTACTGGCCAAACTACCGGAAGTTTGGCGGCTAATTTAGGTGTCGCATCTAATCCGGCTACTGGCGTTTATAGATGGTTATATACTGTCTTAAGCACAGCAACTATTGAACCGATCAGATGCGATATTTCAGCTACAATTAGCACGGCAACGTTTACGTTATCTGTATATTCACAAGTGGTTGACTTGGTTAGCGCCACATGGACAAGTACTGATGCTACATACTTGACTGCTATTTATAATAAATTACCGACTAATAATATCGCTGATGAAACATTAGTATTGGCTGCTGTTGCTACTGCTCAGAGTGATCTTGATACTATTACTGGTATTGATGGTGTTACGTTAGCCACCGCTCAAGGCAATTATGCTCCAGCTAAAGTTGGTGATGCTATGGCGTTAACTGCGGCTTATGATGCTGCTAAAACAGCAGCTCAAGCTGGTAACCAAATGGATCTTATTAATATTCCTAATGCTACGGCAATAACAGCAATTCAGAGCGGATTAGGGACAGCCACTAATCAAACGACAATTATTAGTGCAAATACCGCTATTAAAGCTAAAACTGATCAATTAACATTCACAACTCCAAATGTTGTTGATTCGTCTGCTACTGTATCATTAACTGCTGGCGATATTAATACTATAGTTAATAGCATATTAACATCATTGAATGCGTCTGGTGTATCGTTAACAACAACCGATAAGACATTTATAACTAATACAGTTAATGCATATGTTCTTAAAACGTCCGATATTAATCTCATAATTAATGGCACAGTAACTGCATTGAACACAGTTGGCGTTACATTGTCAGATTCTGCTAAAACAGCTATCACTGCAGCATTAAGTGGTATAAGTGTTGGTGCAGAAAGAACTGTTATAGGACCTTGTAGGCAGCAAGTTTCAACACCATTATTACCAAGATAATTTAATAGTCATACTTTCTGATACCATTAGTAATACATCTATCGCATTCTTCATATAGATTTATTATGCTAGCTGGCTGTAGTTCTGATTCTCTAACTGGGGTAAAATATCCTTGTTTATTCATCATAGTATTTCCAAATATATCTTCGAAAGCGTATGTTGTGGTGTCAGAATGTGTTGCTAGTCCGACTATTTTACCATAATATATTGCGTTTGGCTTAGTCAGTTTAACTATGTCATTTAAATTATACATAAGAGTAGATCCTCCTTTATTGCGTATTTACAATTGTTATTTATGCAAATTTATTTTAGCTATCAGTTGGGTTAGCCAATAAAGATAATTGGAGTAATTAAATGGCAGTGTACCTATCACCTGGTGTGTTTCCAAGGGAGATAGATCTCTCTGTTGTTTCTGCTGCCGTTGGTCCTCTACGCCCAGCATTTATAGGTACTGCCAAAAAAGGGCCTATGAATGAAGCAGTGTTAATCACAACGTCACAACAAGCATTAGATACATTTGGTGATCCATTCCCAGAGAGTTACCTCATGTATGCTGTTTTAGCATACCAAGAGGAAGGTAATCAATGCTATGTTATGCGTGTTGGTATAGAATATGAAGAAGGATTAGACGCTGACTTGCTTGATATAGCAATTGACGTATCAGGATCGAGAGCACATGGATGGGGTAGAATACCAGTTTTCACTGGTATCGATTATGGTCGAATAACATTAAGAGAAGTATCGACAGATGCACCAGTTGTAATACACGCATCATCTGTTGATAATATATCATATAATGATGCTGTGTTGAGTACTACTGATGGTGCTACAACAGCTACATTAGAAACTCTTGGCACATATACTGATGCGATCGATGACTCATTTGTTATGGTTATAACAGGTGCACCAAGTACATCTGATGCAGCGTCAATATCTGGAGCAACATTTCAAGTTATTAGAAATAGTGACGGTGAAGTTGTTGCTGAAGGAACATTATCAGATTCTGGAGAACTTGGAGTCTCTAATTGGATATCATTGGGTAATGGATTATCGATAAGGATCTCTGTTACGGTTGGCGATTTAGACGTCAATGACACATTTGTGTTTGATGTTCATCCAGATAACAGAGTATTCAAATTCGCTGTTGAAAATGATACACCAACTGAATACACAATGACTGCGGCGACGTACACCACCGCTGCGACATTTATAGCTGCGGTGAATGCGTTAGTCAGCGGTGATGATTACTTAGCAACTACGACTACTTTAACAGATGGAACAGTTGTTCCTCAAATAAGAACCAGAACCGCTGGTGAATGGATACAAATGACCGGTTCTGAAGCATGGGCTTTAGAGCTTGGAATTCAACTCTATGAATGGGATATTCCAAGAGCATATTTATTAGCAACTCATTATGGGCCATATGTTTTCACATCACAGAATAACAGAGTCTCAATCAATATAATTGGTACTGAAACGGCTAATGTTCAATTCAGTATGCCGGTTGCTAGTAGTTTAAGCACTGTTTCGACAGCGTCAGTTATAGATGCTGCAGGGACAGTTGGTACTGAAAGTTATTTTGAATCGTTGTCAATAACATTACCGACTGGTAAAGAACATGTGGTAATACTGACAACGACAACTCACAAAACCGATACTTTACAATTATTAGCGAATTACTCTAATATCAAAACGTTACGGTTCGCTGAAGAGCTTGATATTTTAAGCCCATACCAATCAGCTTACCGTGGTTTTAATGATATTAGAACATCGCTTCCAGATGCTGGTACATCTAGCGCATCAACACCACTTAGCTGTGAAACAGATCCCGCTGGTGCCGATTGTGCTGTTGACTCAAGCTATTATGACAATATTGTTGGGTGGTTTGTTGCACCAACTGCTGGCACATGGATTGATAGCAATACTCTTTCGCTATCATTATTCACAACTGGTGTTGGTGAAGTTGCTGGCAGATATACCGTCACCATTAGAGATTCTAATGGCGCAGTCGTTGAATCGATCAATGATGTGTCATTCGATCAGAATTCAACGAGATTTATCTCTGATGTGTTAAACCCTGGGACTACCTATGGTGGTCGTAATGGTAACACATTTGTGAATTGGGAAGATCGCCCAGCATTTTTGGATAATGATCCAACATTGGCATCATATGTGCCACGGCAGCCGTCACAATTCGCCAATCGTGAATTTGCCGGTTCTGCGAATGGTATTCCAACCAACGCTGCATTCTCGAGCAATTTAGATGCCGCTGTGATTGGTAATCCAGCATTGAGCACAGGCATTTATGCTTTCCAAAATCCAGAAACGATTGATATTAATTTACTTGCAATCCCAGGATTTTCAAGTGGTCAAGTGATCGGCACAGCACTTCAAATGTGTGAATCGCGTGGTGATGTGCTTTACATTGTTGATCCGCCATTTGGTTTGCGACCACAGCAAGTTGTTGATTGGCATAATGGGATTCTACTGTCTGATTTAAATGCTGCTATTAATAGCAGCTATGGTGCGTTATATTGGTCATGGGTTAAAATTTATGACCAGTTTTCGCAGCAAGAATTGTGGATACCACCATCTGGGCACGTTACTGCTGTGTACTCTAGAACCTCTAGAGTTGCAGAACAATGGTACGCTCCTGCTGGTATTAGACGTGGTCGTCTCTTAACAGCTAGAGATGTTGAATACGCACCATCTCAAGGCGAGCGTGATCTTCTTTATGGGTCTGGTAATGCTGTTAATGCTATTACCAAATTCCCACAAGATGGAATAGTTGTTTTTGGTCAGAGAACACTATTAAGAAGCGAATCGGTGTTCGATAGGGCCAACGTTCGGATGTTGTTTTCTGGCCTCAAGAAGACCATGCAAAGATCTCTCAGAAACTTTATCATGGAACCAAATGATAAAGTGCTGTGGAGACAAGTAGTTGCAACTCTTGACCCATACTTGTCTGATGTTCAAAATAGACGAGGCATTACAGCGTACAAATTAATCTGTGATGAGTCGAATAATACACCAGAAAGACAAGCAAGAAAAGAGTTGTGGGTGACTGTGTTAGTCCAACCGACAACCGCCGCCGAATTCATAATTCTGAATTTGGTCGGACTCCGCGATAGTGCATCATTCTCAGCTAATGAAGTTTTAGTGGCTGGTGGTGTTGTGGTGAATGGCAGTCTATAGCAAAAGCTAGTTGGATTTAGAGATGATGCAAATCATCGTAACAATTTTCGCTGTTATAGCCTTCGCCGTGCTTTATGCCGGCGTTGGCGGACTGCTTGGGTTGTTGGTCGCCTTGGTATGTAACCGTTGGTTTCCATCTCCACCATGCCGACGTCATCAACCGATGACATTATTCTAGGCGGATTCAAGACAATCCTCGTTATAGCGTTGGGTATGATAATTGGGGTTGTTGTTGGGATCTATCACGGGTTGAAGTTGTGATTCTCAGTCCGTGTTAATTATGTATTTATATTTCGTCATTTACGTGAAGCGGCGTTATTGAAATACAGTTATATGAACACTCGTAAGCGATGGATGTATTATACTGATACTGATAATGATTCAATAATATATACATCTATTAATGATGTTGGAGCAACAGTTTTACCAGAATTATTTGCGGCTATTTTGAATGAATGTATGTTGCATTGTTCAACAGTTGAACGTATTCTATATAAGAAAGTTACTGGATACGATAATAAAGTAATTAATATAATATGTTTAGATGAAAGAGTAATAATTAGTGATAAATATATCGATATATATAATATGCATGGGCCTAATTCAATTCCGATTGTAAGAGTTGAAATAGCTAATATGACTGGTGATACGATCAAAAATTTATTCAGAATATCTGAATTAAGGAATTATTTTATGTATAAGTGTACGTATGAAGATTCGATTAAATTCTTTGACGTATTTGATACTATACATTTATATGACCCAAAAGCCAAATTACTACCTAAAAAAGCATGGTGATATGAAGAAGTGGTTGTATAATACATCAAGGGTAATATATTCAGAAACACAGGTTGGTAAGCCATTACCGGAGTCGTATGCGGCATTGTTGAGTGAAATACTTAAATATTGGCAAATCGCCAACATAACATTTGAAAACAAAATATTAAAATTAGTATGCGCCGATGAAACGATTAAAGTAACTGATAAAACTATTAGCATTACGGCTAGATCAACTGATTCGACTTGTGGATATGGAAATGATATAGAAATTGATATTAAAAATATCAACGATAATACGATTAAAGAATTATTTCAAATTGTAAGTATGCGTCATTTTATAAATTTGGCATCTTATGATCAATTAGTATCATTAAAAGATGTCGTTTTACGTGAAATTGAGAGTCTGTAATAATACCATATGCTTTTGTATGGATCACGTGCTGCGTCTTATTGGTCGCGTAATATGCGATTAGCAAAATCTGATTGGGATATATTATCAACTCAAAATGATTTAGATAAATATGGCAAAATATTTAAGAAAAATGGAATAAAATATGAATTTTCGTGTTGCGATGCTTATAATTTTTTAAATGATATTTCAACTGTAGTAGTCGATTTGCCGCATTTTACTAATGTTAAAGTCATACCATTTCAATATTTAGCGCTGATTAAACGTGCTCATTTACATAGAGATATTAAATGGTTTAAACATATTGAAGATTATGTCAATATGATACGTAATATACAAATAATGGATGTTAACGCTAGTGAATTTTATAAAGTGCGCCGTAGTGAAATGGATACTATAACGAATGTTTCTCTTAATATGACTAATGATGAATTTTTTAATAAAAGCCAATGTAGTGTTAATAGACGATATGTTCATGATGATATCCATGCTGCTGTGGCTATTTATGATATTCCATTATATCAATCTATAAAAAGAGATAAATCTAGAGCTATGGTAGAGTATGATATGTTTTGCGATTTACCGTTTGAAGACAAGTGCAATTTAGTCAGAGAAGAAGCATTTGTCATCGCGTTGGAAAGGTATATTATTCCAGACAATATCAATCCAAATATGGCGTTTTTAAATGCTATGCGACGTATTTGTACTACGTTAACCAAAGGGTGGTTTAGAGAGTTTGCGATTGATTACTTTGCTGATATAATCAATCACAAACACGATTTTGTTTCAAAATGGAACAGTGCTTTAGTAGCTGGAAAAGTGAGGAGTTTATGACTATGACAAGGATTTTTCTCGATTATAATGCTCTTAAATCGCTTATCGGCAACGATACACAAGTCGAAGTTGATTTAAGGCAAGCTATCGTTAATACATTTTCCAAAAAGCATTTGAAAAGTGTTGCCAATCAGATGGCTGATGGGTTTGGTATGAAATTAGCCAATGAAGTGGTTTCTGCTGTTATCGATAATATGAAAACCAATATTCATACAGCAATACTTAAGCAATGTGATTCTAATGGAAATGTTAGATCATATTCTGATATTGATAGAGTGGTTCGATCTGTTGTTGATAAACTGATCACACAGCGTTTAAACACAGAAGATATAACCAAGTATATTGATAAAGCGATCGAAGCACAATTTACAAAAGTTGTTAACGAACGTGTTATCAACAAGATCAAAACCATTCTGGATTCGACAGATGAAACGTGAAGATTTTGAAAATCTTTTTAATGATGCTAATTATAAATTTATAAATGGTAGTATATCAAACGGCGCATATACTAATATTGTATTAAATATTAAAAACATTGCTAGAATGTATGGATATGATTTAAGTGATGAATCAGTCGATGATAGTCATAATCAATTTAAATTGGCTGATGTTGAATCAGCATGTGGTTATAATCATGTTGGTGTGTCTGCTAATATGACAATTGATGGCATACAATACCATTTTGAGGTTGAGTATAATTCTGAGAGTGATTCACATATTGAAATTAATGGTGTGAAAATTGAGGATTTATCTAATGAGGATTTAGATAGATTATACCCAGTTGTTTCTGAAGGTATGGTAGCGTTATCCTATGGACATAAACGTAATATGATTAAGTCTGCTTTATCATCTAGAAGTGAATTGACTGCATTATTTAATATTAAAGATGATGCTGGTGATGATTATGACGCATTCGATAGTGATGATAGTTATTAATTTTTGATAATATATTATTATATAATTTGACGTTGATATTATTTGTAGGTTTAATACATTTTAAGCAAATATTAAGTAATAAGCATTTTGCTTACAGTTTTCATAATCTGAAGACATAACCCCAAGACAAATGGCGTTGAAACTGGTTTCAGTTTCTAATACGTTAGATTTGGAGGTTTCAAGTGCCAGGATTCAATATCGGTGGATTGGGTGGTGGTTTTACTAGCGGACCATCAAATACTATAGAAACTCGCCGTAAACATCGGTGGATTTTTGAATATATTGGTAAAGGCGCTGGTAGCTTTACCGAAGCTGAATTATTAATACTACAATCAGCATCCAGGCCGAATATTAAATTCGAAGAGCCTGAGATGCATCATAACCAAGAAGTGGCGAGATTCGCTGGTAAACAAGATTGGGAACCAGTTAATCTAGTTTGGTATGATGCTGAACAGAATCCAGACGTTTCGCGTAGTATTTATCAGTGGATTGAAACTATTGTCAATATGTCGACGATAGTTGTTGCAGCGCCTGTCAATTATAAGCGTACTGCTTCTTTGGCATTATTAAATGGTGCCGGGCAGCCATCAGAACGATGGATGATGTATGGTACATGGCCTGCTCAATCAAATTGGCAAGAACTCAATTACACTTCATCTGAAATACTAACGATTGAAGTGACGATGAGATATGATAGAGCGATTAGAACATGTCAAGCCGCACCAGTTCCGGCAGCTAATGTTCCAACATGTTAATACACTTGCTGCACCGCTCCTTTTAAAGTGATGTGCATAATGGGCAAGTCAATTGACGGGGGAGTAATACTCCCCCGTTTTTATAGGAAGTGAAATGCCAGGTTTCAATATACCATCTCAAGCAGACAGTACATGTGGTTTTAGCGATATACCAACTAATAATACTTTATCAACATCAACATTACCATTGCATACTGTTGAAACAATACGGTCACATAGATATAAAATAGAAGTATTATCAGATTTTGATAAAATATTAATGTATGCACATAGAGCACAAAGACCGATAATTGAATTTGATAGAATGGTAATTAATAATGGTTTAGAAGAAATATATAGGCCAGGAAAATACAGATGGCAACCAATAACAGTTACATTTTATGAAATAGTTGATAAGCCTGGAGATGTTCCAGTAAATACCACCGCTGAAACAATATACAAGTGGGTTAATAGTGCCAAAGGTGTAGCCGATTTTAAAAAGTCGATAATAAATAAACCAGTAAAACCTGATGGGTATTTACGAGATTTAATAATATCGTTAGAAGATGGATTAGGCAAATCGGCATGGAAGTACCAATTATTTGATGCGTGGCCTATGAATATTACACCAGATGAATTGGATTATTCATCATCATCGATCCAATGTATAACATTGACAATATCATATAATAAAGCTTTAGAGATAAACCCAAATGTTAATCCATAAGGGATAAAATGCCTGGATTTAGAGTTGACAAATTGGGTGATGAATCACGATTGGGGAATGTCCATCCAGTTAGTACAGCTGAATTTTATACATCATACTCATGGGAAATAGAATCATTATTTGACTTATATGATCCATTGGGGTCTAACAATAGAGCATTGATATATCTTAAAGATGCGACATTACCAACATTTATAGTTAATAGTGAAAAAGTTATGGGAGCTAATTTAGAATATAAATTTGCTAAATCAGTTGCATGGGAAGATGTTAAATTAACGTGGTATGATAGTACTGGTTTATTCGAAATATTAACTGAATGGCGTAAACAAATATGGACATCAGCGGCTGGGTTGAAACCACCTAATAGTTATAAAAGGGAATCAATATTACGATCATATTTAGATAGTGGTGAGGATAGTGGACCTGTTCAAATATTTAGATTAAAAAATAGTTGGCCATCATCGATACGGCACGGCGAATTATCATATACATCATCTGAAATTAAAATTGTAGAAGTTAGCCTATCATATGACTGGGCCGAAGAAGAAGTTGAAGGTAGTGTACGTAGTCAATCAACCCCATAATTGCGTAAATATTGATAACTCTTTATATATGAGGTAACAATGGCAAAAGAGATTCATAAATTTTCTGAAACACCAGTTACAGAAAAATCACCTGCAAAGGAAATAGATCCAGCACTCAAATTAGATCCTGGATCGACAGCGGCTGAATTATTAGAACATATTATTCAACTGCCAGAAGATGCATTATTGCCTCTGGAGACTGTTGAATTACCTAGCCATGGTCAATTTTATGGATGGCCATCTGGTCTAATTAAAGTTAGACCAATTGGAACTATGGCTGAACAAGCACTTTTAAACCAAAGAACTGCCGCCACTGGTGAAAATATTGACAACATGATTAAAGCATGTTGTGAATTTCCACAAGGGTTTGATCCATCAGATCTCATTGTTGGAGACACCACTTATCTAATTTATTATATAAGAGGTATATCGTATGGTAAAGATTATGAATTTATAATGCAATGTCCACATTGCAATGAATCATCAACATATTCTTATGATCTATCTAACTTGTCACAATTTGTTAGATATGCCAAACAGGGTATGGTTGAACCAGTTGAAATTGTTTTACCTGATATTAGTGAACGTGTTGGTCGTGAAGTGACTGTCGGGTTAAGATTTACTAGACGGTCAGATATGATCACATTATTAGCAAGAAAGAAATCATTGAGTAAAGCTACTGGTATTGGTAGAGCCTCTAAGCCTGGTACATTTAATAAAAAGACTTCAGAAGATAATACAGCATTGATATTAGCTAATGTTGATAATAATGTTGTAAGTGTTCTTGGTAATTCTGATCTTATGAAAATACGTGAAGTGTGTAACAGGTTATCGTCTGCTGATCGTCAGACCATTCGTGACTGGCTTAAAGACAACACACCTGGGCTTGATGCTACAGTAGAGGTTAACTGCCCGTCATGTGATGAAGTTTCTAGTATAGCATTACCAGTGACTGAATCCTTTTTTCGTAAGAAGAAACCCGCTCGAGTATGAGAATGAATATAATAGGTTATTAGAGCAGAAATTTTTTCTTAAGCGATATGGTCATTTTACTATGCATGAATTATGGTATATGACACCAGAAGAACGCTCTTGGTGGATCAATCGTATCCATGAAGAGGATAAAAAAGATGAAGAACGTCAGAGGAGGGGTACCAAGTAGCCATAACTATGCCATTTAAAAATAAAATAGAATTTTTAAAAGGCATGATCACATGGCATATCCAAGAATATCTGGTAGAAGAGGTCATGAAGTAGACCTTAATGTTACATTTTATAATAATGGCGTTCCAACAGATCCATATGCGATATATAAAGTCGAAATTTATAAAACTAAATATACACCAGGCAATTTAATAGCATCGATACCAGTTATATCTGTTGATAATCCGCTATACCCAGCACCAGTAGAACGCGAATATATAGCAACCGAAACTGGTGATTGTGGGACAGCGCCTGTTACCAGTATTGAACCAGTAACGGGCAAATTTCATTATTATTATGATGTCCCAAATACAGTATCTGTCCCAGACACATTTATTGATGTATGGTATTATTATCCAAATGATCCATGTACTAATGATGGTACATCAGAAGTCACTGGTGGGTGCGATTTAACATTACATGAGAGTGAATTATTAAAGTGCTGTAAGAGATTTATAGTTTTTCCAGATGAATGGTTATGTGATGATGGGTTACAAACTGTAAACTTTTCATTTAATCCATTGAATTTGCATTTTCATTATCCGGAAGTGAAACCACTAGAAATTAGTTTAATGCCATTGCCGTTATATGAGTATAATTATAACTTAGTTGCACCAATGATACCATATTTGCAGCCATCTATAACTATTAAAACACAGCATAATGAATTGTTAATCGATAATGCTGAAATGACAATAGGATTAGCACAAGGATATTATAGAACTAATCCATGGGTATTAAGATATAATCTAGATACATCATTATTTTTAAAAGGAACGTATGAATATTCGATTAAACTTGTAATACCAGATGGAACAACACGAGTAAGTCGCAAGTTCATGTTCACGATCTCGTAAAGTTACATATGGAAAGTTTCAACAATCGATGGCTTAATATATTAGATAAAAATGGATTGGTATGGGCATCAGATGCTATAACTATATTAGTCATAATAGTATTCTTTTATAAATATTTTTTAATACCAGTATTAAAAGCAGCCAGAAAAATTAACAAATATATTCCAGTATTAATATCAATCAGTGAGGAATTTCACTCTGATAATGGTTTAACATTAAGAGATGTTATTGATAAAATTGATAAAACCCAACATAAATTAGAAAATCAAATTCATGATATATCATATCATATGAATATAGGATTTTATGAAACCGATCATAATGGTGATTGTATAAATGTTAACAATCAATGGTGTGTTTTGACAGGTTTATTGCCATCAGAGGCATATGGTAGCGGATGGATAATTAGTATCCATGAAGATGACCGTGACAGAATATGGAGAGAGTGGCGTGATGCTGTAAATCAAGAGCGTGATTTTGTTGGTGAATATTTTATAAATCGTAAAAATGGTGGCAAAATAAAAGTCAGAGGTGCTTGTCATGTAATAAAAAACAATAAAGGAAATGTAGTTAGTTTTGTCGGGTCAATAATGCAATTGGGCCAGGCACATGAATGAAATCATTTGTGCTATATATGATTCATTATCAGGTAGCAAAGAGTACAAGTCATCATTTTTTAAAATATCTGATCAATGGCAAAAAGTTGATTGCATCACAAAAGTATCATCAAATGTTAAATATACAATATTCTTAAATAATCAATTAATTATAATTAAAAATGGATATGATATTAGAGATGAAATAAGTATAATCGATCCGCTTTGTATTGAAAGAGTGAAAGCGATATTTCATGAAAGTCAAAATACCACCGCGAGCGATTAAAAATTGGGTATCTAAGAATTTTACATATAAAGAACGCAAAAATGGTGAAGAATTATTAATATGTTCGCCATTTGATGATGATAGGCATTATAAATTTAATATAAACACTGAATTAGCATTATGTAATGATTGGCGAGGAAATGAAAGATGGGCGGGCGCGCCAAGTTCGATAACTGGTAAACGTAATTGTTCATTTATAAAATTTGTCCAATTATATAGAAAAGTAACGTATTCGCAAGCATTAAAAGAAATATTAGGCGCAGGATATATATACGATTATATAAAAGATAAGAAAGTTGAACAGAAATATTCAATAGAATTACCTAATAATAGTAAACTAATAAGTGATAATGATGATGTTTTTACAAAACGAGTCAATAAATGGTTGAAATCGAGAGGTTTGACAGCAGATAAAATTAAAGAAAATTCATTGCATTATTCTGGATTTGATGTAATATGGCCATATTATGAATATGACGAATTAGTATATTGGCAATCAAGATCATGCTTAGGGAAAATTTTCACATTTCCTACTGGCACAAATAAAGGTGAGTATATTTATGGGTTTGATAATGTTGAACCAGCTAGTTATTTAATAATAGTAGAAGCGATATTCGACGCACATACTTTAGGCGATCAAACAGTGGCGATAGGAGGGGCTACAGTAACTGATGGGCAATATAAGAAAATCAAAGCTATTGGACCAAAAGATGGTATTATATTGGCCGCTGATCTTGATTATGCAGGTATTATGAGTATATTGGTAAATAAGTCAGTGCTATCAAATTATGAGTTGTATTATAGTTTACCGCCAGAAATTGAAATAGATGGTAAATTATTAAAAGATTGGAATGAATTATATACTGACGCCAAAATGTCATTAAATGATATACGAAAAGAATTTAATGACGGAATTAAAAAATTAACATCAAAAGAGTATTTATCACTTGCTAAATATGCTAAAATATTAAAGAAAATAAGATCATAATTCATGTGTGTTTATGATTTTCATTTTGTTTAAAGAATATGTGCGATAGCAATCTTTTAATGATTTGCAATTATCTTTTAACCATTGATACCGTTGGTGGCTATCTAATGATTTTAATATTTCTTTTGATGTTTTGACTAATTCTCTATCTGTGTCATGTATTTTAGATGTATCAAGTGCGTACAATTTGGTATCTGATCGACCTATTTCGAGAAGTAATATATTTTTAGAATTGTAATTAGCTTCAATCATTAACATGGTGACCTCGTGGTAATTGATTTGTCGACGCCAGCAATTCTTGATCGTCCAACAATAGACATCAAGTTTAGATTTATAAATGGTGATGGCACAGAAGTTAAAAAAATTGACAGAAATTGGGGTACAATATTTACAAAATTTGATTTTAAAGCTATGATGAATGGTGGTTACACAGTAGAAGCAATATTCGCAGATGCACACTTTGCCAACATGGATGATTTAATAGTTGATGGATATTTTTCAGTATCAAGAAAATCAATATTAGAAATGAAATTCAAAATAAAAGGAAATGCTGAAAGCAATGAAATACAAACAGATACTCAAATAGCATATGTTACCAATATAGAAGCCATTGGAGAATCGGAAAATAGTGCATCCATAAAATTAACAGCGATAGACCCACCGTCATGGTTCTTAAATGTGGGTAATGCTAGCGGTAAAGCATACAAAGGCCGCGTTAGCCAAATAATTAAAAATGTGACTAAAGAATATGCACCATTAATTAAACTCGATATATCAGAAACTAAAGATTCATCTGATACGTATTGGTATATGATGCGGCAAGACCCAAAAACATTTATAATGTCTATATTAGAATGGGGTAGTTCAGTAACACAATCTAAAACTAATTGGATGATTCAGTCAAATGGGTTAAATTTATCGATCAAAGAACAAGGTAAATTGCCTAGTAAACCACGTGCATATTTAACAAGACAAGCTAATAAAGCAAGTACAATACTAAATTGGTCATATGTTGCTGATAATACTATTAATATATTAACAAGTAAATTAATAACTCAAGGGATATCTAGAGTATCTGGGCAATATTTAGATAGTATTACTGATCAAAAACACAATAAAGTTGTAGTAGATGATGATACAACTGGTAATAAATTAACAGCAGACACAACTAATAAACAATCATTTTCAAAATCAGGTATTAATAAATATCCAACGGTTGGATATACTAATATTAGTAGTATACCAGAAATATATTCTGCTGGCGACTTAGGTATTAGATATGATGAATATATAGACGGTCGAGCTAGAAGTTTGTGGTTAGGATTAGCAAATAGAGCTATGCGTGTTAAATTCGAATGTGTTGGTCATCATATTTGGAATAGTTGTGAAGGATTAGGGTCAGATACTGTATTTGTTAAATGGACTAGACCATCAGGGACTGTTGATGGTGGATCTAATTTGTGGTTTATGACTGGTAATTGGTTAGTTTACGGGTTCCATCATGTTGTAACACGCGGATTGTGGACCACTAATTTGTATTGTACAAGGTATGATTATGACGCGAATTCCACTAAAGTTGGATACAGATCGTCGAATTCTGATTGAAGCATTAGCTGATTGTATAAACATTCCATGTGATGTCAAAATTTTACTCAGGCATGATACGCGTACACTTGTATCTGAATTCTTAGCTATATCTTTTGAAGATCTAAATATCGCATTATCAATTAATGAATTTGGTGATATCAATGCTTCTGTTATTAATGTAACATTTTATAGTATAGTAGGCGATACAAGACACATGATTATGAAGAATAAATTCAACATTATGGATATTGATATAGGGGAATCATTAGGAGAATACGCATTATATGCATATCATCAAATGATATTTAATGAAAAATATGACACAGCATCTGGACGTATGAGGTCTTTCGCCAAAGAATATTTAAGTAAAAATGATGTTCCAGCATATTATATAGAATTTTTAATTAGACTTATTGCTGGTAAAACTATATTCTCTAAAATTGATATTTCAAAATTAGTCGCTGTATTATGTAAAGTATATCCAAAATATTCCAAAATATTCGAACTACCAATCGCTAAAAGCAAGAGATACTGGAATTCATTTTTCCAAGAACTTAAAATACCATATAATCATGATATTATTAAAATATTATTAGATGAGAAATTGTATAAACAAGCATGTAGATATGCGATAACCTATAGAAAGAAAGTTGAAGAAATTGAACAATATTTAGAGCTATATCCAGATCTATTAATTAATTATTGTAATACTCACAAAATATTCGTTATTGATCCTGATAAATTTAACCCACAAACAATCGATGCAAAAAATAGGGATGATGTAATAAAAAACTATCAGAATTTAAAAGTAAAAGGTTTTAAAAAATGATATCAGACGCAGAATTTTGTGTTGGATACAATGAATGGAAAGGTACAAAATCAAAACCGTTTAAACAGCCATATACAGATGATATTACTAGTATTTTCATCGAATGGCCATATCAACATGAGATGCTACAGAGAATATGGAATATGTCATATGGCGAAGTAGCTGCAGAAGAAGATACTCATCAATACATGATTAATAATATTAGTGGGTATGATAATTCAGAATATGCTAAAATGAAACAAAAAATAATTAATATGCGCAAGAATTATTTAGCTATGGAAACTAATCAAGAACAACCGACATATTCATTAGTTGGTGGATTTCTTAATTTCTTAGGATGGTATAGAAATGAAATCAGGCACCATATGGTTGATACCATTATTATCGATGAATATCACAATCGTGGCGGGCGTCTTTTTTAATAATTAATATATAAGTTTGTATTTTCTGGGAAATAAATATACAATAGGAGATATTGTATATGGACCCAGAATTGAGTGCGTTAAACTTATCGTTAGCATTGTCTGGCGATACGTCACAACTCAAAAAAGACATCGACGATGTTGTAGATGTTTTTTATAAGATCCAAGATGAATTATTAGTATCAATAAATAAAATTATAGATCAAATAGCATCATCATCAATGATGGCTAACACGCAATTTATTAAAATAAGTGAGAATGCTGTACTTGTAAGAGATAACACAGGAGCCATAAATGATATCTTAAAATTAACGCATAAATCATTTGAAGGAGTTGCAGAAACTAATGAAGATATATTAGATAATACAAATAAAATGATTATTTTACATAACAAAGATAATAAATTATCAAATACATCATTTGAATTAATCCAATCAATTAACAAAACAACTACTAAATTAATTAAAGCTGATCAAAGCAGATTAATATTATCAAAAGGATTAAATAAACAATATGCACAAGAAGACAATATTATAGATGGTATATTTGAAAAAATTACTAGGTTAATAGGTGTGATAGAAAAGAAAAATGAAGCACATCAAGATGAAATAGACTTGGTTAAAACTGAAGAAATAGCTGTTAAAGAATTAACACATGGGTTTGGAGGATGGGCCGACTCATTTGTTGATACAAAAGAAATATTAAGCAGTTTAGTAGATGATTTGCGATTACTGGCCAAAGAATTAGATGTGGCTAGTAAAGCTGGCGAAAAATTTGTCGCAATAAATTATAGACAATATGGATCACAACAAGAAATACGACAATCAATAATGAATATGGCTCATGAGTATAATGTTTTACAAGAAACAGCAGAAGAAGCGTTTATAGCAATGGCACAATTAAATGTGCCAAAAGATCAAATGGACGCATTGGTAGGATCAATATCACAATTTCAACGTACAACACAAACATCAGTAAATGATATCGCCACATTCGTGAAATCAATGCGCCAAGCCGGAATGGGCATAGCACAAATAACAGCAACATTCCAATATGTATCAGAAGCACAAAGAAAATTTGGGCTGACTAGTGCTGATGTAAACAAAGTAATGGGTGATACATCAGTTAATGCTACCAATTTAGGAGCAGCATTTAAAATATCATTAGACGATTTTAATAGAGGAAAAATAGTAGCTGCAGGATTAGCTAAAAGTATGAATTTAAGTGCAGAAGCTATGAGTGGCGTGTTCGATAGGTTAGTCACAAGCGGAGAAGCAAGAGCCAAATTAATGGGGTTAGTTGGCCCTGAAGCATTAAATATTAAATCTACTGAAGATATGATTGGATTATTACCGAAATTATCAGATAGGTATACTAATATGGTTAAACAATTCGGTGCTGGTAGTGTTGAAGCTCAAATGGCTCTGAGCGCAATATCAGAAGCATTCGGTATATCAGAGCAAGATGCGCAGCAATTCTTATTACAATTTGACGCTAACTCTATGGCGATAAAATTCAATGTTAAAAATGTAAAAGATCTTAATAAAGAATTAGTTAATTTGCAAAAGCCATTGGCCGAAACCAATGCGGAAGCTAATGCATCGACATACATGCAATGGACATTAATAATTCAAGAATTAACTAGATGGGTCCATAATGTTGGTATAGAACTTGATAAAGTATTTGCACCGGCACTGAGAGATGTTGTAGGATATATTAAATTCGCTGGGGAAACGATACAGCAAATGACCGCTCACATTCAAGCAATGTGGGCTAAAGCTAAAGTAGCGTTTCCGTGGCTAGAGACAGCAGCCAAATATCTCACCAAAGCGATGGCGTTAACAGCAATAGCAATCGGCGGTATAATGATAGTGTTAACGCCATTATTATTGGCTGTCGGTATTGGTGTTAAAGTGTTTACATTATTTGCAGCATCAATGCGTGGTGTCACCACTATAGCCGCTAGCGCGTCAAGTGCTTTAATGCGAGTGGCTATAGCGGCGAGTAGAGCGACAGTTGTGCTAGCAAGAGGATTCGCGACAGCTATACTAACTGTCGGGCGTGCTGCTATGAGAGTTGCGCCGGGCATATTAGCATTAACTGTTGCAGTTTTAGGCGTAGCCGGTGCTACTTATATAGTTGCCGAAGCTATGCAAGTTATTGCATCTTTAGGCGATAAAATGTGGGAATCATTTGGCGCTGTGGCCGCTATAATCGGTGTTGTCACAGTGGCACTTATTGTACTTGGTGCCGCAGCGCAATTTTTCCCTCTTGGATTTGGCATTGCCGCTATTGTTTTAATAGCATTTGCTGCCGCTATGATGTCTGTGTCATTTGTTATTGACAAATTTGCCAGAATTATCGAAGCTATCCCAGCTGCCCTGGGAGCATTTGTTGCATCTGTTAAAGCTGTACCATATGATCAAGTCATGATGTTGTCTGCGGCTGTATCATTATTATCAATATCATTTTTAGGGTTAGGTGTGGCTGGATTAGCCCTGATCCCAGCATCATTAGCAATTGGTGCATTTGCTATTGTTGCATATTTAGCTAATACGCCAGTTACTAAATTAGCGCATAGTATGGATTTATTAAGGAATTCTATTGATGCGTTACCTGGTTTAATGATTAGATTTTCAGGTGCTTTAGTAACAATGTCTGGAGCTATGATTTATGCGGTTGTGCCGATAGTATCGTTTAATATAGCTATTGTAGCATTTAGTATTGCAGCAATTGGTGCTACGCCAGCCACATACGCATTAGCTGGCGGTATTACAACATTAGCATTATCACTTGGATTATTACACAGTAGTCTTGATGCTATGTCAGAATTGGATCTGTTCGATAGCGGTATGAAAATGATTAATACATTTGCTAGCGGTATTAAATCTGCTGCTGGTAGTGCTGTTGGTGCTGTTGGTGCGGTGTTGGCTGAAATTAGGAGATATTTACCATTTTCTGATGCTAAAACTGGCCCATTATCTGATTTGACCAGTAGTGGTACTGCGTTAATTGATACGTTTTCTGAAGGTATAAGTAATGCTAAATCACCTGTTGGTGATGTGAGGAAGCATTTAGCCAATATTAGTGATATTATAAATGATGAAACAGATAATATGCAATTAACAGTTGATTCACATATGGAATCTATTCAAAGTGCTATTGGTTCTAGCGTTTCGAAAGCCGTAGCCACAGTCAGAGATGGAATTGGAGATGTTGAAGCCAAAACAATATCAAATGTTAAAATTTTTGAAAGAGATGAAAAGGAAACACCAAATAAGCTGTTGGATGCTATATTAGTTCAAACTGAAGTTACTGTTCAAATTCTTGAATATATCAAGGATATGTCTGGTGGTAGCGATAAAATTGACGAATTAATTAATACTATTAAAACTAAGTCAGAAGTTAGGCAAATTCATTCTGGATTTGGTTCTACTCTTAATGGTTGGGTCCAATAATGACGATGTCATATACATTTTTTGATCAAAAAGTAAAAGATGCTTTTTCATTGGTATTAAAAGTACCAAATAGCCCACAATTACAATCACTTGGCGGTGTTATAGAATTTCAATTTCCGCCTAAAATTTCTACTGATAGTAAGCGTGGTAATTGGAAAGATACTGGTGTACCAGGCGGTGCTGAACCTATTGCTATATTTATGACCGCTGGCCCTAGAGATATAAGTATGCATTTTTCATATATAGTAACACATGGTAGTAATTCAGATGATATTAATTTCAGACAAACCAATCAGATTGGCGGCGGCGCTACAGTTGATAATAGATGGACAGCAGAAAAAATCCATAGGCAATTAAGGAAATTACGAGGATATTTCGTTTTAATGCGTGATAAAGCAATTGGTGGTGATGGTGGGTTCGCTAAATTAATTGTTAAAATGAAATTGGCGGGTATGGGTGGTTTTTCAATTATGACCGGTCGTATAATTGATGTTAATGTTAAATATAGTGACACGTTAGTTGCGAGCAATTCTGGATTAGAAGACAGAACTGTTTCGAATGGTAATTTTACAAATAATAATGGTAATGAGTATTTAGATATTAGCACAACAACATATGCTAATGCTTTTCCATTGAGAACTGATGTTACTCTTAATTTAAGATTATGGACGCAATTGGGTGAAGTTGAGGAGCCAGAATCTGATCCTGTTGTTCCTTTACCGGGACTTCTTGATACTATACCTGTTGATTGGTATTAAAATGCCACAATTTAGTGATTTCTCTAGATTTCGCCAGACACAATTAGTTAATTATCAAGGTATATCAACCTTAGATAAATGGGCACAACCCACGTGGTTATCACAAAAATTGACTACAGATAAAGAAGGGACATTCTATGTAACATCAGAATATGAAGGCAAAGCTGATATGATAGCTAATTTAATTTATGGTACGCCATTATTAGATTGGGTTATTATTTCTTATAACAATGCTGAGCCGTTTGGATGGCCCAAGACAGGTTCGATTATTAAATATCCTAGTGAGCGTGTTGTTTTTCCAGAATTATTAGGATAATGATGTCTGATATCACTGATCTTTACTTAAATAAAGTATTAGCGGCCAGAAAGACACCGCTAAATGATAGATTTAGTGGACAATATATTGCTGAAGTTGTTGAAACTAATGATCCATTAAATATGCATCGTATAAAATTTAAATGCCCAGAATTACATGATTGGGATATCAAAGTAGAAGAAGCGCCATGGGCAACTGTAGCATTTCATTTAGGTGGTAAGAGAGCCGGATTCTGGACTCACCCATGCATAGGTGACTTAATAGTAATAGAATTTGAAAAGGGACACCCATATTCACCGATTTGCACTGGCTTTGCTAATGCGACTAGACGTAGAATGTATTCATATCCATCATTATATACAGAATCTCCAGTATCTGTGAATCAAGATGGTAAGCCAGATAAAAAACCAGATGATTATGATATAACTTATTTGCCATCTGATCGTCGCCCAATGAGCACCGGAACCAATGATCGTTATGGTAACCTTGATATAGTGTCGTCAGTTGGTTTTTATCCTAGAGAGCACGATATTACACCACCGCCACCAGGCCATGATGCAATATCGGGTAAATCATTCGAATCGAAAGGTAATAAACCAGAAATAAACAAGCCAGATAAAAAATATATGGCACGTGTATCGAAATATGGAATGATTTTTATACAAAGTGATCAAGGCTATTATTGGAAATCTGATAGCGAATATGGTGAATTTGAGGGTGATTTTGATAACGATGAAAAATTTGAAACTGATAGATGGAAATATTATCAGAAGTTATTAAATGAAAATACACCAGAAGGCGATTCACGCAGAATCGCCATGTTAACTAGATATGGTCACTTATTTGAAATGAGAGATACTGGATGGGCTCAAAAATTACCATTTGATTCTAAATCTCGTGATGAATATGGAGAGGGATTAAAATATTTATCAAAATCAGAACGTGATATGCGATGGATTAAAATAAGATCTAAAGGTGGTATGTTATGGCAAATGATAGATGTTGGATCAGACCCAGGTAGAGATACAGCAATTAGTAGAAAATTAATTGATGAAATATCTGATAAAGTAGAAAATGAAGTAGAAATATGGAAAGACAGAGACGCTAGACAAATACGGACAGTATCTAGGCATGGATTTAAAATAGTGTTAGATGATAGGGGTTCTAGTGCTATTGATGCTGGTACTGAACAAACGCCGCATGGCAATGGTATACTGATAAAAGGACGGCGAGCTGCTGTAAGATCAACAGTATCACAAGGATTTTATTGGGAATTTAATGAAAATGACGAAGCTAATCATACATCATGGGGTACACCTAATGGCAGATCGATAGAATTAAATGACAGATATGGCTATCTTATGCTGTCGGCATCAATGGGCACTGAATGGGCACCAGAATGGCAAGGAACAAAAGATAATGAATTTATCAGAAAACCGTTAATGTTTGGAGATGCAGAAAGCACATCATATCATTTGAAATTAGACGATATAAACCAATACGTAAGATTGAAAACAGCTGATAATAATAATCAAGGCATCGAAGCTAGAGATGGTGATGGCCCATGGGTAGAAATGGTTGGTAAGAATAATCGTGGTGTCTGGCTATCAGATAGATATAAATTAGCTATTATGAGAGCAAGCGATGACACAGAAGCATATGTATGGATAGATGAAATAAATCGTAATATCACACTATATAATAATAATGGGGATGTTAAGATTTACTCTGGCACTAAGATAGATATTATTTCTAATGGCGATATTAATTTTAAATCCGGTGGTTCTATAACATTAAATGCTGACGAATCGATTAAATTTAAAGGTGGTACATGTACAATGTCTTTACGAGGAACAGACGCAACGTTTAGTAATGATGTTCATTGTGATAGTATTTATGCTGCATTAATACCTGGTGCCGATGGCCAAGTTGAACCATTAAATGTTCTTGATGAGATATTGGTTCCAGACCAATTGTCTCCTGATGATCGTGGCAAAACCACAAACGGACCATTTGAAGAATGTCCATTAGATGAAGTTAGGCATCCATATAATACTAGTACAAGCACCAGCACAAGTACATCTGTATAAAAATAGAATTAGAGGCGATCATGATTATCAAATATCCGACTGGATTGTACTCAAATGTTCTGCCAACTATAAGTGGCATAGGTAATGTAACATATTTAATAAGTAACAGCGCACCACCAAGATCAAATTCAACTATATTAAAGATACCTAAAGCCATAGATGGTCAAAAAAGAGATATACCTATAATATCATATGATTTTAAACGTAAAGCGATTGGTACGTTAGTTGCAACAGTATCAAAATCGAGCAGATTAGAAACTGGTACTAATGCTCTCCAATATGAAACCGGTACCATATTATCTTTTGAAGATATAGCGGTAACAGAAATAAATGATATATCAACTACAGAATCTATGGAAATAAGACATGATTCATTTTATTCTGATTTATCATTATATGGTGTTGATACTGATAAAGTTTCATCATCTGCGAATAATGCTTACAAACAATTATCAGATATGTTAAATTCATATAAGCAACAATTATTTGATTCTAAAAAATTGATTTCTACTTATCAGAGTACCATTAATGAATTAAATAGATCTATCGCTAGTTTGATTGTACTATTAGAATTTGATAATACTATACAAGGTAGTATAGATATACTTAATTCCAGTTTAAGTGATTATAACAATAAATTACAAGAACAGATTGTATTAGCTGATCAATACAGTTTGTTGATCGCAACGACAACTGATAAAATTAGATCTCTTGCGATGGTGGTCAGATGAGTGCTACATATTTTGGCATGAATCCGCCATTTTTTGGCGGAGCACAGAATGTGCTGTCTCGTCAAGAAGATGAACAGCTTATTAAGAATGATATATTACAGTTTATTTTAACTGTTAAAGGTGAACGTGTTATGAGGCCGAATTTCGGCACGTTATTGATACCATCATTATTTGAACCTCTTGATGATATTACTATTACCACATTGTCTTCTGATTTGGCTGAAGGTATTAAGAATTCTGATAAGAGAGTTGTATCTGTAAATGTGGTCATGGACCCTAATTATGCGACAAAGCAGTTGTATGTTAAAATATTAGCTAAATTTTCGATTGATCCGACTAAATTGGTTACGATAGAGCAGTATCTATCGATGAAGGGATAAGATGACTGACGTATATTTTCAAACGCCAGCTGATCCTCAAGGATTTAGTGTACAATTAACAGATCAAACTTCAAGAAAGTTTGATTTTAGTGCTTTAGATTATGATACAGCGCTTAGATCTTTTGTTGAATATGTTAAGACTTATTTTCCTGATATTTTTAATGATTTCGTAGCCAGCAATGGTGTTATGATGCTGGCTGAATTGATAGCATCAGTAACAGCTAGGCTATCTTTAAGAGCTGATATGATAGCCGATGATGCGTTTATTAGTACAGCTAGATCAGAAGCTGCTGTAGTAAATCATTTGGCATTAATAAATCAAAGATTTAAACGCCAAACGCCAGCTACTGTTGATGTTGAAATATCTATCAATCAGCCTACAGTAACTGATATTCAAATCGATTCTGGTTTGAAATTTTCATTAAATGGACCAGATGGATCATCGATAACATATGAAGTATATAAATCACCATTAGATTTTACTAATAAAATCGTTATTCCTGCTAATAAAAGAGGTGTAATTGCATATGGTATAGAAGGATCAACAGTTGAACCTGTATCATTCGTTAGTTCTGGGGGTGCTAATCAGCAATATATCATCACTGATACTAATATATTAGAACAGCCAATATATGTTACTATTATTTCAGGATCGTCAAGGGATTCATGGAAAGTGATTTATGATCCTATAGAACGATATTCATCGACTGATAAAGTTGTCGAAGTCGTTTTTTATGATACTAGTGCTGTGTTTAAATTTGGTGATGATATTAATGGTGTTGCACCATTATCTGGACAAACTATTGAAATTATGTATCGTGTTGGTGGAGGTATTAGAGGCAGAATTGGCGTTGGACAGATCGATTCATCGTTACCGATAACTCCATTGCCGCCAGCTAACGCGAGCGTCTCAGTTAGATTTCGTAACATTACGCCATCAATGGGTGGCACAGATCGTGAAACTATAGAGCAAGCTAAGAAAAGAGCGCCGAGAGACTTTTCGATACATAATAGTATTACGACTGAATCAGATTATGCACAAGCTAGTATCAGCTATTCGCATCCAGTGTTTGGTACCGTTAGTAAAGCTGTAGCTGCTGTTAGAACTAGTTTAAATGCCAATAGAATAGAAATATATGCATTGGCAGTCGGGAATGATGATAGGCCAGTTGCGCCAAGCGCTGGTTTGAAATATGGATTAAAAACATATATAGATAGTATAAATGTCGCCACAGACGATGTAGTAATATACGATGGATTTATGAAGCCAATTGATATTAATGCTAATATTGTTGTTAGTATTAATTCTGACGCTAATATCGTTAAAAGCAATGTTGAAGCCGCCATTCAAAATTTTTTCGATATTAGCAAATGGGATATGGGCCAACCATTTTATATTTCTAATTTTATAAAAGTAATTGAAAATGTGTCTGGTGTTAAATATGTTGATTTGTTTAATCCAACTGACAATGTTTTAGCTAATGGATTAATTATTGATTCTGACACAGTATCTGTTCAGTATCAAATAGCTGTTAATGAAATAATTGTTGAAGGATCAAGCACGATTAATTACTATTATGAAAAGGTTACACGATGATTGTAAAACCATGGGGAACATCATTAAAATTGTACGATACAGATGGATATGCGTTATTTCATATGAAATTGAAAAAAGGTGGATATTCATCTACTCATATGCATAGTAAATCATATAATAAATTTATACTTGTCAAAGGTGCAGTAAAACTTAATGTATTGCCGATTATAGATAGTAATCATGTAGTTGAATATGATTTAACTTTATGGAAACCTATAGTAGTTAATCCAACTGTTTATCATAAATTTATAGCGGTTTCTGATAGTATATTATATGAAATTTATATTTCTGATGAAACATACGATGAAAATGATATAACTCGTTTGGACACCAATGGAATTAAAGATACATTATGAAAATTTCATTAATAGAAGAAGTGTCTAATAGAATTAAAGTACCAGACGATACTATGTATCAGATTATAAGAATTATAGATAATGTTGACACTAAGCAGTTAAAAATTATTTGTGGTCATGCTATCAGAACTATGAAAAATAGAGAATACGAAAAATTAGATGCAGCCAGAGGCACTGATATACAATGGCATATTGATTCGTTTGAATAATTAACAATCTATAGATTTGAATATATCATCTTTGAGTGCTCTGATAATAGGAGCACTCATTTTAACTAAATCAAATGGTTTACCTACTGTCCATACTATTGGTTTAGGTTCTGTATTTATAATTATCATACATTCTAATCCACTTTTTTCTAAAATTGGTGCGATACTTTCTATAGCACCAATTAAAATTTTATCATTACCTTCAGTATTGTCAAAATTGTCTTTGGATTCGTTATTGGGCATGTATCATCTTTCTTTTTGTCGTATTTAAATCGTGGAGGCAAATCGGAATGGTGTCGAATATTGATAATACGGTTGATGAACGTGTTATGCAATTATGGGACAAATGCTTCAGAGTGTATTTACAATATGGGTACAAGCTCAAATTTCCAGCCAATACAGACCCACATAAAACATATCATTGGCGTCATTTATTATCATTACATAACAATTTTGAAAAATATGGTCTTGATGATTATTCGATAGATAGATTTATTCATATTGCTGTAAAACATATTAAAAATATGAAATTATTGTGTAAAGGACTATCAGCATTAAATAAGAAATCAACAATAGAGTATGTTTATAAAGAATTAATAAAAGAAAATTCGACATCAGAGCGATTGATCAATATAATTAATTCATCTCGATCAGTATTGCTTGAAAAAACTAACGGTGGTGTGCTTAAAAAAGACATCGTAGCCGCATTATTAATAAAAGAGAAGCACAATAGATCATATGCAATCACAAACCTGTACTTATCCAAAAAATTATCAATACAGTACATGTCATTATCGTATAGCTGCGCCAGAGTTGTATTATACTTAAATGATAATAAGATAAATGATGCTCACTTATTGCCATCTATGATTGATTTGTTTGTTGAGAGATCAAAGTTAATAGCTCGTGATCCTAATTTTGTCAGAAACATCACTGAAATTTTAGCTAATGATTGGAGAAATGTTTAATGTCCTCAATAGTGAATCAAAAAATATCAGAAAATTATTTCAGTTCTTACTCATCAGTCGAAGATGATTATTTTCAATTACCAGAAGATTTTATAAATCAATATAGAGGAAGAAAGCCTAATTTCGGATTCAACGGATTAGGTGAAATAGTTTATTACAGAACATATTCACGATTAAAAGCCGACAATTCAAAAGAAAACTTCGAAGACACATTAAGGCGTGTGACAGAAGGCACATACGAGATACAAAGAAGGCACTGCAAAAAATTACATATCCCATGGAGTTATGACAAAGCAGTTCCATCAGCGATGGAAATGTTTCAGAGAATGTGGGATTTCAAATTCTTGCCCCCAGGACGTGGTCTATGGATGATGGGTACAGAATTTATGTGGAGTAGAGGAAGCGCAGCATTAAATAATTGCGCTATGATATCCACTAATAATATAGATACTGAACCAGCAGAACCATTCTGCTTTATGATGGATATGTCAATGCTCGGCGTTGGTGTCGGATTCGATACCAAAGGGGCGAATAAATTATTAGTACGCTCTCCATATGATGATACCGCAAATACATTTGTAATTGGTGATTCGCGTGAATCATGGGTAGAATCGTTACGATTGCTTATTGAATCATATACAAAATATCCTAATTTAGGATATATGGAATTTGAATATGATCATATTAGGCCGGCTGGGTCAGATATTAAAGGATTTGGCGGTAAAGCTAGTGGTGCGCAAATATTAATATCGTTGCATAATTCTATAAGACAATTACTTGAATCGCGAATTGATCGGTATTTGACGAGTGTTGATATAACTGATTTAATGAATATTATTGGCAAATGTGTTGTCGCTGGCAACGTGCGTAGAACCGCACAAATCACATTCGGAGAATATGACGACAATGACTATATAAATATGAAAAACCCAGTTGCAGGGTTTACAAAAGATGAAGTTGCTGACTTTTATAAAGTAACGACTAAATTATATGATATTGATAGATATGTTGCTGTGTATGGTGATTTTGAAGATACGTGTATTAAAGGCGATAAATTAGATTATTGTGTTAAAACATGGAATTATTTAAATGCGCATAGATGGGCGTCGAATAATTCGATAGTTGCTCATGTTGGAATGGATTATACTAAATATGCAGCTAGCATAGCTGTAAATGGTGAGCCAGGTTTTATATGGTTAGATAATATGCGAGATTATGGTAGAATGATAGATGGATTTAATCCTGGCGTTGATGGTAGGGCTGTCGGAAGTAATCCGTGTTTAGCCGGATCAAACAAGCTATTAACTGCTAATGGATATATCCAATTAATTGACTTATGGCTTCAATCAGGTATGCAAGAATATAATGGATTAACTGATAATCCAATATTAAAATATGGAAGTCAAAATGTTGTAAACAGAAACGGCGTTGTTGAAGCGACCAAAGTATACAGAACAGGCCAAAATATCGATTTGTGGCGTGTGATATTTGATGATAATTCATATGTTGATGCCACAGCCAATCATAATTTTATAAAATTAAATAAGAAATCTATTAGAATAAATGGTAAGAAAAGAGTGAGATACAATGAAAATAGAGTTCATTTAAATGAACTCTCAGTTGGTGATATGGTACCATTGAATCAGACAGTTCATTTTGGCACATATCGTAATACTGTGTATGCTGAATTAGCAGGGTGGTGCATTGGTGATGGCTCTCTATCGCCAAAATCAGATGGGCAAGTCAGAGCCGAATGTACATGTTATGAATCTGATGTCGAAAATGTTTTACCACGTATCACTGCATTGTTAACTGAATTATATTATATTCATAATAAATCATCTGTGCAGTCGCCGGCATATGCCGGGTGGCATAGAGATCAAGAACATTTTGATCATGATGAAGTCAGAGTTGGATCTAATGTTCTTGGTAGAATGTTGAAAAACGATGGGATTGTTAACGGAAATAAGCATGCTATTCCATCTAGTATATGGAATGGCGATAGGGAAACTATTAGTGCATTTATCAAAGGGTTAGCGTCCGCCGATGGGTGCGTTTTAATATCTGATAACGGCACGATTTCGGTTAGAATCAATCAATCTAATCGTGATTTGCTGTCTGACTGCAGATTATTATTGAACCAATTTAATATCGCTAGCACTGTGCAATTTAGAAAGTCTGCTGGCAAGCAACTTATGAATGATGGGAATGGTGGTCGAAAACTATATAATCGTAAGGCAAATTGGGAATTAATAATTTCTGGTATGAAACAAGTAACAGCATTTTTAGATCAAATTGGTTTTATTCAAGATTGGAAATCAATAAATGCTAGAGAATGGCTATCAAAGCATTGTGGATCAAATAATTCAGACACAGGTAAGTATGTTAAAGTGAAATCGATTGAATATATTGGCAAACAAGATACGTTTTGTTTAACAGAGCCGATTAATAACCAAATAGTAATTAATGGATATCAAATAGGCCAATGTAGCGAACAAACGTTAGAAGACCATGAATTATGCACATTAGTAGAAACTTTCCCAGCCAATCATGAATCATCTGAAGATTATATGCGTACTCTTAAATATGCATACTTATATGGCAAAACAGTTACATTATTACCAACACATAACCCTCGCACAAACCAAGTTATGTTAAGAAATAGAAGAATAGGCTTATCACAAAGTGGAATCGTTCAAGCTATAGCAAAATTTGGCCGTCGAAAATTATTACGCGATTTCTGTGATAATGGTTATAAAGAAATTAAACATTGGGATAACATTTATAGTGAATGGCTATGCGTGAACGGATCTATAAAAGTGACATCGGTCAAACCAAGTGGATCGGTCAGTCTAGTTGCTGGCGCAACACCTGGTATTCACTACCCGGAAGCTAAAAATTATTGGCGTCGCATGAGATTATCAAAAGATTCAATTTTAGTCGATATTTTGAAAGATGCAGGATATCATATCGAACCAATGATTGGTGACCCAAACACAATGGTCGCTAAATTCGCGATTTCCGATGAACGTGTTAAACCAGTCGAAGAAGTTTCGATGTACAGTCAAATGGCGTTAGCATCTGATTATCAAGCATATTGGGCAGACAATCAAGTTAGTTGCACAATAAAATTTAAAAAAGAAGAAGCCCACACATTAGCTGAAGTTTGTGAAGTATTCGAAGACAAATTAAAAGGGATAAGTTTTCTTCCTCACACCGATCACGGTTATCAGCAAGCGCCATATGAACCATGTACAAGAGAAGAAGTCATCGAATATAATAGCAAAATCAAACAATTAGATTTTTCATCTTTTATAAATGAAGCTATAGGCAGCAAATTCTGTGACGGCGACAAATGTGAGCTTGCATAACAATATAATTAAAATAATAAAAGAAGAATTAGACAAAAAATCACACTATAGATTCGATATAGTTGAAGTATTAGGTTCTGATATGCATATATTATTATATACACATCACTTATTCATGGTACAAATAGAAATATCAGGAGCAGATATCATAATTATGTATAGTTCGCCAATGGGCACATATACATATTCAAAAATTATAGAATATACAATCCAATTAATAGACAATGACGTTATTGAAAATGTTGTGAACTCGGCAATTGTAACATGTTATAAAGCATTAGATCAATTTGCGGCATATAAATTAGCGGAATATAAATTAGCTAATGATCATACGTCGCCATTTAACGGCTTGTAAACTCACTACAAAATATTATAACTAAGGCATAGGAAGCAGCGATGGTAAAAGTATTGATAACTAGCGGTGGCACAAAAGTACCAATCGACTCGGTACGCGATATTACAAATATGAGTAAAGGAACATTCGGTGCCAATATAGCAGAAAAATTTATAAGTTATGGACATAATATCATATACTTCTGTGCTAGTGATTCAAAATCACCATACAGTATGACAATAGATTTTAATAATGGCTCTGACCACATAACATCAGCGACTAAAAAACATGCATGGTGCAAGCAACATCAATATCAATATAAAGAAGTCAGATATCGTAACTATGATGACTACGCACGCATATTACCATTGTTAATAGAAGAACATAAGCCTGATATTATTGTACTCGCTGCGGCTGTCAGTGATTACGTTACTATTCCGATGAATGGCAAAATAAGATCGACGCAAAATATGAATATTGAATTGCATAAAGCTGACAAAATCATTTCACATGTTAGAGAATGGGCACCAAAAGCATTTATAGTCGGATTTAAATTATTGGTGTCATCTACTGATGATGAATTAATATCAGACGCTGTCAAAAGCTTGCACGATAATGGATGTAATGCTATTGTAGCAAATAAATTAATAGAATTAAGAAGTGGTAATCATAGAATATTATATGTAACCAATAATGGTACTTTTGAATTCAAAACCGATTTGGTGACTAATGTCGTTGAATCGATCATTGAAGGATCATTATGAACATTTTGCTTGGTGTCACAGGTTCAGTGGCGGCTACGATAACTTATAAAATGGTTGAATCATTAAAAACTATAGGCGATGTAAAAGTTGTTGCCACTAATGCTGGAAAATATTTCATAGATCAAACGGATCATAAGGTTGATTATTTAATCGATGCTGACGAATGGCCAGAAAAATTTGATTCTGATGATGGTGTTTTACATATCAATCTGCGCAGATGGGCAGATTGTATGATTATTGCGCCTTTATCGGCGAACACATTAGCTAAAATAGCCAATGGTTTATCAGATAATCTTTTGATGTGCACATATAGAGCATGGGATGTGACTAAGCCAATTATAGTCGCACCAGCCATGAACACATATATGTGGAATAATAATATCACAGCTGAGCATATATCGAAATTGATGAATGTTGGCATTACTATTGTACAACCGATAGAGAAAAAATTAGCGTGTGGTGATATTGGTGTTGGTGCAATGGCTAAAGTCGATGATATAACTAATGCATTAAGAAAGATATTAACATGGAATATGCCAGTTAAATCGACATATTTACCTGTTGGTAATCATCCGGGAGCGTTTGGTTGTCGTCGTAAACACGACACGCACACTGGAGTCGATTTATACACATCTGATGGTGCTAACGTTTATGCGGTTGAGCCCGGTATTGTTACTAATATATCGTGGTTCACAGGACCAAAGGCAAAGTATGATTGGTGGGAAGATACTCAAGCTTTGATGGTTGAAGGTAAAAGTGGTGTTGTTTTATATGGTGAAATTTCGACTAAATTAAATGTTGGGGATATTGTTAAAAAAGGGTCATTAATAGGTAATGTTAAAAGGGTACTACCAGAGCATAAATTAAGACAAGATATAAAAGGTCATAGTACATCTATGTTGCATATTGAATTGTATGAAAAAGGATATCGTGGTGATCATGCGTTGTGGTTGACAGAAAAACCACCAGCATTATTAGATCCGACTGAATATTTAAAATCAATCAATACATATGAGGTAATTGATGGAATATAAATGGTTAATCGATAGATCTGGTGATGTATATTATTCAGTACCACGTATGCGTGACCATATAATTAATGATGAATGTGTGGCTGGTATTTTATCAATGGTATATGAAATTATGCAGCCACATTGTGAGATTAAAGTATTTTCAAATAATGCGAAATATATTTTGTTTGAAATGCCTATGCGATGTGATTCGACTGATTATATGATTAATATATATGTTCCATATTCAAATAGCGATGAAGAATATGAAAGTAATACTATACAATTTTATGCCAAGATAAGAGAACGTGTTATTAAAAAATATCTGGTTACACTTTTAGATATAAATACTGAAATAATCGCTGAAATGATAAAATCCATATTTGAATATGAGTATATAAAGCGAATTATTGATGCGGCTGATTTTAGGACTGTGAATCGTTCTGCTGCCGCTATAAAAGATGAACTTTCAGGATATTGGGATGAACCAGTGTGATTTTGTTAGAAGATGGGTTGTTGATCAAAATAATAATATTTTTTATGCCGAGCCAAGACCAACTGATTATAATCTAAATGAATTTATATCTGGTATGTGTCAATTGGTATATGATATATTGCGTAGTCGCGGTATAGAACATACCGATATTAAAATTATGCGTGATCGTCGTGTTGTTATTAATGTGTATGATTTGATAATTGAATTTGATAATGATTGGAAGCATATTGATATAGCTAGAGGTACTCATAGATATAGTATTCTTCTTGATGATTGTATTGAAAGTGAAATCAATGCCGCTATCGAATCATATGATAATATTGATTATATAAATGACATGATATTAAAAGGATATCATTCTATCAATGAGATCGCTGAATTGATTAGAAAGTCTACGCCAGATATTGAAGCTAATGATCCGATTTGATTTTGTTTACGTTTCGATTTCTAGGTGCAATAGGCCGATTCAAGGTTTCACACTTTTTGGAGTATGTTGAATGCGACGTCGTAGTAGTAATCCGCTTGGTGCGATTGGTGTAATCGCAATAATGTGTTTGCTGTTGCTTATTATGTGTTATGAAACATATGCAACATTCAGGATCGATGTTCCGCAAGGTCATATTGCGGTTTTGGTTAAGAAAACCGGGTTAGATCTTGAAGATGGGGATATTATAGCACCAGACGAAAAGTACAAGGGTATTCAACGTAAAGTCCTTACTGAAGGCAGATATTTTTACAATCCATGGAATTGGAGTTGGGCAGTTCACCCAATGATAGAAATTCCAGCTGGTAAAATGGGGGTTAGAGTAAGATTGTATGGTAATAATTTGCCGTATGCACATTTCTTAGCTGTTAAAGAAGATCAGAAAGGTATCGTCGACGAGGTTTTGCGTCCCGGCAGATATCCAATAAATGGTGTTATAAAAGGCCAAGAAGCCACTCGAAAAACACCTGATTATGTTGAAATCATTGAATTATTTGATCCTATCACAATTCCAGCTGGATATCGTGGTGTTGTCACTAATTTAGCTGGCCCGATGCCGGAAAACCCCAATGTTTTACTTGTGCAACCGGGATATCGTGGCGTACAGGAAAAAACATTAGATGCTGGTACGAATTATCTTAATCCATATATGTCAAGAGTGAATCTAATAGATTGTCGTAGTCAACGATTTAATTTGTCTGAAGATGGAGACATGGGTTTCCCTAGTAAAGATGGGTTTTGGGTATCATTAGATGGTATCGTCGAATTCAGGGTTAAACCTGAAAAAGCGGCTGAAGTATTAGTTGTTTATAATGAATTGGCTGATGACGCAGATGAAAGTTCAGTTAGTGCTGAAATCGTCCGTAAAATTGTAATGCCAAATGCACGTAGTTTTTGCAGATTACGTGGATCAAATAATGTTGGTCGAGATTTTATTGGTGGTGAAACCAGAACAGCATTCCAAAAAGATTTTGCTGTCGCCATGCAGGAAGCATGTGATAAATCTGGTATCGAAATTGTACAAGCACTGATCACTAGAATTAACCCACCACAAGCTATCGCAGGGCCTGTTCGAGACAGGGAGATAGCAAGACAACAACTCGCTCAGTACAAAGAGCAGGTTTTGCAGCAAGGTGCTGAAGCCAAATTAGCTGTTGAAAAAGCGATGATTAAACGTCGTCAAGAATTAATTGCCGCTGAACAATCTGTTGCACAAAATGTCACAAAAGCACAGCAAGAACAACAAGTAGCGATAACGAAAGCTAATGAATTGCTAGTTGTGGCTGAACGTGATCTTGAAGCATCAAAAGATCAAGCTGCTGCGATGTTAGCCAGAAAGAAAGCTGATGCTGGTGTTATTGAATTCGAGAACATGGCGGAAGCCGCTGGTTGGAAGAAGACCATTGAAGCATTGGGTGGCGATGGCCAAGCATACGCACAATTCGTGCTGTTGCAAAAGTTAGCCCCTGCCTATAAACAAATCATGAGCAATACTGCTGATAGTCCTTTAATGGATATTTTTAAGAATTTCGATAAAAAGCCAACTAAGTAAGGTGAAAGCAATGCTAGATCGCATCAAATGGTGGTTACGCATTGGTTGGTCTAAATCAATGACTCATGTGGGTACACTTGATGGGATGAACGGTTTTCATCTTACAGAATTTTGGACGCACAAAGCAACTGGTGAAAAACGTATAGTGAAAAAAGTAGGGTTTTAAATAACCAAGATTTCGTTGACCTGACATTTAAACAATTTCAAGGGTTTTCTGATGACACGTGTTATTGCTTCTGTGTGTGTGATTCTTGTTGCAGTGATGCTTATGGCACACTGGACTATCAACAGAATTTATGTTCCTGTTGGTAAGAATCTCCTTCTGAGATATAAAGGCCCATTGATTTTTGGGTCCGGTGAGCATGCAAAACTTGGCCACTGGGCCGCAGAAAATCAAGTTGGTGTTTTGCAGAAATTGCGTGGGCCGGGAAGACATTTTTACTGCCCGATTTGGTGGGAGCGGCAATTAGTTGATGATATTATCATTAAACCCGGCGAAGTCGGTATTGTGACATGTAAATTAGGTGATGCATTGCCAAATGGTGAATTCTTGGTCGATGGAGAGATTGATCAATCAGCATCGAAACTTGCGATTCATAAGGGTGTGCTTCGTAAATGTCTCGGGCCGGGTCGCTATCGAATTAATCCTTATGGATTTGAAGTGCAAGTGATTCAAACTCAAGAGACCATTTCTGGTAAAACCAAGAAACATAGTGGATGGGTTAACATCCCAACTGGGTCTGTTGGAGTTGTTACTAATCTTGCTGATAATCCTGAATATAAGCAGACATCAGGTATTCAAGATAAAGTATTACCCCCTGGATTGTATCCGATTAATCCTAGGGAGCAGCAGATCGATATTGTTGCTGTTGGATATTGGGAGACAAGCATTGATATTGAAGCTGGTAAACCATTTTCCGATCTCGTTAAAACCGATGTCGATAAATCAATTGAAGAGAATATCAAAGGCGGTATTCAATTTCCAAGTAGCGATGGTTTTAATATCATTATGGACTTCACGGCTATTTGGGGTTTGATGCCAGACCAAGCGCCTAATGCTATACGTCGTTTTGGTAATGTTGAATTAGTCGAGAGCAAAGTTGTTTCGCCGCAAATTGAGAGTATTTGTCGGAACAATGGCTCTGAATATTCAGCCACGCAATTACTCGTTGGTTCTGAACGTGAAGTATTTCAGAATGAGACTCTTGATGAATTTAAGAAGGTTCTCGATGAGAAAGAAATCAGTTTGATATATGGATCTGTTAGGCACATTTACATTCCATTGTCTGTTCGGCAGCCGATTCAAATGGCATTTATCTCTGACGAATTGCGGTTAACTAGAGAACAAGAACAGATGACAGCACGAGAAGAGGCCAATTTTAGAGAAGCTGAGAAGCAAGTTGGACTTGAATCGATTAAAGTAGAAGCTGAAACCATTAAGTTAGCCGCTGAAAAAGTCGCTGAAGGACAGAAAATAGTTGGTGAAACTGCTGCTGAAACCAGAAAATTGGCCGCTGTTGTTGAGAGACAAACTGCTGAATTTGAATCGCAAGCTAAATTGATGCTTGGACAGGCTGAAAATGACGGTAAGCGAATGATAGAGGAAGCTAAAGCCAATAAGTTTAAGTTGGCTGTCGAAGCATTCGGTACACCAACCGCTTATAACAATTGGACATTTGCTAACGGTTTACCAGATGATATCGATTTGAAATTGTTTTATGCTGGTCAAGGTACTATGTGGACTGACTTAAAAGAAGCTGTGAGAATTATTGCCCCAACAGCACCGATTGAAAAATCGCCGATTGAAAACAAGTAATGGCGTTTCGATTTTTGAGGATTAGAAAATGCTACGATCTCTGTGTGTGGTGCTGTCGCTGCTGATATTATTACCAGAGCCATTAATGGCTGGTAAATCTTCCTTCAGTGGCGGTAGTAGATCATTCAGCAGTGGTAGGTCATCATTCAGTGGTAGCAAATCCTCCTTCAGTGGTGGCGGTAAATCCTCCTTCAGTGGCGGTAGCAAATCCTCCTTCAGTGGCGGTAGCAAATCCTCCTTCAGTGGTGGTAGCAAATCCTCCTTCAGTGGTGGAAGTAAATCCTCCTTCAGTGGTGGAAGTAAATCCTCCTTCAGTGGTGGTAGTAAATCCTCCTTCAGTGGTGGTAGCAAACCACCGCTGAAGGCTGTTGTGCCGTCGCATAAATCAACACCACCTCCTAGTAAGCCTGACGTTATATTTCCGATGGCAAATGCAACGAAAGTTGAACAGAGCAAGAGATCGTACAGTGAAACTCACCCTGAATCTGCGAAACCAGTGAATAAATCTGTAAAGAAATCGTCTATTGCATCTAAATCAGAGACTGGTAACAAACCAAAAGTTGTCATTTATTCACCATCTACGCCAACTGTGCCGACACCTTCATCATATGATCGGTATCGTGGTAAGCCAGTTAATCAATATAATGATAGTTATGATCCTCTTATTACATATTGGTTGCTTGGTTTGACAATTAACGATGCTGCTCAATGGATTCATAGTAATAGAAATACTATTGATCCAAAACGCCTCGATGATTTGTATGAACAAAATTCGAAATTACGTGCTAGGGTAAGTGAATTAGAAAATAACACTACGTCGAAGACTTCGACGGATCATACACCAGACGTTATGGTTGATCATAACAATAATCAAGAACCGACTGAGATTAGTTGGGGCGCTATCTTGATTATCGTTATGATGTTTTTGGTTGCCATCGGCATTTTTGGAAGGTTGATGTGATGGATTTCGCTCACTTGATCAATTCGACAGTGATTTCTGTGTATTTTGCAGCTATTGGTATCATTTTGCTCGTTGTGGCAAAATGGATTATTGACAAAGTCACACCCGGTGATTTGGCTAAGCAAATTGTGCCGGTAGATTCCAACGCGCAACCGAATGTTGCGTTGGCTGTTCTCGTTGGGTCGATGTTGATTGGCATATCGATCATTATCGCATCTGCTATTAACTAGGAATTTAACGTGGTGATAAAGAAGAGAAATATTGTCATACTTGATTCGATTGAGTATGACAATATTCCGTGGGTCGTTGAATCAATCCGCAATATTAAAATGAACGTTGGGGACGGATACCCAATAATAGATTATTTATTGAGGAAAGACGATAGGACTTTGGTATTACGTGATGTCGGAAACGATATACGTATTGCTCTCGAACAGTATTATCCTGATAATCAGGAATTTTTACCATGGTGTGATGAAAGCCAAGAGATTATTGAAGCTGTCGATGATCCGACAGGGGTTTTTTACCGTTTTCGTAATGAAGAAAATGAAGAATGCTATACGAGAATCGGTGGAATCATTCCAATCGAATGCTCGGTAAGGCATCTAAATAAAGTATCACAAATTACTATGTGGGACTTTTTTAGAAAAGTTGACAATTTTGGGGTTCAGGAGGATGAATATCTCTATGTAGAACTATCTGGAATATATAATCCTAAAGACAAATCAGTTAAGTCTGGTGATAAAACAATCCGTATGTTACGCGGAAGAGTGATACCGAGAATTCAAGTTTTTTAAGGAACGTTTCATGTCAACGTCAGTGATTATGTTGATTCTGCTTGTCGGTGGAGTTATGTTAGCGGTTATTAATAAAACCGCATTTCAACGGTTTTTCAATGCTGGCCGAGCACAAGTCGGGAAGGCATCGAGAATTGTTGAAAACCATGACCCAGTTGCATTATTGCAACAAGCTGTCGATGATGCCAGAGAAGAACTCAGTAAATCAAGTCAAGCACTTATCGAAATTAATGCTTATGAGCAGAATCTTGATAAGCAGGTAAAAGAAGGCGAAAAAGACGTTATCAAACTTGAAGCGCGTATTCGTGACGCAATCGCTAAAGGTGAAGAAACATCAAACAAGACTAGAGAACATGCTTCTAGACTCGCCAGAGTTAGGAAGGATTTGGAATCTAATAAATCGCTATTACAAACTCAAAAAGATAACTATGATCGTACTTTGAAGCAAATCAAAGACTCTGAAGAGAGGATAAGCGATCTTGAGCAGCGCGCAAAGAGTATTGATATAAAATTGAAAACTGGTGCTGCTCAACAACGGATAAATGAATTACTTGGGTCGAACGACACAAACGCCGTATTGAGTAATGCGATGCGGAATGCTGCAACTGCTGAAGCAATCGCAGATGAAAAATTGCGGATGCAAGAAGCACGGAGCCAAGTCACAGCCGATTTGGCTCGAGAAAATGATGATTTGGATGATGATACAGACGATATCGATAGTATCATCGCAAGTTTGAAGTCGTAACACATATTCACTACCAAAGTAGGAGGTATTATGGAAATCAACGCTGATGAGCTTCTTAGTCGTGCTATCCATGACGGAATCAGGGAGTCAGTTACTGATAAGTTGAAGGGGTATAATAGCCCAATCGACAAACTTTTAACTGCAGCAATTGAGAAGCACAACAGTGCTTTTCGTGAATTGCTTGAGAATGCGATCGGGTCTGCGGTTGCGGATGATGAATTCCGTAACCATATCGCTGCCGCAGTTCGCTCGAACCTTGCAAAAACATTGGTTCAGCGGTTCGGCGGTGAGATTGAGAAACAAGTCAATGTTTTGAAGTCAGATCCAATGACACGTGCTAGGATTGTGTTGGCAATTGAAGAAATTGTCAAGTCCCATAAAGAGACTTGACTGGATGTCTCCGACCCCATCTGGCCTGTGTGGGGTGACGTTTAGCGAATGCTTTACCGACAGGAGCACATGACGCAATAGGCACAGGTAGACGTAGGCCGAAACCCTCAGTTCGAAATGAGGCACGTGACACCCTGAGAGCAGGGATGAACCACACCACCAATCGGTGGTGTGGTTCATTTTTATAAGGTCATAATTGATAAAACGATATCAAATAAATATAATATGTGCAGCGATAATATTCGTAACAATGCGATTAGCAGAAATGAATTTTGATATACGTATATACCCATCAATAATAATAGTGGCGATCTATATTAGTATTATTGCTTATTTGCCCAACCCATATTGATATTAACATTTGTGTCGTATTTACAAATTTGACGTGATTTTAATTAAGGATTTTGAATGCGCGCGATAATTGTCGATAATCAATGGATACATTTTGATACAATATCAACACATGAGGAAGATATTTTATGGCGTGAATTTAGTGTTGCTGATAAAAAAGCACGATTTATAGACACAATAACAGCATGGGATGGAATATATAGATTTTATAATAAAAGCAGAAGAAAATTAGCTAGACCATTTCTTGCAATGTTAAAAAGTGTATGTGATAAACATGCATTACCATTAGAAGTTATTGACGCTAGAGAAGAACCTAAATATACACCTATTGATAAAGATACTATAGATAATAAATTTTTACCTGATATAACATTAGATGATCATCAAGTTGATTGGTTAAAATTGACCACATCTTCTGAATGTGGTTTGTGCAAAGCGCCAACTGGATCTGGTAAAGGTGAGTTAATAGCTGGTACGTGCAAAGTTATACAATGTCCTACTGTGATATTGGCTGATCAAACTATTGTTGTTGAGCAATTAAAGAAACGTATAGAATTAAGAGATATTATTGATACAGTAGGAATGTTTTATGCTGGGTCTAGACCAAATGGTGAGACGATTGTAGTTGGTACTATTCAATCGTTAGTGCCACCAAGATTTAAACCTAAAAAGCCAATTAGAGATGAATCAGATGATGATAGTGATTTTAAGAAGAAATTAGATAGGCATCAAAAATCTTTAGTAGCATATGCTACTAGAATAGAGAATTCTAAGAAATTATTAAAATATATTAAAAATGCTGATATGTTAATTGTTGATGAGGCTGATAAAGCTGTTAGTGGCCAATGGAAAGAAATATTTAAAAATCATTTTAAAGGTCGTAGGAGATATGGATTTAGTGGGACACCATATGATCCGGCTAAACCGATACAAAATATGCAAGTTACTGCCCATTTAGGGTCTGTTATTCATGAGGAATCTGTTAGTAATTTGCAAAATATTGGGCGTATTATTCCAATAGAATATTATATGATGTCTATTGGTGAGAATGGGTCTAAAGATGATAGGACTGTATATGATATGGCTATTGATGATTTTATAGTTAATAATAATGAATTTCATAAGAAGATTCTAAATATATGCAAAATTTATAGTACTGATTCTACTATGATATTGGTAGAGAGGGAAACACTTGGTCTGATTTTGGTTGAAAAGCTTGCTCAAATTGGAATTGAAGCCCACTATATTTATGGTAAGACTCCTAAGCCAAAACGTCGTGAAGTGTTAAAGAATTTTGAAGATAAAAAGTTTAAAGTGTTGGTTGGTGGTAAAATTGTTAATAGAGGATTAGATTTGAAAGGTGGTTGTGATAATTTAATTATCGCAACCGGTGGTAAATTACAATCAACATTTATACAACAGATAGGGCGTGCTGTAAGGATAAATACTAAAGGTAAGAGTAAAGTATTTGATTTTCTGTTCCTGTGCAACCGGTATTTATATGATCATGCCAGGAATCGTCTTAAAATAATCGTTGATTCAGGTTATAAATCGACAATTTTGTTTAAAAATGGATCAATTGATGGTGCCGATTTTATTAGAAGACGATTCAGAATCCCAACTTTCAAATGATGATGATAATATAATAATTCATAGGTCGTCACCAAGAACGACCAAAAGAATGTATTTTATAAATGAACATGTAGAATGGTTATTAACACAATATTTATGGACAGGATGCACAAGTGTTACACTACGAGACAATATAATGTCTCACGCATCAGAATTAATACGACAAATAATAAGAAAACAAAAATTACATGAAATTTACCCAGGAAGAGAAGAATCAGCATTCGGAGATTTACTCCAAACGGCATGGTGTCAAGTAGAACGAGTCCTATATAAATATAGAGCCAAACCACACTGCAGGAAATGCTTTCATCATGAGAGACCATCTGACTCATCATTATATGATCCAAAACCATTAGAATATGATGTAATAACATTAGATAGATTATTAACTATTATTGATGAATGCCCTAAATGTAAAACAAAACTAACAAAATATCCATTAATAGAAGCAGAACTTGATTTATATGGTGGTAGTGATACAGTATTGTATAGAGGATTATCAAAAGTATTTAATATGTGGAGCCAAATAGCTAGAACAGTGATATTAGCATATATTAAAAAAGAAGCAAGAGATCGTAAGAATTCTACATCATATATTTCTCATTTGGGCAATAAACATAAAGCTAATTCATCAGTTTTAGAGAGATTTGTAGCAGAAGCATCAGAAATATGCAAATATAATCCAGATTTTATATCAGTAATAAATGGATTAGAAACATTAATTACTTATGATGATAGACCACATGATGGAATGGTATCGAAATTAGCTAAAATTACTGGATGTAATAGACAAGTAATATCAAGCTTTTTTAGATACATAAAATTACGTAGTTATGAATTTTCTGATTCACCATTAAATAGACGCAGTGAAGCTCAATATGACACTAAATCAATTTTTAGTATTGATGATGATGAATAAAATATATTATGGGGTGTTTAATGACAATCGACGAACTAATTAAAGATCTTGAAAACAATGATAATGTGCCATCATATGATAAATTATATTATATCGATCATTTAAAAAAGCTAAAAGAAAACCCGGCAAAAGAAACGCCAAGCACGCCGAAACCCAAAATACCAGAAAAAGTAAAGCCAGCCGAGAAGCCACAAGAGAAACCCTCGGAGAAATCCTCGGAAAAACCCGACGAATTAAGCAAAAAAATCGATGAAGGCACAATAACATGTGAAGATTTAGATAAATTAATAGATGAGACATTTAAATCATCTATATTAGATAGGGTACAACGGCGAGTTAGACGAGACCCTGCTGAAAAACATATAGATAATGTAACTGGCCATCAACCATTATCATCACCAAATATGACAGATAGAATAACTCCAAAACATGATAAACACGCATCATCACAAATGCGGCATCGTGGAAAATCTGGACATAAAAGAAGTACGCAATCACAAATAAGAAACGCTAAAAATGCCTGATGAATTAGAAGAAATTTTAAATCAATTAAATGAACCGGTTGAATCAACTATACCGGCAGTAGAACCAATCGTATTAATGAATTCTGAATTAAGCGAACCGATTCAACCAGAAACACAAGATCCAATAATATTAGAAGAATTCGTAAAAAGATATGAAGACGGTGTACTAGAAATAGTATCATCAGTAAGATCAGACAGAACCGAAGCTCAAAAAGCTATAGATTTCTGCGATACAGAATTAACAAAAATGGTGAATGGCGGCAAACCACCAAACGCTACATTAGTAGAAGCATGGGTTCAAGCAATTCAAGTGAAAGCTAATATTAATACTAATTATATTAAAATATTAGATGGTGGTGCTAAATTAATATCAGCTGGTAAAGCCAAAGTTAGTATAACCAATAATAATACTAATACCGGTGATATTGCAGAACTCAATGCTATGTTGAATACACCACTTAAAGATTCAGATATTTAGACAATTTTCTAATCAATTTATAAAATATCGCATCAGATCCTGTATATTCATTTGATAAGAAATCACATAAATTAATACTCTTTTTTATATATTTCTTTGTTAGTTTACCTGTTCGTAATTTTTTCTTAATATTATCTAATCTATCTGATAATTTAATAAGAATAATAGTATTTTTGATATCATCATTGTGCAATTGAGATAATTCATGCGATATATGAGTCAATGGTTCATTCTCACTATCAATATGATCATCTTGGCTAAGTGCTTTGATAATACGTATTACATTTAATGGGATATCATTTAATATTAAATGATCTATTAACTCTTCTAAATTACCGCCACGTTCCAAATAATCATGTCCTAATGCGGCATATATCGCTGTTTTGTTATGATCTTTTAATTCATTAGCAACATTAATCGAATGCTTTATTTTCTTCTTTGGCAATTCTTTTAATATAGGTTTCATACGCTTTATAGCTTTTGATACTTTCGACTCTAACATCAATGATAATTTCATAATATATTTTTACATCGATTTAATACGTTATTTTCGGAAGCGTGTTTAAAATCGGGTGTTAACAAAGAACTAATTTGAGGGGGATCGATCAATGGCTAATCACGCACTGGCTGCCCACAAGCAAAGAGAAATCGAAGTTGACCGTAATAAATTGATTACTATATTAGAAGAAAATAAAGCTAAACATATAGCTAATTATCAAGAAGCATTAGATGGCTATAAAGCAATGGCTACCGAAAAATTGCAACAAGCATATGAACAAGCCAAAGTCACATTAGAAAAGAACGTTCAAAAAGGTATTTTATCGTTAGAAGAATTCAACCCAAATGATCCAATGCGGACATCTGATTATTTGGTTTTAGTTGAAGGTATAAATGTTCAATTAAAAGTCCCACGTAACTTCTCTGATGAATATGATGCAGCTATCGCAATGGCAAAATGGGACGTTAGAGATACATTGACACTGACATACGCTGAATTCCAATGCTTTGTTAGAGATATATGGGATTGGTCCAGAGATTTCTTCGAAGTAAGTGCTCTTTATAAAGCAAAAAGCATATAAGGTATTATTGTGGATAATACAAAAAATGATCGAGTAATTTGGCTCGATCATCTAAAACAATGCAAGCAATGCGCAATTGCATGCAGGACTAGATTTTGCCAAGTCGAGAATGCTAATGAAATAACTTATAATAAATGTTGTGATACTGGAAAGATTTTGTATAAATCTTTCATAGATTATTGTAACACAATCGAAAATTAATTATGCATGACCCAATACATGTAGCTAATATGTTTATACATCATTATATGGGTCATGGATATATAAGTAATCTAAAATTGCAAAGATTATTATATGCTGCCCATGGATGGCATTTAGCGATTAATGGTACCCCATTATTGTCGTGCGGCATATTTGCCGATGAATATGGGCCGATTAGTAAAATAGTCTATGATAGACTGATTAATTATGGTGATAAATTAATTAAGATATATTTACCTGATATAATTTATGCCGACGATGAATTTAGACAATATATTGAAATGGTTAAAGACCCATTTGTTGAAGCTTTAATAAATAGAATTATTGAAGTATATGGCAAATTAAGCGTAGAACAACTAAGTAATTGGGCGCATGCCAGTAATTCGCCATATACAATTATGGCAAATAATGATATAGTATTAGCTACTATTCCAGATGCGCTTATCAAAAAATATTTTAAAAGTATGGCGAATAAGTAAATTTTATTTTATGAAATTATCAACATTGCTAGAAACAGTAGAAGACCTAATAAATATTATATCAACTAGAAATAATATACCACCAGAACAAATAAAAGAAATAATAAACAAATACTCAGTAAATCCAAAATATTCACAATTCGTCATCAGACAATGGGCTAAAAGCAATATAAGACTCCCAGAAGACGGCCCAAGAATAAAAGAAACATTAACTAACTTTCATAGCGTTAAACCAAGATTACCAAATAAAGACTTACTCAGTTATAAAACATTAAATGATTTAGAAAATGCAATTGAACCATTAATAGGATCGACAAGTAAAAGAAAAGGCGGATCTGATATTCTAGATCCCACTAAATTACCAGGAGTTGAATTAGTAGCCACTAGGGGTAATTATAGGTCATTTGAAATTGATAATGTTGATTCTTTGAAGCAGTTAGGCGAGGGGACTAAGTGGTGTACTAGAGGGTCATATGGTGATGATTGTATGGCCGGTACTTATATACATGAATATGATCATATATATCAAATTTGGGATGGTAATAAGCCAATAATCCAATTTACATCTGATTTTGATCAGATAATGGATGTTAATGATGATGCCGTCAGATTGACTGAGTATGTCGATTTAGTTCCAACGTTTCCTTTAAAAACAATGAAAGAATTATCTGTACCACAGGAACCTACTGATTTTGAGGGGCCATTGACTGATGTATTAAATATGCTTAGAAATTATATGGTTAAAGTTTACAGAAGAGAAAATAGTGATTATGAGCAAGTATTGATTAATTATAATAAAATGAGTTGGGCATATATATATTCTATGATGATTGGGAAGAGATGTCCTAAATTAGAAAGGTTGATATCTAGGGAGGGTGAATATGCTATTAAATATGCTATTAAATATGGTAGAGTGCCAATATTTGAAAAATTGATCATAAGGTGGTATTCTGGCGATATTATACAATATTTTGATAAAGTTTATTTAGAAGATATTGTTAATAAGACTGGACAATTTAAACGGTGGCCAGAATTAGAGAAATCATTGCTTGAATCATTTGAACCATCGATTTATAATAAATTACCATATGGTGTTAAAAATTTAATAAATACGATAATTGACTACTGCCATAAGTTGGGATTTAGATGGGTTGAAGCCGAGCCATTTATTATTAAATATGGAGAATTTCAAGATCAAATTGAATATATGTTTAAAAATATTAAAGCTCCATGGCCAGAATTGAGACAGCATTATCTTGATATTGATGATAAAAATAGTGCTTTTAGATATGATACATATTTGAAGGTAAATAAAGATAGAAATGATAGTATGTGGAGTAATTGATGAATGATACTCAAAAACAAGTTATTTTACGATCTAGACAATCGATATCGTGGTTTTTAGAGAATTTTGGTAAAGTAAAGCATCCGTCTGCTGGTATATTACCGTTTAAATTATTCAGCTATCAGAAAATGGCGTTGAATGCATTTAAACAGCATAGATTTAATATATTTAAAAAATGTAGACAGTGTTTTGCTGGTGACCAAATGGTTTGGGGACCAAATGGTCCAAAACGCATAGATCAGATTAATAAAGGTGATTTGGTTTATACATTAAATTATCATACCAACGCCATAGAAGCAGTACCAGTAAATGATGTTTATAATAATGGTATTTCTGATAATCTTGTAGAAGTGCGATCCAAATCTGGACATAGATCAATAGCCACATATGACCATGAGTATTTAACAAATAATGGATATATAAAAGCTGGTGATTTGATAGGCAATAAGAAGTTAATAGAAATCAATGATATTGAAAGATATGGATATACTCCTAATCATAATGATCCAATATTATTAGGATACTTATTGACTGATGGATCAACTGGCAGATTTGTCACATTTAATAATTCATGTTGGAAATATTTATTAGAATATCAAAAATGTTTTAAAAATAGATTCGGATTACAATTAACAATACGAAAACATGAGAGTGGATTTAAACCAGAATCGACTAAGAATTATAGATTGCAAACTACATGTGTTGCTGCTACGTGTTGGGCAGATCGATATAATATACTTAATAAGATAAAAGCTGATAAAACAATACCGAGCGATGTGTTTAAATGGGACAATAAATCAATAGCAGTATTAATTAATAGGATGTTTGCCGGTGATGGATGGTATTCTGGCGGCAATTGTAATGAAGCTGGAATAGGATTAGAATCGGTTACAATGCTTCATCAGCTGAAGCAATTATTAACTAGATTTAATATTAATGCTGTATATTATCCACGCACGACCACAACAATACCAAAATTACGTATAATTGGTAAAGATGATTTTAATAGATTTGTACAATATATTGGTATTTATGGTAAAAAGCCACGTAATCAAATAACTAAGGGATTCTTTTTTAATAGAGAAAAAGGTGATATTAAATCTATTAAACGTGTTAAAGGTGATGGATGTGTTTATGATTTAAATGTTCCACCATATAATAATTATATTGTTGATGGGGCTGTTGTTCATAACTGTGGTATATCGAAAGTATCTGGGGCATTCGCATTATGGTTTGCGATGTTCAACCCAAATAAAACAATATTAATCGTTTCTCGTAGAGATGAAGACGCCAAAGGATTTCTGAAAGAGAATGTGGCGTTCTTATTTAATAACTTACCAGAGTGGATGCAAGATATATGGGCACCACGTATAGGCACCACAGGCAGAAAAGGATGGAATGAACACGCAATAGCATTTACTAATGGTACAGTTATAAAATCTATGACATCACACCCAGATGTTTTACGATCAAATGCATCATCATTGAATATAATAGACGAAGCAGCATTTATTCAAGATATGGATGTGATGTGGGCAGCCGGTTATTCAACCATGACTCACGGTGGTAGTACAATAGTAATTAGTACATGTGTGGCACCAGATACTTTAATTAATACTGCAAACGGTTTATGTGAAATACAAGATTTAGCACCTCATGAATACGATGGCTTTGATGATGGTTATTATCATACTGATTATAAGGGGCCAGATATTGTTGGGATTGATGGTTTAGAACCAGCTACTAAATTTTATAAAAGACCAAAAGAAGCAACTAAAATTGTTAAAACATCTTGTTGCTATGAATTCGAAGCATCATTATTACACAAATTGCCAGTTGTGTCATCTAATGGGACTATAAATAATAAATATATTCAAGATTTACAGATCGGAGACTTCCTGCCAGTTAAAGCTGGGCAAATGGTTTTCGGAAATAATGATATATTAAATTATGAAGATCGTAATAAGAGTTATAGAGATGATAATTTAAACTCACCAATTTTTCAAATAAAAAAGATGGATGAAGATATTGCTTATATGCTTGGTGTTATTATAGCTGAAGGTCATGTAAGAGAAACAATTAGAAAAAATGGTAAAATTACTGCTGAAGTGGTATTGTCGTGTGGTGATTCTAAAGTTCTAGATCGATGCGAATCTTGGGGCAATATTAATTGGAATAGAGGAAGAAAAGGGCAAGATTATGTTACGGTATGTTCATCACCTATGTTTGTTAGATTTCTTAAATATCTTGGTGTTGAATGTACAATAGCACCATTTAAAACTATACCAAAAAGATTATTACAATGTTCTGAACCAATAATAAGGAATTTTCTTAGAGGATTGTTTGATGGTGATGGTGCTGCTTTAACGAGAAAAGGGCAAGTTTGTTATACTTCTACATCTAAAAAACTTATTAAACAAGTTAGGATGTTATTATTTAATTATGGAATACATACATATTTAGAAATATCGCCGCCTGGTATGACGTCATTTAAACGTAATAATGGTGAGACCACTACACATGATACTCGTGAATCATATCGATTATATGTTTCTAACAATTTTACAAATTTGTTTTATGATCTTATTGGTTTTGATTTGGGTAGAAAACAAGCTTTACAAAAAAATAAGACGTCAGTTTGGTCTGAGTTAATGCCACCAGTTGTTAAGAATCTTTTAAAACAATTAAAAGACACAACTGATCTTTCAATCGCTAAAATGACTAAATTGGGATTAGCCCCAAATGTTCTTTATGGATCAAGATCAAGGATAACTAAAGATCGTCTCGCTTCGTTTATGAGTAAGATTTCATATGAAGGTAATGACGCTTATGATTCTCTTATTAAATTATTAGAATATGATTGGTTCAATGAGGTTAAATCATTAGAAGATTCTGAAGCGGAAGTATATGATTTCACATTACCAAACACACACACTTTTATCGGTGACTGCACTGTACACGCGAATACGAATGGAGTCGGCAACTGGTATTGGGGCACGTGGACAGAAGCTGAAGCTGGCGATAATGTATTTAATCCGATATGTGTTAATTGGTGGGATATGGATTGGAATATTGAATATAGAGATAGTTTAAGTAGAGAATTAGTACGGATAGCACCAAGAGACGGATTGAGAAAATGTACCACTAAAGAAGAAGAAGATAAATATGGTCCATATTGGTCACCATGGTTAGAAGAACAATGGCGCGGTCTGCAAGAAAAAGGTGAAGGATGGAAATTTAACCAGGAAGTTTTAGCATCATTTATTGGCTCTGGTAATACAGTTATAACTAGATCAGTATTAACTAAATTAGCTACAACTATGAAAGAACCAGATAGAGTCACTAATACAATATTATACACAAATCCAAGCACAGGAGAATCAGAAGAATTAAGTTTCAATGAGCAAGAATCTGAATCTGGTTTGTGGGTGTGGGAGCATCCGATACAAGCAAAACCAGCAAAAATGCGAAATAATCAAATAATATCACCAGGTGAACCACCTCATATATATGTTATGGGTGTCGACTTTGCAACTGGTAAAGGTAAAGATTATCATGCATTAGAAATATTAGATGCAATAACAATGGAACAAGTAGCTGAAATGATGGTAAGATGCTTACCAAAACAATTTTTACGATTTGTTGATTATTTGGGAAGATATTATAACAATGCTATGTTAGTATTAGAACGCAATAATGGTGGTGATAATTTAATAGATGCTCTACGACATGAATTTAATTATCCTAATATATGGCGCAAAAAGGACATCAATGATAAACCTAGACCATCGAGTAGTACACAGCGAGCTATGAAAATTGATAGATATGGTTTCTTTACTACTATGGCATCTAAACCGATTTTGAACAGGTTATTAATAGATTATGTTAGAGACGAAGATGATGCTGGGTATAAAGTTTATAGCAGGAGATTATTGAAGCAATTTAATACGTATGTTAGAAAAAGAGACAAATCTGGTAGGGATACTGGAAAGACTGAAGCTGAAGAAGGTGCTAATAATTTTGACGATCTTGTTATGGCTTTTGCGTTAGCGTTGGTGGCTATTAATGATTCGTTTGCACTTTCATCGGTTTCTGCTGGGCCGGTGTTATCATCTTCTGATTTTACTAGTTTGGCTGGGCCTACTATCTTTACTGATGATCAAATGGTTCAATACCATAAACAATTAGTAAATGCGACTGGTAATCCATTTTTACCATTTGTTGGCACGCCAGATGAAATGCCTGAACAAAATATTCAGCGTCAATTAGATGCATTTACTTATCAGTTAGGTGCTATACCAATGTCTAAAAATGGTCCTATTGTAACACCACCAAAATATTATTTTAAACGAAAAGGTGAATAATGCTTAATAAATCAAAAGATGGAATAGTATGTGACTTGTGTAAAATAGAGGTTAAATCGCAATTTACATATTATTCAATGGATTTTAGAAAAGTAAATGTTGTAAATCATAAGCCAGAAATAAGATCAATATTATTAGAACGTATTATTAAAAGTATCGATTGTTGTGAAAATTGCGGAGAAGAAATAAAGAATAGATTGATAAAAAATTTTAAGCCGACTCAATCAATATATTGTGAATTGTCTGGTAAAGATTTAAATGGCACGTATGTATTATATTATTGTATGGTTGATATGGTTGTGATGTCCAATGTTAGATATATTGATAAAAGGCATATAGAATTTAATTTATGTGAGGATGAATTTAATCAATTTAATCAATTGTCTAATAAAAAAATAGAATCTGAATGGACTTCTAATTAATCACCACCTCCAAATACAACACAATAGTAATTATTTTTAATACCTATTCCTATGTTTTTATAATTAGAATCTAAAATATTTCTTCTATGTCCTTGTGATTGTAACCACATTGGCATCACTTGGTCTAATGAGTAAGCGAATGCGATATTTTCACCAACGAATCCATTTTCATAGCCTTCCCATGATGTTCTTGTCCATGGCTGTGATCTTTTATCACCGACATGCGATAATGTATTATTAAACGCCATCCATTCGGCATGTTTTTGAGCTGCTGCCGTTAATTTAGTATTAATGGTTAATGGTGTCTGCCGTAGTTTATTGTGTGATGATAATAATTGATCAATCGCTAATTCGGTTGGTGTTTTAGGCGTGGGTTCTGGGGTTGGCTCTGGAGGTGGAATTGGGGTTGGCTTTGGAGGTGGTTCCGGGGTTGGAATTGGTTTTGGTTCTGGGGGGATTGGTTTTTTACGTGATAAGTATTTTATAATATCAGCGATAAATTTTACTAAATCAGACAATTTGATGAATCTATTCATAATTGATCATCCTGTAAATATATTTTGAGGAGTTATTTATGCCCAGCAATTGGTTTGTGTTTGATCGTGTTCGAACTCTGATTAAAAATCATAATATATTTCAATCAGAAAGAACATTACAAGACCAAACTCAACTTGATCGAATTGCCCATACTGGCAATTTAGATTTGGATCAACAATCCATTCTAGATCAAACCAATGTTCAAATAAATAGATTAGAAAGGTATAGAGATTATGAACTAATGGCACAAACAGGTGAAATTAGTTTAGCATTAGATTTATATGCTGACGAAGCTAGTTTAGTTGATTCAGAACGCAAGCACACAATAATAATAAGAGCAAGAAATAAACGATTAAAAAGAGAATTAGAAGAATTATTTTTTAACACTCTACAGTGGGACACACATTGTAGACCCACAATTAGATATTTATGTAAATATGGCGATTTTGGCGCTGAAATAATACCAAATGAAAACAGAACATGTGTATCAAGTTTAAGATTTATGAATATCTATAATTTTACAAGAATTGAAACAAGATTTGGTGATTTGGTTGGATTTTATTATCAAGATCCAATATACCCAGAGCCAATATTCATGCATCCATGGCAAGTGATGCATACTAGATTAACCTCATTTGAAAATATATATCACCCATATGGTATTAGTATATTAGATGGTGGACGTAAAGCATTTAAACAATTGCGATTAATGGAAGATAGTGCATTGATATATCGTATTACTAGAGCACCTGAGAGAAGGAAATTCAAAATACCAGTTGGTAATATACCAACTAATCAAATACCTGAATATATAGCAGCTATTGCAAGGACTATGAAAAGACAGAGATTCTATAACCCAACGACCGGTACATTTGACGAGCGATATTCACCTCTTATTCAAGAAGATGATTATTTTTTACCTGTAAGAGCTGATGGTACTGGCCCTGATGTTGATTCGTTACCAGGAGCCGAAAATTTAGATCAAATAGCGGATATCGAATATTTCAAAAAGAAAATGATAGCACCTCTTAAGATTCCATTTGCCAGAGTTGGACTAGGAGAAGGCGCTGGTGAACAGAATGAAAAATCATTATCACAGAGCCACGCTGAGTTTGCAAAAGCAGTACAATGGATTCAGAGAGAAGTGGCAAAAGGATTAACTAAAGTCGCGCTGGTTCATTTAGCACTACGTGGTTATTCTGTTGAAGATCTAAAAGGATTTGAAATCACATTAACAGCCACATCAGCTCTCGAAGAATTATATCGAATTGAGACATGGCAAACAAGAGCTGATGTCATGGCGACTCTTAAAGATCTTGGATGGTTCCCCAAAGATTGGATTGTCACACACTTCACTGACTTGTCCCCGGATGAAATCGAAGATTTAAAAGATGTTGAAGCCGAATCTATGGCACCCAGTGGCGGTGGAGGCGGTTTAGGAGGATTAGATCTTGGTATGGATGATGAAACACCCGAAATTCCAGGGCAAGATAATGATTTATTAGCACCTGATGCTGAAGAAGATACTGAACCACCGTTAGAAGGATATGATTACGCAAGTGAAAAACGTGTAATCAATGAGATGCGTATAGATAAAAGATTACGTAGCAAGAAGATATTAGAGAAATTAAATGAACGCGAACTGAATAGTGGATTCGATTATTTTATGACTATAAATGAATTAGATGCATTGTCTAAGGGTAATAATATTAATGATTCGAATTATGGTACTAATTCTGACCCATTAGTGCTGATTGAATCAACTATTGATATTGAAGAAGCTAATGGCGCTAAAAATATCGCTAAAGCGCTTATATCAGAAGAATTAGCAAATTATGAAAATGCTGATGATTCAGAGATAACTATATATGATTTACCTCCTAGATAAGAATGATTTCCAACCTTTCCATGAATGCTTATAAGTTGAACGTGGGTTTAAAGGTAATTGTACACATATTCTTGCAAAGCGTATATATGCGGCTCTAGATTTTATATAATGTAATTTTATAAATTTTTTAGCTTCATCATATGTTAACAGTATGACTTGTTGTTTTTCAGGTAATTTAATCGGTTTAATTGGTAATCTATTTTGGCTTTCGATAATTTTTTTGATTTTTGATAATGCTTGTGCCTCTATTTGACGCACTCTTTCTCTGGTGATATTTTCATCAATACCTATATCATGCAATATATCTCCATTTAATCTGCGTGTTAATATTCTTTTTTGTCTATCATTTAAATTTTTAAAGCACTCATCAATATCAATATGCATTAATGGTTGGTCTGACACTTTAATTGGTATGTGATTTTGTTTGTAGACGTTTACAATTGTCAAATAATTAATATGTTTCCAATATTTCTTAATAGTATCATCTGGTAATATATCGTGTATAGATTGATTTGGATTTATAGATAAATCATTTAATATTATATTATCCAAAGCTGATATGTGTTGTATTCTATAACGTATTCTGGTGTGTTCAAATGGTATATAATGTATTATATTATGTAATATTGCTGTTGATAGATATGTTGAAAATCTGCTTAATTTTTCAGATACTGTGTATTTTTTTAAGCATGTTAAGAATGTAGAATATGATAATGATAGTATTTCGTCTATTTGGCCTCGTTTTTTGTATATTCGTAATGCGCCCGCTGATAATTTTAATATTAATAAATGATATGCTTTGAACAATGGGTCTAATTGTGATATATCACCATTTTGATACTTTATTATCGCGTCGAAAGTTGAGTCATCGTCCAAATATACTCGTTCTGCTACTGCTTGTTTTACTTTAGCCAAATAATATGGGTCTGTTTCAAATCTGGCATAGGAACGTATTTTACGTAGTAGCATTGACCCGTTATTACGATTGTAATCACCATAAATTATGTATGATGGATTCATTAGAGTACGTTCCATTCAAAATTATTAATAGTCATGTTAGTTTAACAAGGAGTCCGATAGAGATGGCTAAGAATCAGAACACGGTGGTGAATCCAACTAGAATGGATTCCCGTAAGTTTCTGGCTAGTATCAATGAATCTGTTGACGCTAAAAAAGCTCTGTTTGAAAGCAAGATCTCAGAAATGGGATCTTCAATAGGCAAGAATTGGAAACTTGCCTCTTTCAGATTAAAGCAGATTAATCGCGATCAACAGTACGGTGGTGACCTCTTCATCGAAGATGTTGACACAAATGACTATTACAAGGCAGATTTCCGCCGTGAAAAAGGCGGTCGAGTCGTAATCGAGAATATAGTCAAAATAGAAATTATAGAAGAAGAAAAACAATCACTATTCGAAAGTTCATGTCTACAATTAATAGATGCCATAGAAAGTAATAATCAAAATGGTATGTCATCGGCATTTGACAAAATAGCAAGCCAGAGATTCTCTGGCAAAATAATACCAGAACATGGTATTGTCAGAACCAGAGATGGCGTTGCCAGAAAAATCAAAGTCAGTGGTGGCCAAGCTGTCTCCGCAGAAGCAAAAGAAAAAATCGTTCAATACATCGTCGAGTCACTGAATAATAAAGTCATTGTTGAACATGGTGGTACACTATCATGCTCATTCAATGATGGAAAACCAATCAAGCTGCCAGTTACCAAATGGGCCTCAAAGAAGCTCATTGGCAAACACATGAAAGAAGCTGCAAAAGAAGCATATAAATCAACCGGTTTCCAAAACAGAATATACGAAACCGCACAGTTGATTTATGACAATAAAATAGAAGAAGCAATTAAATTAGTCGGACCATTCCTGAAAGAAAATGAGGAATTTACACTTCTGAAAAGAAGTGAAATCGATACATTAGTCGGAAATGCCCTAGCCACTAAAGCATGCTTTAACGAAGATCTGGCTAAAAATACCGCATCACTACTATATAAGACTAACTTGAAAGTCAATAAGAACACAATAGTCAGAGAATGGCGGAAAATAGCTATCGCTTCTGAACATGCCACGTTACTTGAAAATGTCGATAAATTAAGTGGTGCATCTGATTTTAACGGTGCATATGATAGATTCCTTGAAATGATCTTCGAAGCTATCTCGAACCGTGAAGTTACTGCAGAAGCACTAGCCACGACACTTGACGTTCTGAAAAATAGAACGCCAAGAATTAAAGAATCGCATGATCTATCATCGAGATTAAATGACTTAATCACAAGATTAAGAGAACCAGCATTCGATGACGCATCGATTTATGAAGCAGAAGATTTAATTGCTACAATTCAAGAAGAGTTGTCGGCTAATGAAAATCTCAAAGATTTCGATGCGATCCCAGGTGACGACAATTTCGCCAAAGACATCGACATGGGCAATGACGATGCTAGCGAAGATCTAGATTTAGGTGGTGATGACCATGAAGATAAGCCACCACAAATTGTGATCAACTCACCATTGATTCAAATAGGTGGAACCAGTGGCGGCGGTGGTGAAGACGATTTCGCTGGCGATGATCTAGATATCGATGACGATGAGGGTATCGATGATACTGGTGAATTCGACCTTGGAGAAGGTGGCGGACCAGATATGCTACAAGGTGGCGCTGGTGGCGGTCAGACAGGCAATGCCGAGTTTGGAAATGACGAAGGACTAGGCGAATCATTTGACCCATATGCATTTAAACAAACAAAAGCTCGCCAGATGTTTGATTATGGCAAGCCAGTCATCACCGATAAGAAAATATTGACCAAAATCATCACCATGATGGGTCGATTAGCTGAAGAGAACGATATAAATGGTTCAACAATAAATGAGAATTTGACGGAATTATCCAAAGCGGCTATAGAAGCTGTTGGAGTGACAATTCCAGCTAATAAAGCATTCTTCGCCATTGAACAAGTTTCTAAAGCTTTCATGGAGAGCGGGAAACCTTGGGAAAATGATGACGATGAAGACGAAGATTGCGATGATGGCTCTTGTGATAACGATGCCGAATTTGGCAATGAGGGCGTCGTTGAAGACCAATACAAGAGCCCAAAAATTAAGAAGGCTGGCTATAAGCGGTCTTCAATAAATAAATTGTCTGAGAAGTTGACTTCTGAAGATATTCAGTGGACAACTAGACAAAAAGATGGTGTTGCTGGTACCGCTAATGGTGTCAATTTTATTCTAGACCATGGTATTCCATCGGCTAATGTCGACGCCATAGTTATGAATGAAAGCGGTGATATTAGTGTCCCAGTGCCAAAAATGCTAAGAAAGTCAGCATTAGCTGCCGCTGGAGTCACTAAAGCTGATGCCCAACCATTCTGTGATTGGTTATCAGAAAATTTGGAGCAATTAGCTCCTCTGACAGAAGAAGATCGTGCATTACTAGATGAAGCTGTGGCCACAATCACAGCCAGTAGTGATGGAACAATAAGTGTAAGTGTCGACGGTGACGTCAATGTCGACAGCGACGGTGATCAAGTTATTACAGAACCAGAAGATGAGATGATGGGTGGTGAAGAACCATTCGGTGGCGATCTTGAAGGTGAAGATGAATTAGGTATTGAAGGCGATGAGTTAGAAGGTGATGTTGAATCGCTTGAAGATGACGAAGAAGCTATCGAAGGTGACGTCGCTGACGTTGAAGGTGATATTGAAGGTGTCGAAGGCGATATGAAGCCGGTTGACACTGTGAATCCGATTGAGGATGATTCAGAAGAATCAGAAATGCCTGATTTTGATGATGAAGATGATGGATTGGCTGAAGATCGTGATATGACCGATCCAAGCAATAAGAAATACACATCACACGCTGATGAAGATAAAAGATCAGACCCGGCAAAATCAAAAGTTGATGGGTCGAGAGAAGAACTCGAAGGTATTGGCACAAGCCCAAAACAAGATGATGGGACTGGTACCAAACATAAGCCAGCAGGCAAGAAAAATAAGTAATTGAAATTGTAACCTCGAATGCCCAACAGCCCCTATTCGGGGCTGTTGGCGTTTACGTATTGATATTCAAAAGAAACACACAGTATGGCTCAAATACATGAAATAATTGAACACTTATTAAATGAAAACAAAATAATTTATGAACCAAAAACTAGCGGTTGGCCAGTACGTAGCATAAATAATGTAATAAGTGTTGGATATAAGCAGCATTTTAGAATAAATAATATATCAATAGATATTGAGCCTAATTTTATAATGATTAACGCCTTCAATATTAAATTTATTAATGGAGACTTAACACAAACTAGTGAATGTATTGAATATACTGATATAGAATTTGATAGTAAAATACTCAATTTTATATGTAAGCATAAAATGTTGCTTATCATATACGCTTTTAAAAAAGTATGCGGTACCACAAATAATGTATTAATCAATACTATAATGTTTATTGCCGGAATGAGTATGACAGCCATAATGATCTCTTTATTAAGTATTGTTGCTATAGTTACTATATTTATTTATATGGCCCACGCTATATTAACAATATTGTTAAACAAAGCCAATAGATTTAATGACTATTTGATTAATATACTTCAAAATGTGAGTAGTGGTGATATATGAATATTATGAAATCAGCAATAATTGATTTTCTTATAGAAAAAAAGTATAGGGTCACGTGTAATAACCAATGTGAATGCGATGTGTGTAATAGAATCATTGTTTATAATATAACGTTAATAATTAAAAATGATTATTTAAGAATGAAATATGAAACGATAACATGGTTTTGGGATCGAGCGCATGGATATATTGATGTGAAATACCATGATGATATATTTAGCGAAATAGATAAATTTATATATAAATATCGATTACGAAATAAATGGTTCATACCAATGATGTTGTTTTTTCCAATCGCTTTAATGATTAAAGTGGTTATATTTATCGGGCATATAAGTGGGATTAATACTACCGATGAATTTTGATATGTTACATTTAATAGCAGAAGAATTAAAAAGTAATAATTATGATGTTAAAGTACATGATCAGTACTATGAACGATTCTATAAATATATGATATATGCTAATAATATTTGTATTCTATGCGGTAGTGACTCGGTTAGAATATCAGGAGTATATTATCATTGGTTTCGTAGAGGATATATGGAATATTATATATCATACAATGATCCTGAAATTTTCGATAAGATATTATTAATATTTAAATATAAATATGTTTCTGGAGTTAAATTTTGTGTATGTAGTGGTGTAAGCAAATTTTTAGAATTGCTTTTTGGATTAACAGCACCACAATCGAATAGTCTTGATGAGAAAATATTGTATGAAATTACAAGCAATAACCGAGAGTAAGTATGATTATAGTAGTACACAAGTTGATATGTCAGATATATCAATAGATAATCCAATCAAAGAATTACAAAAATTAGTCGATAATATAGACGACGATGATTTAGCAGCGGATGGCAAAGAAACTGATTTTCATATAACTGTATTATACGGAATACATACAAGTAATTCTAGTATCATATCAGATATTGTCAAAAAATTCGGACCCATCAAAATCAAACTTGGCAAAATATCATTGTTTAAATCTAATGAGAATGATGTTGTTAAAATAGAAGTAACAAGTAAAGATCTATGTAAATTAAATAAATTAATTAATGATTCAACAGAAGTAACAAATAAATATGTGTATAAACCTCACTTAACTTTAGCATATGTAAAGCCAGGACTAGGTAGTAAATATATCACATTACATAAATTGATTGGCAAAGAATATAAATTCGATGAATTGACTTTCTCTAATAAAAATGGTACTAAAAAGAAAATATCATTAATTTAAATAAAAATATAGGCAAATATAAATTATCACGAAAGGAATTTTATGCTTCCAACACGATCACAAATAATTATCAATCGTGGATTAATCGCTGAAACAGGCGAAATACCAACTGGTATGCAAATGATTAGGGATACATTTGTCTTTCAACCATTAGAAACCAAAATAATAAAAGAAAGTATGAACGGTGCCAATGTTCTAAAAATAACCGGTATATTTCAAGAAGGTGATAAAGAAAACGCTAATGGAAGAGTCTACCCAACTAAAGAAGTATTAGTACCCGCTGTCAATGATATCAGAGAAGATGTCGCACAACGAGCAGTAGTTGGCGAATTAGACCATCCAGCAGACGCCAAAATTCACATGGATAGAATAAGCCACTTAATCACAAATATTTGGGTAGAAGGCCGCAAAGTCTATGGCGAAGCCGAAGTACTAGATAGAATGCCATGTGGGGCTATGCTCAAAGGATTGTTCGAGCATAAAGTAAGAGTTGGGATCTCATCTCGCGGCGTCGGTGATATGGAAATGGTCGAAGCACATGGCCACGAAACATATAGAGTGTTACCAGGGTATACTTTCGTCACTTGGGACGCGGTATCAGAGCCGAGCGTCCGCAGCGCGATAATGCACATTAAAGAATCAGTTAAAGATAGATTCGCCAAAAAGAATGAAAAATCAAAAATTAAACCACAATTTGAAAAAGTGGTTTATGAAAGTATGTTAGTTGACGAAATCAAAAAATATTTTAATTCGTAATTGACTGTATTTGATGCGTTCAAAGGAGCGCATCAAAATGCTAGTGTTATGGTCAGGTGGTTGTGATTCAACATATTTATTATACACATTATTATATGATCAATATGTTACAAGAGGTAATCATAAATTAGAACCTCATCAAACAGTATCAACAATATCAATAATACATGACCGAATTAACGCGGCAGAAGAAAATAAATTAGCGCGTAATAAATTCATAAAATATACCAATAGACTTAAATGGACTTTTCATAATTTCGAAGTTACCATAGCATCAGACAATGGCAACGTATGTATAGGCGAAAATAATGGATTATCGCAACCACTGATATGGTTGCCAATAGCAGTGAATTATCTCAGACCATATGAAGATTTATATGTTGGATATATACATGGCGATTGCGTATGGCATTATAAGCATGAAATATATGCTATGTTCGACAATATGCAAAAAATTAGAGGCGGTACTGGTAAATTAATAGCACCATTAGAATGGCAACATAAATATGACATATTAAAAAATTTAAAATCATACAAATTACACAATAAAGTTTGGTGGTGCGAAAACCCAGTCAATGGTAAAAATTGTAAAAAATGTGTACCATGTATAACAAATAGTATAGCGAAAACAGCTATAGATAATGAGATTGTCTAGAACGGATCTTGTGTTATATCATTCGATAAATTAAACATAAAATTTACTGTCTCTTTAAGGTCATGTATAGGTAATTGATCTAACATAGTCCATGCTTCGATATGCAATAAAGAACCATCAATTATATTATTAACAGTATTTTCATTGATATCTAATATGCTATTTGTTTGTGCTCGCAATTTTAAAGTGCTATTTTGGAATTTCAATAATGTATATGATTTTAAAATACTATAAACAGGTGTTAGAACTGTACCATCATTATCTAATTCGGTGTATATTTTAATTCTATAACCGTAATCAAATATGATAGCGATATGTTTTGAATCGTTTATATCGACAGATATTGTAACATTTGATTTGCGTGCTTTTTCAGCGAACATATCTATAATCGGCCATATTATATCATCTTTATCGCGGTTTGTTGAATAAAACAAACTTGTCATAAATACTCTCCATTTGCTTGCGGTATTGTTTATATTTCAAAAATTTGAGATACGTAAAATGGCAATAACACATATTAAAGGAGTCTGTGGCGGTGATGCCACAATTAAAGGTACTCGTATACCAGTTTGGGTGATTTATAAGTATAAAATATTGGGACTATCAGTTAATGAAATATTAGAATGTTACCCATTTTTGACAATATCTCAAATTAATGACGCGATAAAGTACAGCAACAAGAACAAACAGGAGATTATCAGATGCCTAAAAGAGCAAGACAAGGAATAGTCACATTATCAATAAATTTCACAAAGAGCCAATTTGAAGAATTTATTAACGATATAGATGATACTATCACATCAGACGATTTGGATATGGCAGTTGGCGTAGTGATGAAAGATGCTATAGTCGATTTACTAGTCGATGAATATGGATTTCATGAATGTGAATGCTCAATGTTGACGAGAACATTATATACTGTTGAAGGATATTCAGAGAGTATGTGTGGCGTATGTGCCGACGAAGCAGTTGATTACATTAACAATGTAGGAAATTTATGATCACAGTTATCGCTAATGGTTTTACGGCAATCTTTATAGGGTTGTTCACAATAATAACAATGATAATGATGTTTACTATGAAAAGACCTAAATTGTATAGGAAAATATGGGACGTTGAACATTTACCAGATGAAGAAGCAAAAAGAACATATGATGCTATGCGTGGTATGCTTCCGTTAATGTTGATAACAACATTATGGTTCGCATTCATGTCGTTCATGTGTTGGTGCAATTTATGAAACGTAAAATATACAAAATCGTTAAAATAAATAAGCCATTATCTAGAGGAGAATTATCATTAAAAGAATACAAATTAACAAATAGTCAGGCTAAAACAATAGAAGAGGCTTTAAGACTTGGCACCGCAAGATTAAAAATCAAAAGCGTCGAAAATGAAAATTGAATATAATGAAAAATCTCCAATGTATCAATTAGTATGGCATATTAGGAAATGTAAACAATGTGATAAAGCGGCAGAAGAGAAAGATATTCAAAAATCAATATCACTAAGATGTAAAGAAGGAACTGAATTATTTCTAAAAGTATTAAGAGACAATGAGTGATATAATAGAAGCAATAGCTGATCATATCGGAATTGAATATCATGCTTATGGAGTATACACACTATTTCCTTCACAATTGCAAACATCATTCATAATTGATAAACATAATATATACATTATAACAGATAAAAATAATTTATATATAAAGAGATTGCAACAAGACGTAGATGAAGTCGAAGCTATCCGTTATCTTAATAATGGTATAAATTTATACGATCCATTAATCCTAGACAAAGCCAAAAGAAGATATAATATTATTAAATATTTATATTATTGTGCACGTATGGTAGAATTAATACGTGATACTTCAATAGTATTAATCATCATTGGTTTTATCCAAATGATTATTAAAATAGCACTACTTATAATAATAGCATTGGTCAGCCAATGATCTTAAATATAATACAAAATGAATTAAAACTTAAAAAGGTCAGAATATATGATGGTCGTGAGCTTAAACTTATACAAGTATTTAACGGGAGTACTGTAATAATATTTCTTGTAGATGAACGATATTTGTATATTTCAGAGACATATAGCTATTCATGTATAAATGATATAATTGAAAAAGCGCCATATAAAATAGAATTGATTGATGATTCGATCATTGATATTGTTAAAGAGGCATATAAAAAATTTAATAAGAGGCATCATTTCTTCATTAAAGCAGCAATGATTATAATAATAACCATATTATTAGGTTGTATTATTATACTTAGCGCAATATTACAAAACGAATTATTAAAATTGTGTGTATCAGTGTTTGCAACATTACAAATTATTGCAGCATATATCTCTAAAAATATAAAATACATACATATTATACCATTGTTATCAATGTGTTGCATATTTTTTGCATATGGGGTATACGAGCTATTAAAATAGTTCTAATTTGTCTCCTAAAAGTAATAATTCAGTATTATCAGATGATTCAACTGCCGTATACAAGTATTTTATGCATCTGATACATTTGTAAATTTTAACAGCTAAATCACTGTTAAAATACACCATGTCTTCATTTAATTTAGTTAATGTATCATCTGTGTGTGAATTTATCATATTTAAACGGATTTTGGCAGCAGTAATTCTAATTTCAATTTTAAATAATTCAGATATATTTTGAAATGAAATAATTATTTCATTGTTTCTAAACATCATTGTTGACGATGTGATTCCATACCGCGTATTTTCGATTAATATATCTAATACACCAGAAAAATAATCATCTAATTTAACATCTGTAGTTCGTAGTAATCCGTAATGAATTACTTGTTTACAATCATATAACCAACATAATGAAGTCATTTTGGTTCCAATAACATATCAAGCAAGTTGAATAATTTTGGTGGATGGTATAGTATTATATCACGCACTAATTCTATATTTTCTCCTTTTTGAATATTTTCTATGAAATTAATTTTATTACTATAAGTATCTAATGTATAAGTATTATTTTTATATGGTATTTTAAATACACATGAATACTCTGATAAGTAATCTTTATATAAGTTATATATATCAATATTGTCGTGTCTAAATATCTTGGTTTCTTCAAGCAAGTGGTGTAATAATATCAAATTATTAATACTACTCATTATATTAAGACACATATATTTAACTCTAGAACGTGCCATAGCGAAGAAATTATCATACATTGTCGCATCGAATTCTCTTGCTTCTGTAAATGAATACGTTTTCAATTTGAAATGTGCATAACGTTGTTTACTGATATATTGCGTTTGAGTAAAAGCTCTTTTGTGAAATAATTTAAAGCACAAAATATTTTTGTGATATTTTGACGCCAATACGGTATCAACATAGATAGTTACTTTTATAGTATCTTGTGGTGATACTGTTATATGTTCAATTTCTATCATTAATGCTATAGCGTTTTTACATAGTAATTTAAAAGTCACTGTTGATTCGCGTGATGTATAATCATTATAATATTCTGGATTAGAAGATAATCCAGGAAAATATTCGCACAAATCATCAATAATCATTTTATTTAATGAAATGCGCCATTGTGTTTTTGTCATGTCGATTGGAATACGAAATTTTGAGAGTTTAATCAAATGATCGATATGATATTTTATTCATACTTATTGCCAGCTGCTATTGCATGTTTATATTTCTATATGTTTTTTGATCAATATGCTGATACTATGATTAATGATGGTATAGTTACTAGCGACATTACTGTTTTGGTGTACTGTTTGTTTATTGCTTTTTGCCCTGTTATTAATGTTATATATCTATGTTTTATATTGTATCTTATTATTCGCAAATAGCATTATTGTTTAATTAAATAACAATTATTTAATTCGCTCAAATATATATTTAGAATTAAATAAAATTATAAGCTCTCCAGCAAAGTTATTACAGAACCTTCGATTACCTTAAGGATAGTATAATGGAAAAGATTCGTGAACTGTTCAAACAAGCTGGTGTTTCCGAAACTTTATCATCTCAAATAGTTGAGAGTTTAGAAAAGTATCGGAAAGATATCAGAGAACAGGCCGATCTTGAACTAAAAGAAAAGATCAAAGAAGCCAAAAAAATCTGTGTCGAAGAAGTCGACACTCATAAGCGTGATCTAGCTCGCAAAGTCCAAATCTTCTTTGAGAGCCAAGTGTCCGCTATCGAAAGAAAACTCATCAAGAGTTCGGCCCTTAAGGAATCCGATGCTCTATCCAAGCTCCGCGACATACGTCAGTCGTTAGAGGGCATAACAATTGGAGAAAGCGATAAGGATTCTAAAGCCCTGCATGACCAAATGGCAACTCTAAAAGAGGAGCGCGACACAGCAATCGCACGGGCTAATAGAGCCAATGCACTAGCTGAAAAAGCACTCCAACGTAATCGAACCATTGAGAGAAAACTCAATGAATCGAAGGCTACACCAGCCAAAACGCTAACAGAAGGTACTGGTCAAACAAAGAGAATAGACCAAAATCGTAATAAGCCCGCAAAGGCCCAATCAACGAGACCAACTATCCTCGAAAACCAGAACCGCAACCCAATCGCCGCAATAGCCGACGGACTCGACTAATTGCAATACCCTAATAATCTGAAAAATTGGTCATAAAAGGGATCAGAATGTTACCAACAAGAAGTTCCAGACAATCAACGCTAACAGAAAACTTCAACGCCGACCCCCACAAAGCACGACTATTCAGCGAATCAAAACGCAACGAATATGTCAAAAAGTGGTCACCAGTTCTCGCCAAATGTCCAGAAATTGAACCAAAGAAATTTGGTTTAATGGCCGCCATCCTCGAGAACCAATACAACCACATGTCACCAAACGGCAAAAGCCGCCTGCTGACAGAAACCCAAACCACAACAGCAGACATCGCAGACTTCACACGGTTTGCCCTACCACTGCTCCGCAAAAGCTACCCCAAGCTAATCGCTGACAACCTCGTTGGTGTCCAACCAATGAGCCAACCAGCAAGCATGATATTCTACATCCGCTATCGTTACGCAATGACCAAGGGTCAAACGACAGCCGGCACACAAATCATGCGCCAAAACACCAGTCGCAACTTTGCTAAGCAAAACGGCTGGGCACTCGATCCATACTACTCCAGCCAGGAAGTCAAAGGCGAATCAGCCACGATTAACGGTTCAAGCACCGCAATCACCGCCACACTCGCCCACCGCCCCGTCCTAGCTGGAACCGTCGTCGTCGAAGCCTTCCCAAGTGAAGCCGACGCTCTCCCAGATTGCGATAACCCAACCCCCTGCCTACGCGTCAGCTTTGACAGCAACGGCGACCCAGACGTTGTCGTGATCGGTGACTGCACCGAATTCACAGCAACAATCGACGTCGACACAGTCACCGCAGGCGCAACAGCTTTCACACACTCAACCGGTATTGTGAAAGTCACACTCTCCGCAGGATCACTGCCAGCCGGTGCAGTTGCTCGTGTTAATTACGAGTACGATCTGGAAGCCAACCCCTTCCAGCCAGAAGTCACGCTAAGCATCGATAGTGACTCGGTTGGTGCTGTTACTCGTAAGCTCAAGACTGCTTGGTCGCTCGAAGCAGCTCAGGATATGAAGGCCGTCCACAATATCGATGTGGAGTCGACCCTCACGGACCTCTTAGCTGACGAAATGGTCGCTGAAATCGATCGTGAAATTATCAACGATCTAATTATCGCGTCAGCTATTCGTGCTACCCACAACTTTGCAACAGCCGCTGGGGCATCAGTGAACTTCACTGACCGAAACATTGCACTGATGTTCAAGGTGCTCGAGGTCGCCAATATTATCCACAGAACCACATTGCGTGGTCCTGCTAACTGGATGGTCACCTCCAGCGATATCTGCTCGAAATTCGAGCAGTTAAACGACTTCCGCGCCTCAGATGCCATGAACACTGAAGGCATGGATGTGGGAATCATGAATGTCGGTTCTATCCAGAACAAACTGAAGATATTCAAGGATCCCCTCTTCCCCAATTGCAAGATTCTCCTTGGCTTCAAGGGAAATAAGGCATTGGATAGCGGCTACTTCTATGCGCCATATATTCCTCTGCTCAGCACGCCAACCATTCTTGATCCTAATAGCCATACACCAAATAAGGGTGTGATGTGCCGCTATGGAAAGAAATTAGTAGAGGATGGTGGACTGTACTACGCAACCATCAATGTGTCCAATCTCTAGGATTTTATTGGACGTATGATGGACGTTTGAAAATTGAGACCCCAGAGAAATCTGGGGTCTCTTTTTATATAATTGTATTACGTTCAACAAAGTATTTGTGGTGATACACTTTTATTGGAGGTAATGTGGTTGACAAAGCGAAATTAAAAGAATTATTAGATCAGAATATGAAGCATGAAGAAATAAAGGATATACTTGGTATAAGCAGAGCTAGAGTTAGCACGTTGGCCAAAGAATTAGGGTATTCATCGACAAGAGCTAAAAATAGGATAGATGTCAAATTATTAGCTGAAGAAGTCGCTAATGGTATGTCATTTAGTGAATATCATAGAAAGTATGGGCATACGTTAGCTGCTGTATCAAAAGTTGCTAAAAAGAATAATATAATATCACTTGCTACTAATAATTCAAATATTGATTTGCCTGATAGTGTTTTATATGAATATGATAGTGGTGTTGGTATTCATTCTATTGCAAATAGATATAACACTAATCATGCCCATGTAAAGAGATTTTTAAAAAGAATCAAGCCAGATATTGTTTTTAGAACTCATGATGAGGCGGTCAGGCCGTCATTATTGAATGACAAAAGTAGACTTGAAATCGAATTAGATACTAAATCGGCTGGTAAAATAGCTATAGAACTTGGCGTTAAGCGTTCTACTGTAACTAGTGCCATTAGAAAATTTGGGTTATCATCAAAATATTATGTAGTTTATAAAGATATCAAATATGATATATTATGTGTGCAGTTGTTGAGACCTTCTAAGATCGCTATGATTACTGGTGTACCGTATTCTGTTATTATGCGTAAATTGCGCAGAATTGGATTTAAAATAAATAAACCAGGTGGTATGGTTGTTGGTTCTAAATCTCCACTATTAAATAATAAACATGAATTATATGATTTATATATTACTCAAAAAGCATCTTTAAGGCATATTGCTGATTTAGCCAATGCCGCTTTGGGTACTGTTGTATATCATCTTAGACGTCATAAAATTCCGGCTAGAACTAAAGATGAATATATGCAATTAATAATTGATAGATCGCATGGTATTAAGAGCACAAAGCATGGGATTAGACTAGATAGTTTATTAGAACAATATTTTATTGATAATTTTGGAGAGTATAAATCGATATCTAAAAACATAAAAATGAATTCTAATTACTCATATGCTGTCATTGATTTTCTAATAGATAATAAGTATTATGAAGTAAAACCGAAAAGTGTTTTATATAATGATTGTAAAGAGCGTAGGAGAATGATTAAACAATTTCTAGTCGCTAAAGCTAATAATGTTGATATTATTGTGTGGACGCCGAATGGCGAATGGGATCGTAATATTAATGACAATGATATTTATTATTTGGATAATTGGAAATTGTGGTTTAAAGATTCTAATGAATGCTATCAATGGATTGTAAAGTATGGATTTAAGCCACCTAAACATACTAAAATCGAATTATATAATGTTATGTTAAATTTATTTAAATGTGGTAATGATGCGCTTAATGCTAATATTTCTAATAATGCGCCATCGATTATTACCAAATATTTTTTTGAACATTTTTGGTATTCTAAACATAATGGATACTGTGCTGTTCCAGATGCGTGGGAAATTGGTAGGCAAACTGTATTGCGAGATTCTATTGATTATTTATGGAATAATAAGAAAATTATGAATATTTTTACATTAGTTGGATATATTTCTAAACATGTTCAAGATTTTAAATTTATATCAATATTCAAACCATGGGTTGCTAGGCATGTTTATCAAAAATATCTCCCTAACGGGGGAGTAGTTGTTGACCCGTGTTCAGGGTGGGGTGGTAGGTTTCTTGGTGCTAATGATTTAATTAATATTAAATATATTGGGTATGATTTGAATCGATCATCTGTTGATTCTATTAAAAATATGCGTGTATTTATGAAGAATAATGTATCGATAGAGCCAGAATTTTATTGTGATGATTCTTCTATGGTTAAATTTCCTGAATGTGATTTAATTTTTACATCGCCACCGTATGACAGCACTGAATTATATTATGGTATAGATTCTAGTAAGACAATAACTGCTCCTATTGTTGAAAATATTTTTGGTAGTGGTTGTAAATTAGTAATTTTGAATATTCCTAAGCGGCTTGTAAAGCAATGTAATGATATAGCTGAAAGGCATTCGTATTATGTAGGTGAAATTTTAGAGATGAAAACAGCGTCAGTCGCTGGTAAAAGAGAAAAAACATTTGAACCCATTGTCGTTTACAGGAAGCACAGTTGATAATTATTGATGCTATTATGAAGATCATCGATGTTATTATATCATCGGAGGTATTTGGCGCTTTCATAATTGGTATACTTTATTACTATCATAAAAAATATGAAATAATTCTTGAAATCAGAAGAGATATTCAAATAATCGATGATTTATATAGATCTATTGATCGAACATCAGTAGACCAATTGAAAGTAAATAAAATATTCGAATTATCTGATAAGATACTTTCGAATTGCGCTATGATAAGTAATAAATGTAGGAAAGACTTTGAAGATTACAGAAATGACCTCAAATGGTACACTAAGAGTGAACCGACCACTAAAGAAGAATATAATAAATTAATGGATAATATCAATGATGCGGTAAAAATGACTGAGATATATGCTAATCCATTTTATTGCTTTTATTGTGATATATATGTAATTTTTAAGTTACTATTTGATAAATTGTTGTGTTACTTTAGTAAGTTATCTGATTGTCATAAAATATTAATAGTAATAATATGTATCATTATCTCAATATTCTCAATATTTTCATCGATCATATATTAACATATTTTTGGTTAACTTATTTCACATTCGCAGTCGCCTGTTCCGCTGGCGAATCCGCGTGTGATTCCACATATTGGGCATTTTGGAGTATGCTCAATTTTTAAATTACAATATTGTTGTATTGAATCGCATCCGTATAATTTCTTCGTCGTAAAATTGTTGTGATCATGATGGATATTGGTTATTTGGGTGTCTATGTCTATTGATGTATTGTAGGTCTTTTGGCATAGTTAGTTTTATTACATACTTGTTGTGCTAATTATGTAATAATAAAATTGTGAGTGATATTAGAAATATTACTATATTGATTAATATGGCGTAGAATATTTGTGTTGCGTATTTGGAGTATTTGTAGAAGTGCATTGACCATGCTATAATTATTGATAGTAAGCATGTGATTGGTAATATACATAAACTATATGCTACTGATATTAGTGGGTAGTTGTTTTCTGATCCTGGGGAGTCGAATGACATTATGGTGAGCATTGCTGGAATTATACTACAGATTCCACATATAAATGCGGCTATTGATAGTATTAGTAATTTTGTCATTTGATATTCTTTTGTGTTTGTGTGCTTTATAATGTATTTTTGGTTGATGTTGTGCTATTTGGTCCAGTTGATTTCTAGTGCGTGTTTGTAATTTGTTTTTCTCCTTTAATGTGTGTGATGGTCGTGTGTGTTGTTATGGTGGTGAGTTTTGTAAAGTTTTGTATGTGGTTTTTGGGGATGTGATTAAGAAAGTGTGAATTATGTTTATTATTGCTAATAATGGTAATATATTGCCATATATGATATATGGTAGGATTACTAATCATGATACATCTAAATTAAAGTATATGCCATTTGCTGACGATGTTAGTAGTGTTATTTTGCATGATATTTATTCTTTATTGAGTGGTGTTCATGATGTTTGTATTAGAACTTATAATAATGATAATATAATAGTATGTATGATAGATTTTAATAATGATAATATAGTTGTTTTTATTTCTGAATGTGTTTCAATAAATAAGTCAAAAGGATATTATTATTATGAGAAGGATGTATTGTATAATACTAATATAGCAGCATATGATACTGATGAATTTATAAAAAATTTGAGTGATATTATTGATGATGCTAGAACATGTTTATGATGTTATAATTTGTGTTGATTTTTGCGTATTTTGTTTGAATGAAGCGCATCAAAATTGACGATTTGATAGATAGTGTTATTCATAATGAATTTGATAATAAGGATGTTGATAATATATATTATGCTATAAATTTTGTTAAAAATATTCTAAATCAATCATCAATTCCTAATGATTTTATGGACCAGCAAAATAAAATTGATGCTATAAATAAATATAAAAATAATGTGTTAGATGATATGATCAAGATCAAAAATGCTTGCGTTAATTATGTTGATGAGTTTGAATTTTATACATACTCACAAAAGACAAAAGTGTCATTCCAAGAATATAAAATATATCTTTATATTAAATGGAATGTGCATAATATAGTATATTCACTTAAAGCATGTAAAGAGATAATAGACGCACATAAAAGCGATGCCAAATGTGGTTATAATAATGTATTGTTTTATTATATGAGACAATCTATATATAAATATGCTATGTGTGTTGCTGTTGGCATTTTAGCCGATGATGATAAAGATGATATATCATTTAAAAAGTTAAAAATATCTATCAATGTTGGTAAATGTCAACTTGATAGATATAAAATATATAGAAATAAACATATTGGTCATAAGACTACTGCTGAATGTGATAATGTATTGTTTTATGAAACTGATTATTTATATAATATGATTTGCGAGTGTATCAATAAATATGAAAAAGATAATAATATAGGTGAGACTGATTTCAATGTCTATGGGTTACAAGACGAAGATGGTATAATGGAGATCTGACCATGGGCTGGCTACGTGAGTTGGTTGAATATCAGATTGTTCAGTGTATTCCTGCTGCTGAGCAGGATGTTAAGGGTCGGTGTGATGTTTATCATTCTGGTAAGGTTAAAAGTGTTGGTGATAAATCAATATTTTTAATAATTGATGATAAAATTGTATCAATAGCTGAGAGTGAGATACCTGATTATGAAGTTAATTATAAGTTGATTAGAAGTGCTTTGCGTAAGATGCCAACGATCATGAAGAAGTGAGTAAACATCCGCCTGACTCCCGAGATTTATTAATAATTAGGATATATGAAAAGGTTAAAAACACAAAGTGAATGCGTATCAAATTGCTGATGAATGCGACTTTGATCCGACGTTAATCGCATTCGAAATGAATAAAATCATTAATGGAAATCGTGTTAATTTTTTAAATTATTCAAAAATTAAAGATTTATATAACTATATAAATAGGTGTGCTATTGAGAGAGTAAAATTGAAATCTGGGGCTAGCGGTGGTACTGATAATATAATAAAAGGCATATTTGGAGAATTAGCTGTATGCTTATTAATTAGCGATCAACCATATCTTTTACTAAAAGAATGGTACCCGACAACTTGTAAAAATTTTAATGGTGATAATACCGCTAAGGACATAAAAAGAGAATGGCTTGAAATACCATATAATATAGAAGTTAAAACAACATCAGGTAATAAAATTATAATTGATAATAAATTTATAAATGCCGCTAGAAAAATTAATGATGGGGTTTTGATTGCTGTTAGAGAATATAAGAAGTATTTATACGAAATTTATGGATTTATACATTATAAAAATATAATTAAATATTATGATAAACATAATAACAGCATATCACTTGATACATTTAAAGCTGTCGACGAATTGTATGTTGCTAATGATATGTATACTGATATATGTAATTTAAATGTTATTAGAGAATTAATAAAATGACCGATTATACCATACCCGATGGTTATCGAGTGATGCAATCAGATGAAATTATTAAACGTGGTGATTTATTTTGGGGTAGTGATCCGCCAAATGATCCACCAAAATTCCATAAAGCATTAAGCATCGATTATACTCCAGCACATAACGTGTGTGGGTACACGTATTTTAAAGGCTTTCAAATGAGTGATATTTTTGAATCCATAAATAAAGAAATTGATTCATATGAAATTGAATATGATGAGATTGAGATTGATACTGATACTGATACTGACATCAATGCTATTTCTGTCACATATAATAGTATAAAAATAAAATATGATTATCATAATATTACTATATTTAAAGACCAAAAGTTAATTAAAATAATAGAATATATTGATTACATAAGTCTTGAATCATTACTTCAACTCTATGGATAAATGATGAAAATTTGGATCGGTTCACCAATCGACATTTTATATGATGATAAAGCAAATGAAGCTCTAAAACATATAAATGATAACAAATATTGGCACAATGACAATGGCATAATTAAAGTTGATAACGACAGATGGCAAACAGCACAAAAATTCGAATCAGATGGCTGGCTAAAATATTGGACAGCCGCCAAATCTGATCGAAATCACGAACATAAAATATTATTCGATGATTATAAATGTATACCAAACAATATTGGCAACGCTATCGAAATAGGATGTGGCCCATTCACACAATTACAAACTATATGTGAAAACAGAAACTTAAATAGTGTAACACTATTAGATCCATTACTAGATAAATACATGGACCATGAAGGATGCTTTTATAAAAGCGGTAAATTTTTAGAGTATCCAACAGAATTACTATGCAAACAAGCTGAAGAATTAGATATTGTTAATAAATTCGATATAGCTATTTGTATTAATGTGTTAGAGCATGTTCAAGACGCTATGAGTGTCCTAAATAATTTATATAAGTGTCTTAAAATTGGCGGTATAGTTGTTTTTGGTGAGAGGTGTTATGATGGATTAGATATTGAATCTGTGTATGATGTTGGGCATCCTATTCGTGTTAAGTTTAAAGTTTTTGACGAATGGTGTAGATTATTTGATATAATGCATAGATGTGATATTAATTTTGATGATCCATTAAATCAGACGTTTTATTTTATTGGTGTTAAAAAGTAATGTTTGATTTACGATTTTTGCTTGCTTTGCAATATTAGAATATGTATACTTATATGAAATCAGGTGCAGATCCGATTGAATCAATAGGATTAGGACCTTTTTGGTCTTTGATATATTTTAATAATTTTTTAATATCAAAAGAATTGCATAATACAAAGTATATTCATCATGGTACCGATGTAATTAAATTGCCTGAAGTGCATTGTGTAATCATTGATCATTATATGAATTATTGTAATAGTTATAATTACATAATGATATCGGCAATGTATAATTATGATGATGAGCGTATTAGAATATGTTATAAAAATCACGGCGGTATGCGATCAATTCAAACAGTTAACTTTCAAGATTTTGACTTTAACATTCTTGATAAGTGGGTAAAATGAGTATTTTTAATGATTTACAAGATGTTAGTAAGCAAATTGATGAGCTTACTATGGTGTCTGGAGAGTGCACAGCCCAAGAACTTGCGCAAAGTGTTGCTGATTGTTTGAAAGATATCGTTTGGATATTGCGTGATATAAATGACAGGCTTCCTAAAGATGAGTGATTGTATATTTTTGTGTGATGATAATCATCAAAATATTGTGCCGTATATGGACAAAGGCAATATTGTCTATAAATTCGAAAAAGATCAATATTTCAGAATTAAAAATGAAGTATTCAACATAATATTAAATGATATTTTCAATTATTTTAAAGGAAATAGATACGTTTCAATTAGCGGCTATAAAAGTGGTTATAAAGATGGTGATGAAGACGATAATATTTCTGTATATGTTACTAATACAATAACTGGTAAAGTGATTGTGATCGATGCCACACTAAGCACTATTAAAATTAAAGAATCTAATTGTTATGACGATACCATTATTTATTCATCAAGCATAACAGATTATACTGTATTAGATAATACATTTAGTACTTGGTGGAATGAAATGATCAGTAGTTATGATAATCCATTAGGATCTCTCACATTAGATGAACGTAAATGTATGGATTGTTTAACAGATTCATGGAATGAATATCATAAATTACCAACTCAATGTGAAAACGATGATGATAAATTTAATCAACTTATTAACGATGCTCATAAAATAGTTGTTGCGCGTATTGCACGCCGTATAAGCCCTGATGTATGGGGCATAAATGAGTGATTTGATCAATATTATTACATGTGATGTAAAGAAGTGGTTGTCGTCAACTAATAAAGCTAAAATTACTGCCGTCGATGACACTATTGCAATCGATTATATTATACATAGTAAAATTAAAGCACGAATTGTTATACATATTAGTAATTCGATTGAATTTCATACTTTATGTTATATTTGGGTATATGGTGAATTTAAAGCTCATACATCATTTCCCAGTTTGCGCAATAGTATTAATATTTGTGAGTATGATAGTGAATTTTTAAATATATTAAATGAACACATCAGATTTTGTAATGATATTGATCGTTTCGTCGATGATATAAAAGGAGCATTACTATAATGCAGAAAAATCAATTTGGCATAAATACATCTAAAGCTGAACGTATTAGATTGATGCATCGATATCGTAGAATTCAATTAAATCGAATGTTAGTTAATTTGAGAGCGATTAATCCATCGGCTACTGTTATAGATGCGATTTTAATGGTTAAGAAAAAATATGGTAATATTTAAATACATAAGCAATGATCATCTTGTCATACTTCATATTTATCCTCTTATCAATAATCGTCAAGTTATAAGTATCGATAAATTATATGCATCCGATAATGTCGATGTTGTACGTAGTGTTACACATGAATTGCATTGTGTATATTTAAATGCTGTATTTCAATATTGTATTGATAGGCAATTTGATTTTGTGTCATATTTTGTATCATATACTGATTCTCCTATATTCTTACAAATTAGAATATCGATTAAAGATTTTTATTTTGATATTAATATCAGCAATACGCATATATGTTTTGGACTTAGTGCAGACGAATTAGATGGTGAATTTGATTCATCTGGATACGTAGTATTTGATGGTGAGAGATTGTTTTGGAATATGGTGATAGTTGACGCTGATCTTGATAATATGTTTAAAACAATTGATGAATTAGTTAGTATTATTGACGACATAAATGATGCATATTATAAAGAAAATGTATCAGAATTCGATGACAGATATTAGAGTTGTTGCAATATATTTATAAAATTTTGATAATCAACTAATGGTGTAGTGTGATATAAAACACCATTTCTATATAATAATAGATGTGTTTCATCGCATATTATTTTTGTAAAAACTCCTGGTATTTTATGATCATTTAACATAACGGCGTGTATTTCTAAATTGTTGTCATCATTGATTTTGGCTGCTATGATACGGCATAATTTTTTTACGTCGTCTAATATTATTATATATAAAGGTTGTATTAAGCGATAACGATCATCATAATAAGATCTAAATTGTTGATTTTTGCCAAAGTCGTATAATTTATCATTGTGCAATTGGTATATTGTCGACGAGTGGTATACCCCAATATAATACATGTAATGTGTTACATTAAATTAATTTTTCGTTAATGCGTATTTAAAGATGAGGACGTATGATTATGAAAGAGTTCTCTGAGTTTAAAGACCCAGATTCAAGATGGTCTTGGGCTGTTTGGATGACTGCTACTGTTATTTGTCCTACGGGAGTTGCTCAAGCTTGGTTTGTTTCTGGGGCTCGTGATAGAAATCAAAAAGTAGGAACCGGAATTGGCGTGTCTCTTCTCATGCTGTTATTTGGTTTGGCTTGTTGGTACTCATGATAGTTCTCTAGGAGTTTGTTTCCGATTCCGAAGAAAGTAATGAAACATGATTAAATATTACTATGCTCAAAAACCATCGGGCACAATATATGAGAAAAACGGTAAAGATTATTATAATATAGCAACTAAATCATTTTCGCATAAGCGTGGGTTGAAACTTATCAAGAGTGTGATTCATAATGTGTTTTTGCATGAAATAAATCAATATAATATTGGCATACGCACAGCTACCGCTTTAAATAAAGGCTCTGAATTATATATTGAGCTGGCGCATACACTTATAACTCTTAATCAAAATGATTTTTCTATTAGTTATCCTACCGAATGGCCAAATGATTATACGCCAGTATCATTAAATTATATTCAATATAATGGATTGATTAATCATTTGAGTGAATTACCAACTAGAAAAGCAGTGATGTATGAACATTTTAATAGATTAAGTAATAAGAATATTATTAAAAGTAGTATTATTGTTGATAAAAAAGTATACAGTAAAGCGGTAGAATTGATAAATGAACCAGATACAAAAGAAGCATTTATTGCATATTTCGAATTTTTGAAAAAACCGTAACATTTACAAAATTAAGATGGTTTTGTAAGAGTTTCTAAGGAGAATTGTATGTCAATACCAAAACAAGTTATTGTGATGCGAACAGATACTAATCCGCCAATGCGGAAAGGCAAAATGATAGCACAGGGTGCGCACGCATCTAATATGTGTTTGATTAATTTGATTAAGAATAATGAAAATGCTAGTGATGTTGTTTCACAATGGATGAATGGGTCATTTGCCAAAATTTGTGTGCGTGTCGATTCATTAGAAGAATTGAATGACATTTATAATAAAGCATATATTGCTGGTCTTGAAGTTCATATGATTACTGATAATGGTAAGACAGAATTCAAAGAACCAACCATTACATGTTTGGCTATTGGACCAGATTATCATGAGAACATAGATCCTATTACAAAACATTTAAAATTATTATGACAGAATTTTTCACCACGCATTGTCGTGGCATATATTGTAAGAAAGATGATTATTATATGAATATTATGACCAAAAATATGACGTCACCCCATACGTTTTTTATCAAAATCGATAATGAAATATTTAATATTGCTTTACATGATGTATGTGAATTCTATGATGATAATATAGAATTATATCAATGTTACTCTATACTTGAAGGCGATAAGGTTACAGAGATTATAATGATTTATCGATGTCAAATTATGAAACTTTTTATACAATTTGTGGAAAATAGTAACATTAGAGTAACTCAATTATATCAAGATGACGTCAATCATCTTACAATTAAATATAGTGATTTTGTGTCATTAAACGATATTATAAAGGAGTATGCATATTAAATTTTATGTAGTAGGTAGTTGGACTGATGTATACACATCACTAATATATGTTCAACACGATGGTGGGTATATTTCATTGTGTAAGAAAATAAATAAGTATGTATATAGGCTTGATATAGAATACTATAAAGAATTCTTTGAAATATCTGAATTATATAGTATTGCATTGACTGATATTGTTGAATTTTGTATTTTATATAAATATGAAATAACATCTGCTATTATTAAACCTGGTGAATGCAGGGTTTCGTTTAGATTAGATTCACCAGGACCGCCACATGGTGTCAAAATGACGCCATCTATGATTGATATAGATGATTATATAGTTTCATGGGCTGATTATGATAGAAGTGCTATTTTTGGGATTAGATGATGTTATTTTACTATAATTCAGTATTGCAAACATCATCACCAATATATATTAATATTGATGGTAAATATTGTGAGTTAGCTGATACTATTTATTCAAAACGTCATATATACAGAAGTGCGGTTGTGTATTTTAAGTGGGAAAATATATGTGATGTGTATAGTGTTGTGTTAAGTGACATTGTCGATTTTTGCATGTATAAAAAATATAGAATTAAAGCAGCTCAATTAGTGTTACATAGTAATATATGTTCTGTTTATTTAGATAGATCAATTAATATTCATATGAGTAATGAGCATATTGAAATTAACAGTGTTGAAATCCAATGGGCAGATTACAATAGGATTTGTTATTATATATGAGTGACTCAAAACCATGGTCGCCGTCGCCATTAAATACAATGCCTGATGCATATCGTGTAATTTTTGATGATATATGTTCAATTTTAGGGCTTAAACAATTTAATGGTGATATATTTTTATCATCTGATGATGAATTTAATGTAAAATATTATGCGTATCGTAATGCCTTAGAAATTAAATTGTATGTGATGTCTGAATGTGTTTATTTTATAATGTTAACTGGTTACGGTATTGAAATTTGTACCGGACAGATGACTAGCCCGAGAGGCATTGAAAAAATCAATGTTATAAAATATCATGAATATAATTTTGATGTGCTTAAAAATAATGTACTTGATTGTTTGTGGTGTTTTAAAGGGTTATAATGAATAGTAGAATTGCAAGATTAAAATCTTTTCAATATGAGGACCGTGAACTTCCTAATGAATTGTCTGAAAGATTAGCTAATATTGCATATGAAATGTTTACTACACCACCAAAATATGTTGATTTAAGCACAGATAGTGGTATTTGTATGTCAATTAGAAAAGGTGATAAATATGCTGATATAGAATGCTTTAATGATGGGCAGATTTTGACAGCGACATGTTCTGATGGAAAATTACCAGAGATTTTGTCTTGGTCAGAATCAACTATTTCAGACGCTATCAAAATGATTGAAGGGTTTTGCTATGAATAAGGTTATTGCACTTGCTTTAGTTTTGGGTATTTTTGTTGGTATGTTGATTGTGGCTTCTATTACTGCTCCAACAATTGAAATACCAGATAAATCAAATGCTGGAATGATCGCTGTTAATAAACTAGGTGAAATAGCTATAGTAGATTGTGAATGGTCACATGGTATATGGGTTACATTGCAAAATAATAAGCATGCTGTTTGGCAAAAGTACCAAATTAAAGAATTGAGAGATAAATGATAAATATAGCTGAATTCCTTGATTGGCTTCAATCAGTTTCAATTCTTACAGTAATTGTATTGTTTGGTATATTTATAGGATATTTATGGCGTGATGAACAAATTAGGCATAATGGGGCAAAAATCAATCATGAGCAAAAGCGCGACAAGTGATGAATTAATAAAATCGGTACTCGAGTATCAACCCGACGCCGGAAGTGGTGATGAATCAAAATGTCTAATATCATGGATTAATACATTATCTAAAGCATTTGTAGATGGTAATGGCTATTCATTATCACATGGTGCAGTAAGTGCACTATTACACACATTAATATGTGCTAAATTACGCACAGAACGATTGGTGCGAGAAAGAGATAATGTTTTATCGACATAGTAATATTACTTGTCAATCGTTAGATAAAGTATTACCGATAGTCAATGATAATAAATTAAGTGATGTATTCTGTGCTATTATTGATATGTTAAATTTTTCATTTGACGGTAAATATTATACATATAAGAATATCAAATTTTCAATACTTATTAGTGCTACATATTTATATATATCTCCAATAAATTTAGAGCGTAAGTATAATAGTGATCCACCTAGTCCTAATGGACAGCTTGTAATATCTATAAATGATACATATGTAGCATTTATGCATAATAATGCACGCATAATATTAAATGATATTGATATTAATAATAAAGTACAAATGGAATTTTCTAGATTGATCGACAGAGTTACGGCGCATTATAATGTAATTTTTGAAAAATGATTTTATGAATTTAAACTATGATAAATCTTTAATTAGGAAAATAAAATGGCTAAAATTATTAGTGAATTGCTAGATCAAATTCATTATTATTATATGGATCCTAAAAATAGAATAATATATTTGCATTCAGAATTAGATTCTGAAGAAGCTGGTGTTGATTTTAGAATGGCTGCAACGTTTGTTAAGAATTTAGATTATTTAAATTCAATATCTAATAATGATATAACAGTTAAAATGATGAGTTTTGGTGGGTGCTGGAATTATGGAATGGCGATATTTGATGCTATAAAGAATTCTCAATCTAATGTTAATTTTATATCATCGGCTCATTCTAGATCGATGAGTTCAATAATACCACAAGCAGCCGCATATAGGCAAATTACTAAATATTGTGATTTTATGGTACATTATGGTACGTACGCTGATAGTGGTGACTTTAGACAAGTTATTAATGGTGCTAAATTTTATGAGAAAGCGAATGATATAATGCTTGATATTTATGCAAACAGATGCGTAAATGGCGAATTTGCTAAAGAAAATAATATGAATGTTAAAAAAATGAATGCTTTCATAAAAGACAAAATCGATAAATTAACTGATTGGTGGATGACATCAGAAGAAGCTGTATATTATGGTTTTATGGATGAAGTTATTTAACAAAAACACGTGCGTTGCAACATTGTTATATGATTGACTATGTTTTTTATACGCAACCTGATGCCTTAACATCATATATTTATATTAAATATAGTAAAAAATACGTACCACAATTTGTTACTTGGGACAAATTGCGTCAAAGATGGTGTCACAAACATAGACGCGAATTAGTAAAACTTAATGATGTAAATAGTATCATTTTAAATGATATTATAAATTCTGGGTGGTATGTTGGAAGTGCAACTTATAGACATACACATTTTTTTGGAGAATCTTGGTTAGATATTCAAATAGTCAAAAGAAGAAGATATATTAAAATTTCACTTTCACCCGATACTATAAAATTGACATGTTATAGGTATTATTACATTAATGGTTTAAAAGCATCGTATACTAAAGTAGTTAAATTATCTGATTATCAAAATATTACCGCTTACTTTTAGATAGTCTATTAAAAGCTTCATGTGTTTGTACTTCTCTGTGGTTTAATACTGGGCCAAGTGTTAAAAATTGATTAAATATATCGGGTGTCATTGATATATTGTAATTAGCCATTTCTATAGCTGCTTTTTGTGTTTTGCCAGAACCTAATAAACCGCCTGTTTGCGTATGATGTACTCTGTATTCTTTTGGTTTTGGAAATGTGTATATGAATGCTTCTATATCTCTATCAAGTATTATTGGTGATCCATTAACTTTAAATCTTACGAAATCCCATAGAGGCCCGCCTAATCGGAATGGTTCATAAAATTGGCATATAGCCCATTGTTCTGTGAGTTGTTTCATTTACGTCTCTTGCCGGATGTTAAAGCTTTGTTAATATATAGATTAATTTCTGTTTCATATAAGTTGTCGTAGCAAATATTACGTGGACATAGAACATAGTCTCAGGACTATAACTGTGGAAGAATTAATCGCATTGCAAGGTAAAGGATATTGGTATCTTGCTACGCCATACACAAAATGGGAATGCGGCTTAAATTCAGCATTTGAACATGCATGCAACATAGCCGCTGAACTATTAAAAAATGGCATAAATATTTATTCCCCAATAGTCCATGGTCATTTATTATCAACATATGGCGATATTAACCCAATAGATCATGATATATGGATGAAAATAGATGCTCCTATGGTGTATTCATCAGTCGGCATGATAGTTGTGAAAATGCCAGGATGGGATGAAAGTAAAGGTATAAAACACGAAATAATCGAATTTAAAAACTCACACAAACCAATAAAATACTTAGAATGGCCTATTTTAATAGAATAAAGGAAAAGTAATGGTAACAAAACGCAAAGTGATTAAACCACAATCGAAATCAGTTGATTTTTCGTGGAGTAGAATATCGCCTGGTGTGACAGTCATAAACGTGCCATTCACTAAATCGCCAGAGTGGGCGCAGTCATTTTTGTTATGTTCAGATAGACATTGGGATAATCCGCACTCTAACTGGACAATGCAAAAAGAACATCTAGACGAAGCTAGAATGAGAAGAGCTGGCGTTATAGAAAACGGCGATATGTTTTGTGCGATGCAAGGAAAATATGACAGAAGATCTGATAAATCAAGCGTAAGAGCAGAACACCAATACGGTGACTATTTAGATCGTTTAGTAGAAACAGCAGTTGACTGGTGGCAACCATGGAAAGATTTATTTATATTATGTGGTGAAGGAAATCACGAAGCATCAATTAAAGATAGACACGAAACTGATTTAATCCAAAGATTTTGTGCATTATTAAATGCTAATGGAGCCAATGTTGTATCGGGGGGTTTCGGTGGATTTGTAAGATTTAGATTTGCACAATCATTGAATACTGGTAATTTAGGTATGGGTCAAACTGTTACTTTGCATTATGATCATGGATATGGTGGTGGTGGGCCAGTAACGCATGATGCTATCCAACATCAGAGGCGGCAAGTTTATTTGCCAGATGCAGAAATCATATGGTCTGGTCATACTCATGATAGTTGGACTAAAATAATAGCTCGTAAGCGTATAAGCGCAAAAGATGTAGTGTATCATGATGAAGTATTGCATTTAAAAACATCAACATATAAAGATGACTATGGTGCTGGCGAAGGTGGATGGCATGCAAGGACTGGTAAACCACCTAAGATACTTGGCGCATATTGGCTGAATTTTAAATGGAATAGTCGTAAAGAGCGTATCGTATTTGATGTCGAACGGGCATCATGAGTTATTTATGAGTTATTTATACCCAACTAATTTAATAAAATTTTGCCCAATGTGCGGAAGTCAAGTTTCGCATATAGGCAATGGTAATATGATTTGTGAAAAAGACCCAGTATTCCACAAATTTTCCCGTCCTCACTCTTGATCTGGCAGTGCTATGCTTGGTCCAGCGGACTACTCAGCACATCTTGACGCTTGGGCAGTTCAAGTTGCCGCAAGATTCCCCAAGAAGGTCGTGAAGCGGCATCTTCAGGCAATCTTGGCTCGAACGGTCTCTGCTTCCGCGCGCGCGGTAATCAATGAACTGGTCGATAGTCCGACTGGTTCGTCCGCGTCGAGGTCACGAGCAAAGTTGCTGCGGAAACAAGCGAAGTCGAAAGGCGTGGCTAAAAAGCCGGTAAGCGAGAAATTGCTTACTTTTGATCCGGAATCCGAGCTTCGATAGGCCGCAATCGCACCATCTGCACCTGCCGCACGACGATCACGTCAGCCTGCAGTTCCTGGCGATATGTCCGCTCGCCCACGACCGCAAGCTGTCGGCCGACCAGCGGAGCCAGGTCGAGTCCCTGGTTATTTTACCACATAAAGTGAAACCGGAACACATATCATGCTCAGTGACATTATGTGCCCGAAATGCGAACCAATCAAAAGAAAAAACGGGCAGATAATAGGTGTACGATTAGAAATCACGGAACGTAATTACTCTGGGACTAGCATCGATATTGCCGATTGCCCAAATTGTAATAGAATATTTAGTATTTCATATAAAGTAGATGAGATATTACACCTTAAAGATTTCGGTGGCAATGACGACGATTAAATGGTACTATACTTCTAAAATAGAAATATTCAATCTTTTAGCGTTCACATTAGCACATGACGTATATCCAATAATACCAGAATCGGTAATTAAATGGTATGGTATACATACATGTAGTATTATCAATGATATGTATCAAATTATATTAAATATTATAGCAGATGAATTAAAAATTGTATATGATTCTCCTAGATATATACGAGAAATGTCCGATGGTATTGATAAAGTTACTATATTATACTATAATAGCGAAATTCATATTACGTACAGAAATCCTAGTGGGTATAACATAACAATAATTATAGCATATGATAAAGTAAAAATGATGATATCACCATGGTGGACAGGAAACACAGATACTGATATAATTAACTTATTTGATTGTGATTTTGAAAATAAACTTAGAAATCGTATTAAACACATGAATTGGGTGAAATGATGGGCTTATTTTATCATTTTGATTATGTCGCATCATATAGTTCATCATCTATTTTTTATAAAATGGAAGCAGGATATTATAGTATTGATACTAATGAATTTTATGATAATTATACTAATACTAAGATCATATCTGATATGTCCGATATTTTTCATATTATTTTAAATGATATCAAAAACTCAAATTGGCATATAAAATTAGCGAGATATATAGTAAATGACGCACCATATTTAAAACTTATTTTGTTGAAGAAAACTAAAGAAGCCAGATTGATTATAAATGATAAAATTAATATAATAATAAATCATACACCACGTCGCGGTAATCATTTTGTACGCTATAAAATTATTGATCTTAAAGATTATAACGGGATACGTAGTATCATATGAAATTTAATGATAATCAAATTTATGTGATTATTCGTTCGTGGCCAGATAGTAGTATTGTGCGGTTAGCTATTATTGAAGAGATAGATGAAGAATTTTATTATTATTTAAATAATGAATGTAGGCATGTGTTGATTATTGAAGAATGTGGTCATGTTTATAAATGCGCTTTATGTAACAAAATAGTTTAATCCATTTAAATTTATTATAGGAGTTTAAAATGGGTGTAATAATTTCTTTAGTACTATGTTCTATTATTTTTGGATTGATTGGTATAATCGGTGTGTTTTTGGCTATGATGTCTCCTATGATACTTGATTCACCGGGGTCAGAAAATAATAAAATAAAGATTACAACAGTTATCAGCATATTAACTTTTCCATTTGCATGTTTTCTATCTATTATTATATCATGGATATTATTTAATTTTGGATTTGAATATCGAGCGTGCTTAATATTTATAGCACCATTGATAAATTTATTAATATTTGGTTCTATGCTGATTTTACTCGGTTTGTTAGGCAAGAAATAATATGTAATGAGGCAATTTTATAGTACTATTGTTGATAGTTCTGATTTATATGCCACATATGGTAAGGTTGTTGATGCTAATAGTGTTGATATCGTATCGGGAGAAATAATTACATCAGAAATAATAATTAAATTAAATGATATTTATAATGTTATTTTGAATGATATTTACGACAAGTTTACTATAACGTCAATTGACAGTACAAAATGTGGTTTATATATCACAATGATCTATAATGATCACGCGATATATATTGATATAGATAGCGATAGTATAATATTCAATTGTGGAGAATCGAGATGTAGATATGATCATTATGACAATGATGATATATGTTGTTCATTTACTGAATACTCACCAGAGTATTTTTTAAAATTGATTATGGAGTACACATCGTGAAACAGTATTATACATATTCTGGATTAATATATGATGATCAATTAAGGGAAATATTATCAAACCGTATACTTGACTTTTCGCCTGTGCATACTTCTTCAGCCACGTCTAGTGACTTACTTATATCAATGACGTCGTCATATCATTATACAGCGTCATCTAAAACAATAAACAGTACTATTGTATTACATTGGTCGATATGCCCACTGCATAATGCTATATTAAATGATCTAATCGCAAATTATAAAATTAATAAGATTTTATATACATACGATTCACAAATACATGTTAATATTGCATCTAATGAATTTTTAGTATTTTCTAATAAGTCATTTAGTGTTCGTGGTATAAAGTATTCATATTTTGATTACTCAATAGAGTATATTAATTCACTTATCAAAGACCAGAAAGTTAACGGTTAACTCGTTTTTTGTGAAAGTATCAAATGTTACACAGTTTAGGGCATTCGACGTTTTCAGTAGATGATTTCATCGATATTTGCAAAACTGCAAATATCGATGTTATAATTGATACACGTAGCCATCCTGGTTCTAAAAATTACCCGCATTTTAATAAAGAGTGTATGAGAGCATGGCTTACTGAAGCTGGCATAGAATATCAATGGTGGCCATACCTTGGCGGATGGAATAACCATCATGCTAGTTTGTCAGATAACACAATCAAGTTATTTAAGGAGCGATATGATGTTGATATTGAAATTTATACAAATAATGCGTTTCCAAAGCAACGGATAGCTAAAAAGAGACCATTGACTGATGAATTTGGTTGGACAAATTATGGATTTCATGATTATCAGCATTATATGCAATTACCAGAATTTATGGATAGTGTAAGTGATTTGATTAACTTATCAAAAGATGGCCGTAATTATGCTATGATATGTTGTGAAGCATGTTGGACTAGATGTCATAGATCAATGATAGCTGATTATCTTAATAAATTGGGGCATGAAGTATATCATATCATTCCTAGATTTAGAAAAATTAAACTTCCACGCACTGTGGTTAAATTGACACCGCATAGTCAAGTTATTAATGATAGGTTGAAGCGATATCATAAGGATATCATTTTGGCGTGGGATGAACACGAAGAATCAGGATGCAAATCTTAATTCAATTGTGAACTTCAAAGCTGTATTTTGTGTCTTTCTTTTAAGGCAAACGAAATGATTACGTTAAACGGTATTGATGTTACTCCTACACATTTTCCTGATGGTACGCAGCAAGTATGGAAATTGCCAGATGATGCAATATACACAGCCAGTGGTCCGCATGAAATATATTGGCGATTCGACACAGAAATCGAATTAGTCACAATTATGCAGCTTATGACATTGATAGGTAACAATGTCAACTTAACAATACCATATTTGCCGTATGGTCGACAAGATAAAAATGTTAATAATAAACACACATTCGCATTACACACATTTATAGATTGGTTATCGTATTTAAATTTCAAATCAATAAGAGTTTTTGATCCGCATAGCTCTGAATTACTTAATACTATCGTTGGTACTGTAATTAATATTGATATGCCTGATATTGATTATTTAGCATGTGATTTTGATTGCGTATGCTTCCCAGATGCTGGTGCCGCAAACAGATATACAACTAATAAGCCAATTTTGATTGGTGAAAAAGTAAGGGATCAATCGACCGGTTATATCACTCATTACGAAATTAAATATCATGATCATGTTAAGAGTGGTGCTGAAATATTAGTTATCGATGATATATGTGATGGTGGCGCGACATTTAATATTTTGGGTAAATGTTTAGAATTGTATAATTTTATGCCATCATTGTATATATCGCATGGCGTATTTTCTCGAGGATCAGAAGGTATCAGAGATTTAAAGAAATATTATAAACGCATTATAACAACTGACAGTGTTAGTGGTGTGAGTGACTATTCTCAGGTGGAGGTGATTCCGTGTTTCCAGTAAATCCTATGTTTCTTATTGATTTTTACAAGGCAGATCATAGATCGCAGTACCCAAGAGGTACGCGTGAAGTGTACTCAAATTTTACTGCCCGTAAAAGCCGTATCGATGGCGTCGATAAAGTTGTATTTTTTGGATTACAATATGTTATCAAAGAATACTTAATATCGCAATTTAATGACAACTTTTTCGGCAGAGATGTTGACGAAGTTTGTGATGAATATAAACAATTAATGGAAGAGTCGTTAGGTATAGTGTTCGATGTTCAGCATGTTCGAGATTTGCATAATCTTGGATATCTTCCATTAGAAATAAAAGCGCTGAGTGAAGGATCTGTCGTTCCTTTACAAGTGCCGTTGATGACAATCAAAAACACAATACCTGAATTCTACTGGCTTACCAATTACTTTGAAACTTTAATTAGTTGCGAAGTATGGAAACCCGGCAATTCAGCAACTATGGCACATGAATTCAGAAAAGTGTTTGATGCATACGCCAAACTAACTGGTGGAAATGCAGATTTCGTTGATTTCCAAGGTCATGATTTTTCATTTCGTGGTATGAGTGGTGTTGCTGATGCTTGTGTATCAGGGGCGGCACATTTATTGTCATTCAAGGGTACAGATACAGTACCAGCTATCAAATTTTTGAAGCATTATTACAATGCTACTGGATTTGTTGGTGGCTCTGTACCAGCGACAGAACATAGTGTAATGTGCGCTGATGATGAATTCGAAACAGTTAAGAGGCTCTTAACTGTTACGTATCCAACTGGTATTTTGTCAGTTGTTGCTGATTCATATGATTTTTGGCGATTCGTCACTGAATTCTTGCCAAGTATTAAAGATATTATTATGAATAGAAATGGTAAATTAGTGATTAGGCCAGATAGCGGTACGCCACATAAAATAATTTGTGGTGATAAGAATGCTGAATCTGAGCCAGAGCGGAAGGGATTAGTTCGATGCCTTGATGAAATATTCGGTAGCAATCGTAATGATGCCGGATATATTGAGGTTGACGGACATGTTGGTGCTATATATGGTGATTCAATCGACCTTAAAGAGCAAAAATTGATATTGCAAGGGTTGGTTGATCAGCATTACTGTTCATCTAACGTTGTTCTTGGAATTGGTAGTTATACTTATCAATTCGCCACCAGAGACACGTTTGGGTATGTTTGTAAAGCGACTAACATAGATATCAATGGTGAATCTAAAGCTATATTTAAATCACCCAAAACTGGTTCTTGGAAAAAGTCACACAAGGGATTGATGAGAGTCGATGAAGATTTTTCAGTAATACAAAACGCCACTAAAGAACAAGAAGCTGGTGGTATGTTAATTCCTGTTTATCGAAACGGGAAGTTACTGATCGACCAAGATTTTGATGTGATTAGAAGCACTTTAAGTAGGTATAGAAATGGATGATTTTGTTTGTTTTAGTTAACATGATTCTTTTGTCGGGCAACACATAATGTGTTGCCCGACTTTTTGGTATTATCATGTATTATTATAATAAAGCACATAATGTATCTTATGTTTATAAATTGGTTGATAATAAATATATTAATATTATGACTAACGAGCAATGTAATGATACAATTGAATTCACGCCGATATGGGAAATGTATTCATTAATTATAAGTGATATACTGTCTTTGCGAGTGGTATATGAATGTTATCATAAAAATGGTCATCCAATGAGAACTCTTAGAACTAATGGTTTTAATGAATATGTTTTTGTAAAAGTTAAAAAGTATAATATTCATATTGAATATGATCGTATCATACTTCTTATAAATCGAAATGAATCAAGTGAATGTGGTAAACGTTGTTATTATAATGACTATTCGTTTGAATGGCTTAAATCAGTATTGAATACTGATATGCCAATGGAGTTCATATGATACAATATTACACACGAGCCAATGGTGTAGACAATGATATATTTATTATTAAACCAAACGGCAAATATAAACCATTATTTAATAGTGGTAAACGCCATTCATATCAATATGAGCCATTTAGTCAATTTACAAATATTGTTATTAATGACATAATAATGATTGAACCACGTTATGTGCAACATTATATTGTGTATAATAATCCAACCAACGGTCGTATGTTTGAAGTCACAACTAAATATGGTACAGAATTTATTGTTGTGGTTGAAAACATAACTATAATTTTAACAGATATATCACAAAGATTTAAGAAAATAACTATTCCAATCGCTGAATACAACGATGATATTATTAGAAAATATTCTAATGAGTTAATAAGATTTCATAAATATATGAAACGATGTATTAAAGAGTACACCCCATTGGCCGATATTGGCATCAAAATGAATGAGTGGAACTGTGTCAAATCATGAATTAAATGATGATGACTTTGAACCGACTGATATGGTTCAAGAATTAATAAACGAATCGCATGTGTTCGTTGGTACTAGTGAAGTATATCCTGAATTACCAACTAACGAATCAAGTATAGCATTATATGTGCTATGCAGTGACACATTTGCATATGCATGTGCCGATGCTGAATATATTCCATATGTAGAACTTAAAAACGTATGGTTAGCATCACGATCAAAATGGGGCACAACAATATGGTGTTGTAAACGTCGCAAAATGCAACCAATACCATGTGTAAAAAAGAATATGCTTGCCGATGGCCAATGGCCAATTGAACTAGAACTGCTTCCTAAACACCCGTTGGATAAATCATGAGATACGCAGCTGATATTTCAGAATCTGAATTACTAACGAAATTAGATGACGCATTAGTCAATAACACTTTCGATAGACATACACTTAACTCAATAGGTAAAATAGGAAATGATATAAGTAAAGTCAGTTTCGACTTTGAAAATTATGAATATAATGCACCATACAGTGCTAGCCACAGTAAAATTGTTGGACCTAAAAGATTTGGTAATTTATCTGTTATTGGTGTAGTGGCCGGTGGTGATTGGGAATATCCAGTACATTTTTTCATATATTTAGACAAAAATGGTAAAACATTACGTGCTTATATTCCACGCAATGGAAATCCATGGAATAAAACAAATAAATCAGCATTTGGTAATGACGATGAATCAGATAAGAAAGAAATAGAAAGATTAACAAATAAAAAGTATGATAATGATTACTTTGATATAGACGATGCTGAAATAGCATTTGACCAATCAAGAATTATCGCTGACTTAGTTAAAAGGGTTATCGTTAATGGATAGTAAAATGATACTTGATACATTTAAAGCTAAATATCGTGGTCAGCTTCAATTGTTTGAAGATTATGATCTTATGCTTAGAAATATACTATTCGAACGTGTTAATAATGCTTTTGATGTTGAAGCATTAATTCATTGGTGGATGGTAGTGTACATTCCAAATGAGTCAATACCGAAAGATGTTTTTAGATCATGGAATTGTTTACATAGGTATTTTAAATATACTTATAAATCTGGTTACAACCCAAAGACTAATCAATCATCTATACAATTAATGTGTTTTAGAAGACATCAGACACAACCACAAGCAGATGAGTTAAAATTGTGGATACCGTACATCAAACCATATAATGATTGTAAAACAATACCACTTTTTGAACACACATTAAGTGAGTATGAATCGTATAGAATTGATGTTTATGATGATATTATAAAATTGATAGCTAGTAGAGGCTACCGTGAATCAACTATAATGTCGTCTTCTGATATTTATGAAGTTGTTAATTATGTCAGACAATATTATTGGTATAATGATGAAGATGAAAAGATATAATATGAAAATATCATTAATTAATGAATCACATGATTTACGTAAACGATTGGTGGTATTAAGACCATCAATGGTTAGTGCTGCCCAATTAATATATGATGAATGGGATGAAGAAGAGGGTGGTATTTGTGATATGATATCGTCTGCTTTTGCTGATATCATGAGTCAAAATGGTATAGAATCAACTGAAGGCGGGCATGAAGGTGATGACCATTCATATATGATTGCGTATGATGACGACGAATCGTATGCTGTTGATATTGATCATACTATGTATGAAATTGGTGGTGGATATAGTTGGACAAAGATACCTAATGTTGTTTTTGATGTTGATGATATTATAATTAGTAGAGTGTATAGGCCAGATTGGATATGAATGGATGACATAGAACAAATAATTATCGATGATGTAATATTAATTTCTAAACAGTTTAAATTAACAGTCAAAATTTCACATGATTATGATAATTATCTAATAATTCACATTGGTAAAAATATATGGTACTCTTCAGAGATATCATTATTGGAAATTAAATGTCATAAATATATTCCTTCATGCGAAATTATACATATTATTGGTGTAATGTCACATTCATTGTCATATCATTCGTATTTTAAAATCAATTATATTGATTATCAATATAATGTGCTGTATAGGATTATTAAAGATACGTATGCTTTTAAGTGGAATAGAATTCATACGTGGTTTTAAGTAAAATGTAACGCTTGAACTTTTACGCAAAAATATGTAAAGTGATGTTTTGGGGTTCGAAATGTCGGCAGAAGCGATTAAAAAATGGCGTAAAAAGTTTAAAATGATAATTGTTGAATCATTTGGTGGTCTTTGTGGGATTTGTAGTTATAATAAATGTAATGGCGCTTTGGAATTGCATCATTTAGATCCAAATGATAAAGATTTTGCATTTGGGAAATTATTAAAGAATGCTAGAGCATGGGATAAGATATTGATTGAATTAAGAAAATGTGTTATGCTTTGCGCAAATTGCCATAGGGAAGTTCATGCTGGGATCACTAAAATCCCAGATAATATTAATAAATTTAATGAAGAATACGCTAACTGGCCTTATATAGAAAAAAGAATTGATAAGTGTCCTATCTGCGGAGATCCTAAATCTTTTTATAATGTGACGTGTTCTTATAAATGCGCCGCAAAAAAAGCAAATAAAATCGATTGGCCTAATAATTTACCAGAACTTCTAGAGCGATATTCATATTGTGAAGTTGGTAGGATGTTTGGCGTTACTGATAATGCTGTTCGGAAAAGAATGAAAAATCATCACAGGTAGGTCCGAATCCTACCGTGGGAGCTATTCAAATATATTGTATTTGGTAATTGGAAATCACAATGAAATTATATATGATATGTGAAAGCGATATACAAGAAGTTAGTAGTGTGATAGTATTAAAAGCAACACAAGATGGCCCACAAGTATTATTGGTTCGTAGGAAGCGAGCGCCAGGGATAGGTGAATGGGATGTGCCTGGAGGACATCTAAAGAAAGGCGAAGACAAATTACACGCAGCTATACGAGAAGTAAATGAAGAAACAGGATTAGAATGTGATCCAGAATTTATATGTAATGGATCACCAATTGAAGGTCGATGCCATAAACAATATCTATATGGTTGCGTTGTTCCAGATGATGCTAAAATTAAAATAGGATCTGATGCTTCACAATATAGATGGTTTAATTTATCTAAAATGCCAACTATAGCATTTTCACAAAATTCAATAGTTACTAAAATAGCTAAAGATATTCTTGGTGAATCAATTATAAGACCACGAATATTAAATGAATCTGCCGATAAAGGTGTATTAATTGTATTTGAGGGTGTGGATGGCGCTGGTAAAAGTACACAAACTAGTAATTTATGTAAAAAATTGAAAAATGAATCTATTTCATTTATTAACACATGTTGGAATAGTTCAAAACCTATACACCCAGCTATTAAAAAATTAAAAAATAAAAAAGAAATGTATCCGATACTATTCACTTTAATGCACTCTGCTGATTTATGGTATAGATATTTAACTGAAATAGAACCTGCTCTACAAGAAGGTAAAGTGGTTGTGTGTGATAGGTATTATTATACTAGTCATGCGAGAGATGAATTAAGAGGTGTTAGTAGAAAATTAATAAGCGATATTTATAAAGGCATACGTAAACCTAACATAATATTTCACTGTTATGCACCAGTTAAAACTGTAATGAGAAGAGTGACTAATAGAAAAGAGCATAGTTATTATGGCAACGGGGAAGATTTAAAATTAAGTAGAAGTCCTAATAAAAATTTAGAGTTATATACTGATAAATTGGATGCTAAATATTGTGAATTATTACCAAAAGAAAAAGGTTACGTGAAGTTAGATATGTCTGGTGATATCGATGATATATCTGAAATGGTTTGGGAACATGTTAAAAATAAAGTGATTTAACGAATTTTTAAAAGTTAGCAATGACAATATATGAATCAATGTGCCAGAATAAGTGATCGATTTTATATATCTAATAAGAGTATTTATATTAAATGTATATGCGGTGGCTTCCATTTATTAAAAAGTAATTATTATATGAGTGACTATCATAGTGATATTCTAACGGCGTATGATATATTGCCAGATATTGAGACTATAATATTGAATGATTTATTAACGTATTTTGCAGTTAGTAATAGATCATATATAGTATATGCAAAATATGATGGCCATGGTATGATGATTATTTATAGAAAGAGTGAGTTTGAAATTAAAGTTACTGTTGATAATAGAATTTTGTGTGTGAATAACATGTATTCACTTAAAGGCGAATTTCAATCGATTAACATTGTTGATTACACTTTTGGTGTGTTACGTGGAATGTTGATGTCTTATGCATGTTTCTCTGAGTAATTAGTAAAAGCGATCCGGTTGGATGAGGAACCGGCTTTGTACCCCGGTGGATCGTGATGATCTTGCAGGTTCGAATCCTGCCGTTTTTACTGGTTTTTCTATGGCTCTAAACAAGATGCTTGGATGATCCCATTTGATAAAATTAATGCTAAGAGTGAAGTATCAATGGAAGGATATGATGAGTATTATATTGGGTAATGCGTGAATAAATTCGGAGTCTTGGCAGAGTGGTTAAATGCAGCGGTCTTGAAAACCGCCATGCCGTAAGGTATCAAGGGTTCGAATCCCTTAGACTCCGCTTTTGAAAGGCACACGAATGGATTTTACTATCAATAGGGATATTGGCCAATTACACCCAGAAGAAAGAAAACTATTATATGACACAGTAATATCAATGAAACCATCTGTGCTAGTCGAAATAGGCACATGGAAAGGAATGGGTAGTACGTACTACACATCTTCAGCATTAAAATCAAATAATAGAGGTTTATTACACACATTCGAAATAAATCCAGAATTCAGAGATGAAGCTATTGGACATTTACGAGCTGCTGGCGTAATAGAATATGTAAGATCATATCTTGGTGATTTTTTAACTGAATTTCCTAAATTAAATATTAATATTATAGATTTTGCATTTATAGATGGGCCAGAAGACGGAGATTATACATTACGCGCTTTTAACTGCTTAAATAATATGATGCGGTCAAAATCATGCATAATTATGCATGATTGGAAATCAGAAAAATGTAGGTGTATGAGAGAGATATTAAATACACAATGCGGATGGACTATCGATACTATATTAGATTCAGAAGTAGGAATTTGTAAGATAATCAAGCAATGACTCATAAAAAATTACCAGTGATACTTGATCATATTAAAAATAAAACATGGAAAGTATCAATACAACGATTCGATTTCTTTTACGATAAACACAAGACCAATCACTGGTTTATGTTTCAATATGCCAGAGCATTATATAAAATTGATAATCCGACAGCATCACTTATAGCATTAGAAGCGATCAAATTAGCACCTAATTGTCCAGAATGTGTATTACACGCTAGCAATATACTATTTAAATCTCATGATTCTATTGAATTATTGAATCAGTTTATTAAAAATGATCAAATTACTATTATGAATAATCAGTGTTGTGAAGGTATTGGTTGGGCAAGATCTGTTCATAATGATTGCTTATTTGTTGCTGCAAAATATTACCATCATCATGGTAACGACGATAGTGCCAGGAGATATATTGATTTACATATATCTGGCAGAACTAGAGGTCGTAAAAGTGCTTTCGATAGGAAAGAAATCGAAGAATTGAAGAGAAATTTAACAGATAAATTAATTGATGGAAGTGAGTATTTTAGATATTAAATTTTTGATCTGATCTGAAAAATCATCTAATATAGAAAATTCCATGTATTCATATGATGCTTGCGCATCATTTTGGCAAACATTACAACGTATCGATACAGTATTTTTATATGTTAGAATTGTGAATAGTACTGATTTTTTATTTGTGAATAGTTTGAATTGTGCACAATTATGAACATCCATAATATTTTCTAATTCATAAGTATCAAAGTTAGTTATAATTTCATGACTTAGTGATTCAATTATTACGTTTTTGGTATGGGTCGCTCTGGTTTGTTGCATAATTACTTTCCAACCTGATGTGTATTTGCTGCTTCAACGTAGTTTTTTCAATGTGAATGCTATGGAGAAAATTTGATGTCTGCTGATGTTACTGTTGCGGCTGATGAAAATACTATTAATCGTGTCGTTGAATTGTTTTATGGTAATTCAAGATTTAATAGGGTGTCTTTTACGACTATTATGAAAGCTTTATCGCCATCGAGTAGAAGAATCATTGTCGATAAAATAGGTCATCATATTAATGGGTCATGGTTTACATCGTCGCTTATACGCACTAATAAAACATTAGAAGAATTTATTAATAGTGATTTCAATATCACTAAACATCATGCTATGATAGTGAATACTATATTAACCGGGAATACTAAGAGACGCAGCCATAATACGACGAGATCACGTTCGAAAAAGCCTAGAATTTCTATAATATCCAGTGAATCGTGTACGACTAGCGGCCTAACGAAATTTACGATCAGAGACGATATTTGCAAGAATCTGGTTGAGATTGCCGATGCGATTGGGACAGACCCGCAGAGTTTAGTCAATGAAGCTGTTGCGGTCTACCTAACCATCATCAGGAAATAAGTACTTCAAGTATTGGGATGTTATGATTAGTAGTATCGAGAAGATGATTAGAATGTTGACGTCTCCAAGATCTGGGGAGCGTCGATTCTTCACTCGAGAATTACGAGAAGCCGACAGAGATACCCGCATCCAATTAGTTAAGGAATTGAAATTACGTGGAATAGATATTAATAAAACATGGTTTTATGATGCTGCTGTGAAGCGAATGGGAGTAACTGGTGATCTTGCTGTGGCATTGGTCACTTTGAATATTCCATTTAAAAAAGATGATACTCATACGCATACGCATACGCATACGCAAACGCAAACGCAAATAAAGAAGCGAAAATTAACTAGAGTTGTGTGGACTGATCAAGAAAAAAATATTTTGGCTGAACGTATATGGCGCGAACGTGTTAATAATCCTGATGCGTCAATCGCAGAATTGGCTAATATGTCTATGCAAGTGTTGCCACCTAATAGGCAACGAAAATTATGTGGCACTGCACAAGTGCGTGAATTATGTAAATTGATTTCAAAAATCGATAATAAAATGTTAACGAGTATCTCTTCGTTACAAGATAAAATCGTCAAAATAAAAGAATTAGAGCAAAATGTCGAAGCAATGGAAGAATTGCTTGATCAATGTAAACCACAAGCAATGGTAGCCACTTTACCAAACAATGAAGTTGTCGCGGCTATCGCAGATAGATTTTCAGATGTTGCTTTTTTGAAAATCCTTACCAGTGCTATGCCAGTTGATATGTTGGCTGAAGTGTTTCCTGTTAGTGTTTTGAGCACAGCATATTTGACTGCTGTTCAACGCGCAGCCAATGCTAATGCTAATCCAAATACGGCCACTAATAATTCAAATATTGTTAAGCCTGTTGTAAAGCATGAAAGTAGAAAATTACGGATTGCTATCGTTGGGCTTATTAATAGTCAAATAGAAAAATTAAAAGGTAAATTTTCTGATTTGGTTATTCAGGGATTTGAGAAGAATAATTTAAGTGGTATGTCATCGAATGATGTATTGTTCATAGCATCGTCATTCACGCCAGTCAGTATTCAAAATGCTGCTAAAAATGCTATGGGGTCTAAGCCAGTTATTGCGGTTACTGGTAGTACAGTTAGTTTAGCCGATGCGATTGAGAATTTTGCTTTAACAAATCGATAATAGAGGTATAATACAGAATTTATGATTTCGGTTTTCCGCCGTAAAATATTTTAGAGTCCTTTAAGTCATTTAAAAGGATATAAAGTGGCACGACGGAAAAGAGAGACTCATTCTGACCAATCACCTACTCTAACACAGAACGACAGAAAACTTAAATGTTTGACTCCCGGACAGCGAAATTATCTAGAAAATCTACAAAATAATATTGTAACGTTATGCGCTGGAGCACCTGGGACTGGTAAAACATGGATGGCAGTAGGATATGCCGTCGAATTATTACTTCAAAATAAAATTCAAAAAATAGTAATATCTAGACCAATTGTCAGTACCGGCGAACATTTGGGATATTTGCCGGGCACCGCAGAAGATAAAGCATCACCATATATGCAACCATTATATGATGCATTTTCATCATTCTTAACGAAAGATGAATATACCAGATATAAAGGAATGATAGAAATGGTGCCGTTAGCATATATGAGAGGTAGAACATTTAAAAATGCATTCATAATTGGAGATGAATTCCAGAATGCATCTATTATGCAATGTAAAATGTTTGTTTCAAGAATGGGTGATAATAGTAAATTAGTGATGTGTGGTGACACTAAACAAAGCGATATTAGAGAAAAATGTGGTTTAACATATTGTATTGAAAAATTAGCTGGTCTTGATGGTGTCGGTATCGCTATGCTTACACAAAAAGATGTTGTTAGAAGTGGCATTGTTCAACGTATGATTGAACGATTAGGTTACGAATAAGTAACATTAGAGGTTTCATGACGTTATTTATGCATATAGCGTTTAAAATGAGTATGGTAATTATACCAGCGGCGGCGGTATTATATATATTCCATAAACGTGGCTAATATGTTTGCGATAAATATATGGTATGGGCAGACGTTATTATAAATGGATGATGTCTGACGATCCTGTGATGAACAGGATTCCTGGATTTGTGTTTTTATCTTTGAAAGATGCGATAAAATATCAATATGAATATGATGATTGGATTTATAATTCAAATATTAAAAATTTATACACTTTTGTTGGTGTGAATCCAATACCAATTAAGCAAATGCTAGTATCAAAATTTGGACATCGTACGCCATCATATAATGTTACTAGTTTAAACAATCTTGAATTAAGCAATGCATTATATTATTTTAGTACTAAACCAAGTGATTGGTTTACGTTTACCGAAGGCGAAAAAGATATAGAATTAATGCTATCAATAGGACGTACAGTTGGTTGTATTAAACCAGTAGATATTCACGTTCAATATGTATACGATATAGAAGCATTATATTGTTTACCGATTAAAATGATTAAAGTTACGCATCAAAATATTATAGCTAAATATTTAGATTAAGTGGCTGAGTTTATATCGCCGGCATGATATGTTACTATTATGTATTGGCTTAAATGTCCTAAAATATAATTATCGGTGGCTTCTGCCGCAATATATGATTCTAGTGTTGGCCAATTTGCTGAATTTGCTATGGTCGCATCTGGTTTGATTAAGTGCTTCATTTCTGATGTAGCACGTATATCATTGAATGATGAATTATTTTTATCGATACGGACACCTGCGGCATCCACATTTTGAATCATTATTGTTGCGACATGTGATCTGACGGCCATTTTATATCTCCTTATTATATATTTACTTTCCGTTGAATTTGTATTTTCTGTTAAGGAGACATTATGAATTTCTTTATTGAAGCTGACGAACACAATAAAAAGTTATTAGAATTAGCTAAGTCGAAGCCAGATAAAATAGTTATGTCAACGTTCGGTATATATTGTGGTATTACAAAAACTAATGATGATGTTAGATCATGGGGTTATACGTCCAATACTAGAAATATATTAGACGAAATGATCGATAAATGTAATGATATTACTATATTAATAGGTATATCATGCTATCAAAGTTGTAGAACTGAAAGATGCCGGTATTGTGAAAATAAGTATATTATGCAAACTATACGATATTTAAATCATGTTGATACTTTTAAAAGTATTAAATGGAGATATTCACTTGATATGCATTTAAAGGCATATTTGTTTTATCATGGCAATAATAAATATGGTATTATTGGTGGTCGTAATTTTACAGATTCTGAATGGATTGACTTGACTGTTTCTGTTGACGGAGAGAATTTTGATAAAGTAGAGAAACATGTGATGTTATCGATTGATAAATCATATGAATTAACCCCAGATTCATTATATCATATATGTTTGAAAAGTGGTATTTCTAATAAAACAGTCGATGAGATCATTGAACAGGAATATAAATGAGTTTGACAACATTATTAAGACCATCTACATTAAATGATATTATAGGTCAAGACCATATAGTTGGTAAAGATGGAATTTTGAGGCGGATGATTGATACTAAATATTTTACTAATATATTGTTTTGGGGTCCTCCAGGTGTTGGCAAAACTTCTTTAGCTATCGCTTTGGCCAAAGAAACCAATTCCGATTTGATCGAACTTAACGCCACGGATTCGTCTATTGCCGATTTGAGAAAAGCCGTCGAAAGGGCAAAGAAAAACGGACAGAATGGTATCAAAACATTTGTTTTTGTTGACGAAATAAACCATTGGGCCAAAAATCAACAAAACGTATTGTTACCGGTGATCGAAGACGGTACGATTGTTTTATTCGGTGCTATGGTTGAGAAACCAAAATTTGTTGTTAATAGTGCTGTGATATCTAGATGTTTAGTTGTTGAAGTTAAACCATTTAGTAAAGATGATCTTGCAAAATTGATTATCAGAGCTATCAAATACTATAAATCGATTGGTAAAGATACAAATATTACCGGTGAAGCGGCTAAGAGGCTTATTAATAGATGCAGCGGTGATGCTAGGAAATTGTTATTATCTATTGAAGCGGCTGTTGAATTGTTTGCGATTAATGGTGATATCACTGAGTATCATATCGATAGTGTAATTCCAGATAAGCATATTGTGTTTGATAAGTCAGGTAATGAGCATTATGATTATGCGTCTGCTTATCAAACATGTATTCAAAATTCTGATGATGATGGCGCTATTTATTGGTTAGCTCAATGGTTGGTTTCTGGTGAAGATCCTGCTTACATTTGTAGGCGTATGATGGTGTCTGCTTTTGAAGATGCTGCACATAATTTATTACTTCCGTCTGTTGTAATGTCTGCTCATTATATGACTGAAAGAGTTGGTCCTCCTGAGTGCTATATTGCTATGGCTACGGCAACCATAGCTATCGCTCAGAGTCGTCGAGATAAAACTGGTTATTTAGCTATAAAGAAAGCTATTAAAGATATTGAAAATAATGAAACTAAGTTTGTTCCAGATCGATTACGTGCTGGATCTGGCAAGTACGTAAATAGTGTTGATAAAATATATATTCGTAACGATTTAATTGAGAAGTTTGTTGCTATGATAAGGGAAATACCGTTAAGTAAATGACACTATACCATCCTATTGCTATTGTTGAGAAATTTGATGTTAATTATTTTACTGGCAAAATTGGGAATATTAGTAAACCATCAGCGTTTTTGTTGTGTCTTGATAGGTCTAATAGGGCGTTGATTGAATCAAGTGATTTTGTGTTTTATGGTAATACATATGGTAATAAATCATTAGTTGTTAATGATAAAGTGTATATTATTTCGTCCGATTTGTTCAAATTTGTTGAGCGAGAAATTAATAGGATTGTTGGGGCTGGTAAAAAGCCACCGGCTAATAAATTTTTAGAGTCTAAAGTATGCAAAATTATGACATCGTGTGCCAAAACCACTGGATTTATCGGTTATATTAGTGGGGAAGTGTTTAATGATGAGTTGTGTGCTGTGGCTGTTGTCGAATCATCATATAATGTTAGTGAAATAGCCGAATTTAATATTTAATGAACAAAAGTTCATTTTACATGGAAAAGAAGAATGCAAAATAACTATGTCACCCGTTCGCTCAGGAGATCAAGGTCGCCACCATGGCCTTGATCTCCAATTTTTCTCACAGATCTCTATTTCTATTGTTTCCGGAAGTGTAAATGCCCCCGAGACCGAAATCAGACGTGTTGAAGAAATTCTCAAAACCTTCATTCACGGTCTATAGTGACCCCAATAATGTTCCAGTGATGCTTGATATCGACCTTGCCGTATCATTAGGTAGGCATTTGCTCGATACAACAAAATCTACATCTGATGGGCGATTAATCGCTTTAGCACACAAACTTCTTGCTTTGAATGACCAGTTGGATGGTGAGCATGAAGTCGATGACGAAGGAGAGGAATATGTTGATGAAGACTGAAATGGTAGATGATGACATCGATGTCGATGACGATATCGATGATGACGACGACTTCGACGATGACGACGACTTCGACGACTATGATGATGATTGGGAAGATGACGACGATGACTGGGAAGACGACGAAGACGACGATTAATTAATCGTCAGCATCATATCAAGTCAGATTAGACCGGCGTATCCCGCCGGTCTAATCGTATACAACCTTAACATTTTTAACAATAAACTCACCATCAATACCATGATCACCATGGTCAGACTTACCACCACTCATATCAGTTTTGCCAATCCTAACCATAATTGGGGGATGCGGTAATAGCATTCTAGGAAGATCGATAACTTTAGACCACGTAGAGTCATTACCATCAGCTTCATCAGCTTCAAGCGAAATCATTTTATTATCAATCACAACTCTTAAATTATACCATGTATTTGGCTTAACAGATCCAACACCAGTATATTCAGTACCATCCACCCATGCGCCAAAAGTGCCACCACTACGTAAATTAACTTTAATAGATTTATCAGGCCAACAAATTGTAATACCAGGACCCCAAGAAGCACCACCATCAGTGCCAGTAAAAATATTACACTCAACCAATTTAGTATCTGGTTGTGTAAAAACTAATTCCATACAAGCAAATTCATTACTACGAGCTTTAAATTTCACTTCTTCACCACCAATGGCATAAGAAGCAGTTTGAGAAGTGAACATACTCCACTTACCATTATTCAATGTTATAATTTCATCTGGCGTATCATTAAATAATGATAACCCATATTGATCCTTAATAATATTAAAAGGATTAGCGACTGTAACTTTAGGAGATCCACCAAACAATAAACCAACAACATTCATATCATGATTAAGTATCAAACTACCACTATCACCACCTTGACTTAATGGGGTAGTAACAATACACTTACTGAATCTGATATTGCCTTTATCATATTGAATACCAAATTCAGAATTTAATGCTATAACACGACCAGTTGTATAACCGGTCGTTCTGCCGCATTTCTGAACTGACATATTAATCGCAGCATCGCCAAACCCATTTAAAGCTTTATTAATAGATGGGTATAAGAAATCAATCAAATTAGCATTAACTATTTCATCTGGTATTTTAGCAATAGCAGAATCTTGAACATTGACCCCAGAAGGATTCAAATTAGAAAATGCTTTTAACGTCGCAAAATAAGATAATGATTCAGGATTGGCCCACCCTTTCCATGATTTATCAGCTCTTGAATCAAGAGGACCAGGTTGATAAATTAAATCACCAACATTAGCATTACCTTCATTAGCCAAAACATGGCAATTGCTTAAAACTACCTTATCACCATCTTTATCGATAAAAAATCCTCCAATAGTACCACATGTAACATTGATATGACCACAACTATAACCAGGTTTTAATGGTCTAACTTTAGTATTTAATGCATGCTTTTTTAATTTCCCGACTTCTATAACATCTATTGGTATACCATCTATATCAGATGGTAATGGCGCTGAAAATTTTGATAATGATCTTTTGCTTAATTTCTTTTCAACGAATACTATTATAGCTTTATCAGTGGTTGGTTTACCATCTGATATTTTAAAACCAGCACCAGTACCCAAGATATCAGAACATTTATGTAAAATGTTCGCTGTAGACTCTTGTGCGTCAATTACTTCTTTTAAATCCATAGTGTCCTCCACATTTAAATTTGCATAATCAAAATTAAATTATGGTATATATCTAAAAGAGGTTAGGATGGCAGGCGAGCTAATAAATAGAGACTCATTCCTACCAAATAATCCAACGGATAAGCAGATATACATAGATGCATATAATAATAGATGGATATATGATATTAAATATGATTTATGGGTACGAAGTGGTGCATCAGATGAATTACAACTAGCAACCGCATCATCTCCAGGATATCTATCACAAAGAGATAAATTATTATTAGACAAAGTACCATCAGTTGGTGGCGCATTTGGAATTATAGTAGATACTAAATTATTATTGCAAAGCGGATCAAATCCAGAAGGCGTTATACAAGGAGATATCAAATTAAAAAGCGACAGTATAAACATTATATGTGTGTCTAAAGATTTACAACCATTAGACAATTGCAAATCACCATCAACATTTAATTGTGAAGGTACAGATCTAACAACAACAGGAACATCACCAGGTCTCAAATTTGAACTAACAGAAAAATTTTTAAAAACATTAGTTATTAACTTGCGCGGGCAGAAAGGCCAAAAAGGTGTCAAAGGCCCTAAAGGACCAAAAGGAGATACTGGATACAGTATTGGACCAGCCGGAGAGCAAGGCGATAAAGGCGATTCAACAACCACACAATGTTCATTAACGAATGTAAATTACACTGATTTAACAGATATTACAGATACAGCAGTAGTTAAATTAGATATAACACAAGATTGTACATTATCATTAACAAAATCTAAAATCAATTTAGATCCAACATTACCAGCGACCAAAGTAAGTGCATCACCGATATTAAGAACAATAACATATAAAACAGAGTCAGAAATATCAAAAACCAATACTGATAAGCAATCTGGTAATACTTTTTTAACAAGAAAACCAGAAACGACTGATACAACTAGTGACACAGCATGTACTGTTACATCATTATCTGATTGGACACTCAATAAAATAGGTACTGATCCATTACCACTAAATCCGACATTATTACGGTTGCCCAAAAGCGATATCGATTCATCAAATGCGATCAATTTTAATGCTGGTATTACGCTATCTGATTTTGTAACCGGAATGGTTGATACATATAAGAATAGATTAATAGATTTAGATACGAAATATTTAAGCGATGTCAAAAAGTATATCGATTCAATTGATGCAAAAGCAAGATCGATTCTAGGAGGGTTAGCGCAACAGTTGGCTGAATGCGAATTCAATATGCCATCTGTTGAATATTGCATTACTTTTAATAACTGCCCGATAGTAGGTGACTCATCAACGCCGCCTGTTCCCCCACCTCCAACACCACCTATACCTCCAATTCCTCCGACACCACCACCAGGTCCGCCAACGCCACCAGGCCCGCCGATTAGTAATTTTGCAGCATCGCAGAAGGCTGGTAGTAAATTAAATATAGATCCATCTAAACAGTATTTGGAGATTAATATGAATGGTAAAACATGGGAGATTAATAGCCAATGACATTCCCTTCTAATCCAGATGATAAAACACTATATGAAGTATCACCTGGAAAGTTATATCAATATGATTCTGGTACAAAAACTTGGAATAAAGTTGTTACTAGAAATATACCAATACCTATAGCGACGACTATAAAATCTGGGGCAATGACCGCACTTGATTTTAAAAAATTAAATAGACTATTAATACCGCCACCACAATCAACAATTGTTGGGACACAGTGCAATGCGCCATTTACTACTGGTTCAATAGACTTATATGGTGATAATTATATTAAATTATATGGTAATATATCAGTTGGTAATAAATCAAGTACCGGAGTACAATTAAGCCAAAATATTCCATTCCATATTCATCAGCATACGTTTGGTTTTGATTTTAATTTAGATTTAGAAGCTTTATTCACAGAATTACAAGCAAGAGGTCAATTATCTTTAAAAGGCACAAGAGGTGACAGAGGAGATCAAGGAGACACCGGAGAAGTTGGGGATGAACAGCAATTAACAGGACCAAAAGGGCCACAAGGACCGTTAGGTGACGCACCACCTTGCACTATCAGAATAGACCAAGAAGTAATCTCATCCACAATACCAACCAATAGCAATTTAGTTGTAACTGATATTTCAGTCAATATTGATCCGGTGGTAACAACAAACTATTCGCTTGATATCACAAGACAGCCATTAGGTATTGTTACCGATGGTAGTTCATCATTTATAATTCAAAATATCAATAGCCCATGGTTATTGGCCATTGATAATTTCACCGGTACACCTCAAGATGTATATTTTCTTGATATAGATCCAATACTAGATACATTAAATGCTAAATTCTCGTCAGAAGTTTTAAGATTAAAGAAAGGATATGAAGATGTAGTAAAATATTGGATTCAAAATATGTCTGATTTATTCGATGAACAAAAAGCAGCATTATGTTGTGCATTAGAATATTGTATATCTAAATCTAAAAATACACAATTAAGACAACATATAGAATCAACAGCAGCATCGGCTGCTGGTCGAGCTAAAATAAATGTTAATCAGAGAGGTAGTTTACCAGACACAGTAGAAATACCAGGAACATCACTAGTAACCGATAGCCCATGCGGAACTGGTGTATTACCACCAGTTCCTAGTCCAATTCCAAATCCTCCACCAGCACCACCCCCTAGTCCTCCAGCGCCTCCACCGCCAGCCCAATGTCCAAAGAAAACAACTATAAATTCAACGTTAGCTGCCAAAGATTCTGTACCAAATGATCCTGGTATCGGCAGTTTATTAGGAAATCAAAATTGGGTTAATGCAACAACATATCAAAAAGCAATATTATCATTTAACAAAACTTCTACTAACACTAAAACCACATTCCTTGAATTATCTGGGTTTGACTCTATCGCTGATATATTGTTAGCATCTAAAGTTTATTCAATACAAATAGTATATAAATATCGTTTGAATCCATATTTTGTCACTAATGGGTCTCCAGCCACTATGCCGGATGGAGTCACAGCATATACTTATGCTCTTATTGGTGGCGATGTAACAAGTACAAATAATTTAAAAGTTTATGAAGCAATTAGTGGTGGAGTTACTCCTAGCACATCATTAACGACTTTTGCTAATGGGCAAATTCAATGGTCCAATGATTTTATCACATCATCTACTGATCAAACAACATGGGGAACTCATGTTATATCATTAGATATCTTAGATATATCAGCTTTAACGTCAGCGCAAGTTAAGAATTATTATAAAAATTTTAAATTCTATTTAGTTATGCAATTGGATGGTGTTGTTACTGACGCTACCAAAAAATTAGAACTTGACGTCGGGTCAATAACTGTTGAAGTTTGTTCAGATAATATTGTGCCTCCTCCACCAGGCCCGCCAGGGCCACCACCTCCACCGACATCAGTTGTTGGTACGTTATGGGTTGGTGCTCAACATGCTGGTACTGGTGTTTCTTCTTATAATGGTGAGATTTATTCTGTTGATTTATCTTCTGATACGCCTACTAAATGGATTGGTGGGTCAACTGATGCACAATATGTTGGGTATTCTGTTGGTGGTATAGGTGTCGCCGGTGGAAGTATTTATTGGGGTGAAGTTGATACTGCTGGTAATCCAGTGAACTTTAATACTATTTATAAAGGAACCACTGATAGGCCAGCGTCTAGATCATCATTTACCAAAGCTTTTAATCCAACATTAGGTACCTATTATGGTTTTGAAGTTATCAGAACAAACGGAGCAGGTTGGATAGCTGGGTCATATGGCACACCAGGATCTGACCCAGGATATTTTTATGTTAATGGGCAGCCAATATACACAGCCGCTGGATACGGTATTGTTGGTGTATCATATGATTCTACATCAACATCATTTATCATAACAGCTAACAAAAAGAGCGGTAATACAATTATTAATAGTATCGATGACAAATTCACTCAAGGATCATCATTTTTAGCAAGATTAAATGGTACCAAATTGACCCAATTGCTTGTTAATCAAAAGCAATTAGGTCCGGTGATTTTGGGCAATTCTGGCGGTAATTCTGCTGGTTTTATAATTTACGCTGACTTTATTGATAATGTTGTGTATGCGATCAAATCATCTGGTGGAACACCTGTGTCAATTTTTACACAGGGTATAAATAGGCCACAAGATATAACTATGCAACCTAGTAGCACAGTACCAACTAATAAAGATAGATTTTATATTAGCAATGATGGGTCAAATACTATCGTTGCATTTGATTTCGAAATAGATTCTAGTGGCAATCCTGCTAAAGCCACATACATTAAAGAAATATCAATTACTGTATCAACTGGATTGAAGCTAACCGGTATCGCATACGAACAAACTACCGCGCCAAGCCCGCCAAGTCCCCCAGGTCCACCAAGTCCCCCAGGTCCACCAAGTCCCCCAGGCCCACCAAGTCCGCCAAGTCCGCCGAGTCCTCCTGGACCATCTGGTATATGCGATACAACTACTAAAGTTGTTAATCAGACCGTAGCTACACCATTTAAATCGCAAGGTAGCGATGGTGTTATAGCATGGACATATAATGGCACTACATTAATAACAGCTTTGAACCCAGCAAACGCAGTGCCTAAGCCAGTTAATTCATTAAAATTTGGTATTTCTGTTTCATCTCCAGCATATATTGGTAATGGTCAAATGACATTAAAGATGTTGACGTCTATTGATCCAATATATGGTGATAATAAAACATGGAAACAGTCATTATTAACTGTTAATGTTAAAGACGCATCAGGGACTTTAATAACATCATTATTATATAACCCAGCTGGTAGTGGCATATTTGATTATAAAAATGATCGAAATTATATATTCTCTGGTTATATTAATAAAGCGTATGATGTTTCATCGGTTAATAATGGTACTATTGATATCTCTGGATTTCAAATAGTTGGCGGAACTCAATTTTTAATAAAATCATTGACATTCTCAGTCGATGGATGTAATGCATTAGTTAGTGATTCTTCATCGTCTCAAGCAGCATCACAATCATTATCGATACAGTCAGTTAAATATGATAATGTTGTCGCATTAGATCCGCTCAAAAATCACGGCAATAATAATGCTGTTGAAATTGCATTGCCGGTTGGTGATTATACTGCTGTGTTGACTGAATGTTGTCCAATGATTGGTAAAACTTATAAAGCTCCTATTGCTATTCAATATATTTCTGGTAATAAAAAAGCTAATGTTAGATTTCTTAATAAGGGTGCTTTTACTAATGCAAGTGATGCGTCAAGTGCGTATACTAATTTGACCGCACCATTTCATCATGATGGTGGACAATGTAAATTATACTATTATGGATTTCCTGAAGAATCATCTGGTGGTGCGACTGTTTCATTATATAAGAATGAAACAATTGTGCAATCACAGCCTAAAGTACAAAAAGAAATAATAAGTGAAAATGCTAAGATACCTGAATATTGTTATATGGATGTAAATCATATACGTTGGTATGAGAGGGGTTGGCAGAATGATAAATGCTGTGGTGTTGTTTTAAAGATCGGTGGTCAAGAATACATAATAATTAAAAGATCGATTGGAGACGATCAGGCTTGTGGCGGTGGTGAAATAAAATCAACACCATGTATTGATGAATATAGTGACTTTGGGCACCCAGCATTTGCGTGGCCAACAGTTAATAGCAATGATTTTGCTAATATACCAAATGAAGGCACTATAAAATTCAAATATTCAGATAAGTTAAATAATTTAGTGCTTTCTAAAATTGAAAAGAACGAATATTCAATTATCAGAGGCAATTCTGGAAGCAGACATTTGGTTTACCAAATGTCTTTGGTGTTATTTCCAACGACGTGAGCTATGCGTTTAAAAACGTCTCAATTTTGTAATTTGTCAACGTCAGCATCATTTCATGCATGGTTATATAATAATTATCCAATTGTATTTAATGATCTTATATCACATTTGCGTCTAAGTAAAGGTTGCGCATCTAATGCAAGTAAAATGCTTGATATATTAAGCCAATTAGAATCAATAGAAAATGCTATGCAGAATTTAATAACTTTTTTGTCTAAAGAATTTCCATACGTAATTGCACAAGATGCGATAGCCGTACCAATAACACAAAATGTAATAACTGAGAATGCTGTGTTTGAATGGTATGACCCAGATATAATATCATATCCACATAAAGCGATCATTACTGGAACTAATGTTGAAGTAATGATCAAAGAATTGATAGCTAGCAAACCAGTAAAAGATTGGATTATAGTTAATAATATTGGGTATGTTGAATACTTAAATAATGAAGATATGAATTTAAAAATTCAAGATAGTAACTGGGAAATTAAAAAATATAAAACACTTGCTAATGCTTCGACGGTTGTTATAAGTCAATGTTCTGTTGTAATACCATGTCATAATTATGGTAAGTGGTTATCAGAATGTATAGAATCAATATTGAATCAAACTGTTAAAGCATTAGAAATCATTGTGATCGATGATGCTAGTACTGATAATACTCCTGAAATTGTTAAATCGTATGAAAATCGTGGTGTAAGATATTTGCGTGTTAATCATAAATCGCCGCATCAAACCAGAACTGTCGGATTTTGGGCTACTAATGGTGATTTTATTTGCTTTATAGATGCTGATGATCATATTGCCCCAGATTATATTGAGAAATCATTAAAAGCATTAGAGAACCCAGAATCTGATATTGCGTTCACAAAAGTACAAGAGTTTGGTGATCGTACTAATTTGTGGAAACCAGTTAAAGGAGATATTAATAAACATAATTTTTGCCATTCTGGATGTGTTGCACGTAGATCAATTTTAAAACAGTCTAATGCATTTGTTACTTTGAATGAATTTGCTGCCGAAGATTGGGAAATATGGAGACGTGTTAATAGAGCTGATGGCAGATTTAATGAAGCTGATACGACATACTATTATAGAATACACAGTGGTAGTAGATCAGGTATTCGTGATATCACCAAACCATCGTTGTTGCATGGTATAGATGTTAATACATTTAATGCGTACATGGTATCTGTTTATTTAACAAGTCAAAGTGATCCACAGCGTTTCTGTTCATCACCTAGCGATAAAAAAGATAGGGCACATTTATTTTTAGATACTAATAATTTTTATAAAAATGATGATAAAGAGCTAGTTAAACCATGGTTAGATTCGGCATATGAAGTCGGATTAAAACCATTAATTATTACTGATCATGAATTACCAAAAATTAGCAAAAAATGGCCGAAAACTAAAATTATTAAAGTCGACTCGTGTCCTAAAGAATTCAATTTATTAACGTGGAAATGGTGTGTGATAGATCAAGTATTATCACAATTAAACGATCTAGAAGCTGTGTTTATAACTGATTTGTTCGACATTGTATTTAAAATCAACCCGTTCTTGATGCTTACACATGAACATGATTTATGGATTGCTAGAGAAGCGCAAATGATAAATACTAATACAATTGCTGGACAATGGGTTTGTGATCGAATAATAGCTATGTTTGGTACTCTTGATGAAAGGATGTTTGGTAAACCAATCCTCAATGCTGGAATTGTTGGTGGATGGATGAAGCCAATTAGAGAATTGGCTTCATCAATGAAAGAATTATTAACTAAAAGTAATAACACAGAGAAACACTCTGATATGGGCGCTTTAAATCTGATTTGTTATACCAAGTATAATCATAATAAATTTTGGGCCAAAGGTGAACCACTTCATTCATTATTTAAAGGATATGAAGACCACCGCAATGATGTGTGTGTCATTCATAAATGAGTAGAAAAGTTGGACCCAATATTATTTAATATACCAGATCAAATCGAATTAGCATCTGCGTTAAATAAATACAAATTGCCAGAATGGGGAGATGATAAATCATTATTATATCAATGTGATAATGACTTTTTGGCTAACATAGATGCGTCATTATTATCAGCGATAGTGCAGCATTATAAACCAATCAATATGATTGAAATAGGATGCGGATGGTCTACTAAAGCGATACTAGATACTAGATCAATTTCTACATATCCGCACCATATAACTTGTATAGAGCCGCGCAATTATAGATTTAAAGAATTATATGATATTGAGTTAATTTCGTTAGATGTTCAAGCTGTGCGATTGTCGGTTTTTGAAAAGTTGCAAGAAAATGATATATTATTTATAGATGGTGATCATAATGGTTCTGCGTCTGGTGGTGCTGCGTGGGCTATTAATGAAATATTGCCAACGCTGAATGTTGGTGTTATTGTTGGGTGGCATGATATTTATCTTGGTTGGAAATATTGCACTCCAAGAGAAGATGGTGGTGAACAAGCTATTTTGAGATCTTTTATTAGTTATAATAATTGCTGGAGAATTTTAATATGGCTTCCTATGATTAGGGAGCATGTTAATTTTGTGTCTAAACCAAAACCATCATATAATGGGTCGATGTTTTTTATTCAGAGGATTGCATAATGCATATTTGTGATTTGCGCAAAGTGATTTACTTGCACAATCCTAAATGCGCTGGGATGAGTATTAGTAGACATTTGGAATATATTGGTTTCAGATTTGTTGGTGATTTGGATTGGCCACATAATTATGAAAATGCTGATAATTATTCAATATATCTTACTTTTACTGTTGTTAGAAATCCATGGGATAGGTTTGTGAGTTGGTATAGGTATGTTGTTCAACATCAGCATAAGTATGATGGTACATTAAATGATTTTATATTAAATCTTGCCGCTGGTGATCAACAATTAGTGTTAATAGAGCAATATGAATATATTAAGAGATCTATGGTATGTATACCGTTAAATAAAGTTAATGAAGGTCTAAAGATGTTAGGTTTATTGAGTAGTGGTAGAGTCAGTTCTGGATACAATAAGACTGTTGATGGTGGAAATGAGGGATTATATGATATATCATGCGCTGCTAGAGTGCAATTTTTTCAGTGGTATCGTAATGATTATAAATTATTGAGTGAGCGTGGTATTCTTTTTGATTGTTAAAAATATGGATAAGCAGCAGGAAGTTGATTTTAGAAGCAAAATTGATGCTATGAAACATACTATATATAATAAATTGATTTTTTCTATATGTGAGCGTATTTCTGATATAACTAAGAAGTATGGGTATGAGATTTCGTTTATTATTGCTGATAAAAATATATCAGGCGATAATATTACATCTAAATTAATTGCTATGTTAGATTCTATTAGTACGTTGGATGCTGAAAATATGAAAGATGAAATTTCTATTTTTTTGAAGTCATTAAATAATCCATCGTTAGTAGAAAATATAATGAGTAAATGTAAAAAGGACAAATTATGACGTTGGATGAGTATATTATTAATTTATGTGAGGGTGGAATAGCGATCTCAGCTAGACCTAGTGTATTTCCGAATCAATTAGATAGCGATACGTTATTTAATAAGATAAATCCAGTTGATAATAGTTGTGAATTACCACAGCCAGATGATAGTAAGGTTGAAATTAATAATAGGGAATCTATTCCATTACAAGATAACTCGGAAAATAATATGGGTAAGCAATTACATGGTCCTAACAAGGCAATGGAAAATTCTCCTACTCAAGACAAATATACATTGAGTAATGACGGTGAATTTGACCATATGGACGAAGATGTCTGTGGTACTGGTGGCATAGCAATAGGTGCTGGCGTTTTTCAGCCAATTAAAAAGAAAAGAAAAATGACGAAAAACATCCGCGAGAATAACGCCGTTGATAAGCCAAAAGGCACGCCAATATCTGATAAATCAGCTAAGCAAATGAAGTATAAAGCTGATAGTACTATGAGCCAAGCTGGCAAGCAATGGCCACGTAAGCATACAGAAACACCAGCAATGTGCGATGTCGACGAAGATGGTGTCGAACATAAGCCACAGGGTGTACACCAAAGTAAACCAAGTAAAGCTGCAGATGGTCACTTAGATAAAGTTGGTCATGACTGGCCATCTAAACCTCATAATGATGGTGGCACTTTTGAGGAATTTGGTAATTCCTTACAAGGAGCTGAAGTTCACGCTGGAGATGTGAAAGAAAATTGGTCACGATTGGATATAGCTAGTGGTGTTAAAGGCATGCCAAGCATGCAAGCTATGTTCGATTCATATGCTAGAATCGCTGATTGTGTTACAACTGAAGAATTTAAGCACATTTGCGGTGCTAATGGATATGTTGTTAATATTGGTGATAATGAATTGCTACACCTGTTGAATGCGAATCAACAGTTCGTTTTTCATGAAATGCATGATTCCAATGGTGTCTATTGGGTCAAGACGTTGGTTGAATCATCTAAACCTTGGGAGAAGGCTACAGATGATGAAGAAACCGACACGTCAGAGAGTGATGATGATTGCGATGATGGAATGCATTGTGAAAGCGTTAAAAGCGCTGTCAATATGATAGCTGAAGATTTGGGCCACGATGATTATGGGATGAGTCATAATCGTATGGGTGGCCATGATTTTGGTGGTGGTATTGATCGTGGTATGGGCGATGATTTAGATCTTGGTATGCACGATGACGAATTTGGTGAAGGCGGTGATGAATTCGGCGGTGAATTTGGCGACGATGAATTTGGTGGCGATGAATTCGGTGGCGATGAATTCGGTGAGGGTGAATTTGGCGAAGGTGATGTCGAATACAACCCAGAGTTTGGGATGTCTGATGACGATATGGGCAATGATGTCCATAATGATTTTGGCGAACTTGGCTCAAATCTAGCCAAACCAGAGATGGGTGGTCGCCCAGAGATGGGTCGTGGTCGCCCAGAGATGGGTCGTGGTCGCCCAAATAACCGCCCAGAAATGAATAGATTCGAAAGTGTTAATAAATTCTTGCGATCAGCAAAAGGAATTTTAGAGTCGAGCGCTGGATATACTAATAGAGATGTCGCAGACGCATTGACTCATGCTTGGGACACATATGTTGGCGTTATCGATCTCAGAGAATGCACTGAAAGCGCGAAGAAAGCAGTCATTGCAATTTCTAGACGATATCCAGATTTTCAGCCAACAGTGACTGAATCAGAAGCGATGGATAATGTTGGCGGGACAGGCTTACAATCTAAAAGTACTAAAAATGTTGCTGGTAGCAACAAAGCAGAAATGAGCGAATTGCAAGGAGGCAGTTTGCTCAAAAGACACCCAAAGAACGACGTGGACAAAACACCAACAGTCAAAGGTGGTCCAGGTTCAATGAGTGAAAATATCCAAAAGGCAGCTAGAGCTATATCAGAATCTATTAAGAGCAATGCTAAAACACTAGGCGGCAAAAAATATAATGTCACGATCTCAGCCGTGTTAAGAGAAGGCACGACAGTTAAGAGATCAAAGCCATTCCCATCAATTAAAGCGGCGGCTGCCAAAATAATTGAAATGAAAACAGCTAATCCAAAATCCAAAGTCAAATTGGAAGCCGTTTTCAATGATGGGAAGAAAGAACACGTCAAATTAATTGGCTAATTGAACAATTCGCCCACAGGTAATACTGTGGGCGAATTCGTATCAGCAAAAATAAAATACCAATGGAGATGATTATGTCTGGATTTCTAAAAAAACTCGATACTAAATTATCAATTATATTCGAAGAAGTGTCTGACTTCTCATGGAAAGATCCTAGTAATCCAGAATACGATAGACAAACAGCAGAAAATGCTCTATATAACACAGTTGGGCCATTAACCAATAATCCTAGATGGATGCCAGAATGGGATGGCCATTCTGAACCGGTTCCTGGTTTCGTGCCAGGTGGCCAAGCACCACAATGGACCACAGAAGAAGTAATGGTCGCTTGCGCCGGTGACCCAAATTACATGAACTTCAGTGGTAATCCAAGATCGCCACGATATGGCGATAGAGGAGGTTCACCACTATTCAGAATGGCCAGAAGAATGGCCAAAAAATATGGAAGAGACGATTATAATTTAATAGTTGATTTATACTCAAACGGATTAGTCGAATTAGCTAGACGTGTTCAGCCAGGATACGATGAAGGAAGATCACCATTTATTAGATGGTTGTTTGGCCAAGGCGACGGATCAGGTGGAAAAGTATTACCATTTATCCAAAGCGCAATGGAAGCTGGTATTGGATCAAGCAAACGAGCACGAGGTGCAATTGGCGCATTAAATACTTTAATGGCAGCCAAAACACCAAAGCAAGCAGAAGAAATAGCCAACAGCATATCAGGAAAATATAGAACCCAACGATCATATGATAAATTAGAAGGTAATACATATGATCAATTTTCTCCAGAAATTTATTCAGCAGCTACAAAAACAGCAAACATATTAGCATCTCAAGACAGAGATGCAATAGAAGCAAATAAACAAGAATTATCAAGCTTAAAAGAAAAATTAAGCGACGAAATGGAAATGATACCGGGCGCATCTACTGGTATCGGCCAAGCGATAACAAATAAAGATCGCGCATCAAAAATGAATATCGTAAGCGCTGACGCCAATATGGGTGGCGAAGAAGGTGCAAACATTGGTGCAACATTAGCAGCGCCAGAACATGGCGAAGAAATGGCCGCATCAACAGAAGCATTTGAAGTAATCTATCAGATTTTAGATTATGCGATGAAATTCGATTTTAGAGAAATTCTCCAAAAAGGATCTAAATACTTATCTTCAGAAAACGGCCCACGTGCAGTTGGTGGCAAACTGACAATAAATGAATTAAGATATTACATTAGATATCATGGTTTATCTAACTATCCTGGAAAAGGAACAGTTCGCGGTGACACATCACAACCACGTGATGGTAAAAAACCATGGTGTATGGCAGGTGAAGATCCAGAATTAGAACCAATACCAAATGGTGGAACATGGCATTCAATATGGTCACGTGAAGGTTATAGAGAAATTAGACAAACTGAAATCGCAGCCGAAATGACCAAAGAAGTGTTAGAATTTAACGAATTAGGCATCCAAACTGGACGTGTAGCCAAACAAAAACCAAATGGAAAATTTGAAGCAATATCAAAGGTCGCTGTTGATACCCAATTAAAATCGGCCACCGATAAAATATTAATAGCCGCCGCATTAGTAAAAGACGAATTGGGCGAAGAAGAATTAGAAGAAAGCACCAAAACCACATTACGTGGCATGGGCATTGTTCTAGTTGAAGATATGAATTATGTTGATGCATTGATCTTTAATAAGGGATATAATTTATTAAGACGACAAGCAGTTAAACTTATTAAAGAATCATTTAGATGAAATATATAACTGCCATATTAATTATATCAATATGTGTAATGGTGGCAATTTATGATTTGATAATAGTATTAATATATGGTGTTGATCAAAGTGTAAGCGATTTCTTACAATATAGTGGGTTCCACTCGGTTATGTTTACATATATGATTGGTTTTGTATCTGGACATGTTTTTAATTATACTAAAATAACACGAAAATCACCAAAATATCGTATGACTACGATTGGATTGTGCACGACTATATTAGTAATTGCGGCTGGTTTGTATGACGTTATCGCTATTTGGAATATTGAATATTTTAGTATTAGTCATTGGTTACCATTTCATAAATCATATTACCCATCAATTATATTCGTATTTGGTTTTGTATGTGGGCCGATTCTTGGTCACATGGAACCAAAAATTAGTAAATAATCATAACAAATGGAGAATGTTATGGATTATCAGATTATAGGTGATGGCGTTCAAGCTGATATATATATTCTGAAATTGGAGAAATATGTTAGACATATAGAGCCACATGAATTTGGCTTGCCGAGCGGTATCCCATCAATAAATCCATTAGAATATTTTATTACTAGTGGTGATGCTATAAAGAAAACTATTTCTCTTTCTGCGCGTATTCAAGAGTTGATTTCGTCATTGAAAAGTCAATACCATGACGTCATAAGATATCGGGTTTCGTTAGAGTTGCTTTTGAAATCTGTTGAACTATTAAAAAGAGATTTAGAATTTGCTAGAGGTGATGCTCTATTTTTAGAAACTGAATGGAGCGATCATGTATTATATGTAATTCCGAAGAATCCGCGCGCAAAATAATGGCTAGTAAATTACAAGATATTGAAGTATTGTGTGACTGTGGTAATAAACGTATTATCAAACGTATACCGAGTAGAGATTATACAAATTGGAAATGTTCTAGTTGTGCTATAAAAAACAAATGGGCTGATGAGCAATATAGAAAAAATAGAAATCAAATAAAACGTAAACCGAGTAAATTGATAGGTAGAAAATTAACTACAAATCATAAAAATGCCATATCAAATTCAATGAAGAATAGATGGACTGATATAGAATATTATAATAAAATGATTAATATTTTTAATTCGCCAAATAATATTAAATTATTATCTAAATTATCAAAGGATAAATGGCAAAATGCAGAATTTAGAAATAAGATGATTGATATTATACATTTATCTAATGGATCTAGATCTGAAAAATGCAAAAAGTTATGGCTAAATGAAGAATTCAGACAAAAAGTTATAACAAAATTAAATAGCGATGAATGTAAAAGGATAAGATCTATAAATGCTAAAAATATGTGGACAGATGAGTTACGTAAAATATATAAAACTGATGAATTCCGTAATAAAATATCTAAATTATCTAAAGAATTATGGCAGAATGAAGAATATAGAAATAAAGTATTGAATGCTAAAAACACAACTGAACATAAAGAATTAATGCGAAAAATACAAAAATCACCTGATTATATTTCAAAACTATCAATAGCATATAGCAAATTGCCAAGAGTATCTAATTTACAGAGGATTTTATATCAAATATTAGATGATCTAAATATAGAATATTATGGTGAAATAAATGATAGCGATAAATGTATAGTTGGCCCATGGACATTTGACTGCGTAATAAAAGGTGCCAAAAATATTCTAATAGAATGCCAGGGAGAATGGATTCATTCTTTACCGCACAAAATTGTTGCCGATAATGCAAAAGCTGAGTATATTAATACATATATGTCAGATACGTATGAAATAAAATATTTATGGGAACATCAATTTGCATCATATAATTGTATTAGTGATTTGATAAAATTATGGACTGGCAATAAATATGATCAAGTCGATTTTGAATTTAATGATATCATTGTCAAAAAGTGCCCGGCGTCTGAATATAAATATTTTTTACAAGCTTATCATTACTTAATGAATGCTGGTCGTGGTGGTCAAGCATATGGAGCATATTTAGATAATAAATTAATAGCTGTATGTATATTTTCACCATTACCGAGGCAAAATATAACTATAAAAACATATCATGATTTCACATACTCAAACTCAGTAGATTTATCGAGATTATGTATTCATCCAAAATATCAAAAAAAGAATTTTGGCAGTAGATTTATAAGCAAGTGTATTAAAATGCTTAGTAACAATGTTAAATATATAATATCATATGCTGATCAGACATTTAATCACAATGGTGGAGTATATAAAGCTAGTAATTTTGTATTTGATGGGTATTCTAAGCCATCATATTGGTATATATCTGAAAATGGTTGGGTTATGCATAAGAAAACATTGTATAATAAAGCAATAAATTTAAATATGCGTGAATATGAATATGCTGAAAAGCATATGATGCGTAAAGTACATGGCGGTAAAAAACTAAAATTCGTTTTTAAACGGTAAAGGTAATCAATGAACATTGGTAAGTATGTGGTGTTGGAAGGTATCGATGGTTCAGGCAAAACAACACTATCAAAATGTTTAGATCATGAATTATCAAAGCATGGCTATAAAATAATAACATCAAGACAACCAGGCAGTACACCATTAGGGCAACACTTACGAAAATTAGTCAAAACACCTAAATTAATAGATCAAAATATAGAGATAGATGAATTATCTAGGCAAATATTATACATGGTTGATACTATATCATTTAATAAGCAAATATTAGAACCAGCGATAGAAAATGGTATACATGTTATTTCTGATAGATCATCATACATATCATCAATTGTTTACGGGATAGCATCAGGAGTTAAAATACAAGATATAAATAGATTATTAGCGTTATATCCGGCTCCCAAAATCGATAGGTTATATATAGTATCGTGTGATACTGCAATATTAAAATCTCGTATTAAAGAGCGTAATATCGATGATCATTTTGATTCTAAACCTGAATCGTTTTTTAAAATTATTGAAAATATTTATTCTAATATATTAACTCCTAGTAATATGAAAGTTGATTGTCCAGATATGATTACTTCTTTAATTTCAGAATGTGTTAATTTTTCTGATATTAAATATATAGATAGCTCTAATGGGATCGATTCGATAATTGGTGATATGGTTTCTGATTTAGAAGATAATATTTTTTAATATAGAATACCATGTTGATACGATTTTGGCTTTTGAAATTATTCTTTTGTTTCTTTGGCGTGCTTTTTTCATTAATTGCATTGATTGTGTGAATTTGATACTTATGTTTTTTAATTTATCGTATTCGGCTTTATCGATCTCAACCAAATCGACCAAATCAAAGCCACGTTTTTTTAATGATATTGCGATTTCGATAAATGTGCCGTATGCTACACCTTCCTTCATGTCCATGTTTGCATCCATGCATCGATAACGCCAGTTTGTTACTTTTTCAGGAATAGTCATGTTACTTACCGAACGTAATGAAAAACTTGGAGTCGATTTATCAGATAAAAATTCAGCCGCATTAGTTTATGTACAATGCGATGACTGTTTAAATGAATTTATGAGGCATTATTGTGATACTAATAATCCTAATGGAGACATTTGCTACAATTGTATGGTATGCTATGATAATGAACAAGCCGATTCAGTTAAAAATATATTATTTGAATGTAAATTATTAAATGATTTAGCGAAATTACCATTTAAAAAACGCAAGCAAGACATAGGATATGATATATTTTCGATAATGGACGCTATTGTACCAGAACACGGTATGGTAACTATAGACACAGGCATAGCAATATCAGCGCCAATAGGTTGGTATTATACTATAGAAGGTCGTTCTAGTTTAGGAGTAAAAGGAATAGAACCATTCAGAGGAATTATTGATAGTACCTATACAGGACATTTATTAGTGACACTATTTAATCATACATCACAAACGTATTCGATTTCTACTGGCGATAGGATAGCACAAATTATACCCCATAAGCAAGAATCATTTGATATCAAAGTTGTAACAGAATTTTCAGATGAATACAACATACGAGGTCAGAGCGGTTTTGGGTCAAGCGGCAAATAAGGATAATAAAATGCAATGGATAGTAACATACGCCAAAATTTTGGATGACAAACAAAAAGGAATATCGATTGGTGGGATCTATTTTGGAGGATTGTGCCAATCAGAAGATGAAGCCGCCCAAATCGCAAAAGATTGTACTCACACTATAAAAAATGGTATGATAATACCAAAAATAGCCCCATTAACTGATGCGGCTAATTTCACAGACGCATTATATGATTTATATGATCAATATTGTAACATGTGTGATAAAATGATACTTGCTAATGATGTATACAACAAACCAAGGAGAAAAAATTGAAAACGGTTGATTGCTATAAAATAGCTGAAATGTACACTCATGTTGACAATGGAGGAATTACAATTGAAGTATATAAAAATGATGATAAATGTTTTATATCAATAAATACAATGTATCATGGCAACCCAGATATAACTACAGTATTGAATTTATCAAAAGTGTGTCATAAACAATTTTTGAGAGATTTTGGATTAACATTATTAAAAGCGTCTGAAAGCATAAATGACTCAGATTGATGATGAATATGAAAGAGAAAAATTAAGATTACTAGCAGAGCATAATATATTAAAATCTCAATATCCATACCCTGGTATATCAGATACAAAAAAATTATTACAATGGTTTGATAACACAAAATTTATGTCACCATCAACACAAGCACAATTAGCTGGTGTTGAATATTTTGCTCTGCGTGAAATAAAAATATCAAGTGGATATTTAAAACCTAAAACAGATAAATGGTCACCACCAAAAACAAATAAAATAGTATTAGCAGAATTGCCATCTAATTGGCGCACTAAAGAATGGTTAGATGAAAATCTTCAATATTGGTCATTGTATAGTTTAGCAAGTGCGGCAAAAGTATCAAAACAAGCAATAGTTAACTTATTACGCCGCAAAAAAGTAAAAATAGGCAAAATACCATATGATAATCCATGTTCATCATTTAAGTGGTGTTATTATCATTATGTTAAAAAGCGTCTAAGCACTAGAGCATGTGCAACATTAGCCAAAATATCAAGACCAACATTTAATAAATGGTTATTAAAACATAAAATACCAGTTAGATTATGCACAGATAGCCATCGCGGCAACATTATATCAAAACCGTGGGTAATAGCATTAGCTCACAAATTAAAATCATATAATATTATAGAAAGTATAATAATCACTGATAGATGCGTGACAGTACGCTATAAAAGCCCATTAGATAGATTTTATCCATCTATAGAATCTTATTACTTCGATAAAATAGAATATGGAAGATCAACCAGAGCAAAAAGGATAATGACACCAGAAGATAGTATAATCACAAATGTGCCACAAGTCAGATACCAATATGGTAATGTATATGATATTAATTTTGATAATCAATATAAATCAATGGTTATGATAAGTCGTAAAGATCTTAATAATAGTACAATGATAGAATTGAGATTGGCGTTACACTCTATAATGAATCATATAATTCAACGTGGCTGGATGAATCCAGAATACCCACAAGAAATATTATTAAAAGATTTAGAAGAGTTACGACATTTTGATTTATCTAAACATTATAGGGATAAAAAGTTTGTATCTAAACCAACATCTCAAGCTATTTTAAAGCACTATAAAAATATTATATTTCACTATTTTGATATGAGTAGATTATGGAGATATATTCGTAGACCTATAAGATTTAGAAAAGTATTAAATAAATTGTTTGAAGGCAATGAAGATATTACTTATACAAATATAGTAAAAGAGTTAACGTCTGTATGTGGCCCAAAAATAATAATACCAACGTTTTATGCTGCTTTATTTAAAAATTTGAGAGTAAAATCAGTTCTTGATTTATCTCCTGGATATGGTTCAAAAGCATTGGCATGTTCTTTATTAAATATTAAATATGTTGCTAAAAAATCACACGCTTTAAATAAAGCGATCGATAATGGTTTTGCTGAATTTATTGGATTAAATTATGAATGGTTTGATGAAACCACAACTGATAAATATGATTTAATGATTGCTATGGACGCATTTAGTACTAATATTGATATATTAAATGAGTATAAAAAATATGCTAATCATATAGTCGCATTTGTTCGTAAGCATAATAGAGAATATTTAGAAGCCAAATATAAACCGAATTCTATTATCCCAATTGTTATTCAAATAAATGGCGAGATAGATTATGTATTTGTATGGTGATTGTAGATAATATATAACGCCAGTACAAGATATGATCAAATTCAAAGATATAATAGCTATCCACATTTTGAAAGAGGTCATACGTCATGGCATTGACGAAGATACCATCTTCTAGTTCATTAGTAGATCAACAATTTATTCAAGTATCAGGCCCAGATGGGTTATTATTTGGGTATCAATATGATCTACAGCAAAAAACATTATTTGCTAAAGAATCTCAAGTAATATACCCATCATTTCACGGGTCAACACATATTGCTGAAGATCCAATTCCAGCAGCAACATGTGATACTAATGGATTAATGGCAGCAGATGATAAATGCAAATTAGATTCATTAACACAAACAAGAGTTGGTGTTCTTGGATTCTTAGGTGCTGGATTTCCAGATGACGGCGGATGGATGTCAGGAGACATCATACTAGCAGCCGGAACAGAATTCATAAGCTTAGAACGTGTCGGAAACGTAGTCAGATTCACAGTAGATAGCCCAATACCATTAACATGCGCATGCGAAAGCTGTCAACAAATATTCTGGGTACAAGACGAAACAGACATATCATCAATACGACCACCAACATGCAGTGGAAAACTGCCTGGTATCAATGGATATGGTGAATTAAAGATATACGCATTCCCAGATACATCATTAGTTGACCCAAATGACACAGCTAGCACATTAGCAAATAAAGGTGATTATCCAAGTTTAATATTCAAAAGATACGATGATGCTATAGCACCAGGCACAGCAGAATTTGATTTAGTTTTAAAAAGAGATTCATTAAATAATACACAAACAGAAATAGGATGGGCATTCACACCAGGAGCTGGTGGTACAACACAATGTGTCTGGTTCACTGGCAAAGACACAGATGGTAACCAAATACGATATGATCTAGATCCAGTCGCAGAGCCAGAATTAGTTGGTCATATTTTATATAAAGGTCACTTATTAACATCAAAAACAGCAGTCATAACGGATTACACATCAGCAATTCTAAGTACTAATCAATATACATGCAAATGGTGGGATGTTGATGGTTCTAAAGTTATAGGAGATTCATTTACAGCTAAAAATGTGTGGGAATATAATAATCCAGAAGGTGGTTTTTCTGGAACCAACCCAAAAGCATTAGTATTAGATTCGACAGTTGACGTTTTGCCAATAGGCACAATGGTCCAAATACTATTCTTCAAAGTTGGTGACGTATCAGGTGAGCCAATTAGAAGATATTATTTTAACAAAAAACCAACACTAAACCCACAACATATATGGGGATGGAATGGCGCTGTTCAATTCGGTGATATGATGCTAAGCCGCGAAGAAGTCGCCGCTGGCGCAGGAAGCGAAGACGCCACAGCATACTCTCTAATAAGCACATATAAAGGCTTTGAACACACAATTTGGGGCATCACAGGGTCTGACGACCCATTGCTGATGTATGATGTATTTTCGACAGGTGGTACAGCAGCCGCTGATGTCAATACACAACACAGAGCTATTATTGATAGTTCAATACCAGCATTAAAAGTTATTGGTGGTGTTACTGATAGCCAATATTTTAGTGATCGCCCAGTATATCTATGGAATAGAAATGAATTCATTAATAATTATACAATATTTGATATAGGAAAACCAGATTCATCTAATTTCAGTCCGATTGATATATTATTTAGAAGTGTTATCGACGCAAATGAATCAAAATATGTGAGAGTAGTAGAGAAAGGATATGTTAATGGAATGTATTTCATTAGAGTTAAAGGATTAAATTTTACTGATTTACCAAAATTCGGCGATTTGAGAACTATATATCCAGCTAGTGAAGAAAACATCATATTCAAGTATACAAGAAAGTTTATGTTCCCAACAGCACCAACTGGTGTAACTGATGATTCTAAAGATTATTTGGATTCAATAGCATTAGCCAATGATACTACACCATATGCTGGTGAAGTTGGCGATGTTCTCGAGCTATTACACACTGAATATAATAACCCATGCTTACGATTGGAGTTTACAGTTGATGATGTCACTGGTTTAATCAGTTTGCAATTTAAAGTTGGCACATTAGATATGAGTGTCAAATATGAAGAAGATATAGCCGATGATGTTGATGATTATGTCAGAGGATTATCTGATTATACTGTTAGTGCTGTGTATAGCCAATCAGGATCATTCACTGGTGTTGGTACTAAACCTGTAGCATCTCCAGACAATTTTACTGTGTATGATGGTGGTATCCAAACCGGCGGCACATTAAATGAATATTGGAATCGTTTAATATTAATGGTAAGAGATGATCAATTATGGGTTTGGTGGAATGGATTATTGATACCGCCAAGTTCCAGTTTGAGTGCTGCTTTATCAACACCAATTAGTGTTAGCACACCATATTTTCCGATCACGAATGATGTTGATAAACCGTTTGGTAAAATTGGTATGAGATTATGGCCTGGATCAATTGTAAGACGTGTTGAAATTTATTCGCAAAATACCACTTACAACGAATATGCTTATGGCCAAATCCAATTGGTGTAGTATCATTCATCCCATGGTTTTTTGATTATTGGGTACGGTGGATTAATGAATTCTCGGTATATTGGGTATCCATCATAATATGTAAATCTTTCAACTATATATGGATTCATTACATCATTTGGATTTTCACAATATCCCTCTCTTAACAGGGTGAACATTTCAATATCGTATTCGTCCTTAAAATGTGATACTATCCATTTGTAACATTTTAAGGAATACGCTGAATCATGTTCACTTTTTAATCTCTTACATTTTGCTTTCCATGAATTTATATCAGTTATTAATTCGCTTACTATACTATTAGTTGTTCGTAATGGGTATGATACTTCATTAAATGTCATATCAGGGAATTTCTCAGGTGTACCGTATTCACCGAACATATAACATGGATATCCGCATTTTAAATATTTATATTTTGTGGTATCATACCTATTAATTAGTACTGTTTTAGTTTCTAAATATTTTTGTATATTGTCTAAATTTTTGGTTATAGGTGATTCGCCTTTTGATAACCAATTTCGTGTTAATTCTGATTTTAAAAATTGTGAATTATTGGAGTTATCATATATAATATATACTTTTCTATTTGTATCTGTGTATTCGATTTGAGCAATGCTTAATAGTAATGCTAAGTATATCATAAATCACCCAAGTGAAGTTTATAATATATTTATGCCAAATTAATATATTCTATAATGTATTTTTTATGCTTTGGCGAATAGTATTTTATTGATTCTCCCATATTTTCTTTACGGTTATTTTCAACATCAGTCATAAAATCATCATGTATTTTTTGTTTTGCCGTTTGTTCTGCTTTTTGTTTTGTTAATTCTGCTTGTTGTGCTTTTGCAGCCATCGCACGTTGTATCTGTTCATCATTAACTTCTATGTTTTCATCTGAGAATTCTGATGGGTTATTTTCTTCATATTCTGCTTGCTTTAACTGTAAATCAGGTATATCGTCAGAATACTTTGGTTTTATATCATTTATATTTGGAGTCGGCTCTGCTTTATGTGTTACATGTTGTTGCTTAGATATAGCTTTTTTGCGGTCTAATTCGCGTTTCCCGAGTTTTTGTTGTGGAGTTTGATCTTTGGGTTTTTCTGGTTGTGATATATCTCCAGACACGCTTCTTTGGGCTTGCTTGACGGCTACTTCTAAATTGTCTTCGACGCCAGTCAAATCAGATGGATATTTTGGTAATTTATCAGTTTCTCTTTGTTCTTTCGATTTAAATAATGATGATAATTTGTCTTTAACCCAATTAAATGCTGCTTTAGTATAACCGTACTTAGGATATAATGTACTACGTTCTAAGCCATGAATATGAGCAGCATTATACGTTCTATAAAAATTATGAAACACATATGGTAATAATTTTCTGCCAGTCCAATATCGTTCGTATAGGTCATTCTGCTTCATTAATGCAGGTAGTATCTTTGATAATTCATCTCTTTGTCGTGTGTCTAAATAGTGTAAATTGATACCACCTATTAGATGGTTTCCTGTATTTGGATGAATCCAATCGCCTAAAACCAATATATCAGGTGATGGGTCTGTTCTGAAATTACTATAATCAAATCCCCATCGTGGTGCCTCATCAGCTTCTTCTATGCAACCATATATTCGTAATCTAGCTTCTATTATATCAAAACTTTCACAGACTATGTCTAATTTCATTTTAGTACCTTATAATTATATTTGCTAAGTTTTTAGCCAATCTCTGATTAGATTAGCGCATTTACATCGTGGATTTGAGAAGGCTACTTTACTTCTAGGATAATCATGTGCATATAATTTACACGCAAGCGATTCATCATCGATAGATACAATTTTCATTCCAGCGTTAGTCATCCTTTCTAAAATACCTAATTCTTCACTTTTATTAATATCAGGGTAATCAACTGCTGGTCGTATAAACATCATAGTATTTAATATCGCTTTTTTACTATTAGTGTATGTTGAAATTTGGCTATTAGCAAAACTATAAGATGAAACTTTTGATAATACAGATATGTGCGATTCTGTTTTTAATATAGCTGATAATTGTTTTGATAGTCTATTCTTGTGCCATATAAATTCTGGATCGAATTGGGCTATTAAATTTCCATTTGCAGCTTGTATACCATAGTTTCTAGCCATGCCGGCTGATAGTTGAACTGGGGTATCAATAACTATTGTGTCTAAATCATTAATTATTAAATTAGAATTAGACAATTGCGATGATGAATTATTTATAATTATTAATTCTTTGTTTTGATATGTTTGTTTATTAAATGAATTTATACATCTATTAACAATATCGATGTTAGTTTTACCAGCTAGCATTATACATGTTATCAACGGATTGATCATGCGAATCTCCTTAAGCTATTGTACCAGCTTAAGGTGTTGATTGACCAATTATAGTGTGTTTTTCAGACACCAAATATTGACGTAATAATCGTTCAATTATTTTTCTGACTACGTATGACACTATCATTTGTATTATAAACATAGCGATGAAACCACCGCCAAATGTAGCTATTGTATGTTCATAACACGCATCGTATAGTTCGTTTTTGACATCTTCAGCATTTATGCCCATTCTAACGTTAGTTTTATACATTTTTGTGCCATACGATGACCACCATTCGGCAGCCACATCGGCAGCTTTATTGGCAACAGTCTTATGACGGCCTTTATACTTTTTTTCAGCAAATATTTCAGACTTGATTTCATCTAATGCGTAAGTGGTGGACATTTTTATCTCACGTCAGCGTACACGTCAAAGAATCGTGGAATATCAAAATAAATTCTATCAATACTAATTTTAACCGCATCAATAGGTTGTTCGATTATTTTTCTACCAATCGTGACTGTAGCTGATTTATTAAGTGAAATATCACAAACGTCACCAACAAATTCATATGATATAATTGTTGGGTCGGCTAATTCTAACTTAATATCCATTCCCATTATTTTAGATAATGGGAACGTCGAAATCGCATTCGAAGGTTTATCAACAGTAATTGTAACTTTACCATTAATATCGAATGCTTCTTTTAAAACATCCAATAATTTTTGGACTTTATCTTTGTAACCAACGAGTGCTGGCAATTCTATAGCCATTATTTTTCTCCATTATAAGCTTTAACTAGTGTTTCACCTTTTGTATACCCGACGAATTTTTTAATTATTACATTATTCTTAATAAGAATAAATGTTGGGTAACTATCAACGCCATATTTAATAGCTAATGATGGATTTTCGTCAGCGTAAATTTCTTGTATGTGATTTGACTCATCAGGTCCTATGGACCATTTACCTAATTTAAACCAATCATAATATGCTTTAGCAATTACTGTGCCATTTGAATCTTTGCTACCTTTTTCAAATAATACACAATATCCACATGTTCGTGTTTTGAAATATAAGAATCTGTATGCTCGCTCACCTTTCCCCTCTTCTGGTATCTTATTAGCGTATGTGTGTGTTTCTACCGCTTCTGGTAGAGCTGGTGCTGGTGGAGTTACTGGTTTTTGTGGTGCTGCTTCTGGTAAGGCTGGTGCTGGTGGAGTTACTGGTTTTTGTGGTGCTGCTTCTGGTAAGGCTGGTGCTGGTGGTGTTTCAGCAATGGTTAAATCTTTTGCTGTTTGAGATGCACCAGTGTCGCCAGGCGATTGGTCTGGTTGCATATCAAATTCTGGCACTGTTAGTACCATATATGCTCTAATACTTGACGCTAATCCTATACCACATTGAATTGTTGGTGTAGTGTCTTGCTTTTTAATTATCAATGGTGTGCTACAACCTAATGCTAATGACATTAGCATTATTACCATTTTGTATCCCATTGTGTTTCCTTTTTAATAAATCCTTGGTATGATGCGTATGCGAACGTATCATTGCTTCTAAGCATTCCTTCAACTATATCCCAATCAGCCCAGAAAGATCCGTATGGTTGATCATCTGGCCAAACTGGGCCAGTAATCCAATCGTCACCCCATGAGTTAACTATTAAGAATCCGCGTCTTTTACCGCCACGGTATCCTGCAATATACATTGAGTGGTTCCAAGTGCCGCTAGCTGCGGCCCAACCACCTTCTGATCTAGATGATGTAAAACCTTGGCTACTACAAACATTAACGCCATAATAATTTCTAATCGCTGATCGTAATTGTTGGCAATTTTGTATTAATGTTACTTGTACCATCTTATGTGGTGTAGCTGCGTCTAATATTGTTCTTGGGACTCCTTGGCTAGCCCAATCTCTACATCTTTGAGCACTATATGTTGATAAATCTATGTTACCATATTTTGTCATGTGAATGACGCCATATTTGCTTATGGCGTCTGCTGCAGCTGATCCATAACTACCATCTTGATAACCAAGAGTATTACTTACTTGGCGGCTCATTGCGTAGAGCGCGTCGGCTGCGGCTCTAAATAACCATTTTTCTGGTTCTTTACGGCATAATATATCGGCGGCAGTTGTAATGTTTACACCACCAGCTGTACCATTACCAACGCATGAACCAACAGATCCTTGGTGATACGCATGTAGTCTAGGGGTGCCGATTAAGCTGGTTAATGGCCTCCAAGCGAACACATCAGAATCTTCTTCGTCGTTAATAGACCATGGAGCAGCTTGCGCAAATGTTTGTGCTGGAAGAGCAGAAACGAATTTGGCTGTCTCTTTTGGGTTTGGAATATAACCAAAATGATACTGCATTCTATTTCTCCTCAGCGGCTAAGTATACCCCACCAGCTAATACTTTAAAATCTGATATTGCTTTTGTTTTGTTAATATCAGTTAACGGCGCGTCGCCAGGAGTTAAATAATCGAATTTTCCTTTAACCACTGATAAGAAAGTCGGAATAATCGTTGTCAAATCTTTACCATTAAATCTAACAGCTATACATTTTATTCTGAAATCATCAATTTGAACATTATATTTAAAAGTAGAGTCTGACGTTAATGTCTCTGATATACCATATAATAAACCAGCAACACTATATAAGTCTTGCTTTGTTGCGTTCTCGCAACCTGGTTTTATAGCATCCTTAAATTCTTTGGCCGATGCCCATTCGGCATCTGTTAATTGTAGCGGAGATGCTGCTGTTGGTGTACTTGGTTTAACTGGTGTTGTGGTATCTTTCCAGTTTGGCTGTATGCATCCGCCGATGAATACAACACTTACCAATAGCGTGATCATTTTTTTCATATTACTTCTTTCTCTGATCCATAAGTGGCACAGAGTAACATTTTGTTACGAATGATTTGGCTATGTCAGCTATTTTAGCGACCGATGCTGGATCGTCGCTAAAATAATCATATAATTTATTTATTGCTTGTAAAACCTCTGATTGATTTTGCGGATCTCGCAAACTATCAGTAGTTTTAGGTGGATTAGCTGGAGTTGTGGCATCAGCTGGTTTAAGATGCTCTTTTATAGCCACAACTATATCATCGATACTTACTGGCGCTGCTGGAATTACTGGTGTTGCCGGTTTGGTTTTTGGAAGTGAAGCTATTAATGCATTTTTCAGTGTACTAAACATTAATGTTACCAAACCAGCGATTGTGGGTCCGGCGGCTACTGATAAATTCATTATGTCTTTAGGAGCGCCACCAGTACCAAGAACGTACACATTCCAAGCGCCAACAGCTAATAAGCCGCCACCAATAAGATACTTTACCATGATCACTTACCTTATTTTGTTAGGTACGTCGACAACAGAGCCAGTAATTGCTGCGTTGCCCAAGACACCAATAACTGAAGAATTTCAGTTGGGATAGCAGCTTGAGCTGATGGACCAGATAAGTAATCAGCGACTTTTTGAACTTTACATAATTCTTCGTCGCACTCATCAAAAACAGCCGATGCCGACTGGGTTGATACTGGAGCACCAATCAAAGCATTTTGAGCGTAGCCCTGAACAACCCATAGGTCATGGGCTAGCGTGCTAACATTGGACCCAAACTCACCGCTTTTAACTAAGTTAATAGCATTGAGTAATTCGTCCATCGGAACTGCCGAAGGGTAATCTGTAGTCATGATCTCTCCTTAAAATATAATAATCAGCACATTGCTGATTTTCACTTACGTAGCTACTATATATTTGTACGAAATAAGCAAGCAAACTTATCATATAGACACAAAAAATCCGAATATAGCATTAACTTTTCAGAGGACAAAAGAATGCCATATCATATCGTTAAAAGTGGATCTGGATATAAAGTATCAAATAAAAATAGTGGCAAAACATATAGCAAAAAACCAATGTCAAAAAGTAAAGCCAAAAAACAATTAGCCGCTCTTCACATCAATACTAATGAAAGCATGGAAGCAAGAATAGATCAGATACTAGAGAGTATGGATTGTTGCTGCCAATGTGGTTGTACAATAGAAGGTAAATATTATTATCCAGATAATAACGAACCTTGCTGTGGCGCATGCTATAAGAAAATGTAATTTCTAATAAATATACTGTAGGAGAATACTATGAAAACAGCGCAAAGCATGATAGCCGTGTTGATGGAAGACACCCCATACTCAGCTGGGTTAATGGGATCATCATCGATGGTTGATACACCATCAATAACATTATCTATGAACCCATTAGCTGGCAATATTTCTAACGATACCGAATCTAATACATATGAGCAAGACGGATGCGATCAAGAATTTACAAAAGAACACCTATTAGCCGCTAAAGACTTTATAGAATGCGTTGGTGGTATTGATCAAGCTAGAAAACTGATAGACAAATGTGATGAATGTATCGAATGTCTTGATTTTCTTGATGATGAGCAAAACGCTGAAGACGATATAATGTCTGTTGCTTCTGACACAGTAGAATACCTATGATAATCGCAGAATTACAGTCAACAAGCAAATCCAAAATATATATAGATTATATATGGAGAGTAGCAAATGATACAAAAATGATAGAACATACAGCTAACACTATTGTACGCCATAATGTGATGACATATAATGAAATTGCTGCCTTATTCAATAAAATAGGAAAATCAGATTTAGATACTATAATTAGCATGATTAGAAAAGAAGAGCCAGAATATGGTATGCAAATAGTTAATTTAATTATCAATAGAAGTGGGTTTGTTCCAGGTGATGTGCTGAAAGAAGTGTTTGATAATCCCAAAGTCGTAATATTATTATTTGGTTTAATTCGTACTGTTATTTATAAAGGTGATAAACCCTCTACTAAAAGATAAATAAAATAGAGGGTTTTCAATGCCAACGATATCATCAAAAATGGATGCAATAATAGAACATATTATTGATGATATACCTACAAATACTAAAAGTGATACAGAAATATTAATTGATAAATATCGCACAGCGCAAAATAATCTGAAAAAAGCACAGTCTGATATCGAATTGGCAACAAATAAAGCGTGCGGTGACTTAGCACTCAAAATACGCCATAAATTAAGCGGATTAAATGTAAGTTTAAATAGATTCGGCTGTACAGTTGGATACAAACACAAAACATTAACATTTAAACCTAACTTATTAGATCAAGTATGGGTAGTGACCGGCAATAATCAACCATTTACATCGGCTTTTATAGCTAAGTATAGCCCATTAATGAGATTATCTAATATATCAGAAATAAGTGACGCTGTCGCTCAATATTTTAAAAATTATTATAGGTCTCTAAACGAAGATATTAATGGAGATGGTATGATATTGGTTGAAGGATCATCAAAATCGGTTAGTGAAATGCTTGTGTGGCGTTCAAGTATTTCACTTAAAATAAGGCAAGCGGTAAAATAATGGTCACACAAAACATCATAACATGGTTCGAAAACAAAAGTATATCATCATACATGGTATATAATGAAAGCAATATAAGTATTATTGTTGCGTCTGTGAAAGACCCAGCAATTATAAGCGAAATGATACATGATCTTACACCATTATTTCAAGATAATATGATCCACCTATCGACCAAACGAATAAGAGGTGGAACAGCAATAGCATTAAGCTCAGAAGCTGTCAACGAAAACCAATTCATAAGCATACTACATAATAAAAACATTATAGAAGAATCAATAGAATTTTCACAAAAACTTAATAACATACTAACTAATAAAACATCATTCTCACCATCATTTAGAAAAGTACTACCAACTAGATTATCATCGATTAAAGAAATGATTGATGATAACCCAAGTATATTCTCGAGATTTGGAAAAGCAATAGATGTTCTCAGCAGATCATTAAGTGTTAATATTAAAGAATTATTAAATAAACAAGGTATTAAATGGGACACATCAAAAGATAACACAAGCATTACACTATACATAGTAAACGCGCAAACGAACGCTCCACAGCCAATAGCTAGAATAAGTGCTGATACACTACAAAATCCAAATGATTTTCAAAAACAATTATTAAGCATAATCGATTTTGCCAAAGGCCAAGCACCAGGCACTGAAGAAGCGAAAAAACAAGAATTACAAGCCCAAGAACAAACTGTCAGAGACGTCGCTCAAGCTATAGTGCCCCCAGAACAAAACCAAATCGCCCAACAAATCAATCAGCCCCAACAAGGTGCTATAAGTGGCCCTACCAGATAATAGATTACGGTTTCCAGCCGTTAAAATTGATTTCACTAATGATATTGGCGTAACAGGCCAAGATCACGATACAGTACCAAATCCAGGTACTGCACGATATGATCACATATTAATGTGGTTCATAGGATTATTATCAAATCAATCATCATTTTCAGAACCAACACAATACAGAGACGGCACATTATGGTTCGATCTTAATGTCAATATATTAAAAGTCTATAATAATGGCACATGGTCATCATTATCAGAAATAATATCATTAGCTGATGGAGTAACATTACAACAATGGTATGATCAATTATCAGTATATTTAGAAACATTCGGTCCTGAAATAACATTCAGTGGCGCAATAACATCAAATACTAATAGTATAACAATACCAGAATCGCTACGAGGATACGTTACATCAAATACTAAATGTTACTTATATGTCAATGGATTATTGAAAGATCCAAGAAGTGTACAAATACAAAACACATCAATTCTGAGATTCACTGAATTCACATTAGTCAATGGTGATGAATTTACTGCAATTCTAAAGCAAGTAAGTTCACCTTACTTCTACACCACAACAGTTTCTGCTCCATAGTGAGAAAAAATGTCACTAAATCTGTCCGATTCATACGGTATCAATCGAACACCAAATGGTGTAGAACAATCATGTAGAGGTGAAATAGAATTAATATATAAAGATATAAATGGTCAAGAAATAGCACGCCATAGAGAAAATAACATAATCAAAATATTCGCAAAAGAAATATTATCTCACAGATTAATACCAGCAAACGTATGGGATCCAGATACATCATCATATGTTACACATTCAATTGACGTCGATGATTATGCTCCAAGATATTTAGTATTTGGTGCATCATTCGATTCAAATGGCAACCCACTAAACACCACCGATACTAGATATTACACATTAGATTCAATAACTGGCGGATATATCCCAAAAACACTAGGTGTTGGTGCCGATTACGATGGTGGCCTCATCAATGCTATTCCAATCAGTGAACCATATAGACCATTGAAAAGAGTAGAACGAATATTTTACGAAAGTTCATATCAACCAGCGGGTACACCATTATTACAAGATGATGTTCGCGCTATCAATAATGTTGTTGTATTTGAAACTATCATGCGGAAAGACGAATATAATGGATTTGGTTTAACCGATAGTGACTATTTTACTATCACCGAAGTAGCGTTAGTTGGTGCCCCTGAACTAACGACCGATCTTACTAGCTGCGAATGTGATCCTAGAGATTTATTTCTGACATCTGATACTACAACAGCTATGTTGGCCACAGCTAATAGCGGTGCTACTATTACGTTAGATGCTGGGGTTGACGCTACATTTCTTAAAGAAGGAGATCAAATTAAAATAGTCGAACCATCTAGTACAGCTGTTGCGGATGCTATTCTTGATCAAATTAATCCATATTATTTGATTACATCTAAAGCTGTTAGTGGCCGAGATGTTACGTTAGATCGTGTTCCGAAGGATTCTACTGGTGTTGCTTTGAGCGGCAATATTGGTGTTTATAGAGATACGTTTAGGATTTATTCACATAGAATATTGAAATCGCCAGCTAAGAAATCGGATGCTGTTGAATTGACAATTCGATGGCGCATCATATTTAATTAATTTTCGGTGTTAATTATGCCAATTGGTAAACCTATAGATTGGTCAAAGTTTGACAACGATATAATAAGTAAATTACCTAGTATGACAATACGCGAATTTAGTAAATTATATAATGTTTCAGAAACACAACTTAGTAAAAGAGCTAAAAAATTAAATATCGTACCATTAAAGTATAAAGCACCATTAAAGCAATACGATGAAGAATTAATAAGCAAAATATCATTGTTACGAGATACCCATTCGATAGAAGAAATAGCTAAAATATGCAATATAAGTAGAGTTACTGTAGTTAGAATAAATAAACGACATAATATATTATTATCTGATGTTGGAAAAGAACGATCTATGATTAGTAGTAAAACAAAGTGCATAGGCAATGCACCATGGAATAAAGGTAAAACATTACCTGATGCTATGAAGATAAATATGGCTATTGGTAGACAAAAAATGTCGGGTAGAATATCACAATTACAAGAATCATTTTATAAAATTTTAGATAATAATAATATAACATATTATAAAGAAAGTAGCGATTTATGTAGATTTGGCCATTGGACTTTTGATTGTAGGATAATACATAATGATTATGATTTTTTAGTTGAGGTTCAAGGTGATTATATACATTCACAGCCGAAAACAATATCAAAAGATAGAGCTAAAGCAACGTACATGGAAAGATATTTTCCAGGTATAAAAATTAAATATATTTGGGAACATGAATTTGGCGCAGCAAATAGGGTTAAACAACAAATTAGAAAATGGGTTGGTATTGATAATATTATATCACATGATTTTGATTTTAATAATGTTACTGTTGATATAATTGATGAAATGACTGCATCTGGATTTTTAAATTCATTCCATTATTTAGGTAAATTAGCTGGCAGAATTAAGATAGGGGCATTTTTAAATACTACTCTTATAGCTGTGGCTGTTTTAAGTGCTCCTACTAGAGTTGAAACAGCGGCTAGATTAGGTGTTAATAATTTGACTTGTTTAGAATTGCGTAGGTTTGTTATACATGATGAATACCATAAGAAAAATTTTGCATCATGGTTTTTGTCTAAAATCATAAAATTTATTCCAAATAATATTAAAGTGTTAGTCAGTTTTGCTGATACTGGTGTCGGTCATACTGGAACCATTTATAAGGCCGCTAATTGGGTATATGATGGTATGACTGATAAGTCGTATTTCTATATTGATAATGATGGTTTTGTTATGCTTAAAAAGACATTATATAATTTAGCGTGTAAAATGCATATGAAAGAAGCCGAATACGCTACTAAATATTGTTATAATAAAGTAATATCACCTCCAAAGATTAGATTTATTAAATGGTTATAATTTTACCAGTGGGGCATTGCACTCTTAAATTTATCTATTTCGTGAATATATTTAATTGATATAATAATTATATAATTTTGCTCACTGTGCTTATAACAAAAGTACCGTGGGTCGTTAACAAAGCTTCTGAATGATGGGCGATTACATGTACGCTGATTGCATCGATTTAAAATATGTGAACGCAGAATTGACTTATGCCAATGATATTATTGATCGCATGAGGAAAAGTGTTAGTTCGCGCTCTAATGCAAATAGTGATATCGATAATAGATCCAATAAAATAATCAATAATATAACTTTTGCATATTCTAAATTAAAATTTTGTGGATACAATGATATTAATAATAACACAAATGATATAGTCGATAAAATTTTTGATATGATTAAAATGTATGATAATATTATTAAAAATTGGATAAAAACGCATGATAGTGTGCTTGACCGTGATATATTATATGGATTTGATCATATGATAGAAAAAAGCATAAACAAATTTATTATAGATAATAAGTGCTCTATTTATAACAGCATAGATTTTACCAGTGGGGTAATGTGCTCTTAAATTCATCTATTTCGTCTTCTAATTCTGAGCCGTGTTTAATATTATTCGTATTTTGAGTATTTATATTATTTGATGTAGTTTGTACTTTTCGTATAGTATTATCTATTTTTTGCAATTGTGGCTGTAATACTTTCATTTGCTGTTCATGTTGCTTTTTATCGTTTTCGTCTTTTTGTTGTAGTATCTTTTTAACTGCTGCTGTGTCGCTGTCTTGTGATAATTGCTTTGATACTCTATCGGCTTGTAGGCGGTCGGCCATTGAGTTTATACTAGAGTTTGTGAGGTCTTCGTATATTTTACGTAATTTCATTGTTATTCGCTGGCCCCATAACCGTTTTTGCCAGATCCACGGTTTTTAGGTGGTTTTCTTGCTTCGTGGGATGGGTCAGCTCTGAAGAAGTCAGGAAATGCGGCCCGAGGATCTAAACGTAGCACAGCGCAGATTTTTGAAGCTAGTGCCATTGATGGATTTCGGCCACCAGGATCGCCAGCAGCGCCACTATTTGGTTTACGTAAGATTCTTGATATAGCTGGCGGGTCTACGTCACAAGCTCGAGCCAATTCGGTTACTGTCATACCACGGTCTTCTAATGCTCTAGCTAGTGGTAATCTATCGACTGATGACATATCAACTTGTGAAACGAATTCTGTACCATCGTCAGATTCATCTTCGGTGAATATTTTATCCCAATTGTTGACTAATGTTTGTGTTATGATATCATATGGCTTATCCAATGATGGTAGTATGTCGTTACTAGTTCCTAATGGCACTAGTGATGCGTTTGAATCGTTTAGTTCCCATACGACGTATTTGCCGTATGGTATTGAGAATATTTCTGAGCATAGTTTATTAATATTTAATATCGCACCTTCTGTTAGGTATTCTATGAATACTTTCTTACTAGTAAATTGATTCTTTTTATTCTCGGTGAATTTGGTTAGTTTGGCGTCTAATTTTTCTTCGAGTGTACGAAATTTCATAATTGTTCCTTTGGAGGTTATAAATTATTTTTGCAAATATAAAATATTGGGGAGGAATTATGTTTGATGACGTTGTAGAATTATTGCTTGAAGAGGCGATTAAGTATAAGGCATCTGTTGCTGTTGTTGAGTATAAAGATAAATGGTTATTAGGATTGGCTAAAACGTCTGATGATAGAAACAATAAATGGTGTTTTATTGGTGGTGGTATAAAGAGGAATGAAACTCCAAAACAAGCTGTAGTTAGAGAGTCTAGAGAAGAAGCTGGTATAAGAGTTAGAACTATTGGTGATCCTATACCAGATAAGAAGAAAAAGAATGTTGCGTTTTTTCATTGCAAAATGGTTAGCTCTCAAGAGCTTAAACATAATAATGAGTTTGCTGCGATGGCATTTTTCACTATAAAGGAAATGGAATCGTTAAAATTGTACTACAATGTCAAAGACTTGATTGGGAAAATTAAATGCTGAAAGAAACCAGGGCCGTAGAATATATATTAGAAATAATTAGGGTTCTTCACAATAGTCAATCAGAAATAGAATGCAAGGAAATAGTATCAATAATTGAGGCTGATAATCATATACGTGAGGTATCTCAAACGTATGTGCCCAAAATATTATCTAAGTTAGTGAAATGTGGATTGGTTGAATCATCTGAGAGGGGATATACATTAAGGAAAGTATTAAATGATATATCGGTTTGTGATGCTTTACAGGTTCTTGATATGCCTATGAGTTTTGATAATTTATATAATATGTGTATTCGGATAAAGGAGAAAAGCAAGGAAATACCAATTGTGTCAGTATATAATTTTGAAAAATAAAAGAGCATCCGTGCTCTAGGCGAGGTGGGATTGCTTTAAACCACGTTCCAATGGTGATTCAAAGTGCCTATTGGCCAACCCACATTTCCACACAAGGTGGCGTCTTACGCCAAACGTATCTAGCATAGATACTCAATCATAGATTGTGGCGTTATTAGACGAATATTTAATATATGTAGTAAGTTCACATTTTAAACTCCTTGATTAAGACTTTCAAAAGTTTGATTTACCACAAAATACGAGAAAACGAATGCCATATTTATCGACAAAATCACGGAACGGCTTAGCGCAAGCGATGGTCACATTAATCCATTCAGGAAGCACATACAGCGGCCCAATAATAGATATATTTGATGGATCATTGCCATCAGACCAAGATACCACACCAAGCAAAACACCATTAGCCACGATCACATTACCATATCCATTGTTTAGCACACCTAGTTTAGGTATAGTATCATTTAATCAAATAGTAACAGCAATAGTAAGTAAAACAGGAACAGCAGCATGGTTCAGACTATATGACAAAGATAAATATCCAATATTCGACGGAACAATAAGTAGAATCGCTGATACCACAATCAGCGATATGAAAATGGATAATTTAGAATTGGTTCAAAATGGAATAGCCACAATAGCTAAAATCGTATTAACATTTCAACGATGAATAATAAAATTTTAAAACGATTAATAGAACGAACGTATGCCAACATTGATGAAATCAATGGAACTACAAATGGTAAATATCGGCACGTATCATACTTAATATTAAAAAATAAAATAATATCGTTTGGCTATAATAGCCAAACGACTCACCCAATAGCATTACAATATGGATTACAACATGCCCATATTCATTCTGAAATGAATACTATAAGTAAATTGCCTTATTATTCGATGCAATATAAAAAATTAATACAAAAGTGTGATATGGTAAATATAAGATTATCAATTAGTGGTAATATTCATATGTCCAAACCATGCGATGCGTGTCAGAAAGTAATTTCTGCATTTGGTATCAAGAATGTATATTATACAACTAGTGAGCATAATATTTGTAGTTATGACATACGTAATGTATTTGATATGTTTTGATATTTCCTCAGAGGAAATGTATCTAATTATTCGTCATTGGTATTACGATATTCAATAGTTAAATTATCTAATGATTCTAATCGTGCTAATTCTTTTATACCAGCATTATTTAATTGTTTACCTTTCAAAAATTCTAATACGTCCCAAAAATATCCTGCCTCTGCGCGTGTCGATGGCCCATGTCCGTCTCGAATATTTCGTAACATATTTAATCGTTCGCGTTCATCATTAGTCATGTCAAAATATTTCTAGAGCCGGACACGAATCCGGACACGAATCCGGACGCGATGTCCGGATTGCTTGATTTACAAATAAATCTCCGATAAATCCGGACAAAGTCGCTCAAAAAGTTTACCCTTCACATAATCCACAAGTCATAAACAACATATACAATTCAAGAATATGAAGTAAATGCTGCCCATCAGATACTTTTAGTGATCAATCACACTTTTGATGGTGCGGCTTTCGCTTTTAATATCTTTAATCAACAGTGCAAATTCATCAGCCATTGTTTCTAATTCTGCTTGTGCATCAATAGTATTTCCAGCCAGGAAATGCTGTGAAGATTCTGGCAATTGTCCTAATATAACAGAAGATCCACTAGCACATGATTTTAATTGGTGTGCGTTTTGCGAATATGCTTTGTCACCTGTGAGCCACATGTCTGCTCTGTCGACTGTGGTTAGCACATTATATGTTCGTTCATCTAGTATAAATATACCGCGTACTAAATCAGCTTTATCATTATTGATTTTACGATATTCAGATATCAAATCAATATATTTACTATGCAAACTACAACGTATTATGTCATTTTGCGGCGTAAATGGCATCGAATCATAATGATATGTTCCATCATGAAAGATTGCAATATGCATCCTACGTCAAATTCCTCAACATTTTCTATCAATGTTTCGATTGGAGACTATTGCAAACCAGATGCTGTTGGTAAAAGCGATATAATAAAAGCAATTATCATTGATAACTTTGAAAGTCATAATGATGAATACAAAGCATTAATAATGACACATAATTCGATAGTCTACGCTAAAGGTGATAATATCTATATCGTATCACTAACGATAAGCGATACAATATTATACGCTGAATTAGAAATTAAAAATCAAGAAGAATACCCCATAGTTATAAACAAAAAGTACAAATTAATCGAATTCGATGGAGCTATAAAAATAGATGATTTTATAAATCAACAAGATTGTTCGACTGAATTGTCAATTTAATTCATCTAACATGATATCTGTTATGTCTTCTAAATCGCTTTCAGACGCTATTGTATAATAATTATAATGTTGTGGTTTTTTAATCTTATCTTTATAATAAATTGCTATTCTATTATTAGCGAATTTTATGAATAAAACGTCCGTTTTGTCGGACATTTTTGCACCATCCAATGGGCCACCCATTAATTGGATATGCATGATTAGTTCCTTTGATAGTCATCTTGAACTCGTACAACATCATCTACTTCAGGAGTCGAAGCTTCAAACAAAATACAATCAGTAATAGCTTCAATTCTATGGATTGTGCCAGGATCAATTGTGATAAAATCACCAGCATTAAATGTTTTGTCGATTTTATCTATTGTAAAAACAGCACTACCACTTATTAAAATAAGTGTTTCTTTTTTGTATTGATGATATTGAAGACTTAATCTATGACCAGCTCGTACAGTTAACTTTTTAAAACAATATGACGCATTTAATTCTAACCAAACTTCATTGCCCCATGGTTTTTCTATGAATTTTGATTGCATTTTGAACTCCTAGTGTAATTTTACATACACTATGTAGCTGGTTCAATTGTAACTCCTAATGGGTACTCAACCGGCTTAGCACCGTAAAGATCAGGCCCAAGGCTCACCAATTGTTCTTGTTTTAACTCAGCTAATTCTCTTGTACCAGACCACACTATAGATCTGCCAGTATGGTGTATTTCAGCTGTGTATATAACAGCCTTTTCAACTGAATATCCAAAAACTTTCTGTAAACCTTCAATAACATACGGAACAGTATGATCATTATCATTATAAATAATAACAACATATGGTGGCTGACGCTTCGTTTCATTAGTCTTATCGGTTTTGTGCTTCGGTTCAATCACACAAACCGCATTATCACCTTCATAAATGTCTTCCATTTTCCTCTTCTTTCAATTTCGTTGTTTGCTTGTCGAAAACGAATCGCTTACCGCAAGTACCACAGCGGTACCTTGTGTGCTCAGAATTATCATAATACATACGAACAAAGCAATAAGGGCAATGAGGACATGTTCTGTAAATGTGTTGCTTTTTCAAGATTTACCAAAAAGCAGGTTCACCAATTATCATCTTAATTATTCTTGTTAACAATAATTCTCTTGTAAAATCAGTTAAATTTAATTTGCCATATCTTCCACAAAACGAGAATATCAATTCATTAGGGTTATAGTCATAATGATGGGTAGGACAAAATCGCATCTTCATATCAATATTATGATTTATACATTTTGCCGATAATGTTATAATAGCTGGCGTATTTATGATATCCCATTCATCTATTCTAGAATTAAAAACACAGTTATCACATACATAAGCTTGTTTGCTATTGATTTTACGATTGTATGAATCTGTGATTAATATATTTTTCAAAGTCGGTAATAATGATATTACTTCAGCGTGTATTGCTTTTAGCATTTCATTATTCATGTGTATCCTTATGATCGATCATAGCTAAATAATCAGATTGTGAATAAGCATAATTATGTATTAAATTTAGGCGATACGCATGCATATTCTTGATAGAATCATTGATATATTCGATAAATGTGTCTTTTGAAAAATCAAATAACGGTATATGATTGTTATAAGTATAAAAAATATGACTTTCAAGACCGTGTGTAAATGTGATATCAACAATAGAGTTATCTGATAAACTAATAACAATACGCACACGAGATTTACTTGTATGTTTTGTATCGCTGTTTTTAACGCATCCTTGTTCAACTATGACATGCAATCCTAATTTAGTAGTGTCTTTGACATATACCCATAGTGCGCATTTTTTACAAAATAAAGGTGGTGTAGACTGCATGAAAGTGGTTCGCAAATCAGTATTGCGAACATGAAATAATTCTTCAAATATCGCATAAATTATATTATCTGTGTCTGAATCTTGTGTCTTGTTCATGATAATGACATATTTCCGTAATTATTGGCATCTGTAAATTTACGCTTCGAGTGATCTTTGCAATATATTATTAGGAGATATCATGTTTAATGTATTATTAGTATCTGGCGGGTCAGACTCAGTCGCAATGTTGCGTAAAGCAATTGAGAATAACATCTCATTTGAAGTTGTACATTTTGATCATGGTATTAGAGAGAATTCATATCTTGACGCCAAATTCGTTACTGATTTGTGTGAAAAATACGGTATCAAACTCACTATTTATCATTTGAATCTCGGGCCAGCAGCTTCAGAATGCGACGCACGAGAAGCACGTTTGAATATATTAGCCACTAATCATAGTAATAATATTTTGCACACGGCACATAATATGGATGATGTTGCAGAAACAGTAATGTTTAATATCCTTCGTGGATCTGGGATCAATGGGTGTTGTAGTCTTAAAGAAAAAGTTAATATCACTCATAATGGTAAAACCCTTAATTTTTATCGGCCATTATTGAATTTGCGTAAGTATGAGATTGTAAAATACTTAGCGTCGATTGAACAAGATCATATTATCGATGAGACAAATAATACTGATATCTATACTCGTAACGCTATCAGACGTCAATTATTGCCATTAGCATCATCTATTATGAACCGTGACGTGGTTTGTAATTTGGTGAATTTTTCTTCTAATATGCTCGAGGTTTCGAATATTATTGATAATTTGTCAAGTGATTTTATCGATTGTGATGTTATCGATTGCGTTAAATATGCTGGTAATAAATTAAATAAATATAACATGATTAGGTATGTTAAATCTAAATATGACACATCAAAATTTGCTAAGAGACACTGGGACGCGATTGATGTATTGTTAACGCTTGGTGCATCTACTAGAGTTTCTCTCCCTAAAGTTGATTTGATTATTAGGAAAAAGAAAGCCACATTCTTACTGAGAAAGTAAACATGGCCAAATTGCCTCCCGTGAAGGTGATTGAAATCATCAAACTGTATTTTGAGCCATTTTATCAATTATTGTGCTTTCTAGGGATACATAAATTATCGGCAGTAGTTAGTATTGAAAATAATAAATTAACGTTTAAAGTAATATGCGATAGATGTAATAAAATATCATGTGATAAACATACTGACATTAGAGCATTCAAAGCTGTTATAGCATATTCTAAAGATTATAAAAATTATGAATTATATGGATGTTCTAATTTGCCAAATAGTGAATGTGCTGATATAGTATCAGAAAATATGACAGAATGGTACAATGACCAGCATGATACTAAACAAGCAATAGTATTTTGTGAAATACATGATAAATAATATAATACAAATTTTTACGTACACCGTTATTTATGCAACAATATGCATAAGCGCATTTGTTGGTATGATGTGCGTCATGTGGGGTTTAATCACTCTGTACTTTTGGTGTTATAATGCTATTTGACCAAACATTATACAAATATGCCAAAAATAACAATATTAATTATACATACACTATAGGCCAAGCATTTCAAGTCACTGAGCAATTCGCTGATAGATATAAAACGCAAATGATGATGTCTGATTTTAACGTATGCCCACAATGGGCATACTGGTTTGCTAAGTTTGTAATCAATGATTATTGGCCTAATGGTGAAGAATTAATTAATAAAAATGAATCGTTAAGCTCAGCATATAGATTTTTAGTAAATTATAGCAAAACATGCGGAATATTAGGACACTCATTAAATGGTATCGAATTGTGGTGCAAACCAGAAATAAATCCAAAAAGAAATAAAGAATTTAACATTGATGATTTCGCTGACAATATTTATAAAGAAATGAAAAAGTTAAAAAGAGAAACAGTAAAGTGATAGGAGAATAGTATGGACAAAAAGACCATTACAGTGACCCACCACAGAAAATTGTACTACCGAAGCCTACATTGTCAGAGCGTAAGAAGATCATTGCTGATAATGCTGAAGTTGTGATGCGTGCTCTCATTTCTTCTGCACATGCTCGCGATAGCAATCATCTCGTTTAACTGGATCGAATAACAATTTTATGCATTATGAGTGAATACTATTACGTCGATAGTACTATATATGAGAATCACAGAATAGTCACAATATTTTGTAAAAGTATAGAATACAAAAAATCATATGTATTTGGTATACCACGTAAAATATCACCGTTATTTTCAATTATGATACATGATATCAAATGTCGAACAAGAATAGAATACGCTGAATATTTTATGTCCAGATCAATCGTAAAATTATCGGTATCGTATAAACACGGATCATCACGTCGATATAAGTCGATAACTATAACACAAGATCATATTAAATTTGTTGGTCCCGGTACAATAATTAATATTCCATTACATGAATATTCGATCAAAGTATTGAAGGAGAATTTAAATGGATAAACAATATTATTATGATATGATTAAGCCATCTTCTGTAGTTTTTAGCGATGATCATGTAGCATTAGGATCATTAAATACAATCGAATGCACATGGAAAACTAAATTACCAGAATTATATTGTATAATAATAGAAGATTTAATTGGTTCAATAATATTTGATTCTGTGACATACCATAATGGTCCTTCAACAGATACGTTAATCATCATGTATACACACAGATTTAGCAGGTTATTAAATCGTATAGCAATAAGTAATCAAATTAGTATATTCGATTCTACTGGCCCACGTGCAATAATAAATCTTACTGATTACAGCAAGCAGCATTTATTAAATACTATTTGGCGGTTATGTTCCCACATGCAATCTTATTGATTGCATTATTTGGCAGCTATATTTCCAAGGGCTGTCAATTCATTTTCAATAGTATTGACTTGATATAAAAGAGGCGATATTCTGTCTAAATATAATGATCCAAAATTGTTTAGTATTACTTCTTCTCTATCACTACTAACTGTAGCTCGTAACGTATCGCTCATTTTCCGTAAGTCATCACCACGCATATTTTTAGATATTAGAATTGCTTCTATCTTGCTCCAATAAGTATCAAGTTGTTTGTACAGCGCTTTTTTCTGTGTATCTAATTCTGATTTTGTCATTCTGCTTTCTCTCTAATTACAACTGTTTCTTTCATTCCATCAGTAAACACAATTTGGCCATCTCTAATTGTGCATATTTTTCTAATGGTTTCTAGAAATTCTTGTTCGAATTCTATTTCTGTTCGTAATTTACCATTTCTAACTGGTATTACATAGTGTATACCACCTTCATTACTTTTATATGCTTCATTTACTGCACGTAGTAAATTCATGATTTGTTCTTGTGATGCATCTCCAACTTCAACGTATACTACAGTTCTTATCGGTTGATTTATAGTACGCAATATTTCAGCGGACATTTCAGGTGCTGCAACAGCAGCACTCAAATTGTCTAATTTTTCATTAATAATAGTTGGTTGTTTGACCGCTGAATTCTTTTCTATACGGCGCGCTCTCATCTTTTTCCCTTTAGATGTTGTATAAGTATATACTCACAGAAATTTTCAAAAATCTAATGGGGTAAAATATGAAAACAATATCAATGACTTTTCAGACAGAAGCTGAACGCGATGAATTCGTAGCATTCATAGCTAAAAGCAAGCATAAGAATACAATAAGCACAATTAAGTATGATCCAACTATATTATATGATTCAGATATGGCTGCAATATTTATAAACAATACTAAAATGTACGAAGGCAATTTAAACGAAATGAATTCTAAATTTTTCGATGAATTAAACGCACATAAAGCACCAATGACATTGAAAAAAATGGTTGAAGGTAAATGGGTTGTAATAAGAAGCAGATTAAGTTAAGTATCATGATTTCTATTGAAAATATCATATAATACAGTATCATATAATTTAGGAAAGTATGACTTAATTAGCTGTAAATTATCCCATGATTCTGAATTTACATCAAAATCATTGTCATATAGCCATGTAGCTAACCAATAAGATAGTTCAATACCACTAACGAAACTCTGTTTTAATAAATCATCATCATCTATGCTTACTTTATTAAGAAATTTGGTGAATGTACTTTTATAATTGAATACTTGATCTGCCATTTTTAACTCCATTGGATATGCATAAATTATAATTTATATTTTGCATAAAGTTCGATAGCATTATTAACTAAATTAGAAGTATCGCTAACATATTTTGCGGCTAATTCGTATTCTTTATCCAAATTAGTTGAACAAATAATCGGATCATCAGTACCTAATGTTAATTTTAATCCGTGATTAATCATATTGGCAATAGGATGCTCGTCAGTTACCACACCAGTGAAATAATTACTTGTCAACCCTAAATCAAAATAAATATTATTATCTATCGCCAATTGTATTAAATTATTATCAGATATTTTAATGCCATGTGCTATATTTGTGACACTTAAATTTTTTATAGCTGTTGTGATATTCTCTTCTGGACCAAATTCGCCAACATGTGCTCTAACTAATTTATTAGAAGATACCCAATTTTTCAATAAATCAGACCATATAGTATGGTCATACATTTCTTCGTCGCCGACTAAATCTATGCCTATAACTGAATCATGGACGATACCATTTTCTATTAATTTAGAATATTGTCTCTGACTGGCTAACATACTCTCGTATTTTATACTTATTATTAATCCTATTTTGTCTTTTCTGTAATAGTCAAATCTGTCTTTTATAAATTTTATCGCTTCATGTTTATGCCATCCTATTGACATATATTTATTTATCGAAAAATCCATCATTGCGTAGTCTATATTATCATTTTCTAATTCGCCACATACTGATTTGATTGATTGGTCTATTATGTCTTCTGTCCATGTTATACTATCTAATATTTTGAATTTGTCTAGAAATCTATGAAATGATTTTGGCTCATCATTTGTGAAGACCATTTGTTTAATAACGTCATCGTATGACTCGGCTAGATGCCGTAATTCTAATTTGTTTATTGTTTCCCATACAAATTGTGCTGGAATTGATCCGCCAAAATGTCGATGGGTGTCTATGCGCAATTTATATGACCTTTAAAGTGGTATTATTACATTTGCGTGGTAACAAAAATACGAAGAATTTTGTATCAAATTTATTTCAGGAGATACCTATGAAATTGTCTACACTATTACAAGAAATAAATCGCCGAGAATTTATACAAAAGAGTATAGGAGCATTATCAGCATTAAGCCCAGGACTTAAAAGCGTTGCGAATATGCTTAATTTAACAAATAATGATCCATTTGCCGATATATCCGATGACGAACTGTTAGAAACACCAGAGAATTTATGGCTAACTAAAATTCCTATAGCAAGATTAACAAAACTAGTGCAAAATCATCCATCTCATGGTAGCCGTGAAATGGCTAGTAAATTCTGGGGTGTCGTGAATTATGGTTTACAGCACAATCATAATGGTGAAATATTTAATCTACTCAAAAAAGTATGGGGTGTCGATGGTGACACAGTGATAAAAAATATATCGAGCGAATGCTATCATGAGGCATACTACGCAGGTGATCTCGATTTCATTAAGCAAATGGCAATCGGTGCCAGAAAATTAGGAATAGATATACCATACAGCAAACTATTAGACGCACATAAACAATGTAAGATAGATGCACAGAGACGTAACGAAGCTCACACAATAGATCGTAAAAACGCAGAGCGCCGGAACGTTCCCGCTAAAACAGAACCATCTGACTCAATAGATCATGATCTAGCACAATGGGGCAATGAAGGTGGGTACATACCACAAAATTCATACTTCGAATCTGTGTTAGATAGAACAATTAAATGGCTATAGTTTCTAATATATTAAATCATAATATCTGTAAAGATCATTATACTTTTGATATAGACAATATCATAAGATTATCGTATTTACTTGACTTATACAGATTTGATATTAATTATAATAAAGTAGCATTCTATATCACAAGACAACGTAACACACAAACTAAAGAATTATTAACCAGACTAGAAAATGCATTGATAAATTGTGAATATTACGAATGGCTATCAAAACGTGGAATCTATGACAATATGCTTAGTATAGACTATAATATATTATCATACCAAGATAAACTCGATTTATATTTATATCCAGAAGATTACATATTAGATGTGTTTGGTGACATAATAATCAATGGTCCAGCATTCGTTGATTATCGCAACGGTGAATTGGCTGGTGTATGTGTTAGAAATATAACCACTGATCTGGCTTTAGCATCTACCGTTAAATACACAATAAGTAATTATGGATGGTTTTTATATGGATATGATTTATATAGTGAAAACGATGAAATATTCATAGTTGAAGGTGTATTTGATGCTATAGCTATGCGTAAAAATGGCTATAATGCGATAGCCATAGCGTCAGTTATGCCTAGTGCATTTCAACTCGGCTGCTTGCAATATAAATTTAAAAATTTAAACTTATGCTTAGATAATGATTTCTGGGGAAGAATAAATTCATATATCGTATCTAAAGCTACTGGGATACAATCATACCTAACGTTGAAAAAAGATCCAGGCGAATATATTAATGATACGATAACATTGAACAAATTCGATTATACATATGATGATTTAATAGACCAAATTAAAGAATATGAGCAATTAGAACTTAAAATAAGACCATTACCATATAATTAATTTTCAGGGTATATCATTCTAATTCTATTTGGCGGTATTATTTTAGTGGTATAGACTGGTATATCAACATCATCATCATAATGAGAAGCAAAGACATCCATAAAAGCTTCAGGATCTACTGTTAATTTAATATTATGATCAGAATTATCTATCTCTAATAACGCTGGGTCAATTTTCTTCCCTCCAAAATTAACAGCTCTAGCGTATTTTAATCGGCTCACAGCCATATCAAGTGTAGGATATAAATAAATTCTTTTTGGAAATCTCATCTCTAATGCTTCAGATTTTAAATCTAATCCATTAGTTAATATACTATCAACATTAGAAATATCAGTAATATGGTATAATTTGTCAGATGTATGTTTATATTTAGAACCTCGCAATGGTGTAATATGTCCTAATAATTTATCTTCACCTTTTCGATTCCTATATTTTGTAAGACTATGAATCTGCCAACCATATCTCTTAATAATGAATTTTAATTGCCCATATTGACTAGGGTATGGTTCAACCCATATTGCATTTCCACTATCTGCCAATATATTAACATTTATAGATTTTAACGCATTAATGATCACATCAGATTTAGCGCTCTCAAATAATAATGATAATTTCATATTATAATTTTGACAATACGCCAACTTTACAAAAAGTACATATGGTGTAATAAATATAGTCAGCTAGACCTCAAACTGAAAGCTTCGAATGCCTATTACCTATCCAACTCTGTATCACCGTGATTCAAAAGGCAAAATCAGAGTATGGCATATGGAACAAGATGACGATAAATATCGCACTGTTAATGGATTGCAAGATGGTCAATTAGTATACAGCGATTGGACATTAGTCGAGCCCAAAAACACAGGTAAGAAAAACGCCACAACAGCCACCGAACAGACCACCAAAGAAATCAACGCGAAATATACTAAGCAATTAAAAACAAATTATCACGAAAATATTAATGATATTGACACTGTTAAATACATTGAACCGATGCTCGCACACAAATATTCAAAGCACCATAAAAAAGTCGACCCATCCACAGGGCATTGGGTTGTACAATGCAAATACAATGGATTCAGATGCGTCATTACAAAAGATAGTATGAAATCACGCGAGAATGAACCATATATCAGTGTTCCCCATATTGCAAGAGCATTAGAAGAATTCTTCACAGTTTACCCAAATGCTGTATTGGACGGTGAACTATTTAATTATGATTATCGGCAACAACTCAATATGATCTCAAGTATATGCCGAAAAACCAAAAACATCACAGCAGAAGATTTAGAATTGAGTGAAAAGATCATCAAATTCTATATTTATGATGGATATGGGTTCGGCAATGATCAGATGATGCAAGAAACACCATATCGTGTGCGTAAAGCGTGGATTGATCAGAATGTGATCGGAATTTATAGATTCACTGAATACGTGCGATCTCATGATGTCACGACCATGGAAGAAGTCAACGCACTATACGAAGAATTTGTCGCTGATGGCCAAGAAGGTATCATGCTACGCAATATCAATACACCATACGTTCATAATCGTAGTGTTAATTTGTTAAAAATGAAACCAGAAGATGATGACGAATTTGAAATTCTTGATATTTTGCCCGGAAAAGGCAACTGGAGCGGCAAAGCTAAAATCATCAGTGTCAAAATGCCAAATGGTAAAATTTTTGATGCTGTATTTAAAGGCACAATGGAAGAAGCCATCGAATGCTTAGAAAATAAGCATCATTGGATCGGTAAAACTGTAACAATTAAATATAATGGACTTACCGGTTTGATGACACCCAATTTCGCACAATTCGATTATCGTAACTGTCTCAACCACTAGGAAAATCATGGACATCACATACTTCTCAGATTTGCCACATTTATATTTTGAACTTATCAACAGCGGGCAAACAAGAGATTTATTTACATGTTCATCGATCGGGCCAGTAGCGAGTAATAAAGGCTTTGAAACTCTCTGCAAAGAGTATATGCTAAAACAAAAACCAGTTTGTTGCCAAAATGGATGAACTTTTAAAAGCATTATATGAATTAATACGCGATAAAATATACAAATTACCAATTGATAAAACCGAAGTTATTATGAGCAATAGAGATCCTAATTGTGTACTCGATGATACGCATATACAAATAAAATATAATAAACTTTTTATATGTAGTATCTTTGTTGAACGTGAAGAAATAATAGTAAAAATATTTCATAATACTTATAGAGCATTTACGAATAAGATACAAACATTCAAATTAAACTATATTGATGATATGATCAACTCATGCATTAATTTAACAATAGAATTTATTTGTAATTATATACACGATAATTTAGACAGCATCATATACGATGAAGATAGATATATGTATACATCAAATTATAAACACTATATGATGCATATTAGGTACAATAATATGAGCAAATTGCAAGAATTGAAATCTTATAGAGATAAAAATGGACTTGTCTGACTTTACATTTTCGTATAATCGATATATACGACATAATATATCAATACATCACATGGATGGTCATCTTTATAAAAATAACCCATACAGTGTTATTCATCATATGCCACAATGTTTTGACAAATATGATGTTGATTTAGAAAAATTAGCATCACTTGAATTAGAAATACTATATTTAGACGATTTTAAGGATGCGATTAGTTCATATTATAAAATATTTATCGATTCAGGATATAAAATATCGATGCAATCAATGAGTATGTATGATTTAATAAATTCTGAAAAAGGAATATCAATACGAATTGATGTAAATCTGCGATATAAAGAAGACATACATAATGAGTTGTGCCACAGATGCACAGTTAAAATCAGAAATTTAAACAATAAGTATAAAATGGAGTTTAAAGAGATCATAAAAGATAAAGTAAGTATATACGCGTTATATGATAGAGTTAGTAAATTAAATGGTGCCACAAAAGAAGATTGTGACGACTATAAAATAAGGCCAATACATTGGTTATATAAATGCGAAGGCGAGCAACTAATATGTCTATTTGAAGATATCAAAATATACATAGCCGAAATTGATAATAATAAAATATTGATTAATAATTTAGCTACTGATCCATATATATTATTTAAATTTAAACGATTAGGTTCTAAAACACACATAGCTGTTGTGATGAGTATTGATTTTACTAAATATGCTATCGTTAATAAAGCACCCGGTAAGTCAGTTAAATATGAAAACAGAATGTACCGTAATCAACCGATGTGTAAAAGTGACAAAGACAAATTAAAAAGAGCGTTTAAAAATCAATATTTATAAAGGGTGTGTATGATAGTGGCATCATTAAAACTTCCACATAAATTAAGCAAAAAGAAAGTATGGATTGGTGTATATGGAGGACACACATCAGTAGTGGTTGTTTTTAATAAAAAGCCAATTATTGATAAAGAATTCCCAGAAAATGGGTATTGCGTGCACACAAACAATAAAATAATAGCTGGATCATTTGATTTATATGAATTCAACGAATGGTTTGGTACTAATTTGGCCGCATTTGATATTAATATTATGGATATATTTGAGTGCGATTTAACAGCAATGTGGAATGATGGGGTCCTTATTGGGTTAAATACTAATGCAGATGGGTGTAGATGAATGACTATTACATATATTAATCAGTATTATTGGCATAAATCGACACGCATGGTCTCTATTAGTGGTTCATATTTTGATCGTACTGAAGTTCCTTTATTAGTGAATATTGTTTTTAATGAAATAGAAGATCACCCTGTTGGGTGGAAGAATGTTTATGATTTTCGCACACAAACCTCCAATAATAATATTCGTGTTATGCTGTGCAATACTAGAAAATTTAATATAATACTAGAATTTACTGATTATGGACTATATTTTTATAGAGAAAATGAGAATATAAAGCGCCCTATGTTAGCTGTTGAATGGGTTAGGTATACATCATTTAGAGAACATTATCATGAGTTGGTTAAATTATTTCCAGAAATCAGTTATAATGAGAGTGGTTGGTGGTTTTAACCGATCGTTTTTGCTTGTAAGAGAGTAACATGGAAACCAAAAAATTATTTATTCCGTCTCGAATCAATGTCGGATTTCAAAAACGCAAAGACACATACACTGGTATGTTAGCGTATGTCATTTACTATGACCAAAAAGGCGTATTGCGTAAAGAAACATCATGGCAAAGTTGGAGAGACGATAAAATCCAACCAATTGAATACGATAATGTTCCAACTGAAGGATTCGTACTTAATAAAGGTGTTGGTGGTGCACGCCAAAGTTACGGTTGGAATACACGTAATGAATATATTAGAATCTATGATCCACGCAATTTCGAATTCGAAATATCTGTAGCCAATTTATTATTCATTCTTCGCGAATGCAATTGTAGCAAAGGTAAAGGACTCGAAGGCAAATTTGTCTACGCATGGGATGGAACAGAACTAGTTCTGCTGCCCGAATCATCAAAAGATTATAGCGATTCAACTAATTATACCAAATTACAAAGTCAAAAGATAAAAGCCAAAGAATTAATACGTGGTGCCACTTATATCAATAAGAAACAAGAATCTTTGGTATATATTGGCCGATTTGATATTTATAATCCAGAGACTGACAAAAAACCAGTAGACAAAAAATACGTATTTATCAATCATATTCATATGTATCCAGATAAGCCACCAAAATTCACATTCTTAAATGATGTATCAAGTATATCGATGTTGGTATCTGATACTATCATACATAATTATGCAGAGCTAGTTGATTATTTCAATAAATCAGTATATGGTAGTAAAATAGCAGAAATTAAATTGATCCCATATAAAAAAGTCGATTGGAGCACTTATTGGTATCATCAAGAATCGCCAATGTCATTTCTAAAATGTTCTGAACACGATATGTATATTGGGTATTCTTCGCAAAGAGTACATTGTACATATATTCATTCTAGAATTACATTAAATAACGGTGTGTTGTCGCAATGTAAAATTAACGCTAATAGTTTTAAAGATAGATATGATGCTAATAGAGTTAGAGATAGTAGTTATTCATCATATTCAAAACATGATGCATTTGATACGTATATTCCAAATACTTATAAAACATTATCGATAACACTTGAAAATGGTTTGAAGTGTTTGTTAAATCACAACAGTTTGATTGAGGATAAGGACAATGGCGAAAGCAACGACTGATAAAACGACATTGGCGTTGATTGAATTGGTCAAAAAGCAGAAGAAAGAAATATCTGATGCTGAACGGCCAAATCTTAAAACCAACTGCTCATTTTCATTCACTGGTAAACCCATTGATGCTATCAATTTGAATGTTGAGCATGATATTATTAAATTGATTCGTATTGTTTCGTTCCTCACGCACGAAGAACAATCATATAATATAGCAGCAGCTAGTCTTGGTATCATTGATCCACCAAAATTCACGTGGGATGGGTATTCAACAAAGGAATGGGTCAGTGATGTCCAATCACGCATTAATAAAATCCAAATCAATCAGAAAAGAGCTAAATTAGATGAATTACAGCGTCGACTTGATTCTGTGATTAGCCCAGAACTGAAACGTCAAATGGAACTGGACAGCATCGCTCAGGAGCTTGGAATTGAATAAAGAAAAATCAGGGTTTATTGATGATGATAAATCATGGAATGTGAAACCATGTTTACATCGTGAACATGAGCCGCCATCGCATATGGTTATACCAAGTGGTAAATCATATAAGCATGTATGCCCTGGGTGTGGGCGTGTGATTGTCATTAGGTCTCCTATTGTGCATTTGCGAATCAAGTAATGTACAAAATAGAAATGACACATAATGGGAGGATCATAAAGAAAAAACTTTATGAAACCAAAACAATGTATAATCGTTGGTGGCCGAAACATCAACATTACACGACATCATATAAAGTCCTTGGGTATCAACTGATCAACGGTATTTGGATTCTGATAAATCCAAGAAGTGAGGTAAAACAGTGAGAGCATATTACGTAATAATATCCTTAATACTTGCATTTTTTGTATGTTCTTTTATATTAACCGGTTTACTACTTTATAAGTTAGCTATTGCTATTACTAAATCAGAAGAAAAACAATCTATTAATAGTATCACAACTGTTTATAAAATTGATTATTTAGGGTCGTTTGAACGATCAAAATCATTATCAAGTTTTACAAATTTCAATGATAAACCTATTATGATTCGTGCCGTGATGCAATGTCGCAATCGGCGCTCGAATATGTTCGGTGAAGAAACTATATTTATTGTTACAGTACCTCCAAAGGAAGTGTATAATTTCAATATTAAATGGGATGATTATATTTCTGGGCCACATAGTAATAAAATTGCATTTTATATTTATGACGATGGCAAATTAGTTGGATTTATGTCTGATTATTAGATACCATATAATAATCCATACCATGAAACGATTTTGAAGCAATATTATATCCGAATCTTTGTAATAATCTAGCCCATTGTGACGCTTTATTTTGATTCAGTGACGCTATTGATATGCTTTTATAGTTACTTAGCCATTCATTTAATTTTGATAGTAATGGTTTTATAACAATTGCATTACGTGGGTTGAATTTTGTTTTTTCTGTTTGATCTTGTGGGGACCAAATACTTTTCCCAGTTTGTTGTATAGCTAATTGTAATTGAAGGTCTTTTGGGTACATTGGGTGTTTCATTGATATTAAATACATTTCATAATTATTTATTTCTATACTATCTAATATTTTACCATTGAAACGTTGCAATAATTGCATCTCATGAGGTGTGAATTCTTCATGTATTAATGATATTTTCATAATATAAATTTGATTTTTTGTTGATCGGGTTTTACCGGCTACGTTTATTTTGTAAGAGTTTGTTGGCAATTTCGCCAAACACACATTAGGATTGAGAGGGTTTGACCATGCGTAGTTTTCGAAAGAATCAATCTGGCTCTCGGAGGGGGTTCACGCTCATTGAACTGTTGGTGGTGATCTCGATCATCGCGGTTCTCATGTCGCTGATCCTGCCTGCCGTTCAAAACGCCCGTCGAGCAGCACGCAAGCTCGAGTGTCAAAATAATGTCAAGCAAATGGTGTTGGCTATTCACAATGTTGCCACAGGGAACGGCGACAAACTGCCACGGCTGGTCGATACAATTCAACTCGATAATCCGGCAAACGGAATCACACAATACGTTCATTCGTGGCCTGTGACAATTTTACCGGCATTGGACAATGCCGCATTACATCGAACATTCCGCAGTGCACCGCCTACTGATCTCGATACCAACGGGTCGGCCGATTTGACTCCTGAGCAGAAAATCTGGGTCAAAGCGTTTACTTGTCCAGACGATCAGAACAATCACCAGAAATCGCTGGGGTTGTCATACGTTGCAAATGCCGGATATATTTCGACATCGTACTTCAGTGACGGCCAACATGATGCTTACCGTGTCGATTATGATGTCGATGGCACAATTGGTACCGCTCAAGACGCATCGGTGGCTTATGCCAGTGGTGTGTTCTGGCGACCAGCTCAGATGTTTTCTAGTACCGCCCCAAATTCGGTAGCCGAACTGGCGATGAAGAGTGACACCTTCCGTTCAAGCCTTGATTACATTTCACAAAGTGATGGGACCACGTCGACAATCATGATCGGTGAGAATATTACAGCAGGATTGACAGTAGTCGGAACTGATGTGAATAGTGGTTGGGCATCACCGCTAGTGCATCGTATTGGTTTCGGTTGGATTGTTGATGCTAATCAACCTGCTGGTTGGAGCAGTGCGGCATTAGCAGCAAATAATGGTCCTTTGAATCCAATTGGTGCACCTACAATTACCGCTGCTAATTGGGGTGGATCTGGTAACACACTGTCACGATTCAACTCGCATTTGACATCTACTAGTGTCCAGCCACGTTTGAGTTCTAATCATGCCGGTGCACTAAATGTTGGAATGTGTGATGGGAGTGTTCGGTCGCTGAGCGAGAACATGGATCAATATGTCTATGCTCGTTTGCTCACACCAGATGGCCGTCGTTACGGTCAGCAAATTGTGAATCAAACCGACTACTAATCGACGCGACGCGTATTGTAAGGAGTACGGGGGCTGGTTTGGTCGCTGCAGTTTCCTAGGCCGTTGATGATCAAACCAACACCGATTGGCCTCGAAAGGTAACTTTCGAGGCCAATCACTTACATAGGAGCACAAAATGATGCCAGCCGGAACATACTATATCGGCGACTTATGCTACGTGATCGAAGAATGGCACGAGTTATGCGATATTATCATAGATGGAAATAATGTAAAAGATGGTGAATTTGTAATGGGTGAGCGACGATTTGCTAATTATGGCACAGCTTACGGCGACGGATCATATAAATCAAATATCGGAACCACACACCCAGTTGATTCAGGCCGTATAGGGTGTATTAAAATAAGTGATATCACTAAGCATGTTATTCATTATGATACTTTAGGAGCTATAGTAGATTTTAAGGATGATTTTGAAACTGGCGTAGACGAAGGTATAATCATTTTCGGACACGTTGAAATTGACACTGCTGGATAACTTATGTGGAGTTACTGTCGAAGCATGTGGGATAACAAAATATTCAATGTTAACGGTCATGGTCTTGACATGTTAACAAGAACATTGAAATTAGTGAACGATGATGATGATAGTTTTAGAGGGTTAATTTTAGACGCAAATCATGGTTTAATATGGTTATGGACAAATCCACATATTAGTAGAGCAATAATATATGATATCGCTTTATCAGCCAGACAAGCCGCTGAAATAACAATGCAATGGTTAGAATCTAATGAACCAAAACCAGAAATGACAGGATGGGATGCTAACGCAGACCATGACGGTGACAATAAATTAGGATGGCGAGTATACGTTGAAGATTGGGGTGATGTAGGATCGATCAATTGTGCGATTTGTGCTGTACGTCCAGCATACTTGTGGTACGGAAAGTGAGCATATCAATGGAACCGTGGGTTAAAGATATTGTCGAAGCAACGTACGGTAGCAGATTAAGTGTTGGTTTAATAACTAAACACCCTGATGGCCGTACTGTGAAGATAATATCAGGCCAATTTTGGGGAACATATGGTGTTTCAAATCATTGGAGATGGCACGAAATAAAATCAGACGGTACTATAGGTCAAGAAGAAACTGGATATGGATGGGCACCAGAAGATGTCAAAATGACAATAGACGAAGCCACAGAAGAATTATATGAAGCAATAACAAAACCAACACACCCGAAATGGCTAGTATCTATCGGGCATGATACTCAAAAAGATATTATGATATATGTTGTAAAGAAAACAAATAAAATAATTAACTATATCGACTCATATAGTAAATATTATAATGGTTTCAATATTAAAATAAAAGAATCAGGCGCGGTGAGGCCGGCAAATGAACGAATATGATTATGTTACTGAATATTGGAATATCGATTTAAATCATGCTGAAATATTGTACCTTGAAACAGATTCAGGATGGAGTTGGTGGGCTATATTATTAGTTTATAAAATCGATAACACATATTATATTAATGATACAGAAGATTGGTCACCATATATAGTAACGCAAAATGAAGCATTAGATAGTATGATAGAGTTTGAACAATGATACAATATTATTATAGTTTGAGTACGATCCATGATGGCGCTATACTAATATCATCGGATTATACCACACAGCCAGTAAGTGAACTAATCAATTTGATAATAAATGATTTTGTTTGTTTATATGGTTCTGATTATATCGTATCAAGAGATGATATTATATTTGTAGCTAAAAGATACGCAGCATTTTGTGATGTTGAAATACGAATTGATAATAAATATATGCGATTTATGTATAATAATGGATTAGCCAATGAAGACATTGGTATTGACGAGAGTATCAAAATAATTGACTATGATGGTTTTGATAAATTTAACAGCATGATATATTCAAAACAAACTCACCATCCCGCCCCTCGCACCAGTTGCGAGCCCTTCCACTAAATGAGGAGCAATCACACATGGTTAAGCCGATCCTGGTCATTATTGTAATCTGCTTGATTGGTGCTGCACTCTCTGCATCATGCAGGACCATAGCTGGAAGTCCAGCGAGCTGGCAGTTGCTCCATTACCGATGTAGTACATGTGGCTATCATCAGGCACTCGATTCTGATTTGATCATCTGGTCGTGTCAAAGGTGCGAAAGTCGCCACTGGCAAGGATCTGGATTACAGCCATCCAACTCTACTCCGTCACCGTAATCGCGAGAGTTCCGTCTGAGCAACCAAAGCACGGAGGCGGGGTAAATGTAAAGTCGAGTGAGAACGGAGAACACGTTCCTGTCGTTGCAGTGATAGTCTCAGTAGGACAAAATCCGAGTTGATCGACGATGTCAAGTTTCCATTCTCCTGCTGAACAGTAAAGCGTCAACTGGCCAATACAGCCGTTAAACGCACCACCGCTCCAGCGGACTCAACGAGCGTAGCTGTTTAAGTTCCTGCCCTTTGCGCAGCAGCAGCCAATAATCATCACTATTAAAGGAAAAACATGTACAATTTTTGGACCAACCATTCTATACTGTTCATATTTATAATGTTTTTCTTTCCAAGATTAACAATGCTCTTCTTTACAAGTTACGGTGGAGGCATATTATATTGGCTTGGTTGGTTATTCGCACCAAGAATCACAGTTGCTATAATCGCTACGATATTGTATCATCAAAATAATTGGATTCTTATAATTATGTCATGGATGTTTGCATTGATTGGTGAATTTGCTGAAAAGAAAACAGTTAAATTTATTTAAAAACACCCTCCAGATAAAAACTGGAGGGTGTTTTCTTTTTATTATTCCCAAGGTAATTTAGTTGTTTTTAATTCAGCCGCCCAACTTGTTTTACCTTGCTTCAATTTAATCTCACAATATTTCTTGAATATTGCCGGACATTTATTGAATCTGTTATAAAACTTACATATAATACCGCAAAGTGTTGGTAAATTTATATCATCAATCACTTCACGATTATTTTGTTTAATAGATGAAAAATATTCTACAGCTTTCATAATTTGATCTTCTTTTAATTCATCGAATGAGTCAATGAATTTTTCAGCATAAGATTGAATTTTACCATCCGATTTCACAGCCGTTGACATAGTCAAACCCTTTAAAAATTTGAGCGAACCATTTCCGCTCTATTTTTATATACGTTACGCACATTGATGCAATTGTATTTAGTTTTACGCATATTAATACATTACTATTAAACGCTCTCTAAAAACGATCCAATACCACCATTAAAATAAACATCAGCAATACCAATCGACTCATCAAACCTCAAACGTTGATCAATAGTCATTAAATCATATCCAAAATCATACTTCCCATCAGCATCAACATAATTATCAATAGAGCAAATAGTATTATCAATATCTTCTTGCCAAGTAACATCAGTAATATTAGTGACACCACAAGGTGTTAATAAACACCCACAATCGTACCTATAACCATTTTCAACTTGAATACCAGAACCATATAAAAATAAAGCTGTAATAGACACAGGATCAACAGGACACCCCAACGCAATTAATAATTCAGAATTAGAACCATCTCTATCAATGTTATTACGAATAACTTCATTATAAGTTTGGTAGCCACTTAAACTAGCATAACCATCAGCAAAATCAACAAAATTACTACCACATTCATTATAGCTATTGAAAATAGGATTACTAACATTAATAATATCAGTAATCACTGATGATACTTGATCATCATCCTCCCATTCGATAGCTTCATGGCCACTAAATTGATTTAAATAGATCTTATGGATGACACGCGACGTATCACCAGTATAATCAGAATGATCACCATATGAAAATATGTCTTGGTCTAATCCATTACCTGTGTATGTTATAGAGTTAACTGGGTATGATAATACTTCATCACCAGCGGTATCATTAACTAATATAGCATCCATAAATGTTGGGTCTGAGCAGTAATCGTCATCCCATGGTTTTTTATTATATAATGGGTGTGTATATGTAGTTTTAATACCATATCTTGGAAACCTGCAGCCAGGCAAGTGCATATTAGTTTTAGTAACATTCAGACTAGGTTTATTTAATGCGACGTACCAATTTTGATCATAATATTCTGGGTATGGTCTATTACTATAATGTAGTGAAGTGTCTATTGATATTCTTGATTTTCTATACATAATATTTAAATTACTGATAGTATCTGATGTGATATTGCCAGTTGAAGTTATATATGATTGCTGTATACCATCTATTTGTTCTCCAGAAGATGGTCTACCGCTTGTGTATAGTATTTTTCTAGAGTTATCGATGTTACCACTAACGCCTCTTCTATACATTTCACTGTATGTTGGATATGTCCAATAAACTCCAGAGCTATATGTTATTAAACATGGCGATCTTGCGATAAAATCATCTATTTTAATCGTAGATTGATAAAGTATGTCATCTTTAATTCTTCCAGCATAATAATAATCACTTGATCCATCTAATTCTTCATATGGTGTTCTATCTTCGGTGTATTCTCTTATAAATGATGAATATTCTGAACTATTTGCGTTTGCTGTATAAGAATTGGCACTTGGATCTATTGTTTCTATTGATTGGGCGTCACCTTGCCCGGCTGTTGTTGTTGGATTTACGAATCCGAATTCTATACCAGTTGATATGTCTTCTTTGGTTCTATTCTGATTTTTTATAGCACCATCTTCGTATAGAAGAGCTGCTGTGAACTCCTCTATTAAAGATTGTATTTTTCTACTTCTATATAATAGGTCTGAATCTTTATAGCCTAAATCTTTAGGGTCTTGACTTGTACATGAGTTTGATGGGTCTAATGGTAATATAGCGGGTGGTACTTGTAATTTGCCAAAGTCGATGTCATATCGTTGTTTGATATTTCCGCCAATTTTTAAATCTGTTACTTCATAATCATCGTTCAATTCTATACGTTGTGCTACTACATTTAATAAACTATGAAATGCTTTTACGTTACGTAAGAATTCCAGTGCAAATTCTAATGTTGTTGGGTCAGCTGATTCTTCTAAGTCTTGTGTTAATAATTGTATATCAAACCAATTGCTTTGTAAATTTATTAAATCAGGTGGGATATCATATTCAGCTTTTTTATATGATGCGAATGCGAATATAGCAGTATCTGTGAAATCTATATATCCATTAAATGTTATTGATAAGTTATTATTTAGCCTGTCTAAAGAGCAGCCTAGTTTCGAAAGTGGTGGTTCTTGGCCCACGAGAACCTCGTCGGCGGCCTCTCCGAACTTCCCCGATATCAAGATTTGGCTGTGGCCCAGAACCTCAAGGCCACGCATCGCGTCGCTTATTGAAATGGGTAGCAAATACCCATCTGTTTCTAAAAATGTAGATGTTTCACCATAATTATTTGGGTTACTTTCTATATCCGATATTATTGATGTTAATGTTGTATATGCGTCAGATGATACATCAACTATATATGCGTCTAGTGTAATATTTCCGCCAGCTTGTAATGCTGCGAAATTATCTAATCCGACTACTTCTTGTGGTTTAAATAATAATGGTATTGTTAGAGAACCATATCCATTAGTCCTATAATTATTTAATATCGCATCTATTTGTGGAACGATATTTATTGGTATTTCTTGGTCTTGATATGCTATTGGCAGTGATTGATTTGGGCGTATTAATCTGCTGCCGTCTTTTGATATCCATAAGTTTGTTATTAATATTTCAAATCCGAATAATTTGAAGAGTTCTGTTATCGCTTGTTTTGACCCTTTTAAATGCTGTAATTCTACAGTTTTTCTTAATACTGCCTTCCGTAATTTGTCTAATGATTGTGGGAAATATGGTACATTCCAACCTAATAAGTCACTTATTAATGGTAATGATTCGGCTGGCGCATCATATATCCAATTTAATGATCTTAATAAGTTTTGTTCATCCAATATATTTTGTAATGTGTCTGAGAATGGTCTATAAAATTCGATTGTTTTGTCTGATGCTTTGTTTTGTGCTGTGAATAAGATTCCTGGTGTTCTATTGAATAATTCTTCTAGTATTTCTCCTGGGTGATTTATTAATATTCTAGTTTGTGATAATGCTGTTGTATTTGTGTCTATGCATAGTAATTCTTCTTGGTTTTCTATTGATACGACTCTTGAAAAGAATGAGCATTCGTATACTAAATTATAGATGCTAGATGGTAATTGTTCTACTTCTACTGTAATATCACTTAAATCATAATATTCTGCGCCTTTAGTATATTGTAAAGTTGATGTTATTCCAGTTGATGTCGTATATGTTACTATATCATTATCTTGTGGATTGGTTACTGGCACTCCATTTGAATCTGTGAATGCAGTTAGTGGGATATATTTATCTGATAGCTCTAGTGGTTGTATATTTCTTGCGTATAACTCTCTATCAGGGAATCGCATACCTATATGTTGATGCCCAGCTACTCGAGCTTCGTGTGGGACATTTTCGATGTATATTCTAACGTTAAATATTTCTGAGTTATCTATCGGTATACCTAATGGGTCATATCTATTTGTGGCTACTAATATAACTGGGAATTTTACTGGTTTCCATGCAGTTCTATTATTATTCGTTGGGAATAAAAGGAAACTTGGACTTGAGAGCATTCTGTTGCCTTTATAGTATTATCTGTTTTAGCTTTGCAGTGGACCAAATATATATAACGGAGGAATTATGGAACCGAACGGCAATATATACTTCAAAGACGCATATGAGCAACAATACATGATAGAATGGATAACTAAAAATAGTATAATCGATATAACGACTACAATTTTGCAACCGTACGTATGGGGTGAATCCAGGTCCGGCAAAATAGAAAATAATAATGTTTATGTTAAAGGAATTATCACAATAAATCGCCAAATTATATCTAATGAAACAAATGCGTACACAATATTAGCTGATGGCACAGTCCAATATATCGATTACGTTCGTACCACATTTAATTGCTTTGCATTACCAACTGACCCATTTTTGTATCATTATAATAGTGATATATCAGAAAATATTGCATTGCCTGTTACTCAAGGACCTGGTTGGTATGATTTAGATGACATAGGAACAACTGGCGTTGATACATGTGTGTGGGCTGATTTGACATCCGATGGATTGCCTTCTGGCTCCGGCGTATTTTTAGAATGGGTTGATGTTTGGAGTTAACAAGGTGAAAAACAGAATGGCTATCGCATTACTCGATAAAGTTGTTAATTTATTATCAGATGGGCCAATGTCAGCATCTGATATTTCTATAAAATGCTACGGTAATACTAGAGCTATCGGCGCAGTAAGAAAAGCAATTTTCACACTAATAGAATATGGTACTATAATACGGGAAGGCGAACCAGCTAAAGATTCATATAAACTAGTTGAAAAAAGCATAGTATAATGTTATATAAAAATCTTCTCAAATATACCGCCGGTGAAGCATGGGTAATAGACTTTCTGCTTCATTTATATAAATCGAAATCTATTAAAAATATATCACGATGAAGGTTAGAAATTTATAAAACACGAGTAAAATCACCTATAAATACCAGATTATTTGATGTTTTAATTGGTAATGAATCATTAGAAGATCTACCACAACACGAATTAGATAGATTCAATAGATTAATAAATAAATTGTAATTTACAAAAGCAGAATGAGCTGCAACAATTACATATGAATGATATCTTAGAAGCACTAATCGCGACTATTAACGAATCGGCCCAATTCGAAGGATTCATTCGTAAATGCCGTATACCTGAAAATCACACATATATAATTGATGTCCGACTAAAAGGGCAAATGGCATATGCAATGGGCATCACACGTACAATAGCCGAAATTAGTACAGACCAAGATTCTATTACAATTTCTGATAAATTATCATATCAATTGACACGAATAAAATATGGAGATTATACAGAAGCTGTATTGATGCAAGCATTGAACAAAATCAAACTAATGAGGTAACTATGGGTGTCGTAAAAACACATTACATTGTGGTCGGCGTGGCGCTGACCGATCATGATGCTGTACAAGAATTTTTCCAGTATTCAGAAGCACATTACGATGAATTCAACAAATTAGAAGATAATGCGTATCAAGAAGAAATAATATCAGATTGCGATGGGCACACGTTAATCTGTGATGGAATGAATGGTGAATATATTGTATACGGTGAAATTTTGACTAAACATTTAGAAAATGATGGGTTCGATTTAAATATTATAACTAACGTCAAACAAATGATGGGTAAAAAGCAGCGTGAACTACTATCCAAAAAAGCAACAGAACTTTTGAAAAGAGAGTTTAGCGAGTCAGATGTCAAATGCATCGTCTTTACACATTGGCATTAACAAAATGGGTATTGATAAGCTCACACAATATCTAACAGATAATGGTTTTATATTCATACGAGATTCATATATTAATAAAGATAAAGGCATAAAAGTAATAGTAGATGATTCTGATGATATTTGGATCTATGAGAGAAACATAGATGGCAGCTACACTAGAATAGACAAACGCAGATTTCAAAACAAATCATTTAATTTAGTGTTATATAATGCATTTACAGCTATGATAGATAATGCTAAAGGTGCATCAGACGCAAAAGTCAATGAATATAGAAATAATCGCAGAAAATTTTCAAAATATGAATGGATTGGATATATGTCAGAAACACCATATGGCATAGAAATAACAAAACCGCTTGAGAGAATACAATTCATCACATTCGCATCAATTATCGATACTAAGAACGGACAAAAAGCTATTGATTGTTCAAAAGACCCAGATCCTGATGATATACACTTAATGTTTAACGCAACAATAAGAGTCAATAATAGAGGAACATCAGTACGATTTATAACTGATATGGACGTGACATATTATTGTTTTATAACTTCATCATCATTTTTAGATAATTCCAAAGAATATAAATTATCATTACTTGATAAATCAATAATTAAAGATGTGGTTGATAAATTTTTGCTGTGAGAACATAATGAAAATAATTTCTGGTGGCCAAACTGGTGCAGACAGAGCGGCACTAATAGCCGCATTTGATTCTAATATCGAAACTGGCGGCTGGATGCCCAAAGGGTTCAAAGCACAAGATGGCACATGGCCAGAATTCGCAGAAGCATTTAATATAAAAGAACACGAATCACCATATTATCCACCACGAACAGCATTAAATGTAAAAGAATCAGACGCCACAATAAGATTCGCATCGGATTGGAGTTCATCAGGAGAATTACTGACGTTGAATATGATAAACCAATATAAAAAACCATATTTAGATATTGATATAATTACACCATTAAACCACACAGTAACAGTTGAATTTATTAAACGTTATCAAATTATTAATATAGCTGGCAATTCAGAACGGACATCACCTGGGATTTATGATTTTGTTTATAATTACTTAATTGAAACATTTAGATTATGCTAGATTTTTATATAGCACAATCACACTTTAGCACAATAAATTATTCGATAGTGATCAATGGACAATCACCAAAATTATTAACTAACAACAAAAATATTAATATTGAAATAGCTAGTATTAGCAAACTGAATGATTTTAATACAATATTATTAAATGATATATATGACACAATCACAAAATTTGATTTGAAAATTAATAATGCGATTTGTATTGATAATGATGTTTCTGTAGAAGTTAATGATATTAATCAGAGACGTGTTGTTCATATTATTACAAGAAATGCCGCATACCCATCGATAGTTAAAATATTGTTTATTAATTGTGATGCCCATATAGATCAACGGTTATTTAAAGAAATTTCTATCTCTTTTTATGATTACGATGGTTCGTATTTTTGCAAAAACTGGTTAACAATGTTTGATACGGAGGAATAAATGGCAACAGTTAAATTTTCACATCTACCAGGTATAATAATAAATTGCCAAATCAACGAAGCTGCCGAATTGATCAAATTAGTCATACTTAATCAACAACAACATAATACTTGTCAATTAAAAAGAACATGGAAACAAATAATAGTAAACCATCGTGATCGTGTCAATGATGGTTTTAAATTACGTGATATGGTTAATTCAATTAGTAATGATACAAGTATCATACAAAGCCAATATAATAGAGATTCAATAAACAAAGCTTTACGTGGCTTGGTGAATGATGGTATTATTGAAAGGAGTGGTGTAAAACACCACTATAAATATAAATGGCTATAACCAATTATGTCAAAATAGAACAAGCCGATAATACAATCGATAAGTTTTACGTATATCAAAGCGAAATTTTAATTTATACCAATATTGGCGTCAATAGTAAAGGATTTGTGAGATTACGATCTTTTGCATTTGCTGGATTTGAAACATTTTATAGAGTCCCATTTGGCGATATAGAAAATGTATTACTTAATGATATTTATTCAGCAGTTAGAAAATATAAATTACTTTTTGATAAAGCAACATCAAGTACCAAAAATTCATTTGATGTCGCAATTTGTAGTGCCAATCACACAATACCATATATTACTATTTATTATCCAGCAAGAATAGAATCGGATTATACTTATCCATTTCCGATTCAAACACATTATAGCGACGGTGATCGTAGTGCATTTACTATAACTATCGGAGTAAAAGTACGCAGTGTTAAATTGGTAGATTACGATTCCGATTATTTTGAGAAAATTATATGGGCGGAGATTGCCGCCAACGGCTGGACGTGATGAAATTTTATTACAGCATCCCTAAACCACCAATTGATATAACTATCCACGATAGGGATATTTATACATTTGAAGGCCGTAAACACATACCATTTGGTATCTATCATAGGCCATATTCAGTTCTTGATGAAGTTTATCGTAAACCTATACCACGCACGCAGGATTTTGAACACTCTGTAGAATTCAAAATGATCGAAAATGATATATATAATATCATACTAACAGAAGCGTATCATTTACGATGTGGTTTCGCATTTTATAATATGAATTCTAATATTGTAACAATATTGGTATCACATAATTATTTGATTGATATGAAATATTTGCAAGCTGATGAATCATCGATTAAATTATTGGTCAAACCAGAAGGCACCGATTCAGTATTCACAATACATAAAGAATGCTCTTATACTGAATTTACTACAATTAAGGATATTATTCAATAAATTCAATATTATACTTTTGAGTCAATGATCGTCTGATTTCTACCATTTTATCTTCTATATCCCGCCAATTTGAAAATCTAACGATAGCGGATTTTTCATTTTCTTCTGCATTTATAGCTCTTGGATTCATATAATACGTACTAAAATTTGGGGTAAAATAATAACCATTATAATAACCATATCGTGTTTGCGCCCTACGCACACCAGCATGAACTAACGATTGACGTTCTACATCAGCTTGATATCTCAATGAACTACTGACATGGATACCGAACGTTAATAATTCATCATCAACTTTAAGCATCGGTAATGAATCTATAGCCCGAGCTGTCATTTCATATCGTAAAGCTCTGCCACGTTTATCTTCTTTGAGAAGAACTCGTAGTCTAGTTAACTTATATTGAATAGATTGCAAATATTCTTTCGATTTTATAGCATCAAATGATTCAGCCATAAGTGGCGCAGGTATTAATATAAACAATAGTGTTAAGTGTTTCATCATAATTTCCTAAATGTGTTCTACCTCACATTTTTTATTTTACAATGCGGCGTAATAATGTAAAAATAAAAATATGGATATTGACAAAATTACGTATGATGAATTTAAGGAATTGGTTAAAACTGATTTTGATCAATTTCATAGTGAAATCTTCTGCGAATTATCAACCAAATACAGTCACTTAATTAGGCGTGACCATATATTATCATTATTATATAGCGGTCAATGTATAATGCCAGTTATATTTTTGATAATTAGTGAGTCGATTGGAGTTAGGCTTGGTATGATAGGCATCATATCAATATCATTGTATCTATTGCATTCTAGGTTAGCATTGATTAAGTTATATAATGTATGTTGGTATCAAGAAGCAACATCAATCGCTAACAATAGATTATATGATATATCAGCATCGATTTTAACTAGAGATGCTGTTAATACTATTATGATTAATACTAACATTTTACATAATTATCACACAACTAGATCTAGGAATTAAAACCACAGAACGACAACTATCTGAAACCACTGAAAGAATTTGGGATAGTGATACATGTAAAGTAAAAAATTGTTTTGTATGCCACATAAAATTTGTGGCAGGAGATAAATTATATATTATTAAAAACAATAAATATCTAGGCAGACATATTAATTGTGAAAGAAATCAAATTAATAATGAAGCACCAACAACTGAGAACGAACATTTAGATCTTAATAGGAAGAATAGGAAGACTGTCGGAGGGGCCAAAAAGCAAAGAACATCAGGCCATGGTTATACTGGTGGTACCGGATTCAAAACGATATAATTGTTTCTAACGCAAAAATCAATAAACAATCTCAATAGGTTTTACAATGAAACTTAAAACGATAATCGAAAGTTCTAATGATTTATATGATTATTTTTCAAAAGTTCTTCCAAAATCGCCACCAGTTAATAAATTATTAAAATGGGCATTGAGTAAGCATAATCATACTAACCCAGGTGATAAGCACACTAGCGAATTACTAATTAAAGAATTGAATACTGGTGCACGATTAGTCGGCAATCCGTGGAAAGAAAATGCTAAAGGCGATCTCAATGGATTATATGTAATTGACTATGGTAGTCAGTTAATGGTATCATTACCAGAGAATTCTGATATTGTAGATTTAGTGATTAATACTGACTCACCTGAGAATCATCTTGTACGTGGATTAGCTTTTGGATATGATCCAATAATTGTGAAAAAATATTATGCTGGGCGTGCAACCGATCATATGTGGAAGAATATATTAAAATCAAATGGTGTGAAATTGTCTAGTGATTATCCATCTGGTGGGTATGCGTCTGTTGTTAGAGGTAATAGTGGTACCGCTAATGTGGAGCCAGGTGATATAGATACCATTAAACCAATTATTGATAAGTTTCCATTAATACAAATTCTTAGGTTTTGCCCAGAGTGTAATATGTCAGTAATGATTAAAGGAGATAAAAATAAATATCATGATGGTATATTACAATCATGCCCTCATAAACCTATTCACGAACCTGAGAAACCTGCAAATAAAAGAGCATCATACGACTTTGAATTTGATATATCAAGCATAATATAAATCACATATCATAAACCCATCGTGATTTCGGTGATGTTTTTATTTTAATTAGTCCATGTTTTTCAGCATATTCATCTTCTGTCATTTTCATTCGTTTGGATCGATCCCATATTGTTTTCTTATGATATTTACCATATAATGAAATATAATGATAATCATCACTAGTCAAACCATCAAATTTAAATCCAGAAGCTGCATACACTTTACCAGTATGGCCATATGTTGAATCGGAAAAACTAACCAATTTAACAATATTTTGTAATTTTTTACGTGTATTTCCTATCATAAAACTAATTAAATTTTTGCATATTACATTTGTTTTTCTAGCCAATCTTGATATCTCCATAATCTCATGTATTTGACAATTTAATTTTTGAGCGGTTTCGATTCTCATCGGATAAGTATAACTTATAGCACATATAAGTTCTTTATTATAATATGCTCCGAAAGCGATAGCGCCTTTCCTGATTGTGCCTGTATAATGAAAAATTGAATAAAACATTTTAGCGTCTTCTTCTGAGATTCGTTCTATTATTAAATCACTAGTTGCACAATTTATACTAGTTATAATTAAGCCATATTCATTCAATTTTCCTTGTATTTGATTAAATGACGATAATTCTAATTCGTCCAATTTTAATAAATCATAATCAGTATGGTTACGGATATATGTTTCTTTTTGTTTATCTTTAATAATTACATGCGGCAGATTATGCCAATATTCGCCTTGCACTTCTATTATTAAAGGTCTATGCATTTTTTGTTGTTTGGGAATTACACAATCGACTGTATAAAAAGGACTTATAATTGTGTCAGGTCCTTCCTCATTAAATGTGATATCTGAAACTGTAAGTATATAATATAATTGTTTTTGTGGTGTACTAACCCATCCATTGGATAATCTATTTGCTGCCGATGATTTTCGTAGTTTGTTTATCCATTTTTCTCTACGTATTGGATCATTTAATGCTTCTTTAGCGGCGGCACTTATACGTGTTATTCTTTCAGAGTACCACACCTCTTGTTTGGCACGATATTCTGGATTATTCCAGTTTTTTTTGGCTAATGTTGATATAATTAATTTACTCTCTGCTGATTTCATCCACTTACCTAAAGACATGTCATAATTCTTGATACCATCATTTCGTAATTTTTCTTTATACTCTTTAGTTGATGTTCCATTTTTCACTTTTTTAATATATTCTTCATTTTGCCATAATAATTTAGATTTAATAGCTATTTTAGCGATTGACTCTTCAGATAATATGTTCCTTTCAGCTATAGGTCGTACAACTACTAATTTACGTATCGTTTCATCGCTACAACCATATAATTTTGCTATATCATATGTTGATTTTTTGTCTTCATAATATAGTTTATTGATCGCATTAATATCAATATTTAATTTTTGATAATTACATTTTTTAATCTCTATATTAGCTGATTTTAATATTTTAGTGATGTGATATTTACTAATATTAATCTTCTTGCTTATTGTTGATATTGATATGTTTTGTGAATATAAATTAATAATAGTTTCAATTATATCATTCGATATCGCCATTTTGTGTTCCTTTGAGTTTATTTACTCAAATACACAAAAATTTGAATGATTTCTGGCTTAACTAACTAGCTTTGCCAGCTGTCACCGTTATATGTTAGGAATGAAGTACCATTATACCATACGTCACCGAACAAGGGCAGACGTCCCAATAATACTGTTAATTTTGGTAACACATATGTATCATAAAAACCACTATCTGAGTTGATTTTAGTTTGATCAACTACTAATTTAACACATCTGTGGCATAGGCTACCAGTATATCCATAATTTTCAATAGCGGTGGTGATGCCACCAACACTCTGAACGTCGACTTGATTACCTAATCCTTGGTCTTGCTCACAAACGTATCGATTATTTATACTTGGTTCAATTGGAGTTGTTAATCTGTCTGTACTTCCTAGTAATGCTCTTGATTGATCTATGGTTGGAATATATTTTGGTACTCTGCTAATACCATAATTACTTAGACGTGTCGAGCTTTGCGCGAAAGCCGTTTCTATTGGAGACCCTACCAAGGTATCGAAGGCATCAAAGAAAGCTGAGACAGTACCGCTCGTGTCGCCCCAAAGGTTAGAAAGGACAACGTGGCCTCTACCGAATCCTTGATGGCCGCCTCCAAGTAACAAATCATCATTTGGAACTATTGCAAGAATTTCACCACTAGTATTGGTTTGGCTTAAATCTAAATATCCAAAATCAACTGGGTCGGTGCTGGGTGCACCGCCAGTTTCAACATCAGTAATATTATAAGTACTAAATGTAAATCTTAATGTACTACCAGTACCAACTCTTGTTATCTTACTAACCCATACTGGATAATATTCGCCGCTAGTATCACCAGTTGGCTCATCACCAGCAGGAGCACAAATATCAAACTCTCTGAATAGCCCGACTGGTATTGTTATACTGTCAACACTTAATCTTGATGCAGCCGCATCAAACGGAAAATTAAATGCCTCTAACCATCCACTAACGCTTGACCCAACATCTGGAATCGAATTAACTGCACCGTCAAGTATTAAACCAGTACCATGTGATAAACTAGTCGCGCTGAAATCATCAGTTACTGCTGTGCCTCCAGCAGCTGTATCACTTAAGTAGTATGCATTATCAGCTGTTACTGATGGTTCAATAATATCTAGAAATGCTAAAGTTTCAGTATCTGTAGTATCTAATGTTCTAAATGTAACAAATCCACAAAAATTATTCGCTTCTGTACTGTCAACTACTGTTGTGAAATCGCCAGTTTCACATAATGATATTCGTGATTTTTGATAAGATAGAGTATTATCTATTTCGTATGAGCATTTAAATAATCCGACTTCTGTGGTGCTGCCACTCATTGAACCAGAAAATATTAATGTGACGGTACCGTCATATACATCACCATTTGTTCCGCCAGCGTTTGTTCCACCTGCTAATCGTATAATTTTTGCTAATCTAACATTTTGCCAAATACATGGGATACTCATGCTGAGATCCCATATCCATCCTGTTGGTAGTGCTGCTTCGCCAGCACTTGATACAACATATGGTTGAACCAGGAATGGGAATATATTTTGCCGTCCGACATTGACTCCAATATTATCTAGACTTTTAGCTATAACTAATTGTCGTATAGTCATATCGGCTATTGGTCTATTAGCTGCTGAGTAGACCACCGGATCTGTTGCTGTTAGCCATCTGATGTTTAATGTATCATCTGTGGTTAATCTTGTGAATACATTACCAGCACTGACTGACGGCACTAATGCTGTATTGATCTTGACCATTTATAAACCTCAATGGATAACTTCACTCTACTATATATTTACACAAGATCGATGTAGTATTTTACACGAAAAACAACATGGAAACATTGTGAAAAATGGAAAATCTTTCAAAAATATTATTATTAGAATATGTATGTCAATTAAGGAAAATATTAAAAGGTACTCGTATAGTACCATTCGTATATAGAAATCTACCAATTGACATAAGGAATAAACGTAATAGTTTGATATCAAAAACATGCGTCGTAATACCAATAAAACCAGAAGATTATCTATTAATATTAAAATCATCAAAAATATTAACATCACCAACAGACAAATTATGTGATCAAGCATTTTATGCAGATATGTGCTCTGGGCCAATGGCGATACTAATAAAATCAAAAAGAAGTTATATTATCAGATTTCAATTTATAAAAAATCCATCATCTTATAACAAGTCACAAATGCTAAACTGTGCAATGGGACAACCATTACTAGAAGCTAAATTCTTTGTAGGTTCACGACTAATATCACCACACAGATGGTATTGGTATAACGTAGAATCACGTGAATGGTTCGCCAAAAAACAATGCAAAAGAAGCAAATTAACAGAATTTAAATTGACAATAGGAAGTGGTATAAAAGATATCGAATATTCAGCAAGAACACTAGCAAAATTAGTGAATCATATGAATAATAATGATGTTAAATTAGATTCGCACCTCACATATTATCATGGTGATCACCCATATATCCTAACAGAAGAAACAATAAATGATTTCAGAGATTAAATCAGCTATTTATGACCACATAATAGAATCTACTCCAGTCAAACTAATCACATATTTACCGCATGATACTCATATGACGCTTTACTTACCAGTAATGCGCATGGACAGATTTAGCACTGATGAATTGGTTTCAACTTTTAAATTTCATGATGATTTCATATATTATGAAGGTAAGGGTATATCATATTATAAATTCGCATACTGTGGGGACGTCCTAGATAATGCAACAGATTTAGTACACGCATCAATCAAAAAAGCATTTTATAAGTATGACCAAATAGGTAGCATACATAACCAAATCACTGAAGTTAATAATATTAATTTATCACGAGTTATAAAATTTTATAATTTACCAATAGCGGAAGATGCTTTAATTAATGAATTATATATGAGATATAATTGCACATTATGCGAAAAATGCAATCAGTGGCATAGATATAAATGTGGGACTATGACTTGCAAAATAGACTGATTTCTCTTAGTGACAATCTATTAAAATTTATGACGATTAGTTTCAACACGGCTCTTAGCTTGCCATGATGCATTATTATTCTCTGACAAACCATTAGTTAATTTGCCAGTGGGGTCTTTAAAAACCAACCCCTCAATTAATGGAGTAATATGTTGTTTTGTTATCGTCCCGCCAGATGAATATTTTCTGCTTTCAATATTGGTGTATGGCGCATTTGTCTCTGTGAGTTTCTCCCACATATTATCCCAATTGTTTCTATAATTAGTCATCAAGAAAATACCGCCAGACAATTGAACAGTCTTATCAACATCAGCATATACTGGATCTTTGAAATTATAGCCAACATGACATGACCCAATAATACGCTTACTTTTATCGCTTTGGCTGAATATCGTCAACTCATCACCAAGCAACATAGTATGCAACATTTTCTGACGTTCCATGTATGTTGTACCGCGTAATGGTGTACCATTATGATTTAAAATATCCCACAATGCAATAGTATCTTTAATTGCTTTATGTTTAGAATCAAGCAAGCCGCCATCAAGGATACATGGACCTGTGATAGAAGCCAATTCTTTCAATTGATTAATTAATTCTCCGGGTGGCGTGTACACCATTTTTGAACCATGTCTATTCCATAATTGAATATCATCGACACTATTAATAATCAACACCAACCGTGAATCATTGACTTTATATTGAGCCATGTACCCAAGAATAGCGAAAAAATTTACTTCGGTAATCGGAGTGCAAGAGGACGTTCTTGGCGGGTAAGTGAATTTCAGCATTGATCCAACTCTAAATGAGGTGTGACGATAACTTCTATTGCACCGACATTAAACGCAGTAAAGTAGAGCATGATATTTAGAAAATTTAGATCATATAATCCATCATATAGTGATAATGCTATCTATCCTAGATATAGTTATGGCAAAATAGTTAATGGCCCAGATGATATGGCGAGTGATGGGCTCAGCGAAATATTCCAAATTATCGTAAATGACATATTTATCTTGTGTATAGTACATGATGCCGACGAATGTTTCATAACTAATGATAATGATGATAATAATATATCAATACATATTAAATCTGTTAAGATAATCTTTGTTATTGAGATTGATCAATCATGTTTAGATATTAATATTGTTTCGTATGTACAATCTGAAAATTTATTAAACGGTTTCACGGAGCAAGAAATAGATGAGTGTTTTGATATGTGCGGTAAAATACCTTTGCACACATATTCATATGACACTATTAAAACAATCATTGGGAAGTTATTATGTACCTAATCGGCTTTACAATTTGGTTTTCTGTATTAACAGTGATAATATTATATCATTATCAACGCAAATTAAGAGTATATTATCGTGATATCATGTTAGGCCGAGAATTAATGGAGAATGGTTTTAGAAAAGCATACGGGCCATATGTGTATGTAATGCCAGATCAAAATATCACGTATAATACTGAAAGCCAAATGTTGACTATTGATAAATGCAACGTATACAGATGCACCAACGTCATAGAATTAATTAAATCTCAACATTTTGTATCGCGTAATACATATTATAATACTGTTAGAAAAGCATTGTCTGATGCGGGGTATGATTTTAAAGGTAGTTATTATTTTGATGCTGAGAAAGGTTTGCGCATTAAATTTAAAATAAATAGAGAATATACTGTGCATCAATCTAATCTTAATATTTATAATATATCGTGTAATGTTTCAGTTCTTGATATAAATGGCAAAGCATTTATTAAATTCTCGAAAAATGGTTTGACATTGGACGAATTTATTAAATATGTAATCGATACCAAATCGCATCAAGGATGCTCTGCTGACGAAATCAAAAAGCATACAACAGCTAATGCTAATAAGGTCGTGTGGGATTATTTTGATAATAATTATTATGATGAATGTAAAATCCATATGACACGTATAGCTAATTTTGAATACGTTTCAATTAGAAATAATAATGTTTTTAGAGATAATGATGTTGGTGATGATGCTGGTATCATATTTGAATGCTATTATCATAATTACAAGTATTACATTGTGGTTGATTTTGATTTCAATATGTATTTTTTAAGTCATACTGAGGGGCATTCTGTCAAATTTTACAATACTGTTTTTGCTAAAAAAGATATTAGTGGTGATAGACTTACCACAATTGACATGATGATTCTCAAAAGATATTACGATGACCATTCAGACATTTAGGAGGCAAAAATGAAAATTGTAGCATATTATCCTAAATTATATGTCAATAAAGATGGTAAAATTTTCAAAATAACAGGCACTTTAGATGATTTCGCTTTTGATCACGAAGTTATAGATATTATGAAATCTCGAGCCAATAAAATCGGTATCAAAGTCGACACGTACGGTGAACTTGTCAAATACGCTTCTGAGATAGGCTTTACAGTATCAGAAAGCCATGAATCAGAAGGCGCAATTTATAATGAATCAGATAAAGTTAAATGATCACCCATTATTCATCAATAATAAAACATAAACAAAATTTATATATGATTCAAAATGCAGCTGATACACCATTATCAGAAATGATAATAGTATTATTAAATGATATACTAACTGAAAAACAAACAGATATGATATACTATTATAATAATAGCGCTATATGCGAACTTAAATACTCAAATATCTCATATCATTTATATATAACAATAAATAATGATAAGGTTACTTCTGATTTTGTCACTGGCCCGTTTAGACAAGACATATCCGCCAAAGTTTATAACTTATCTGAATATTCAAAAAAAGGATTTATAAAATTTATTAGAAATACTTTCTTAATATTCGATAATTAACACGTTTTAAATGCTTGCAATAAAAATTGGAGACTAATATGTGGGCATCGTTTGAAATAGATAAGTATAAAGAATCATTATATTTAATTCGTAAGTATTACACAAAATATAAGATATTAGCACGAATACATAATCTGTTTCTAAGATCATTTTTTGTATCCCCAAGTGCACAATACCAAAACTCTTACCTTATAGTTAATATCACGCCTAAATACCACGGATCATATTACACTATTGCACGGTACGATAGGACTTCATTAGGATACGTCGAAAATGGATGTATTCACCCATTCAGCGAACTAAATAAAGTAGAAGGTTATTACAAAGATGATACCCCAGATATAATACAATCTGATATATTGTTGGTTATTGTAAATGATATTTATAATAACGCGGTGATTTTAGTAGATTCGCTTTGTAGGCCATGCATGAATTATGATGTAGTATGGTCTTGTTTAATTCACACCGCAAATCCAAATGAACTTTATGTAATAGATATAAATAATGACCATATTAAAATATTACGGTGGACTAGGAATATTATGTCATCGTACGAAAAACATGAATATTTAAAAGTTTTATTTACAGAATATACTCACATTATGGAGTACTTATGAAACAATATAGACGAATCGGCGCGCTAATAGATGAAGTGATCCCAGGTCGTACATATGGTATAGAAATACCAGAAATAGTAACGATAATATTAAATGATATAGAAGATGCTAAATTGAATATTATATCAATGAAATGGGTTGGCTTTTATAAAATAACAATACGTGACATACATGGTGTATCCCATAATATTTTGATTTTTGATGAATCATTATTAATACCAGGAATTGGTACAGTACAATTTTCTGAATACGACACGCAAATTAAAAATCTTAGAAAGACATGTGATGTACTATTTTAGCAATGAACATAGATCGGACGGAAGCACATACTATTGGGTATTTGATGATAACAATCTAAGAGCTAATACGTCGGACCCAGTTAGATATATTAATAGCAAAACAGCATTATCAGAAATAGCATGTGTAATCATAGACGACATAATAGATGTGTTTGGTGCATACGATTTTTCTTGTTATGAATATAACAATGGATTTGTCACGTTATCATTTGCTACACATCGTATAATTAAAAATCCGCCAAGAATGAGATTCTATAAGATAGGAATTGACCATGATTGCGTAATAGTAAAAGGCAAAGGAATACGATATACTGAATACACAAAATATTCATTATACACATTATTTGGGATGCAAAATGTATAAATATGGTTCATGCACTAAAGCAGTATATCCATTAGATGCCGCTATAGTTGAACCGACAATTGTACTTTCTGAATTGTATTCTTTAATATTGCATGATATGGTGTGTAAATTTGGTGCTTTATCGGCTGAGATTGAAGAATATAAAGAGTTTGTGGTCATTGTTTATGGATTTAAAACACTTAGAATTGTGCGGTTAACGAGCGATTCTATTATTATAAAAAGTAACGTCACGTACATTTATGATATAAATGAATATGATAAGAAAATGTGGGATGAATTATGACCATAATATTCTTCTGATTTCATTCATGTCATAATCACACAAATTAATCGTGTGTTTTTCGATACCGATTATTTCGATCACATCATGGATTAATACAGTAATCCATGATGATTTCTGTTTTGGCGTTATGGCAAATTGAAGTATTAATTTATCACTTCTTGGTATTATTAATGCCCATATTCGCGAAAATCTGCAACCAGCAAAATCATTTAATATTATTTGATAAAAATCAGGTAATATCATTTTATTTTTGATATGTATAGATGATCTGACATTGATTTGTGTGCCAAATTCATATAACTTATCATTAAATATAGTCGATCCGCAATAATAAAATATTTGCATTAATCTAACTTAATATAATAGATTTCGTTAACATCATCAAGTTTGGCCCAGAACCGTGCGCCTTTAAGCTTTTCAACAGTATTAGGATCTTCATCAGGTATGACAGCATCCTTTCCATAATATTGTTTAATACTAGAATGCTTACACCGATTCTTATCATTCGGTGCATCTGAAATAACGAAAGTGATACTATCCCATTCACTTTTGCCTTTGCGAATATAAATCCGATCTATTCTAAGGATAGTGTCCTTCTCAAGTGTGACAATAATAGAATTGTCATTGCTTCGCCATCCATATATAATACCAGGCCGAAACCTCGCTAGAAGCCCATTATTTCTGCTTCAAAATAAAGCGGAAAGCACCAATCACGTGTAAGTTTAATTTTATCGCCAATGGACGGAATGTTGTACTTCATAATACCTCTTTATCGATAAAATTGTTTGAGCGCATCATCGATTAGTTCTTTCGCCAATCGATTGAATACTAATCTCTTCTTCTTTCTATTGGAAGACACCAATGACGTGTTAACAAGATAATATTCTTTTCCATCAGTAATAATAGCATCAGTGTCAGGAAGACCATCATGTCTATGATATGGAAATAACAATCGAATATAAAACCAAAATTCATTATCATCAAGTAGACAATTATTATCAATAATAAATTCTCGAGGCGATTTTCTAATAGCAATATCAATATGTTGCACTGAGAAAACAGGCATAATATCATTAAGTTCTAATTTTAACGGATGTTGTTTAATTGTGAATATTATCATTTTGTAGCATTCTGTCTGTAATGATACTCTTCATATGCCCTATTAGTTACGAACCTAAGATTTACATAATCATGTATATTGAATGATTCGCGTATACAATTCGAATTTCCAATTCCCCATCCAAAAAGTGTATCAGTGAGTTTTACATTTATATTAGTATGATACATTCGAAGACTACCATGCACCCAAAATTCACCACTAATTGTTTCGAATGTATCATTGATATGACCTATCTCTAAAAAATCATTTATAAATATCGTTTTCATATCATCAAGAGGAACCACTCGTTTATGGCAAATATAAGCATGACGTGCGGTAAATGATATGTAACCATTATCACGTTTGATAAAAACATCTTTGTAACCATTGCTTTCTATAGCACTAATAAAATACATATTAATCCCCAACCGCTAATTGCACAATATGATTTACACTCACATAATCGTGCAATAATATTCTACCTTGGCCTCTACACGGAAATACCCATGTTATATCATTTATACCTATCGTAAGTATAATATATGGGCCGTTTTTGTTTATGAAAAATGTGATAATTATATTTTTCATAGTGTAATAACATTCTATTATAGGCATACCATATTTTACGACATCATCTATTATAATACTATATAAATCATTCACTTTTTCAATATCATAATTAGTGAAAATTTTAGTGGTACGTCCTGTTTGTAAAGATTCTAAATAGTCTCCATTTTTATTATAAATATGGGCATTGGTGCCGCCATACCCATAAACAATGTAATATTCACTCATTTATTATCTCTTCAATACTGGTATATTGTGTTAAATTCACTGTTAAATTTATTGGTCGTATATCATGCTCTTTAGTGATGTTGGCCAGTATTTCTATAATCGGCTTATTGCTACATGTGATTTTATCTCCTTCAACTGTAATATATATATCTCGCCATTCATTGCTACTATATGAAGGCGGAATTTTTCCATTATAATATCCATAAAGTGATAGATCACCCACAAATGATACCGTAGCATCTATCACAGTCGCCACATTAATAAAATCATTAACAATAGCACTATAAACATCGTTTAATGGCTTTATATCCCATCTTGATAGCATTGGTTCTGGCAATCTTCCTAAATATACATACCTATTATCTTTCTTGTATAAAATACAATACGAACCAGTCAGTGTCTGTTCTGCTATGAATAATTGCATACAATGTGTTACAGCACGCATGCTTAGCGTTTACAGAAATATATCAGCTAAAGTAGTATAATCTGAATATGAAATTCTACCTCTAATATTACAATACCCATAATGTATAGAATCATCATATCCAGTGATATCAATCGACAATCCGTTTTCTTTTAAATACCCACCCATAAATAAATCATACCCGTCATTATTGATATATTGTATGTTGGCTATTTCTAAAAAATCGTCTATTAGTAACTCATTTAAATATCCAACCCATACCCATTTGGTCGGATCATTTTCATATTCGGTGTATGTGCCATGTAATGCGATAAATCGCTCATTCTTGAGAATTGATACATATATATCATCTTCACAAGCGATACATCTAAAGTATTTCATCAATTACCTTTTTTAATATTGCAAAATCAACATATTCATGAATTTTAATCTTGCAAGTAAACATAGTCATATTATTTATAGAAATGCAACAAATAATACACTCATTTAAAACATCAATTGACCCCAAAAATTTACTATCGGTTTTGCTTATTATACGAACTAACATAGCATTATCACGATGTATTAAAACTTCAACCACTCTATAAAATTTATATAAATCACTAATAATAATCGCATAAAATTCAGGTATATCAACCATATGATCAATATTTAACGAATTATTATATAATTCATCGATTTCACCAGTTATTTCGTAAACCATATTTATTGAATTATTATTATACATTTTGAATTTCATAATTTAAATAATTCCTTAAATCCAATATAGTCATTATAAGGTGTTTCTACTATTAAATAATTGCAAAAACCTTTTAAAATAGAAATAGTAGCATTGTTAAATACGATAGTAAATGACTCGTCAACAACAGTTACATACAGCATCACAGCATTGTCTACTAAACATTTTGCGTGTCTTATACGACCAATTCTCCTAAAATCATCTATCAAAGTTTCATATAATTCACCAATCCATATATGCACTTTACTATTAAATAAAATAGGATTCATATCATGTGAAAAATCAGTTAAAAAATACGGTTCACTGTATGGAATCGACGGATTATTATCAATTTTAATTAAAATTTCTGACTGATATATAAAATATTTCATTTAATTTCTTTCAATAGAGTCAATAAATCTACATAATCAAGTAAATTTATTTTGATATGCTCCATTGTACGCTGGTCTTTGACATATTGTAATATAAGTGATGAATCACTAATTGTTACTGTAACCGCTAGTGATTTATATAACCCATTCATTGTTAAATATGCTGCTAAAGTGACGTTATTAGTTATATAGGTTATTGAAAAAATTTGATCCATATTTTTAACAAAATCATCTATAAAAATTTCATATGTTATTCCTATGCATGGTCTTGTGTTAGTGAATCCGCTAGCTGTCCCATCAAAATGAAATAACCTATCATCGATTCTAAATAATACATCGCGGCGATCTGAACCAAATGAACCCTGTATCGCATAATTAAGATAATATTTCATATTTTATTCAATACTTCCACAAAATCATTGTAGTCAGAAATATTGATAGTATGCATATCTGCGGAAAGTTTCCCAATTTTAATATACGAGCCGGTCACAATTATACTTAATTGTGTTGGATTTGATGATTTAATACAGTCAACATATAATATACCATTTACTTGTGCAGCGTACTTTATTTTGGCGATTGTGATTAAATCATTTAATAATATTTCGTAAAATTCTCCAACCGGAATTGTCTCTAATGGCTCTCTATAATAACCACGTTCATTCATACCAAAATCATACATATCCTCAGAATAAACATCTCTATAAGATGCATTGAGCATATCTCCAAAATAAAATTTCATATGACATCCTTGATCATATCACAGACACTTACATAGTCAACGATATTAACTGTGATTGTAATAACAGTACTTTTATATATGAGCAATTTGATAACATCATCTATTATAATACTAGAACGATATCCTTTTAAATTACCGTCTATCTGAATCGAATCGCCGCCATTTGACCATATTGTGCCGATTGCACCAATTGCCGCAAAATCATTGATTACAATTTTATGCAAATCGTAATCCCATTCATGCAAAATAGGTGAATAATAAAGCATTTAATTCACAATAAGCTGGTGTTTGCACATACGCTCTTCAATTGGTAATCCATCATATTCTAACATATTAACTGTATAAATTTTGTTACTATCTGATGTGCTGTCAAAGTATATGTCTAGCCCATTATTATCAGCATATAAAAATACTTTTACGCCGTCTAAAAATCCAACTAATTCAAGAATATTGTTACTGCCAGTAATATTAGCCACACTAATATCTTTAATAATTTTAGTAAAGTCATTTATTATAATATTGTGAAGTTCAGATATTTCTTCTACTTTTACATTACAATCAGCTTTATAATCAAAGTCTGTTTGTACTAAAAATTTGCATATTATGTCATCAACGTTAGTTGTCGTGATGCCATATGAAATATATATTAATGAGCATATACGATGTGTTGCTAATGGCGAATCCGAAAACATGCACTTATAATAACGCATTTCTAATATCCATCAATAACTTACCCAAGTTATTCTCTCCTTCGCCATCACAAACTCCCCAAAATTTATCGTTCCATGTATTACCTTCGACCAGTGCTGCTGAACCAGTATCGATTAGTAATTTACGCAATTCTTTATTATTGAATTTTTGTTGTAGTAAATCACGCATAACGCTAATTCTAATATCGTTCCAATCTTCGCGTAATGATACTTTTCTGCCTAATTTCTTTGCTTTGCCTGGGGTTGATGCGGATCTAATTTTTTCGCGTTCGGTTAAATCATGTGTTTTTGCAGCTTGAAATGCTGCTTCAACATTATCAAATTCAACACCATCAAGGGTCACTTTAGATGGCCAAAAGTTAGATAAGAATCCAAAATCGCCATCGAATTTGTCAATTGTTGCCATTTGATTTTTACTCTGTAATTTGTCTAACTGGTCCATTAACCACACAACCATATCACATCGATCTGGCCATATGTTCTCTTTGCCCGGATGTGCTTTTTGCCAGAGTTTGATAGCCCTTTGGTCAGCTTTCCATTGCAAATCGAATAATGCATCGGTTTCGTCACGTTCGGCAGTTACCTCACGCAACTTTTTCTCAAGAGATTCAATTAACTCTTTGGACATTTTACTCTTTCAAGCGGAAGAGGGAGGGATTCGAACCCCCGATACGGTAAACCGTACACAGTAAAAACTGTACATTAGACCACTCTGTCACCTCCCCGAGAATAAAGAATTTTACACAATGAAACATTACCGTAAAATACAACGGAGGAAAAAATGACAGAATACACATTAATCATAGATAGAAAATCAGAAGACGGGCAATTTCCAATTTCATTTTCAATTGTACACAATACTGAAAATGAATTATGCGAATCATTAACTAATCTAGCAGATAATATAAAACGATTTGGCTTAGACCAATTCGCAGAATTATACGAAAGATGGGCTAAAGAGAACGATAAATTAGTATAATTGCGATAAATGTTCTTTTAAATTAGTATAATCATGATAAAACACTGTAATCTCACTGTTCTGATTTAGTAACCCACCCTCACTAAAATGTTTCAAAACCCCATATATAGTCAATCTGAACCTATCTGGGTACAATCTTAACGATGTATTATTATAATAAACCGTAATAATACGCGTACCAGACATCATCCGCCCAGACAACGCATCACTAATTTGAAACAATTCCCTAAACTCATCAATCAAACAACAAAAAATCTCCTGAATTTCCACAATATTATAAATCGGATCATCTTTTGGATCACTATCATATTCTACACCACTTAAACTAACACAAACACCATCAACATAATAAATAACATCATTTTTATAAGCGTAATAAATCATTTATTACCAATCATATTTCTAATACTAACAAAATCAATCAACCTACTACGAAATGTCATACTATGAGCATATAAAAAAATCTCACTAGCATGAATCTCTAAAATATTACTGCCGCCCCATGCTCTCAAAAATTCAGGTGAATTGTTCGGTTTAAATAAACCAGCATAATCGATGACCCACAATGACGCAAACTCATCAAGAATAACAGCATACATGTCAGGAATAGATTCTATAGCGACACTCTTACACTGTGTGATATCTTGCACAACACCACTAATTACATTCATATGTGTATCGCTAAAATACCAATTAGCCATTAAAATACCCTTTCCCTTCTTTCTTTATTTTTAACAGCTATTCTAAGAAAATCAAAACCGGTATAATCGCACAAATTAATATATGACGTCGTAGTATCATCATTAATCATATATCCTATATTCAATTCATTTATAATTATATCAATTCTTGATTTAGACAAATAAGCATTTATAATTAAACATTCAACAAACATCGATAAATTACTTATCATAACTACATTAGACAAATCACCAATCAACAAAGAATATAATTCAGACGCTTCTTCTATAAGCGACTCGGACGAAGCAAACACATCACTATCAGTAACACATACGAATCTTCCATTATCATTAATTTTATACACATTATTGATCCTAATATCTGGATCGTAATAATATTTCATATATAATCTTTTATATTAGCGAAGTCAATCAAAGGAATCGCCACTGTTTTATTACGATAAAATATGGTCACAGACTCATAATCAGCCCACACATGCACATCTTGATGCTCAAAAGACCCATGAATGCACAATCTTTCTTGTATTTCATTATAATTATTCTTATAATGATGAAAAATATCAATACTATATATATCCATCAAATCAATACATTCAATGGTTATAGAACTATACACATCATTTAATTTCTGAGTAACAAAATCAGTATCATTACCTATAAAATTATCATTAATATAAAGACGGCCATAAATATTTTCAGCAACAATACCATTATAAGTATCGCCATTAATACTTCTTATAATTTGAACTAACTTGTTCATTTAAACCCACAGTACTCAATAAAAGTAACGTGCATTGTTTTTTTAGAATTGATAAAATATGATATTTTGCCACCTTTAACATGCACATTGACCATTTTCTTATCCTTAATACCATTTATACATATAGAATTTTCGCATGCATAACTATGCGTAACATGATCACAATAATCAACGAAATCATCAATTATCGCACATAATACATCTTCTATATCATATACACAATAAATCTCATAATCAGCATATTCAAAAATCCGCTTATATTTTATTGTTTCACCATCAAAAGAAATCGCATAACAAATATGATTATCGTTATCATAATAATATTTCATGTGCCCACATCACAATCATCTAAACATGATTCCAAATGCCCAGTGAGCATATCAAAATCTAACTCAGCAAAAGTTGGAGAGTAATCAATATCAACCCCAGTACGATAAGAATCAACATACAGTAAAATACCAATATTAGTAATTTGTAAATTAAAAATGAGAGCAACAGAATCATCCGCATTTACGCTATGAACACCAATATCAATTACATCAGCAGAATCAAAACAATGAACTAATTGGCTATTACAATCCAAACCATGCTTTAAACAAAACGTAAATATATAATTAAGAATAATCTGGTGTATCTCGCCCAAAATAATATCAGAATCTCGCACAGGATTGGTTAATATTTTACCATTATAAATCCATGGTTGAATATTAGTAAAATAAGTATCTCTCGTGAAAATAATCATTTGAGTCCCGCGTATTGATCAAGTGTCACAGTAATTTGTTTCTGGCCAACTGTCATGGTAAAAATTGAATCATCAACATTACCATGAACCACTTCATTATCCTTACGTCCTTCAAACATTAATCGATCATCATGATCAATATAAACAGATAAAATACTGCTCAAATATTCAACAATATCATCAATCAAAACAGTATAAATCTCATTTACTTCACCTTCAATAGGATCAATACACCATCTATCACTAAGCGTATAATGAAAGATACCACACTTTATAACAACTTCACCAAAAGTCGTTTCATAATATACTCTGCGTTCCATAGTCACATATTACAAATTAAACATGCGTTGTAAAAGAATCACATGACCACAAACTATTATTACATAAATGACGAAACAAATGAGAACAATACACATATTGTATACCGCAAACGAACCAAATACAAAACACTCAATAAAATAACACTAAGCAAAATAAACATAAATTCACCTAATATCGTGTTATTAGACGCATTCTGCCAAATAATAATATTCGACGCCCATAAAATAATGCATGTGAAATCAGGAACATACTGCCATAATACAAACAATTTATCAATTTATGGTACGTACCCAGGACTCACAGGAGAAATAAAAGTAAACATGCTCCCATCAGGAATAAATATAATACTCAATCCATATAGCTACACTTATATATATAAAATAAATATGACTGACTATGAAAAATTACCATCAATCAAAGAAGTAATCAAAAATTTAGGATTATCATACATCAAATTATGAAAACATACTATTTACATGACAGAACAATAGTGACCAAAGTAAATGGGTCCTACTATAATATGTGCGGAGCATTATCATTATCAGGTGGTATACAAACTATCCCATTAATCAAATTAAACAACATAAACCAAATCATATTAAATGATATACATAAAATATCTAAATCAATAGAGTCAGCCACCGGCGCAAATTTACCCCTTCTACAAAATGAAAGTATCGAAAGCATCAATATACTCGCATCAGCTCCCAAATTAATATCAATAACAATCCTAATAGATACCATCATAATATCAAGATTATCACCAACTGAAACATACGAAAACCGCATAAAACTAATTAATTATTCATACGAAACACTCAAAAAAGCATGCAAACGCAAACTATGAGAGACCATTATATCTATTCGCCAACATCAGAAATAGTATACATACAAAATTATTTCACAAAAACCATACACGGAACAACCCGAGGAATAGCAACAAAATCAAAAATGATAAAAGTACCGATAATATATAACATAATCATAAACGACGCACTAGAAGCAATGAGTATAAGATGCGCCACATTAAACAATAACAGATTACATATTTATGGTACTTCTGATGAATATATTCACATGACTATAGTAGTAACAGATAAAGAAATAAAAATATCAAAAGCATCACCATTATCATATAAATTAGACAAATACGTAAATGAAACAATACCACTATTAGAGTATACAAATTTATGATCTATTACGTAATCAAAGACAACAAACTATACAATAATCAAATTGTTTACGAATTAAACAATGACATTTATACATTATCGCCATACTTACTACCCCCAGACACAAAACACTTAATTATATTAAGTGATGTATATCAAGTAATATTAAATGACGTCATTAAACTATACACTGTCTGTAACGGATACGCAATCGATAATACTAATTCAATCGTCCTAACCGGCAACAATAAATCAACACGATTACACATCTGTATTACAAACTCAGAAATTGTAATAAGAGTTGATTTAACATTTAAAAAACTAATACGATTATCAGAATACACCCCACAAAAATTAAAAAATATAATATGAAAATATACTACGAACTACAAAAAAGGCCAATACAAAGTACAAACAATTCAGTATACGTACTATATGATGAAATAGTAACACAAATAGGAGAAAATTACGTTAGCTTCAATGGAGACATATCAGTACCTATAAAAACAGTCGAAGCACGAAAATTAAATGATCTAGAAAATACAATTATCAATGATGTATCACAAATCGTCAAAATTGTATCAGCACACTACTTAATGGTTAAAACACCAAGATTATTACTAGACACAACACCGTGTGATACGCTGCCAACTTTTTTACCAACAACAATAGTAATAGGTCCAACATTTTTAGAAATAAACACAAATAATAATTACACAGCATTGCATTACACCGATTACACATTAGAAAGGTTGATCGAAATCATAAAATGTACTACATAATCGAAGACCACGTAATTAACAGATACGACGGAAGAATAGCAACAAAATCAAATGATTTCATAGTATTACTAAATGGAACACATATAGAAACATCACCAGTACTAAAAATATACCCATTGAAAAACCCAATACACATTTTATTATTGCAAGATATCTCAAAATTATTAAAAATAATATACGCCGAAGTATTCGACAATCAACGTCAATTGCAAATAATAAGTACGATAGACGTAATACGACTTGTAATCACAATCACAGACAAAAGAATATATATGAACTCAACAGATACAAGTCACTCACATAAATTAGCTTATGCAGCCAAGAGCACAGGCGTACAACACACAATAAACTTAATAGAATATGATAAACAAATATTAGAACAATCAATTCAAAAAATTATACCAACGTATCAACCAAAGCAATAAATAATATGTTTTGTATAATAACAACTATTGAAAGTTCCACAGTTACCAGCTCTCTATATGGACGTATAATACAGTTAGAATCAAGCAAATTATTATCAGGAGATGTTGTCTGCTTAGCATATCATACTTACAGACCATTAAACAATGATTTATACACCATTGTTATATCAGATATATTAAAAGAAAAAGAAATAACAATTATATCAGCTACAATATTAGACTTTGACGCACAAACAAGCATCATACCAGGTATAAATTATGATGATGATATCAGAATACAAGCAAAATACAAAATCGATAACGTAATACACAGTTTATTAATATTTTTAACACAAGCTCGCATCATTATACACATCCGCCACAAAATATTCGAAATCAAGTACTCAGAATACACCTCAATCACCAAACACTTAACCGAAGCATATCAATGTACTACAAAATAACAAACATATCATACACTGAAAATGGCGTAGAATACGCAAACGATAAAATAGGATACATAGTAAAATTAAACCCACTAAGACTATTATCAAATGTACCACTAAATAAACATTATAATTTTGAAGAGATAGACAACGACAGCATATACTCACTAATTATAAACGATATAGAAAACACAATAACAATAACATCAGCAATGATACGAGCCGGGTGCCACATAACAGGAATATACAATAATAATATAGTATCTATACGATTAAACGAAACTTCACTATCAATGTCAACATCCGATATCACCTACAAAATACCATACCACACATACACAACAATAGAAAAACACCTGAAAGAAATAAATGAAATATCACGTAATAACCAATAAAGTATACCAAGCCAATTTACAAGGCCACATAATAACACTAAACCCACATAAAAAATTCAACGGAACAATAATACACAATGGATTAATGCACCAAACCAAACCAATCGATAACCCGCTCCACGAACTCCTACTAAACGAAGCAAAACAAACACTCATAGAACCAACCGCACTATTATTATCATACCTAAGAATAAGCGGCACATATCATCAATTACCAATGCTAGGACGACTATACATATCGATAACAGACACACAAATAGTATTCGAATCCCAAATTACCCCAGACATACTAAAAATACCCCTATCAGAATTCACAACACTAAAGGACCACATATGTACCATATAATAATAAACGCCACAGTACGATACGGAAACGTAACACAATCAAACAGTTACTACAACTACATAGTCACAATAAACCCACTCAACTTACTAGACGGACACAGACTATTCGATACAAACCACACCACCCAGCCAATAACCAACCCACTCCACCAAATCATACTAACAGACACCGAAATACTAATTAACAGACTAGCCAAAATAGAAAGACGAATACGCGGAACCCCCACCGCCACATCACTAAACATAGAAGAATCACTAATCATAGCAGGAGAGCTACACAACAACAAAATAACACTAACAATCACAGAAAAAATAATAGAACTAATGATACCAACCTATAATAACGGAATATGCCGCAAAACAAACAAAATACTACTATCAGACTACACAACCATAACCGACTTCATTTATAACGCGACTCCCATGACTTACGACGAAGACGTTTAAACGCCCCATCACACTCACGAGCCCGACACACCACATACTCAAACAACCTATCCAAAACATCCATATCACCCAAATCAAACGAAACCTTATCACGATCATTAAAACTAGTCTCAATACCACCAATAGTTTTCAACTCAGCAACAATACTACTATCATAAATAACACAATCACCAATACAACTCCACGCACCACCAGAAGCATTAGCAATAAATATAGATACAATAGGTTTAGTACTAATCGGCACCCCTTTATAAATCTCAGCAGAAACCCAAAGATCAGGACACGTACCAATCAACTTCCTCTTAAACAAATCAACAATAACCATATCAATCATAACAAACCCCTCAAACACACAAACTCACCAACCTTACAAAAACGAACATCACTAGTAACACCATCAGACGTCCAACACTTAGAAACAGAAATTACACCACCATCAACACACACCTTAGTCCACTTACCAGAAATCTTACCACAAACCTTCAAAACACCATCATCAATACGAATATCAGAACATAACCCACCATCACCGACAAAATCCATAAAATCATTCAATATCAACTCAAACAACTCATTATCAACAAAATCATAAATAAAACCACCACCATCTATAAACTTACCCCTAAAAGGATCATGCAACCAAAACAACATATTACCACCCCGCACCTCAACAACACTATCATTATTAAGTAGCGCAAACTTCACAAAACCCTCCATAATCACTAAAACAAATAACCCAACTATCACCACCAAAAGTCACCTTAATATCATCACCAACCATAACAATAACATTCATATCACCAACAAACCCACCTAACATCAACTGCCCACCACGCAAAATCCTAATAAACCTAACATCATCAACAAACCCCACAAAATCACCAACAAACACATCATAAAAATCACCAATAAACTCAAATGAACCAACATCCTCATACCTCTGACTACCACAATCATATATAATATACTCACCACCACTCACAAAACCAACACACCCATCAAAAGTCTTAATATACTTCACAATAACCCACGCAAACCACTAAACTCACTCCACAAAAAAGCACACTCACCATCACCAGTCCTAATCACCACCCCATCACTATTGCACAAAACCTTAACACCAATAACACCAAAATTACCTTTCAAAACCAACGTCTGCGTCGGAAAAAACGGCCAATCATTATACAACTTACCATCCCACCTATCACTAACCAACCCAACAAAATCACAACATACCAACGAAAAAAGCTCATTCAACTCAGTCAAAACATACTCAGAAATATCAGCAGCAGAACAACGCCCACCAGCAAACCAATAATACTCACCATCAACCAAATAAACAACATGCCCACAAGTACTAAAAAACCTCATAACAAACCCTCAACGCTCACAAAATCACACCACCTAACCAAACCACCCCACCAAGTCACCATACTACAATCACGAGCAAAACGAACCCCAAAATCATCAACTTTAATACCAACCACCACCCCATCAAAATCACCATAAACATCAACAGAATCATCATAATTAACACTCCCATACGCACCACAAGCAATACTCAAAAACTCATCAAAAACCAAAGTATAAACATCACCCAAAACAACCGCATCACGCAAAACCACATAATCCAACCCACACCACACACCATTCAAACGATAATAATACCCATTTTTAAAAAGAATAACATTATAACCATTCCTAATATAATACCTCACAACAAACCCTCAATACTCACATAATCACACCACCTAACCAAACCACCCCACGGACAACCCCACCCATTAACAACATAAACACCAACCTTATCACACTTAACTCCAACGAACATCCCATTATAAACCCAATGCACCATAACCACACCATATTGACACACCACCTGACACACACGCCCACCAACCTTAGAACAATGATCCAAACAATCATCAATAACCAAACTATAAACATCACAAATCTCACCAACATCACCAACAATACTACAATACTCACCATTCAAATAATAATACACACCACCCCTCACCATAACAATAGTACCACACATAGAATAATACCTCACAACAAACCCCCAACACCAACAAAATCAACCCACCTCACAAACCCAATATCACTCCACCCAAACGGCCTATTCCTAGACACAAACACCCCAATATCATTACACGCAACAGCATACTCAACACCACCCAAAAACCCACTCACATACACATCAAAACACCCATGACGATCACCATAAGTAACCCTATCCATCAACTCAACAAACTCACCCACAACCACCACAAACAAACTCTCAACCTCACCACAAACAAAATCCACATCACAAACATCCAACCCACCAAAATAATAATACTTCCCACCAACCAACTTAACCAAATTACCCCACTCAGTATAATAAACCCTCACAATAAACCCTCAACACTCACAAAATCACACCACCTAACCAAACCACCCCACCTACCATTCACCAAAATCCTAACCCCATCACACATACACTTAACACCACGAAACACCTTACACTTAGTATACAACACCACCTTAAACTTAGAAACATCACAAACCCGCAAAACACCACCATCAACACACAAACTACCAATAACATAATGCTCAACACCACCACCAGACAACCTCAAAACCTCACCAACAACCAAAGAAAACAACTCACCCAACTCAACCAACCTATGCCTATCACCATACTCATACCCACACCACTCATTAGTCAAATAAAAATAATCACCAACAACATCATCAAACATCACCACACACATACGCTCATTAACATAAAACCTCACAACAAACCCCCAACACCCACAAAATCAACCCACAAAAAACCAGAACTCCTAGACGTACCATCCACAGCCACAACAGTCACAACCCCACCCAAAGGAGAACAATCACACATAATATACACACCCCCACCAACAACCCCACGCAAACTCAAATAACAACCATCACCATTAACATAAAAATCATCATAATACACCTCATCCACCAACCCAACAAACTCACCCACAACCACACTAAACACATCCCCAACCCCACCCACAACCCCACCAGCCACCTCCCCATTCAAATAAAAATAATCATCCCCCACCAACCTCACCACATACCCATTATCATCATAATAAAACCTCACAACAAACCCCCAACACCCACAAAATCAACCCACCCCACAAACCCAGACCCAACACAAACCCCACCACAATACCTCCAAAACCTCACACCCTCCCCACCACAATCCACAACCAACCTAACATCCCCACACCGACCACCAACCATCACCCAATCACCATTAACCTTACCAACAACCTCATCCATCAACCCAACAAAATCACCAACCACCACCCCACACAAAACCCCCAACTCAACCAACCCAACCAACTCAGCATCCCACTTACACAAAAACCCACTCAAATAAAAATACTCATCACCCCTCAACACCACAACCGAACCACTCACACTCCTAAAAAACCTCACCCAACCCTTTTACAACACACCAAACGCCCGTAAAACACCCACCCATGTACCACATCAAAAACAAAACCCCCACAACAAACCCAACCCACCAAATAGACATATACATAAACCACACCAAACTCCAAATCCACAAACACCAACCACAAAACATAACCAACATACCACTAAAAGACTACACCAACATACCACTAAAATACTACACCAACATAGAACACCACATAAAAGAAGCACACACAAAACTACTATCACTATACTAACAAGAGTACACCACCAACATAATAAAATACCAAAATAATCTTATTTAACTTTTAACCATCTATCATCATGAGCGACCCATCAAGGCCCAATAAACAAAATTTCATCAATATCCAAAGAAATAACAAAAACATAATAAAAAATAAAGAAGAGAGAAGAAGAACTACCTACCACACACTCTATTAGCGATAAAGTAAATTTGCTTCCGAATATATACTAAACGCTCTCCCACCGCATCAAATCGCTCTAATCGACGGACCTAACTCGCTCTGACCCATTTCGAGCACTATACAATACTATACAAACGAGTTGAATATTATATCAATAGTATTCGATGTTTCCAGAGAGGAAATCGCATAATATACACGCATGGTTATAAAATATATAAGTGTATTATATAAATACTACTATAAATATTCAGACGTATACTACGAAGTATTTAAAAACCCCCATCGAAACAATGTATTTCCAGACAGGAAATCGAGTATGCCCGTACATATATATAAATGAACATCAGAATATGTATGGTATTAGCGTAATTTACCAAAGTCACTCACACAGAAACAAGTATACACCTAATTAAAAGGGCTACAATTATCAACCATCACGATGAGATATTTTAAATGCAATCGCCAGCATTACAATTATTAAAACATATAATTTATAACACGCAATCATCATCATATACTAATATAAATATTTCAATGCAATCAGCATTAGAATTAGCAATAAGTGCTCAATTAAAATTCGAAGAATCAGATTTTCAATCAATCTCAACAATGTATCAAAGCCAATATTGGTTAGGTGATCATGAGAAATGGTATACTAATGCAATAATTTGTAATAATAGGAGCGCGATTAAATCATTTGAAACGTGGAAGAAACGGAAACCATACATTATAGCAAAAGCATATTATGATTATAAAGTTAGAAATAATACTAGATTGTTTGTCGGAGCAGCATTTTCCTATCAGGGAATTTTAGTTAAAGTCACAAGTTTCGCGCAAGAGTACATCATAGCTTGTTCATACAAACCGCAAAAATCATTAACATTTGGAAAAGCAAATTTCGGGAAATCAATTATTCAAAATAGAATTAAAATATCGAATAAAGAATTAATTTTAGATCGAAAGTTTAAAAGTAATATTAGTATTATTGACGCAGTTGATTTATAAGAGCGTTTTTTGAATTTCAATCATTGACACTGTATCAATGATTGATTCTAATGCGTTCGCGATTTCGAATTGTGAGTAATCGGTTAATTTGAATGAGATTCTCGCACCTCTCATAGTTAATACTACATTATCATTATCAATTATAATATTACCGTATATGCTATGCCCTGATTCGCAATCTATGAAGAAATTTGTTGAAGTATCAAAGCTAAAAATTATGAATTTACAAGTTGGGCACATAAATAATTTATTGAATAATCGTTTATGTGCTTTGACGTCTTCTTCAATAATGGTGATTAAATCGGTCAAATCCATCGTACTCTGTTAGTGGTTGTGTGAAAAGCAATTTTGAACTTCTAGTTAGTGATATGTGAGTTGGTGTGCAATTAACAATATACTCTGGATTTTTGCGATATATACCATGATAAATATGTGCTGTTCCTTGTAAGTATAAGTGTGTTCCGTTTTTTGATACTCGTGCTGTTGTGATTGAGCTGCATAATTTTTTGAAATCTGTTAAAACTATTACCCATAAATCACTTAATGGATATCGAATTGTACTTTCAATATCTTCATATGTTATATCGCTTGAGCCTACTTTGCCATGATATGATTCGTAGATTATATTATCATAGTAGTAGTATCTCATTCTTTTACTTTGAATGGGAGAGTTTCGATGTCGATGAGATATTTGGTGTGTTCATTTTTGATTAGATCGGTGATTTGATTATTGTACTCCATGAATGTGTATCGTTGGTGTGAGGTCAAACAACCAGGTTTTTTGAAGGTGTGAGTTGGTTTTTCGTGGATGAGTGTGATATTTTCTTGGGTGATTTCGATGCGTGTTTCTACTTTGAGTGGTTTATTGCTTTCAACATATATTATTATTCTATGGTTAGTGTGGCCGTTTTGTAGTGTGGCGTGGATGTAACATCGTGCTTTGATTGTGATGTCTCTGAGTTTTTGGCAGTAGAATATTTCGTCTACGATAGTTGCGTATAATTCTGGTAGTGGTATCCAGTTGTTGGAGATTTTTTCGATTTTTCGTATTTCGTCTGTGCTAGGGTTGTAAGCGTAGATCATTGTTATACCTAAATGGTGGTGTACTCTTTTTTTTCTGTGGTTGGGGGTTTGGTTAAATTTTGGGGGTGGTTGATTTTACGGTGGTGTGGGGTTTAGAAAGAGGAGTGTGATGGTCACATTTCACATTTTGGGGATTTAGTGATGGCTGAACTCGATGCGGTTATTAGTGAAGCGTTGGATAGCTTCAATGAATACCAGTATTTCAAATTGGTGGAAGTGGGACCTGGGGGGATTGCTGTTAGCGACCCGTTGTATATCCCTGATTTTTCGAAAATCAAATCGGCTTTTAGTGCTGATTTGAGTTTGGGTGAGTTGGATGGCGGGTCTCGTCTCACGTTGATTCCGATGGATGTGAGTACGTTGGAGGCTGGTTTGCGTAGTGTGTATGTGGCGTTGCGGCAATTGGAGCAACCGAGTTATACGATTCACACGTATCATGCTCGTGTCGATCATATTATTGATACTGTGCGAGGGTTGTTTCGTACAACTGAGTTTGTGATGATTGAGTCAGTTGAGGATTTGGCTGCGATTGTTTATCCTCGTGGTAAGAAAGTAGAAGTCAAAATCAAGAAAATGAATACACTTGGTGAATTTGCTCATAAAGTGATGGGTGATCTCGATGATCATGAGGTGAATTCTGTTCAACCGACTGGTATCGGTTTCAGCGATCCTGCGATGAACAAAGTCGACGAGTAGGGGATGGCTTGTCGATTTTGGAGCAAACCCACATGAGTAATCGTGTGGGTTTGCTCATATAGGGGGGATTATGGATTTACTTGATGTTTTTATTAGTGATGTGGAACGTTTGGGGTTTAAGTATGAAGTGAGCCCGCCAGATACTATTATTATTGAGTATAAGCGTGCTTTGAAGTGGCAGTTAACACTTTATAAATCAACAGTTGCGATTTTCATTGAGAGTGTTGATTATGCTTTTGAAGGTGGTAATATTTTTATGTCATCGTATGCTACTAATGAATATGCTCCTAAGATTACATGCATTAAGAGTTGTACGTTCAGATTGGTTGAGTTGACCACTGGGGTAATAGATAGTTTACGTACTTTCGATAAGATTTGTAGAGAATATAATGCTAATGCATATAATATTGAGTTAGAATACATGAGGTGGCCGAAGTGAATGATTTGCTTGATCTTATTAAGAGTGATATGCAATTTGGCAAGTATAAAGATGAAACGTATGATACTCATGAATACTCTAGGGATCACCGTGGGATTGGTCCTGTTTATAATTGGTTATTTACTGTCGATTATGGTGGTAAAGTTGGTATGAGTGTTCATATTAAGGGTGATATTATTAGTATTAGAGTTATTAGTTATTCTAAATCAGGGTCTAAAGCTGCTTTTAGTTTGACTGTTAAAGTTTTGGAGTTTAGTAATCAAGTTGCTAAAGGTAGGAAAGAGTTTTCTGTACTCAAGAATAAGGTGAAGAAGAAGTGAGCGAAATTGATACTATTATTATTAATGATTTAAAACTTTTTACATATACTGTGATTACTAAAGAATGTTCAGTTGATATTGTCAGTGACAATATCTATATTGCTTATAATTATAATCAGTCTTATCAAATAACAATTGAAGTTTGCCAACAAAGTGAACGTAATCGGCGGATGTGTAATAAGCATGCTTTTCGGGTTGTTGTTGATGATAATGTTATTAATATTTTATCGCCTTTGAATACTTTTAATTTTAATTTGGTTGATTATTCGGTTAATAAGTTTTATAGTTTTTTGCGTGGTGTGATTTTTAATTATGTTAAAAGTAATTGTTTGTTTTATACTAATGTTGAGGGGTTTGCTCGTGAGTCTGGTAGATTGTATGGTGTTCGATGAGTGAGTTATTTGAACTTATTGTTAATGATGTTAGGGCAATTAGTAAAGTTACACCGTGTGAGTTTATTGATAATGATACGTTAGTTTATAAGTATAGTTTATTATTAAGTATTAATGAGCGTGAGGAGCGTATTACTATTAATGTTATGTGTGATGATTCGATGATACGTATTGTGTGTGTGCGGGTTGATGGGGTGTGTTTGGAGGTTTTTACGCTTGCTGGTCACGCGACTAGTGTTATTGGTTATAGTGATTATTCTATTGATGAGTTAGCGAAAGCTATATGTGTTTGTGTGTGTGGTATTTCGTATGAGAATGCTTTGAATACTATTGGTGCTGCTAATATTGTTGGTAATATTCGGCGTGCTTTTAACTTTTAGGGGTTAATGTTTACTTTAGGGGTTAGTTTTGTAATAGGTTTTGGAGGTGATATTGTGAAGAGTTTGAAAATTTATAAGGCTCGTGAGCATCGTGGGTGTGAGGCCCCTAGTGTTGTGGTGAAGCCTATTCGTGCTGGGTTGGTTGATGTTACGTATGGTGAGTTGGTGATGACTCCTGATGGTGTTATGCGGTTGGCTAGTTTGAGGTTGATTAATGGGTCTAATTTGACTGATGTTGGTATGCGTGGTGATGTTGGAATTCAGGTTGGTGCTGATAATGTTAATAGTGGTGTGGTGAGTATTGGTGATAAGTTGTTTGCTCGTGGTCGTACAAGTGATGGTGTTGAGTATTATCGGAAGGTTGATGGTGTTGGATATTGTGCGTTGTATGAAGTGGTTGCTGTTAATCCTGATGTGATTGTTGATGCGAATGAGGAGATTATTAAGAGGTACAATTTCTAAAATGAAACAGTACCGGTTTGATAAACAGCTAAATTATTATTTTGATGTGGTTTCTTTTACTAGTCATAAAGTTGCTGTTTCAAAGTGGGTATTGTCTTCTTGTGGTGAGTATGTTGTTTCTGATTTTTTGAATTTATTACTTAATGAATTTGTTGAATTACTTGGTGATTGTAAGTACCATATTTATGAGTATGGCGATTCTTATGGTATTGTTGGTTCTATATCACCGTTACGTAAGCGTAATTTTTGTGCATATATTATTGTTTATGTTGAAAGTGATCGTATTGTGACGTGTTTTAATGAAGATAGTTATTATACTAATATTACTATGTTGGCTGATTATGTTAATTTGCGTGAGTGTTTTTTACCTTGTGTATTAGAGAATTTAGTATGAAACAATATAAGTACTCTGAGAGTATCAATCACCAAATTTGGTATATTTATCAAGAATGTGAATATACATCTGTTGATGCGAAAGATTTGCCTTATTTCCTTAATATTCTGATTAATGATTTGATCGATTTGTTTGGTTTTAATAGATTATACAGAATTGGTAATTATCCTGATTATCGTGTTATTATGTGTAATGTTGGATATATTGGTGTTGATATTAATGTTTTTGATAATAGAATTGAATTTTCTTTGAATATGAACCGTCAAATTACTGTTAATTTATGTGATTATACTAATTTGCGTGATCATTTTTCTGTTTGTAAAGAGTGGAAGAAATTGGCTAGTATGGTGGTTAAATGAAGCAATATTATTATAAAATTTCTGATTACTTTATACATTATCATGAGTATAAATTGACTGACGATAATGGTGTGTATATCTATAAATTAATCAATGGTGAAGTGCCATGTGATGTTCGGAAGTTGGAATGTTTGAGCGAATTTCTTAATATTGTTTTGAATGATATTATTGATATTATTGAGAATTATGAAATTTCATTGAAGTATAATGTTAAACAGGAAGTGTATATTTTTGAATTTGATCGGTGTGGTGTTTATATTAGTGTGGCTGTTAGGCGTGATTGTATAAAAATTTATGATAGTGTGAATGATATTATGCGACGTATTGATTTTGATGAATATTCAGTTGATTCTTTGAGGGAGTCATTGCAATTTGCGTGTCTTCCCTTATAATTTTTGTGGGGCGACTTTACGAGGCTGGCGGGGTTTGAAATAGGGGTGGGTCGGTTTTGGGTTTCTAACACACAGGAGTTTTTGCGATGGCTCGGATTTCTGAGATTCAGGGTGCGGTGATGCTATGCAAGCACGCCCAACTCACCCCCTTCATTTGGGGTGTCCACGGACTGGGCAAATCCAGTCTGATCAAGCAACTGTGCGAACAATCCCGAATGGGATTCGTCGATCTCCGGTGCTCGCAACTGGAAGCTGTCGATATTCGTGGCCTCCCGACTCGCGGCGAAGATGGCCGTACGCACTACTGCCCTCCCGCTGAAATGCCAATCGGCGATCTCACCGACATGGAAGTGGAAGAGCTGGTGATTGAACGGTGCAAGGAATTCCTCCCCAAGGATTCTAAACCCGGCGAAATCGACTGGACCAGTATCGCCGCGAAACTCCCCCCGCGACACATCACGAAAATCTCGGCGTGCTTCCTCGAACTGCAGCCCCGCCACGAACACGGAATTCTCTTCCTCGATGAAGTGAATCGCGGTGCCGATGACGTGCTGCAAGCCATCTTCCAACTGGTGCTCGACCGCAAAGTCGGTCGATACGCACTCCCCGAAGGATGGGCTGTGTGTGCGGCGGGCAATTTCAACGAGGGATACATCACCAACGGCTTTAACGACGCCGCCCTCCTCGATCGCTTCTGCCACATGACGCTCAGTGCCGGCGAAACCACTCTCGCCGAGTGGACTCAGTTCATGAGTAAGCGATACGGTTTGGATGCGTCCGCTGCTATCGAATTCACTTCGTCCGATCTGAAGTACCTCGACGGTAACAACAACGCGAAGAACGATACGGTCATCCAACCGTCTCGGCGTTCGTGGGATTCTGCTGTCCGTGCCAAGATCGCGATGGAGAATGGGGCTCGTGCCGCTATCCAGAAGGTGTGCAACCCTGATGATGCCATGCGTTTGGTGTTGGCTGGGCTGCTCGGTTCTGATGTGGCGTCGGCCTACCTCAATTACGATTGTCCGGTGAAGGTCACTGATTTGATGCGTGATGGTGTCAAGCAGTGGGATAAGAAGTTGCGTGAGTTGAGCCGGTCGCAGATGGCTGGTCTCATGTGGGGTCTCAGCAGTTACTTGACTGGCAAGGTGGATGACGAGAAGCACGCGAAGGTTGCGTTGGATTTCGCTGAAGTTCTGGTGAATAAGCGGAGTTCTGGCAACGATAACGATTTGGCGATTGCGTTCATTCGCCAGTTGGTGCAGGGGGTGAAGTCGTCGAATGCTCCTGATCAGCACAAGTTGGCGATTGCGATGAATCCGGCGTTGGCTGCTCGTGTGGTGAAACTTCGGCGTGACAGTGGGGCTTCCAAGGGTTTCTTGGAGTGGGTTGCGGAGCGTCCTACGTTGCAGATTGTGTTCAATCAGTCTGTGAGTGCTCGCGAGATCAATTAGCGGTTTGATGTTGGTCGGTCCTGTGTGGCTCCCCCTGTCGTATTCATGCCGTTGCCGTGGCGAGTATGATAGGGGGAGTTTTATTTTACCTAAAGTTAGCTTCGGGCAATAGATTTAAGTCAACCACCCACCCTTAATCGCAGGATTCAAAATGACAGTAGCTACGAATGATGCTGATCGGCAGGTAATTCATCGGACTTCAGCGGAGGTCGTTGATTCACTCACTCGAGCACGATGTGTGCTTGTTAATGAGCAGCCATTTTATGGTCACATGTGCATGCTCACCGAGTGGATCCCATCCAATATGGATTGGATTAAGGATGAAGATAGCAAAACTATGGGGGTTCGTATCCTCAATGATCTTCGTGTGCAATGTTTGTATTATCCTCCTTTCGTTTCGAAGATGACGGTGAAGGAGCTTGTTGCTATCATCCAGCACGAGATTGAGCATCTTGTCCGTTTGCATTGTATTCGTGGCACTACTCGTGATCCGAAGTTGTTTAATATTGCTTGTGATATGGCTGTGAATGGTAAGCGTGACAATCCGAAGATTGGGTTGACTGATTCTGGTAATAAGCCGGTTATTCCGTTCAAGAGTGATATTGTTTGGTGTCCTCCGCATCTTAATGATCGGTTGAGTGCTGAGGAGTATTATGATGAGATTACTAAGGATATGAAAGCTCAGCGTTGCACGTGTAAGTGCAATGGTGAGGGTAGTGGCGGCGGTGGTGAGGATGATGATAAAGGTAATTCTGGCAAGGGCCAGGGTGATCAGGGCGATGAAGGTCAGGATGGGAAGGGTAAGGGGAAGGGGAAGAATAAGAAGGATGGTGGCGGTGGTGGGTGTCCTATCCATGATAAGTATGGTGGGAAGAGTTTGGATGATCATTCGATTTGGGATCAGAGTGATGCTAGTCCTGACGAGGCTCGTCAGCGTGTGAAGGATATGGTGAGTGATGCTGTTGAGAAGAGTCAGGGGAATGTACCTGGTCATATTAGTGAGTTGTTGAAGAAGTTGGGTAAGCCGATTGTTCGGTGGCGTTCGATTCTTCGGCAGTATCTTGGTCGGCATGTTGGTAATAGTCGGAAGACTCATAATCGGGTGAATCGTCGCTTGGAGGGTGATGAGTCATTTGGTATGCCGGGTGTGAGTCATCATGCTGCGAGTACTGTGAATGTGATTGTGGATACTTCTGGGTCTGTTGGTGGTAAGGAGTTGCAGCAGTTTTTTGCTGAGATTGATATGATTAGTGCGAGGGCGAAAGTTTACATTCTGCAGTGGGATCATGCGTTTCAGGGTTATGGGTTGTATCGTCGTGGTGCGTGGAAGAATTTCAAGGTGAATGGGCGTGGGGGCACTGATATGGTTGCTCCTGTGCAGTGGTTGATTGACAATGGCAAGGTTCATGATTGTCAGATTATGCTGACTGATGGATATTGCAATTGGCATGAGCCGTGTAGTTTTCCTTTTATCACGTGTATTACTGTGCGTGATACGAGTGAGCCGACTTGGGGGCATGTGGTGCGGTTGGATATCAATGAGTAGTGGTGAGTAGGGGTGGGTGGTGAAGGAGCCAAATGTGCGAAAGTGCATTTGGCTCCTTCCGTATCGCAAAATAGGAGTGCTTGTATGAATGAAGTATTTTCACTTATTATAGACGATATTAATAAAAGTATGATAACTTTTGATTTGGAACACTTGAATGACGAGAGCATACTATTAAGTAATTATAACTATAAACGTAATATAAATGTTGTTATCACTTATAAGTATGTTTGTATTGTTGTTTGCGATAAGGATATAATAGGATATTCTGCGTCGGAAGCGGCGTATGCTAGAGCGAATCATTTGATCTATCAATATGTGAGTCGTGCACGTCCAAATGGTAGTGTCTGCGATAGTAAATTACATGATGCTAAAGTTATACATATATCACTTGTTGAGTATAATACAAATAATATCATAGTGTGGTTAAACGATATTTTTAAGGAGTTATCATGATTAAATATTATTGGTCTGGCCGATATAGTGTTATAGTTCAAATTGATAAGTATAATATTATTGATTTTAATGATGTTAAAGTCGAGTTTCAACCAGAGTGGGTTGATGAATTGCGTTATGTTGGTGATGTTTTTAATGTTTTGTTGAATGATATTAAGAAATTGGGTGTACATGTTAGCGATTGTAAATTGATAAGCGATGGCCGATTGATGATCGGATGCCGGATAAGGCATGAGTATTGGTTTACGTTGACGTTGCTTTCTGATAATGTGACTGTGTATTCTTATGGTAATTATTTTAAAGTTAAGTATTGTGATTATGATGGGTTTGATTGGTTGTTTGGGTTTCTTGGTTCAGTTAACCGGGCTGGCTTTCCGGGCAATAGTTCTTTGCCAGCTTCGAGTTCACACTGATTGTCGGTGATGATCGGCTGGAGGCGAAAGCAGTTTTTTGGAGTTTGTTATGAGCTTGTTGAATAAGGCGAAGGATACGGCAGTTAAGGCGGCTCCTTCGAAAGTTTCGAAGGGGACTGTGTGGCGTACGGATGCGAATGCTAAGGATAAGAGCGAGGCGGAGTCTTTGTCTCTGTCTGTCACCGAGTTGGTTCGGTTGAATGGTGAATTGGAAGCTCGTAAGACGCAGATGGGGGCTCATAAGAATCGTTTGCTCTCGTTTGCGAATTCGCTGTATGTGAAGTGGTTCGTGAATCGTGGTGCGTCGCCTGAGACGCCGATGAAGGTTGTTGCTGATTCTGGTACGTCGGTGACGTATGTGGTTCAGAACAAGTGTGCGTCGTCGAAAGTTGGCGATGAGCAGTACAATCAACTGATTGATGTGGTGGGTGGTGAGGTTGCTGCTCGGATGGTGGAGGATGTCACTGTTATTAAGCTCAATGATGAGCTGTTGGAGAATCCTGCTATTTTCAAGATTGTGAATGACGCTTTGGAGCGTGCGGTCAAGAAGATGGTGGATGGTGGTTTGGTGTCTCAGGAGGTGGCGGAGACGATTGTGCAGGCTGAATCGTTGCGGCGGTTTAAGCCGAGTACGTTGGATTTGTTGCTGGAATATTCTGGGCGTGATATTAGTCGTGCCGAGGATTTGTTGGATGTGATGGGTTCTGCGGTGGTTCGGTACGTTAAAGCGTAAGGTGCGTGTTCCGGACGGCGAGCCAGGAGTCAAGGGGTATGACTGCCCGTTACGACCTACTTGACACTGGCTCGTCTACCTGGTACAATGATATTGCGCCTGTAGCTCAGTTGGTTAGAGCAGAGAACTCATAATTCTTTGGTCGTCGGTTCGAGTCCGACCGGGCGCACTATGAAAGCCACAAGTATAATACTTGTGGCTTTCAGCATATTAACCAATCGATATGTCGCTGAAATATTATATTATGAAAGATATATGGGCAATACTACTGAATGATATCAAAGAATATTGTGAAAAATATCATCTTAAATATGGTTATATCACTGATCTAGGCCATATGGTTTCATTAGAAGTTCATTATTTGACTCAATTTTTATTTATAATTGTTTTAACAGATACTCATGTTATGTTTTCGATCCCAAAAGACGGCAACATGTTATATAAATCGATTAATTATTCAGAAGTATCAAATACATGGATGCAAGAAACAATAACACAATTTCCACATGTGATGAGGCATATTCATGAATGAGATACACCAAGTACTGTTCAACGATATTTTTCAATATTGTAAAGAAAATAACAATTTAAAATGTGGTAAAATATCGTTTTTATCAGACAACAAATTATCAATTGATATAATACATTTACGTAGAAACATATTCACAATTATACTAACGAACACGAATGCTATATTCTCAATACCAGTCGGTATGGATATACATTACAGATTGTCTACGTACGCTGAATTGACCGATACATGGATTCAAGACGCTGTAACATCATTCCCTGATGCGGCTAAACTTTTCCAAATTGGAAATCACGTATGAACACGTACTATCACGATGGCACATCTACAGTATATTATTTAGTCGATAACCAACGTATGTATAGTTTCGCAAATCTGTCAGGGGATATCGTCACCACAGGACGCTACAAAATACCATTAAATGATCTAAGCAATATTGTTTTAACCGATATATTAAGTATTACACGGCGATTTACATGTCCAAAAGTTAAAGTTAGATGTTCATATAACGATGCGCGTGGTGGGGCGTTGACTGTTACTTTAAATAGAAGATGTCACACAGTTATTGTTCTTGATAATGATTTATCAATAATATCATTCAGTAATAAAACAGAAAGTCACGAAATAATACAATTAAATGAATACTCAGATATACGTATACGAAAAGCATTGGAAGTAATATGAACTATATTATTGATATTATTTATGAGTTAATTAATGATAATCATAATTATGATATTAGGAAAGTGTCAGATTCTATTATATTTATTAAATATAAATATGATATTGATGGTGCTATAATAGCGTTAATTCATATTTATGATAATAGAATTATCATCCGGAGCACTGAAGGGAGTGGATTACCAATTGTCATTGATGAAATAAATTTAGTAGATTATTCTGATGAAGTAATGATTTCTATGATTTTTAATTTTGCTGATAAGTTAATTATGAATAATAAGCATAAGTATTCGATCCATGATATTCCCATTTTTACCTAACCTTTGGTTATTGAAATAGGTGTGTGACTTACTTTAAGGATTGATAAATGATCACAGCGGCGGAAGCGAGAGAGATTACGAATAAGGCTGATAAGAGGGGGTGTACAATTTGTGGAGTTCATGATGTGATTCCGCAATGCTTTTCTGATTCGTTTTCGAGTCAAGTTTATAGCCAAGCACAGAGTTGGTGTAGGACGGCATTTTTCACGTTTGCGAAAAGTGATGAAATTGATAATTTTACCAAGCAGTGTGAAAGTCTTGGGTATATTGTTAAAATTGAAAAACTTAAACTTTTGGCAACATTTTTTAAGCGATATAATTGTAAGAATAGAGATTATATTTTGACTATTCTGCGTAATGTGGCGGTTCCGAATCGATGCTTGATATCTGGTAAGGCTGGTCGATTTTTGGTTGTGGTGAAGTGGTAATATTTGAGGATATGTCCTGTGGCTAGTGTTAAAATCGGTCCGTCGTTTTTCAAGAATGTGCTTCGCGATTATCGTGATTGGCATTTTGCTATTATTCGTGAATTCGCTCAGAATTCGATCGACGCTTCATCAACTAAAATTGATGTGACGATCGATTTGGTTAATGGTAATACTTTTCTCACGTTTGCTAATAATGGATATCCGATGACGAAGGATATTCTTGTTGATAAATTGCTTTCAATTGGTGAGACTGGCAAGAATTTCAACGATTCAATTGGTGGATTTGGGAGAGCTAAAGAAATTCTCCTGTTTTGCCACGAAGAATATCATATTAGGACTGGTGAGTATATTGTTGATGGTAGTGGTGGAGAATACGATATCAAATCAGCTGAGCATTATGATGGTACTAGCACATCGATTATAATTAATGGTGATCATTATGATGCTTTGCTTGATGCTTGTAAGACGTTTGCGTTTTATAGTCAGTGGAAGGGTGATTTTAATGTGAATGGTGAGCGGTTTGATGTGTGTATGAGGAAGGGTTCTCGTCGGCGTGATGTGCGTAGTGGTACTGTTTATACTAATAATAGTGATAGGAATGTGTTGGTTGTGCGAATGCGTGGGATTTTGATGTTTAAGCGGTATGTTAATTTGGATAAGTGTGTGGTGCTTGAACTTAATGAGCCGAGTGGTGAGTATTTGCAGTCTAATCGTGATGGGTTGAAGTATGGGTATGCTAGTGAAGTTGATACGTTTGTTGATTCTTTGAGTGTTAATAAGCGTGCTCTTGATGAGCATGTTGTTGAGACGTTGGTGTTTGAGGGTGATAAGTTGAATGTTGATGAGAGTGAGGTTGTTGTTGGCGATGTACGTTTGTCTGTTAGTATGATACTTGATAAGAGTGAGGGTAATATCAGTGATAATGAGATGATAACTATGATCCGTGAGACGTCATTGAATGTTCTTGATTATGGGTTTATTATTCATAATGAAACTGGGATGCGTATTCCTGATTATTTTCTTCCTGATAGTGATCAATTTTGTGCATATGCTCGCAAAGTGAGCCGTATTTGGAGTAATATGTTGCTCACATTGTATACTATTCATAATATTAGGAGTGAATTTATGGTTGGGTTTGTGTTTAGTGATACTAATTGTGATGGTGAGAGGACTGAAGCTCTTCATATGAATAAGGATGGTTGCGATATTTATTTGATTAATCCTGTGAAAATTGTGAAGCAGGTTTATTCAAATAGTCGTAGTATGAAAAATTGTTTGTCGTTGGTTGATTTTGGGTTGTTTGTGAGTTTGGCTGCTCATGAGTTTGTGCATGGTGCGTTTGATTTAGATTGCCATAATGAGAGTTATGCGTCTAAATTGACTGATGTGATGGCTACAGTTTGCAAGAATATTAAATTATTTAAGGGATGTATGCGATGAGCGAGATTTATACGATTATGTTAGATGATTTCAGTGAGCTTGTTGATAAGCATGGTGGTGATGTGTATTACCACCATAATAATGATAGTGAGTTTTGGATTAGTGGTGAGATTGAAGGGATTGCTAGTAGTATGTTGCGTGTTGTGATTGATGGATATTATTCTGATTTTGAGATTCGTGTTTATTACCAGAGTGCATGTATTTTTAAGCGGCGTGTGTATTTTATTGATTATGTTGATTTGGGTGTTTTGATTGGCGGTTTTTTGACTCTTACTCCTGATAGTTTGCGTGTTTTATAATGATAGTGATATAAATCGTTGATACTACTGACTCCATATACTTGTGTTGTGCTTGTACGGTTCATGTTGGTGTCGCAATATTTTAATTGTATTTCATTGATCATTGAGAGTTTCATTGGTACCTCTGGTAATAGTGTACGTTATGTTTGAATTTTATCATAATAATGTTGTTAAATTTTCTGTTGATGATGTTATATTTAAAGCTTACTTGGACGTTGAACGTGGTGAGTCGTATGATGATGTATATTATGAGTGGTTGCCTCTTATTGGTGAATGGTCGTTAGATGAAGTGAAAGAATTATTTAAACTTATGGATGAGTTTGATATACGGGCTAACAGGGATTCAATCCGATATACGTAAGGCTATTTACGGATCGGGGTCCCCTTGAAATATTGGGTTATGACGATCCAACACATAACGCGGAGTGATACGATGCCGACGAATTACGAAGGTCTTGTGAAAGATCTCTACGGAACTACCAAACTGCAGCCACGCCCATACCAGCTGCGGATTGTCCAAACAGCAATCGAATGCTTTACCGGCAACAAAGTCGATAGGGGTGGGTCACTCATCCCCAAATGCCGCAGTACGCTCATTGAATCAGCTACAGGATCTGGCAAAACCAGCATGTGCCTGATGGCTGCGAGAGGTATGCAACAATTCGAGGGAGGCGATATCGCCTGGGTCGCGATGCGACGAAACCTCCTTGAACAAGCAGCCAACGAGAATCATCGACTCAACATCGGTGCCAAGGATGTCCACTATATCTCGATGTTCGAACGTGAGATTCCCAGCCATTTGCTCCCGGAGAATCGATCAAAGCCACTGACGCTGGTGTGCGATGAAGCACAGCACGATGCGGCGTCCAGCATGGCTCACATGCATGATGTGCTGAAACCCGAGTACGTTATCGGATGTACAGCGACACCGTTCAGAGTGGATGGTGTGAAACTGTGCTTCGATTACACGATCCGTGATGCTGGTATTCACCAGTTGATGATGGATGGGTACTTGTCACAGTATGACCATTATACTGTGAAGAAGTACAGTCCTGAATCGTACGCTCAGCATTATTTGATGGACCCTGAGAAGTGGGGCAAGTCGATTTTTTACTTCCATAAAGTTGAGGAATGCGAAGAGTTTGCGAGTGTTTTGCGTGCTGCTGGTGTCAAAATGGAGATTGTCATCGGCGGCAGTATGAGTGTTCGCGAAGGCCAGTTGGATAAGTTCCGCAGTGGTGAGATTAATGTGCTGGCGAATTGTATGGTGCTTACTGAGGGGTTTGATTGCCCCGATTTGGAGACTGTGTGGTGTCGTGACAGTTCGCGTGGCACTACAATTCAGATGTGTGGTAGAGCATTCAGGCCGCATGTTGATTTTGCTCGGCATGGGCATGATGCTCCTAAGTATAAGAAAGTTGTGCAGAGTGTTGAGACGCGGTATCCGATGCAGCGTACTGCTCATCCGAAGCATAGTTTTGTGCATGAGAATGGGCAGTGGTTGTCATTGGAGGTGAATCCGATGATTGAGGATGTGTTTGAGAACGTTCAGGATATGATTGCATCGAGTGAGGTGAATCTTCCTAGCTATATCAAACCGGCTAAGAAACGCACGAAACGTTACGTCTGAATCCCCCTGATTTACCGGGATGGGTCTCCCGGAAATAGTGGGTTGGGTTTCACACAGGATTCTCAGGAGTTTTCGAAATGCAAGTGTCTGACCTTCGGCGTGATGTCACTTTCGAATACCAGACTATCAGTTTGGATTCAGTTGCAATCGAGCAACGATTGGAGCAGAGCGGCAAGCGGGTGATCGAGAAGATCACTGTCGGCGATGAGGAATTCCCGGATAGTGGCCGATTTATGGTGAGCTTGATGGCTCGCTTCGGGTTCAATGCGGCGTTCTTCAAATATTTCACCACCGCTGAAGTGCTGGAGAGAATCCAGCAGGTGGAGTCCAATGATCGCGTTCGGGTGTGCATCGCTCGGTATGCGAGTGGCCCCGCACGATTACTGGCTGCTAGCAACCCGACGAAGGGTGCAGCGGATGGATCGATTGTTATGGATTTGATGGAGAAGTACGGCAGTGAAGGTATCGTCTACAATGACGGTGTGATCACGAGCACACATGCTCCGTTCGTCACTCCGACGTTCGAGATCGCTGGTGATGAGTTCACGAACAAGTTCACGATGTCGGTGCCCGTGGATGGTTATGGCAATCCATTTGTGACACTGGCTGTGAATCACAAGGCGACGAATTCCAATATCGTTCCCAAATCGAAGGTGTTTCGCAGTGATGTGAAGCTCGGCAAGGGTGGGGATGATTTGGCGACGACGTTGGGTCGTGCGTTGGAGAGTTTCAATCATGATGAGGGGTACGCTGCGTTCCGTGATCGGTTGGAGTCAGCGGCGAATTCGTGGTGCTCGATCCACGAAGCGTATCGGTTGCACACTGTTTTGCACAAGGCTATCAGTTACGGATTTACCAAGTATGAGCCTCTGCAAGGGGCATCTGCTGGCCGATCGGTGATCAGTGCGAATCTTCCGATGAGTGCTCATATGAACATGGATGAGACTGCTCCTACTCAACGTGGTAATTTCCTGATTCAGGCATTCCATAAGATGACTGGGAATATCCAGGAGCAGTATGGGTTTGCCAATTTGGACGCGTTGACTGAGAAGCGGCGGCGTGGTTTGCCGGTGAAGTGTTCGGTGTTCAATTTGCTGCTGTTTGCTGGTGAGGTTGCGTCGCATCATTTGGTGAATGGCCATGATGCGATGCATGAGTTGAATGGTGCGTTGCTTGGTACTGAGTATGACATGGAGGGGTCGATGAGTCGTTATAAGGAGTTTGACCAGTTCTGGTCTGCTCGCAATTTGGGTAAGGCGACGCAGGATGCGGTTGGTGATGTAAAGAATTGAGTGGTGGGTCCGCTCCGAGGTTGGCTGATTTCGGTTGGCCTTCCTCGGGTCGGATTTTACGGGGTCTGGGGTTTTTGAAACATGTGGATGTAGGGGGAATGATCCCCCCGGTTTTTGCCGCCCGACTTATGGTGGGTTTGGTGGTGAGTTTTGGGACTCTTTTTGAGTGAAGGTGACGACAATGACTGAGACAGCGACTGCTCCTGCGAAGAAGGTCAAGGCCGCGAAGCCCGTTCTGGAAGTGACGCACACCGCCGAACGGTTCGCGATTTCCGAAGACGCCGGCGTCAGCAAGAACACGCTGAAGGGCCTCTGGGTTGTGGACGGCGGTCCCGGCCTCTACAGCTTCAAGGCCAACCTGAAGCCGCATGGTGAGGCTCCTGTCCTCACCGAAGGTGAAGTGATGGCCAACTACGTGATGGAAGACGGCAAGACCGCCCCCGCTACGTTCGTCCGCCTGACGGCCCTCGAGAACGCCCTGCGTGCTCAGATCGGCTAATACCGATCGATGATCCTCGACACGGATGAGGAACACAGTGCGAAAGTGCTGTGTTCCTTCTTTTATATTCGATAAGGAGATCGATCACCACAAGGAAGAAACAAGTGAACTACAAAGAAATAATAACATTACCATTACCATTACAAATGAAAAAGAAAATAATAATTGACCAATTCGTAGCACAAAGCAAAACAGGTAAATGGGATTCAAAAGAAATAGACCGCTTCAAAGACACCATGAACTCATTCACATACCAACAAATAATCGATACAATTCTAGGACTACCAATTTGTAGCCCTCAGAAAACGCCAAGCCGGCCTCGTAGCCAGTCCCAGCCCAGAACCCGGACCCGAACCCAGAACCCAAAGAACGACAAAGGAAAGCCCCACAAGGCGAACCCAACGAATCGACCTTAGCCTTTCCAAGCTGGAAATCGACCACCCCCGTACGAGAGTATACGAACACTATGGCAACTAGCGTCAGAATACCAAAATTCAAAGATAAAGACCAATTAATTGGTAAGAACGTATACTTACCATTTAAACCAAATATCCCAGGCAAAATCATATCAGTGTCTGTAGAAAACAATCAACACATAGGTCAAATGTTAGTTGCAGAAGTCAAATTCATTAATGATTCTATCTATAAACATGAAGTGTGGCATCTTAATGATTTTGACGCGTTAATAGCTGATCATCAAAAGAAATTGAAAACTCACACTGATAAATTAGCTATTTTAGCGTCGTTATGATGTACCTTATAGAAGGTAATAAAGTTTATGAAGCTAAATATGAAAATGATACGTATTTATATGATGTTACTGGTAGAAGTCATAAGAGGATAATGTATAATACTGGCGAATTAATTCCTATTAAGAGAGTAAGTGAATTATTTTCACTTATTATTGATGATTTTCGTAGTGTTTTAAATAGTGATATTTATGCTCTTACTAGTGTAGAAAATGGTTCTTGTATCAATATTCACATTACCTTTCGCGGTAATGAATTATACGCTATTATTAGTAATAATATCACTTTTAAACGTAGGCTGTATGCTGATTGGCGACTGTGTGTTATTGACTTTGCCGATTATAATGCGAGCGATATTTTATCATATTGTAATAGTAAGTCTATCGGGTATCGTTAATTTACCGGCTGATGGGGGGCTGAAATAGGGGGGGTATCGAGACTCTTATGGAGATTGATTATGGCTCGCAAGTGGCGTCAGATTGATATTGTTGATTTGCTGCAGAAGAATGATCGAGCTGTTTGTCGTGGTGTGGTTGCTATTTACAACCGGCAGACGAATAGCGAGAAGCAGGATGGGAATACGCACGAGCACAATGGTATCGGTTTCAATAGTGCCGATGCTGGGATTTTGAGCAGTTTTGCTCGGCAGATTTTGAGGAATTCTGGTCGTCCGAAGTGCCCATTGAGCGAGAAGCAAGTGGCGGTCGCTCGGTATAAGATGTTGAAGTATGCTCGGCAGCTTACGGATATTGCTAATGAAGGGGTTTGATGGTGATGTTGGCTGTTTTGCTTGATGAGCGTGATTTGTCTGCCACTTGTGCTGGTTGTAATCAGCCTGTTAGTGGTGGTGTGAACACTGTGACAGTTGGTGGTGTCATTCTTTGTGAGGAGTGTTGTGATATGGGTGATGATCCGATGATTCGTGAGGCGTCGGAGTTGGGGTTACCTCCTGGACATTTCCCGAGTGAGGTGGTTATTGATGGTGTTACGTACACTTTGGCGCATGCTGTGTACGTTAATGGGTCTTCTGAGGCTCATGTCCTGAACGATTAGCCTTGACTTTACGGGGTCTGGGGGTCTTGAAATAGTGGGGTGTGGATGATGGTGGTGGTGCTGGGAGTTGAGGCTTCTGGCGATATTTAATGAAAGGAGGTTGCTATGCGTAAGCTTTACCTGTTTAATGCTCTCTAAGGTTTCTGTGACGGTCGCCGGTTGATTCACCGTGGATGTTGATTGAGGGAGGTTCGATGCTGACGTTTCTTGTCGGTGTCGTGCTTCATCGGTTTGAGATTGTTAGTGAGCGGGTTGTGCCGCTCCCTGCCCAGAAGCGCCATGTGCAAGCAGCCCAGTACGGGTACCCTTCTCTATTCCTTTGACGACGCGACATGTTATTTCGTAATACCTATATGGTGAGGTTGGTCACCTATAATCCCATGCCAAAAGGACGCCCATAATGCTATGGATATTGATGCTGCTGCTATTATGCAGTGCTAGCATTCGGCCAGCCTTCGGCGTGAATGAACCGCCCCGTCTAAGACGTTTTGGGCAATCGCTAGGTCACATCGGTGTGGCTTGGTTCACGTCGGGGTTTGTCTGACTTTGTGGGGGGCTGTCGAGGATCACAAAAGAGCCTACAGCTAATAGTGGTTAGCCTCCCACCACTCCGCCCAACGCCTAAGATTATGAAAAAGAACGACAGAAAAACAGAAATACCCAAAGTAAAGCGACACCCACAGTGTAATAACTGTGGGTGTCGCTGTTTATAGAATTCTGATTAGTGTTACGACCCAGCGTGGAGGATATCAGCTTGCAATTTCTTAGCAAATGCTATTGCAGCTGTATTTGGCTTATCTTGCCGCCAATCATACGTGAGGATACATTGGGATATTACTAATGCTAAATCCCTATGTATAGAAATATTAATGTTTGAGTCGATTGTGAAAGCTGCTGGTCTTTGCTTTCGTGGCCGATCATCATCCATTCTGTCGTCGCGTTCATCGAACTCATCAGGATACGCCATGATATCGTACTACCCTCATACGTGGTTATTCCAAGTCTTACGTCAACAATTGATCGCTTGGAGGTGAGAAAATACGCGTGACTTTGCACAATATTAATCCCTCAGATTTACCGGGGTCTCAGACCGTGAAATAGGGGGATGTGGGAAATAGAAGCCGCCACTAAGACCCATAATACTTTAACTCGGCGGCATAAAGTTTGGAGATTCTCATGGCTACGCGACAATTGCCCGCTCAGATTCAGCAGATTCGCTCCCCGAAGTTCAACGTGGAACGGCCCTTCCGAGGTGTGGTCAGCATCCACATGAACGAAGAAATGGTCCACCACCTCCGGGACAACCTGCTGGATCTGAAGTTCAACGACGACGACCACTCGGTGATCCAGCAGTTCAGCCAGATTCTCGGCGTGCTCGAAACCCCGCTGGCCGATGAAAGCGGCACGTGGAGTGTCAGCACCCTCGAATGCCCCGATTTCGAAGCCGATAGCGGTGTCAACGAAGACGAGGCGGTTTACATCATCATGGTGCTGAACCTCAACAACGAAGCCCGCGAAGAACTCGCCAACTGGATCTGGCACGCTCGCATCGCTGACAAGCCCATCCAGGCGTTCACGATGGCTCTCCGCAATCCGGGCGGCCACAAGCGAAGCGACGCGTAAAGCAACACTCCTAAGCAGCACCGAAGAAGTCAAACGCTTCTTCGGTGCTGCTGTATATATGTCGTGAATAAATATAGGTAGGGCAACATTTTAAATAAGGGATTATGATAGTGATCGACGAAGAAGTGAACTTGAACAAAAGAGGATCATTAGAAAGGTCAATATTAGAGGTAATTAATGATTATATTAGTACTCATGGCGGCACAGTAGGAAGAAGTAACGCCCCAGGCATGGCCAAAAGAGTAATCAATTGTATAAAAATATGGAATAAATCTGTACGTGACTCCGCAACTTTACCAAACAATACCGAACAGAAATAACCTAATATCACAATCTTGCAAGGAAGGTTATTATGTCTAAACCTACATATTTCAGCATGCAAGAAGCACTCAAAGATAAACGATTCAAAGCACCCGACACACACGAAGAAGACAAAGACACAATAAAAACAGTAATACGCAGAAAATACATCCAAATCGATTCAAATGGATTAACACATAAAGAATATTCAAAATTACGCGACGAATATCGCGAAATAGCCAAACGCAACCGCAAAAAAGTCACATTTATTGACGGCGGCAATTGGTGTGTTCTATGTGTGCCTGAAGTCAGTAAACAATTCTTAGAAGAGTAACATGTCATTAAAAGACCAATTTAAAGAAAGATTACAATTAGCAATAGCTAAAGAATTAAACGGCATTGAACATACTATCCATAAAATATGGGAATCAGCAATATGTGGTGCTATAGGTGTTGATCGGTCATGGAGTAAACCAAAATTAAGTGATGGATATATCGCTAATAGTGTTAAAAATATCGTTATGAGAGAAGTCGAAAAAGAATTAGATAATACTGTTACTAAAATAGTACGTAAGCATTTTAAATATTCATGGGTTAAGAAAGCAATGGATGATTGCGTAAGACAGCAATTAAGTTATTCATTCCAGCAGTTAGTCAAATCAAAAGTAGAAGATGGAATATCTAAAGCTGCTGATCGATACGCTAATGCTATACTTGCTAAATTTGAGAGCGAAGCACTTGATGCTACCGCTATCAATGATGATCTATTAGATCCTGATTATTGTACTGGTACCATTGGTGATGCGTTATTGCGATTTAATTTTCCTGATGATATATTATTTGCCGATGGAAAAGACGAATAGGGATTTTACCGGGCTTGGTATTCTCGTAATAATTTTTGGAGGTGATATAATGGATAAGCGAGAATGTCTGGCGTGCGGTGTTGAAATCCATCCTGAGAGGTTGGAGTATCTGCCTAATACTGTTTATTGTACACAATGTGCTGGAAGATATCCATCGCCACCACGACATGATCCGAATGAATTGTGTGTCAAAGCCAGTGTGTCATGTCAGAATGGGTTTGCATCAAATGACTAATTGTTGGGACAAAACTTTCACCCAGAAGTTAACTTCATTGGGAATTTCTTGGGAGCATGCTCGACAAGTAGTTGGTCTTGTTGCCGAAGAAAGAATGGGTGCTGATCGCGAGGGGTACACTCGCGGTTTCAATGATGGAGCACAAGTGGAGCAGGAGCGACAAGCAAAGAAAATGATCCGCGATAAGCGATCACTATATTCGGTTCTGTTTCACGCTCACGGTGGACCAATGTATCCGAATATCGACCCATGGAAATCAGTTGCTGAAGCTGCTGTCGCCGATGGATTAATCAATGATGGTAAGTTGACTGCTGCTGGGTTGGTTAAACTCAATGAGTTGAATGATGCCATCGATAGTGAACGTGAATTCGATGGGTCAGATTACTTTTGTGAGTGGTAATATGTTTAGCGATAATGTTTCGCCGCATCTCGAAGCGAATCATTTGTGCATTGTGATTGCTAGATCTACTAAAGAGACGATCAAAGAGTACAAAGTGAAAGCTAGAGATTGGTATTACGCCAGGCACATGGCGGCTAATCTTTTTAGAAGTGAACACCCAGAAGAAACACGCGATTGGTGTGTTGATTCATGCGAGATTTAGGGAAATCAATGGAATTCAACTTGCCAAGAGAATGGTTTGAACGTCGCTTGCCACTTGAGAGTGACGGCGAGATTGGCGTTGGTATTCCAGCATCTGACCCAAGTTCATGTGATTATTGGGATTCTGATGAAGCACTTGATACTATTAGAATTGTTATGAAGTATAATTTGAATATTGTTTGGAGCGATGACGCGTGTTGTAATGCTTTCGACAAGAATGGGAATATTGTTAAGTCTAAAACGGTGAGTGAAGCCGTTAAGATGTGGTTTGATCATTTCGGTGATGCTGCTGATGATGACCGTGAACGTGCTGAGGCAGAACAGAAACATTTCGATAGGGTTCAAGCTGATATTGATAAGATATTCAGTGATCGTGCTGCTGAATTGGGAATATCTGTTAGTGAGTTGAGTAATAGGATTTCTAATAAATTAATTAAGTGTTGTAAAGCGCCTCAGCCTGTTAAGAAGAAATCATGGTGGGGTATATTTGGGTAATCGTGCTGAAGGTGGGGAGTGACCCACAGTGACCGCTACTGTATTAGCTGGGTTTGAGTCCTAGCAAGTTGCCGGGTAAATCTTACACAAGGGTAGGGGAAACCGGAATTGTACTTATCGCCGTTTTACTTTCGGGTATCGCGTGCAATAGGTGCCAGCACGTTTTTTCACTTTAAGGATTAAGCAAATGCCTCGTGGACATCACAAGTACGGCAACAAGCATTCTCGTCGGCTCGGTGATTTCACGATCACTAAGCCGCGTCAGCGTATTTTTGAAGTGATTTACGATGCATACACTAGTACAGTTGACCAAAATCCTGTGAATCGTTCGGTGATTGCCAAACGGTGTAAGAATGTGTGCAGCCCTCAATGTATCGATCAGGCTTTGGAGTCATTCGTGCAATTGGGGTTGATCAGGAGAATGATGATTGGTAATACTGGAGGTGAGGAATATATTCCTGATGTTGTTGGCATTCCGCGTATTGGTGCTGTGTTCAATTTTAATAGCGATGCACCACTTGAGGCGTATGGTCTCAAGCGGGTATCACCTACGATTCCGGCAAATGATACCAAGAAGGCGGCTCTCCTTCCACCTTCCAAGCCTGCTGGGTTTTCACTAGATGAATTGGTTGATGCTAAGGAAATGATTGCGCGATTTGGTGGCATTGATCGTTTGAATGAGATTGCTGATTGGTTGAAAGCGTTGAAATAAAATCATTAGAGTAGCCAGTGTTTTGGCCCTGTAGCTCAACTGGAAGAGCATTCGCCTTCTAAGCGAAAGGTTGGAGGTTCGAGTCCTCTCAGGGCTATTTACTTAGTCTAATTAGACTAATCGAATCCAATCGGTGGTATTTTACCGGGGATGGTGGTTTCGCAATAAGATAGTATGAACTCCAAATCCTACGCTGTGTCTGGTTTGATAATGGTGCTCGCTCTCATCGTGATTGTGAGTGTGTTTGAACTCATCATTGTCACCGGTACCAATGAGCATTTGGAGCGTGAATTATTGAATTTGCCTAAATATGCGTCAGAAGTACCACCAGATCTAAGGAATGTACAATGAAACAAATCATGGTCATGGTTGTCGATAAGACGTTGAAAGCGTATCGACCGGTGATCGCTGATGGGATCGCTGAAGCGAAAGCATGGGCTCAGAGCGAATTGGATAAGGCTATTGAGCTTCATATGGAGTCGTTTGAGAGGTTATCGAAGGCTCCTGTTGTTGAGGTGATTGGTGGTGAAGTTTGGGTTGATTGGTTGGATTTGGCGATTGTAATTGTTGATAAAGATGAGGGTTGTGATGAGTCAGTGGAAGTGGATCAAGGTCACGCCTGATAGTTTGCCGCCTGATGGTGTGTTGGTTGAGGTCAAATCTGTTAGTGGTGGTGAGTCTAAGTTGACTCTTAAGGATAAGATGTGGTGGGCTGGTGATATGTATGTGTATTATGATGTTGCTTATTGGAGGCCGATTGGTTAGTTAATGGGATGGTAGCTCAGTCGGTAGAGCAGCAGACTTTTAATCTGTTGGTCATGGGTTCGAGTCCCATTCATCCCACTTGATGGTGTCATCGATGGCTTACAAAAATAAAAAAGACCAAGCTATTGCGGCGGCTAAGCATTATGCAGCAAATAAAGAAAAGATGAAAGTACGTGCTGCTAGTGCTAAAAAGCGAGCGATATATCGCAACCAAAGAATAGTTTTAGAATATTTGGCATCTCATCCATGTGTATGTGGCGAAAATGATCCACTAATGCTTGAATTTGATCATGTAAGAGGTCAAAAGGAGCAATCAATTTCTAATATGGTGCGTAATGGCGTTGGTATTATTGTATTAAATAATGAAATCGCTAAATGCGAAGTTTCGTGTGTTAAATGTCATAGGATTAAAAAGGCTAATGAGCAAGGGTGGTATAAAATCAGCCCATGGATTTTACCGGGCCAGATCCATTTGAAATAGGTAGTATCGGGGCAATACCACTATTATTGGAGTTAGCATGCGTGCGGTAAATTCTCTTTTGCTTATGGCTTTTGGGTCGTTGATCCATCATCGTATTGCTGTTGACGATGCTCGCAAATCATTCCCGCGAGTGTTGGTTTATGATAAATATCGATTGCGATATACTATTGAATCAAACCGTGACCATACTTGCTTTTGGTTATATGCTGTTTATCCCAAACTTGGTAAGCGATGCGTGAATGCGACTGATAATATTGTTGAAATCGCCGCTCAGATCAATAATCACCTCGATTACCAATTGAGGTGATTTTACCGGTTTGGGTCCCTTTGAAATAGGTAGTATCGGGGCAATACCACTCACAGGATTCATGCGATGCCGATTACTCGCGAACAGTTGGAACAGTACGCAATCGAGCACAAGTACGATAATTCTGAACCGCGTGCGGTGCTCGAGGAGTTGCTCCTCAGTTCATTGATGCTGGCGAATACTCGCGATCAGATCGATTTTGAAGTTGCTATCGATTTGATCCGTGACATGCTCGAGAATGGCGTGAAAGGCGTCAATCAGATGTCCAATGATGAGCTGATTGATGGTTTGCTCGAGCAGGCGACTGATTTGAATTGTGACACGCTTGAACGGTTTGTCGATGTGTGTGTAAATGGTTGGAGCGATCCTGACGAAGAGTGTGATTAGTAGATACTGCGTGTAAGAAACGCCAGTGTGATGGAATTGGCATACATCTTCGACTTAAAATCGAAGGCCCGTAAGGGATTGAGGGTTCGAGTCCCTCCACTGGTATTATGCTACTGTAGTTCAATGGTAGAATGCCGGTTTTGTAATCCGGTGGTTGTCGGTTCAAATCCGACCAGTAGCTCTTTTACTCAATGGTGTAATGGTAGCACAGGGCTCTTTGGAGGTCCTAGTCCAAGTTCGAATCTTGGTTGGGTAATTTTTTGCACCATTTACTGATAGTTTTATCACTTACACCAAGCAATTTGCCAATTTGAACCATTGACATTTTGGCCAATAATTCTTGTAATTCTGCCGATGATGGTTTATTTGATTTTGATCTAGCGCAAATTTTGCATTTGCCAGTTTTTGACCATCTACTTATTGTTGCTTTACAATATGAGCATTCTCGTATTTTAATTTGCCATTTCACATTTCTACCGCCATAAGTTGGTAATTGACTATCGCAATTAGGGCATACGAAACGTAAATTGCATAATCTATGGTCATTATTGACTCCATTTATATGATCGAGTCGTAATACTAATACTTTATCATTCCATGATGGCCCACTATTGCATATGTCGCATATATAATTTATTAATTTATCGCGTAGTATTCTGCGTTTTGCTGTTCTTCTGCTTTGTGGTGAATTTTCTATGAATAATTCATCGTATGGTAACATTTTCGAATTTTCTCCTTTGTTTTATTTACATTTGTGATGGTTCGAGCAATATTATTGTTGAGAGGACACAATCATGCCAAGCTGGTCAAGCTTCTACGACGGAACCACTGGAATCGAAGAACTAATTCCAGAAGAACCAACACGACTCACCATCACACAATTACTAGCAATCATATTCTTAAACCCAATAGCAATAACATTAGAAATAGCATTAATAGTATGGCTCACATCATAAAATACGAATACAAAATATTCGACACCGGCGAAGATCATAAGGATCACTCAAAAGGTAATCCTGACTCATTATATGATTTGAACTGGTTAGGTGACCAAGGATGGTTATTAGTAGCAATTAGAAAGAGTGACGGGCCGTATGGTGGCGAACGATACTACTTTGTCAGAGAAAAACCCAATGACAGCAGTAGCGTCGAAGATCGATGAACTCGCCACCATGTGGTCCATAGAAGGCCGAGAAGGGGCTATTTACAGCTATATCAGAGTCTGTAACAGAAATCATCACCCAATGGGGCCAGAAGACGTCGTCGCACAAGCCAATGACGTCCACGCCCTGTTCAGACCAAACAGAACACTCACAGAACGCCTCCAAAAAGCACTCGGTGTGAAATGATCTACATCGCACTCAAAGCCAAAACCACAGTCAAAGTGGTAGCAAATAAACAAGGCATCTGCGAATTCCCAAATCGCGAAGCTGCCAAGCAATTCGTTCGAAATCACTTCGTTCTACGCGGACAACCAGTTGATGTCGCTTACACCGACGACCTCGCACAATTCAAAACCAAAACCGGCGGTTACCGCAAACACATTGTAGACAACTAATGGACGCCGACAACGATATCATTAACGGCAATATCAAAACATTTAACACGTTAGAAGAAATGCTAATATCAATGAAAACAGAACCAGCATACAAAAAAGTCAACGCATGCCGGCTCAAAAGAACCGCAGAATTCATGGATAAATTGGACGCACTCTGCGAAGAATACAACCTTATGCCAGTCACACGAACTAAAGGCAAATACGACTTAACTCAAGATGGTGGGTACGAAATAGTCGAATATGATAATCTGAGTCCACTCTTCTACTCCGTCACCGAAGCAACAGAAAGCGACAGACCAGAATACGGTAATTATTCGTGCGAAATCGGCACGATAGGCCGAGTAATGGCCATCGAAGAATTCAAAACAGCATGTATCAACAAATCATTCATCGATTACGATGGTCATGGTCACCCAGCTAAAGATGGTGGGATGGATCCAATGATTGAGGTCAAACCGTCACTATTATTCTTGATTCCGAAAGATGCAACTCACATCGTTTGGTATAACCGATAAAGGAAGTCAATGGCTCGCCAGCAGCAATCATGGTTCTTAATAACTATTGTTATAATTGTAGCAGCTGTCATTGGATATTTATTAACAGATTTAGCCAAGCATTCAGTTGGTGGGTCAGTTGATCATTATAATGTTGTCTGTCATCGAGGTAATATTACTCGTATGACAGTTGAATATGAGCAGCCATTCTGGTGGTGCGAAAATTGTAAAACATTCCACCTTACGTCAGCGACTATCCAAGAATAGTTATTGTTAAATAACAATCACCGAAGAAGACTGGCCCAAAGACAGCTTCAAATGGATCGCAGTTCCATGACACCAACGGCGATGATGATCCGCTTGAAAGCGATGGTATTCCATCGACGCAGCATAATGTCCATATAATTTCTTCCTCAGGTAATCCCGGTGTAGCTCCACATAATGTATTTGGGAATGATGTCTCCCAACAACCACTCCCAGAATTATACGTCATATTCTGTGATACCCCACCATCAGAGACTGTTAACGTCGTGGCGCTGGCTAAGCAACTATCGCAATCAGTACCTTTACTTTGCGTTATTATAAAATCATTTACTTGAGTTAATGCCACATTCCATAAATATAATAATGTACCGCTAGCTGATTTTGGCAATGATAATAATTTTTGTTTAACAATGTTTTCATCTAATCCTTCGAATGAGTATAGGGTTTTATTTGGTTCTTCGTGTTCGTATGCTTTTTCTAATGATGTGTATACATATTGTGGTATTTGGGTTATTATCGGTTCATTTGACTGTATCCATTTGTAATATTGCATAATTTATATTCAAATAAGATGGGTTATTTTACCGGCCAATATGGTATTGCAATATTTATTGGAGGAAATCGATGATGACGAGTCAATTGGATGTGGCGGTGAGTGGTTTCAAGAAGCTTGCTGCGAAATGTAAAGTGGCAGCCGATCAGGCAGCAAGTGAAACTCTACAAAGCACGCGATTTGGCTGTTATGGTGCTGTTTGTACCAATATGGCTGGCATTATCGCTGATCGTGGGTCGGTTCTTGACGCCGAGATTGCTACGCTCGTTGCGTATGAGCGTGATATCGCCAACCTCACTCGATAGGCATCATGGTTTCGCACATTTATCATCGAGCGGTTAACTCCACTGTTGTTGATCGTAAGGAGGTTAAAACTCTTTATGAGCATCAGCAGCGTGTGAGAATTGCGAAATCTTATAAATCGTATCAGGGTGCTATACTTGTGAGGAGGGTTTGATGCGTCAACAACGTAATGCTTTGTGCTCTTGTGGCAGTGGTGCGAAGTATAAGAAGTGTTGCCGTTTGAAAGAAATTCAGAAAGAAATTGATGATCGTCGAGTTGCTCATGAGTTGTTTCTTGAGAGGTTGAAAGCTCCTGAGAGGATGAGTGCTCCGGCGGCTCATGCGTTGTCGATGTTGAGTTTGGTGATTAATGAGTGCCAAGTGTTGAGGCGAGTTGAGGTTCCTCTTGAGGATGCCGAGAAGACTATTTTGGCGTTCAAGGAGAGTGGTGTTGAGATTAAGGAGGTGATTTTGCATGGCTAACCACTCTCATGTCTTTACTAAGAAATATCGGGGGTAACAGGATTCGACAGAGTAGCCTAGTAATTACCTCGGGCGTGGTAGCCCAGCAAAGAAAACTGCCCTTGCAAAACACTTTGTGGTGATTAGCAACTCGCTCTGGACGGGAGTTCGATTCTCCCTACCTCCAATTCCATCACCGATCGCAAGCCATCGAGACCGGCATGGTCGTACATTTATTCTCATCAAACCAACAGCAGCAGATACATGGGTCAGTGATTTATAAAAATGCTGCTGGAGACTTACTCAAAGGATATGTAGTATCAAAAAATAAAGAAAGGGGTCTCCTATTTTACCGCCATATAGATGACTTGCAATATATTGGTGAGGTCACCGAGTTCGTTTCGAAAGCACCCGGAAATGGTTACCAAGCAACACACTTTGACGAAATTAAAAACCCTATCTGAAAGATTCGTTAAAGATCTGCTGAAAATCGACTGCGAAGACGCAGACGCAGCAGACATCATCATTGATGCGATCAATAAAGTAGACCAAATTGTCAAAAATGTCACAGATAAGATCAACACATGCCGAACCTCGGATGACACATGCATTATCGAAAAATAACAATCGACAATAAAATATGGCAATACTTTATAGGTAGATATAGAGTAGTAATATTATCACCAGAAGGTGAAAAACACGTTGCAAAGTATTCATCAATAACAGGGCAATCATGGCCCACTATTGAACGAGGAATCGAAAAGAAATACTTTCACATAACACCAAAGCAAATCGCTCAATATATTAAAGATGGTAAGACTCTAACTCAGCCAAACAAATAAACCTAGTACCATTAATAGTAGTATCTATTGATTTATGGTGATGACCAAACAGCCACAAATCAGGCTGATGCCCCATAAATAGAGCATCCAATCCATTTCTGGTAGCTGATGATTCATACCCCCAGATAGATTCGCATACTATTTGTGGACAATCGTGTGATACTACTATTGATGGTTTCTCTTTAATTATTAATTCAGTGGCTTTTAAAAAGGAAGTATATGAGAGTTCTTCCTCTTCAAACCAGTCAACACCCCAAATTCTGGTATGTTTGTCTATTGAAGCGGCTCCTCGGACGAAGAAAATCCCTTCGTGAACGCCGAAGTCGCCTAATTCATGCGGGTCGGTGATTGAATAATTATCATGATTTCCTTTGAGGAAACGATGTGTTAATGGTATTGATTGGAGGTATGTATAGTCAAACCCCAGGTCCCCTAACTGGATACTGTGGCTTTCACCAGTTAGGAGCCTGAGGTATTGATCCGATTTGCCGTGGACATCGCCAATAATGATCATGTGAGAGTTTCTTTGAGGTTATCAACCCATTCGCTGGAAGCTGGTGTGTCAAGTCGATCACGGAGCCATTCCATCATCGCTTCGAGGGCACCAGAATTGTCCTCCAAGAATGTGATAAGGGTGCCGTATGAATCTAGCTGGTCGAATTGTCCGAAATGCTGGCTGTCGGTGTAGCCGAGCATTCTGACAATACGACAGAAATTTCTGACTCCTTCTTCGCCTTCGTAGCGGTGGAGTTTGTGTTTGTCGATCACTGAGTCGAGGATTTCGCTGCCGCTCTCTTCTTCTTCGTAACGTGGCATGGTGTGCTCGATCCTTATGTGAGGTTTCCTGCTTGGAAATAGCCTATTACTGAGGTACTGGGGTTGATTATGGTTCGGTAATCTCATCCAATCGTTGGTAAAGGGTAGCAAGTGTTGCTTCTTCACCTGGTGCTAATCCGCAACCACCGTCTGCTTTGGATTTGATGAATTCGAGGCGTTGAATATGTTTATCCAACGTTGTATCCTCGAGCCCCATGAGAATTCGCATTTGTAATGGTGTCATGCTATTAATTCCAAGAGGTTTTTGATTGGTGTGAGGAGTGTTGCAAGTTCGTCGTTTTCGCTGTCGATGAGCGAAGTGAGAGTGTCGATGCTGTCTTGGAGTTGCGTTTCGATGAGTTCATTGAATATGAAATCACCTTTGGTGGTTTCGACCACTCCAACTCTAACATGTTTGACGCGTGCTGGTCCCAAATGCGTTTCGACGGTATCGCCGGGTTTCATAATTGCTCCTCTGGATTGTATAATCGCACTACTTGATAGCGGCAGAGATTACCACTACCTCCTTGGCGATTTGTGTACATTTTGGTTGGGCGTTTGTGCACAACGCAGCAGCCATCGCAGTAGATGCCGTCAGCACGTTGGGGCACTTCTACGAAGCCGTACCCGTTGCAGGCTTCTTTGAAGATTGTGGTGTCTGATTTTGTTGTCATTGGATGTCTAATCCGAAGACTTCTTTGAGTATCTGCTGTTGCAAGGCTTCTTCTTGCTCAACGACGAATTCTTCGCCGCCAAAATCGTCGATTTCGCTCAATCCGTCAGCATAACGCTGGCAAACTTCATCGGTGAGTCGCTCATCATCAACAGCGATTACCGCCGTTGGGAGCATACTGTTGAGATCGTTTGCGATTTGCTCGCGAGTGATATGTTGGATTACAAAGCGTTGTTTCGGGTTCAGCATTGTGCTCATTCCTATTTTGTGGCATTCGCGTTAGGATGTTGCTTTGGAATAGACCATCGTAAAATCCGGGAATAGGGCGGTTCCCATTTACCGGATTAGCCTGACCTGAAATAGGATGGGGTCAGGCAACCAATTCTTTTGAGGGTCGAATGATGCCGATCACAGCCGAAGCCATGACCGAACAGCGGCGAGCAATCAAGGCTCGCCAATCCGCCAATGCGAGAGCTGCTGCGAGGAATCGCACTCAGCAGCATTTCAGCATGACTGATGTCGCCAAAGACCGCCAGATTCGCTCCCGCGTGTGGCAAGACCCCAATGCGAAACGCCTCGAACGCATGGCCAACGGTGATCGCCTCCTCGCTCAGGTCCAAGCTGTGGGTTCGATCACGTTGGTGTCGGCGACCATGGGATACGAACGGTGGGTCGCCGACTGCCGCGATCTCATCGAAGCGGTGAAGCGGTTGAAAACCCGCTCGATCACGTGGAACAGTGAGTGGTACAGCGAGAACCGCCTGAACGTCGCGGTAGTCAAGTAGACCATATTTACGGACCCACCCACCCCTGAAATAGTGGGGTGGGTGGAGTTCGAGACACGCATTATGGTGGAAAAACAATGCGATTTTTGAAACTTGATCGTTGTGACGAAGATGAGCCTATTCAATCTGTCGTCGAAGCAGAGAGTTTGGATGCGTTGCTTGACGCAGAAGCTGAGTCGTACAGAAACGATGATCGGCTTGAACCATGTTATGGGCTCATGCGTGAAGAATGTGTGTCTAAGGGTGTCGACAGTATCCAATGGTCACCGGGTGACGGTGGAGAATACACGATCGCTGTTTACGCCCCTTGCACCCCAGAGGGCAGTGCCGAGCTGTTTTCTTGGATCGAAGAATAACGCAACATTCAGACGCACATTCCGTTGGGAGAGTCAGTGATGTCGATTCCGAAGTTTGACGCGGCATTCACGCAAGCCATCGGTGATCAAATCACCGCCAATGTGCTTGACGCTTTCAAAATGACACCGGCAAAGCAAGCGTCATCCGTGGAGGTTGTGCATCCACTCGTTGGACTTAAGTGTGTGCTTCAGCAGAAGTACGAGAACGGT